>Ga0134125_10002889_pt1 | contig 20163 bp, 19 predicted proteins | sample KB31751_FD_96464 | JGI IMG/M metagenome (GOLD analysis project Ga0134125, IMG submission 96464) | Terrestrial soil microbial communities with excess Nitrogen fertilizer from Kellogg Biological Station, Michigan, USA - KB3-175-1 | ecosystem: Environmental > Terrestrial > Soil > Unclassified ... | reverse complement strand
CTCTCCGTAGGAGAGCGAGGAGCCGAGATCCCAATGGATCGCCTCGCCGGTGAGGTCCACCCGCTCAGACTTGTCGTAGCGCTTCGGGCTCATGATGCGTCGTCGCCGAACACCCAGTCCGGAACCCGGCGCCAGCCATCGAGCAGCTCCCTGTCGAGGCTGCGGTACTCCGGGCAGTGGCGCGCCACCCGCTGCCAGAACCGCCTCGAGTGATTCATGTGTAGCGTATGAGCAAGCTCGTGGACCATGAGATACCGCACCACCGGTGGACGCTGGAAGAGGAGGCAACAGTTGAGGCTGATCGTACCGCGCGTCGAGCAGCTTCCCCATCGTGTCCGCTGGCGCCGGATGAGGACGCGGTCGTAGCTGAAGCCGTGCTCGCGCGCGCACTCTGCAAGAATGGGCGGGAGTACCTGATCCGCCCGCTCCGTGAGCCACCGCCGCAGCGCCTGACGCTGGCCCGTCCCCACACCGCCTGCGAGGATCAGCAGGCCCGACGCCGATGAGGCGATCCGCGCCCTGCCCACTCCGCCGGAAACGTGAATGTGCCAGGTCTCCTCGCAGGCGGGGAGCTCGATCCGCGGCGGTGGGAAAGGCACCGGCGGACCCGCCCGCAACCGCGCCTCATCGCGCTTGCGCTCGATCCAGAGGCGATGCCGCTCGAGAAAGCGCTCCACCGCACGCGCGGAAGTCCTGAAGGGCACCACGACTTCCACGCGGCCTGTGTGAAAGACGCGTACCGTCAATCGCCGCGCACGCTGGCTCTCGCGGACGCTCCACCCTTCGGTGGCGTCCTTGTCGGACCATAACGGCAACTGGGACGTCACCATATTGGAAATCATCGACCCGTGGCGGCAAAATCCGTGGCCACCCCATAATACCAGTCGAGGGCGCGGCACATGCGGCGCGTCCGGCCAGGAGATGCCGTGCCCGAGATCGCACCGATCCTCGAAGTCCACAACCTCGTCAAACAATATCCGTCCGTCACCGCCGTGGACGGCGTCTCCTTCGCCGTGCCCGAGGGCACCTGCTTCGGGCTCCTGGGACCCAACGGGGCCGGCAAGACGACCACCATCGAGATCATGGAGGGAATCCTGCCGCCGACCTCGGGTGAGGTGCGCTACCGCGGCGAGCCGCTCGGCGCTCGCTTTCGCGAGGAGGCCGGGATCCTCTTCCAGAAGACGGCGCTGCAGGATTTTCTGAGCGTCCGCCAGAGTGTGGCGCTGTTTCGCGGCCTCTACGGACAGGGACTCGATGTCGATGAGGTCCTCAAGGTGTGTGCGCTCGAGAAGCTCGCGAGCCGCGACAACCGCAAGCTCTCGGGCGGGCAGCAACAGCGGCTGCTGCTGGCGATCGCGCTGGTGAACGATCCGAAGGTGCTGTTCCTCGATGAGCCGACCACGGGCCTCGACCCTCAGGCCCGGCGCAACTTCTGGGAGCTGGTGGAATCGATCAAGGCGCGGCGCAAGACGATCATCCTCACCACCCACTACATGGAGGAGGCACAGCTTCTCTGCGACGAGATCGCCATCATGGATGGGGGGCGCATCGTCGCACAGGGCGCGCCGCAGCAGCTCCTCACCGAGCACTTCTCCGAGGTGCTCCTCGAGTTGCCGCGCCACGAATTTCCCGAGGTCGCACGACAACTGCCGCTCAAACTCATCGACGCGAGCGACCGTGTCGAGATCAGCACGCACGATCTCGACGGCACGCTGCGGGCACTCATCGAGGCGCGGGTGCCGTTACGCAACCTGCGCATCCGGCCCGCGAACCTCGAAGACCTCTTCCTCGAGCTCACCGGCAAGGAGCTGCGGACGTGATGAAGAGACTCCTTGCGGTCTGGCATGCGCGCAACCTCGAGTTCCTGAGAGACCGCCCCACGCTGCTCTTCACGCTGCTGCTGCCCCTGGGCGTCGTCATCGGCATGGGATTCATCTTCGGCGGGCCGCCGCGTCCACTCTTCACGGTGGGTGTCATCGGCAACACGATCGACACACACGCCAATCCTTTTCTTCACGAGCGCTACGTGCAGTCCGTGCCGATCCACAGTGAGGCCGACGGTCTCTACAAGGTCACCCACCAGAGCATCGATCTGCTCCTCGACCTCGAGGGGACGGCCCGCTACTGGGTCAACACCGACTCGCCGAAGGGTTACATCGTGGAGAAGCTGCTCATCGCCACCGGCTCCGGCGCGCGCCGCCAGCCGGTGACGGGCCAGGCGGTCCGCTATGTCGACTGGCTCTTTCCAGGCATCCTCGCCATGAACATGATGTTCAGCTGCCTCTTCGGCGTGGGCTACGTGGTGTTGCGATACCGCAAGAGCGGCTTTCTCAAACGGCTGCACGCGACTCCCTTGAGCGCATTCGAATTCCTGAGCGCCCAGGTGCTCTCGCGCCTGAGCCTCATCATTTTCGTGACTGCGATCCTCTACGTCGCGATCGCGGCGATCATCCACTTCCACAGTGCCGGGAGCATCGCTCTCCTCCTCCTCCTCGCCGTACTCGGGTCGCTGTCGATGATCGCGCTCGGTCTCACGGTCGCCGCGCGCTTTGCCAGCGAGGAGCTGGTCGGGGGCCTGCTCAACCTCCTCACCTGGCCGATGATGCTCCTCTCGGGCGTCTGGTTTTCGATCGAGGGCTCGCCCCGATGGGTGCAGTGGGCGGCGGACATCTTCCCCTTGACGCAGGTGATCGACGCCGCACGGGCCGTCATGCTCGAAGGCGCGGGCATCGGGCGGATCACACCCAACCTCATCTATCTTGCGGTGACGACACTGGTCTTTCTCGCCTTCGGGGCGTGGTCATTCCGTTGGAGGGTGGAGTGAAAGCCACCATGCGCTTCGTCAGCGACAACAACGCGTCCATCTGTCCGGAGGTACTCGCTGCCCTTTCGGAGGCCAACCGCGGCCTCGCGGCCGCCTACGGCAACGATCCCTGGACGGGCCGTCTGAACGAGGTGCTCGGTGCTTTCTTCGGAACGGAAGTGCGAGCATTCGTCGTTGCCACGGGCACCGCGGCCAACTCTCTGGCACTCTCGGTGTTGTCGCCCCCGTACGGCTCGATCTACTGCCACCCTGATGCCCATATCGTGACGGATGAGTGCGGTGCGCCCGGCTTCTTCACGAGCGGCGCCCAGCTCGAGCTGCTCGGGGGCGCCGACGGCAAGCTCAGCGCCGCGACTCTGACTGCGGCGCTCGATGCACATCCTGTTTCCGTGCACAGCGTACAGCCGGCGGTGGTATCGATCAGTCAGGCAACCGAGCTCGGCACGGCATACCGACCCGCCGAACTCGCGGCGCTCTGCGACGTCGCGCACCAACGCGGACTGCACGTGCAGATGGATGGGGCACGCTTTGCGAACGCGCTCGTCTACCTCGGGTGTCATCCCGGCGATGTCACGTGGCGTGCGGGAGTCGACGTGCTTTGCTTCGGCGCAACCAAGAACGGGGCGCTCGGCGCCGAGGCGGTGGTGTTCTTCGAGCCCGAGCTGGTGCGCGACTTCGAGCTGCGGCGCAAGCGCGCCGGCCAGCTGCTCTCGAAGTCCCGCTACGTCTCGGCACAGCTGCTCGCCTACATCGAGTCGGGCGTCTGGCGAGGCAACGCCGAGCGCGCCAACGCCCTGGCGCGGCGCCTCGCAGAGGCTGCGGGCAGGCGCCTCCTGCATCCGGTCGAAGCGAACGAGGTGTTCCTCGAGCTTGGCATCGATGAGAAAACGTCCTTGCGGGCCGCAGGCTTTGAATTCTACGATTGGGGATCGCCCGCCTCGGGTACCGTGCGCCTGGTCGCCTCCTGGGATCAGGACGAGCGCCACGTCGAGGCGCTCTGTGCGGCGCTCGCCGCGATGTAGGAGAACGCATAGCCGCAAAAGAGTCCCGCATGTTGGCGCTCGGTACGCCGGCGCCGAACTTCGCCCTCGCCGATGCCGCCGGCCATCGCTTTGCGCTGAAAGATTTTGCCGGCTCGAAGGGCCTGCTGGTCGCCTTCATCTGCAACCACTGTCCCTACGTCAAGCACGTGCTCGATGCCTTCGTCGCGTTTGCCCGCGAGTATGGGCCGAAGGGTATCGCGATCGTCGCGATCAACTCCAACGATGTCGTGGCCTATCCGGAGGACAACGCCCAGAGCATGGCGCGCATCGCCACGCAGAAAGGATTCACCTTTCCCTATCTTCTCGATGAGACCCAGGAAGTGGCCAAGGCTTATCAGGCGATCTGCACGCCGGACTTCTTTCTGTTCGATGCTGCGGGCAAGCTCGCCTATCGCGGCCAGTTCGATGACACGAGGCCCGGCAAGGGCTCGCCGGCCACGGGCAGCGACCTGCGCGCTGCAGCGGATGCCCTCCTCGCAGGCAAACGCCTCACGAAGCAGACCCCGAGCATCGGCTGCAGCATCAAGTGGAAGGCCGGACAGGCGCCCGAGTGGGCCTGAGCGCCTCCTCGGGAAGGCTCGCCCGTTGTCATGGTTTTCCGCGCGCTGTTATCATGCCGCGCCATGCCCACCCGTCGCCGCGAAGTGTTGGCTGCAATTGCAATATCACCGCTGGTGTTGGGCGTCTCATCGGCCCGCAGCCTCGAGGAGGCCCGCAGCATGTTCGGTCTCATCGGGAAGATTCGCGCCACCCCCGGTGCGCGTGAAGAGCTCGCTTCCATTCTGATCAAGGCATCTGCTTCGATGCCGGGATGCCGCAGCTACGTGGTGGCGGCGGATGCCACCGATGCGGATGCTCTTTGGGTCACCGAGGTCTGGGATTCGGCGGAGGCCCACAAGGCGTCCCTGCAGCTTCCGCAGGTGCGAGAAGCCATGACGGCAGGCCGCCCGCTCATTGCCGGGTTTGGCGAGCGGGCGCAGACGACCCCACTCGGCGGGACCGGGATCGGCCCGGGGCCTAAGCCTTAGAGCTCCCGCAGGCCGTCCGTCACCGGCATGCGCGCCGCCCGCAACGCCGGAAAGAGCCCGCCCAGGAAGCCGATGGCGAGCGCCCATTTGAGCCCTGCGGCGAGCAGCGCCGGCGTCACCCGGAATTCGAACACCACCTGGCTGAAGTTCGCTCCCAGGGTCGAGGCGGTGTAGTTGTCGAACAGCGCCCAGGCGATGCCTGCGCCGACTGCCCCGCCGAGGATTGCCAGCAACAGCGTCTCGATGAGCACCGAGACGACCACCGGCACTCCCCTGAATCCGATCGCGCGCAGTGTTGCGATCTCCCGCGTGCGCGTTGCAATCGCCGCGTACATGGTGTTGAGCGCACCGAAAACGGCGCCGATTGCCATGATCACCGCGACGGTGGTACCGAGGAGCCTGATGACCTGGGTCAGCCCCTCGGATTGCGCGTTGTAGTACGTGCGCGTGGTCTGGACGTCCAGCTTCAGCTGCGGATTGCTCTTGATCGCCGCCTTGAAGGCATCGAAAGCCTGCGGACTGGTGAGGCGCACCGTGACCGAGCTCGTGCTGCTGCCACGGTGATACGTCGTAGCCACGACGTTGGTGTCGGCCCAGAGCTCGGAGTCGTGCGCATCACCTGAATCGAATTCGCCGACCACCGTCCAAGGCTCGCCATTCAACTGAAGCTTCGAGCCGATGCTGGTGTGGGCGAACTCGCGCGCGGCTTTGTTGCCCACGATGAGCTCGCGCAACCCTGGACTGAAACGCCGCCCCGCGATGATCCGCAGCCGGGGGTGAAGCTCCCACACCTGTTCCCCTACTCCCCGGATCTCGACGTTGGCATCGAGCGTACTGCCCTTCTTCGGGATCGATGCGTCGACGACGATTTCCGGCGAAGCGATCTGTTTTCCGCCCGCATCCCGCATCACCTGCGGCTGCTCCGCGACGACGTGGATGGTATCGGAGTCGACCACGGAGTTGATCTCAGCCTGCGAGCCGGCCCGTAGCACGATAACCGTGTCATCGCTTCCCGTCTCATGCAGGGTGGCGCGAAATCCTTCGGCCATCGCGAGCAACGCGATCAGCACGCCGACCACGCCTGCGATGCCGACGATCACGACGGAAGACGATCCGAGACGCTGCGGGATCGTCGCGATACCAACCGCGGTGGCCGACCAGGCCTGACGTCCGGTGCGCGTAAGCGCGAGCCACACGCCGAGAACAGCGATGGCCACCAGGATCGCCCAGGCGGGAAGCCACACCAGGGCAATCACGGGCAGGATGGCTGCAGCGATGATCGCGAGGGTAGTGCCTATTTTTCGCAACATGGTCGCTCCAGCTCAGCGCCCTGCGAGCGCATCCACGATTCGCAGCCTCATGCCGCGCCGCGCCGGCAGCACTCCGACCAGAAGGCCGATGAATGCCATGAGACCGAAGCCCTCCAGCCAGATCGCAAGACCTACCGGCAACATGGGGATCGGAATTCCCTGGGCACGTATCACGCTCACGGCGAGATCGGCGAGCCCGAGCCCGATCGCGCCACCGAGCGCGAGCAGCAATACCGACTCCGCCAGCACGAGCACCAGGATACTGCGATTCGAGAATCCGATCGTCTTCAGGATCGCGAGCTCGGGAATACGCTCGCGCACGGCCTGCGCCATCGTATTACCCGTGAGCAGGACGAGAGTGAAGAACACTGCGCCCATGATCGAGCCTACGATGAGGCCGATGTCGGCGAGCTGGCTCGCGAAGGCGGCCTGAAAGGCGGCCTCGCTCTGTGTCTTGGTCTCGTGGTCAGAGTTGGCCGAGAGGGCATCAATTGCCTGCGCGACACGGTCGGCATCCTTCGGTTGCGCGACCTTCTCGATGTACCAGCCCACCTTGCCGTTGCCGAATTGTCGCGCCTCATCGAAGTACTTCCAGTTGAAGAAGAACGCATCCTCCTGTTGCTTCTCTCGGGAATTGGTCACGTGGTAGATACCGACGAGATCGAAAGTCCAGGTGTTGGAACCGTCCTTCTGCGGAAAGATGGTGGCCTGGAGCGGAATCTTGTCGCCGATCTTCCAGTGGAAGCGCCTGGCGAGGCTTGCCCCTACCACGGCACCCGTGCGAGTCGCCACGAACGCACGTCGCTCGGCTGGGGGCAACTCCAAGTCCGAATAGACGTCGAAGAAATTGGCGGCGACTGCTTCGTTCGCAAAGAAGTTCTTCGGGTCCTGATAGATGCCGCCAAACCAGTTTGCATACGTCACCGCGGCCACCCCGGGCACCGACTGGATGCGCATGTCGAGGCTCTGCGGCAGCTCCATCGTGAAGCTCACCTTCGAGATGGTGAGCATGCGGCTCGCGCCCTCAATACTGTGCCCGGCGGAGGTGAACGCCTCGCGCACGGAGTTGAGCAGGCCGAACAGCAGGAACGCCGCCATCACCGAGAGGAGCGTGAAGAGGGTGCGGGTCTTGCGCCTGAAGAGCGCCGCCCAGATGAGATTGAAGTATTTCACGATCCTGCCTGGGCCGCCGCCTCGGCCGCGACGACCCCCTCTACGAGGGTTCCCTTGTCGAGGTGCAGCGTATGGGTTGCATATTCGGCAGCCTTCGGATCGTGGGTCACCATCACGACGGTCTTGCCGTGATCGCGATTGAGCCGCTGCAGCAGCGTCAACACTTCCACTGCCGACTGCCTGTCGAGATCGCCCGTCGGCTCATCGCAGACGAGCAGTGTCGGATCGGAAACGATGGCGCGTGCGATGGCGACGCGCTGCTGCTGTCCACCCGAGAGCTCTCCCGGCTTGTGTGCCGCGCGATCGGCGAGGCCCACGAGCTCGAGCGCGACGCCCGCATGACTGCGGCGCTTGGCCGCGGGCAGCTTGGTGAGCAGCAGCGGCAGCTCCACGTTCTTCGTGGCCGAGAGCATCGGCAGCAGGTTGTAGAACTGGAATACGAAACCGACGTTCGAGGCCCGCCAGCGGGCAAGGGCGCTCTGGCCGAGCCGGTCGATCCGCTCGCCGCCGACGCTCAGCGTCCCCTCGGTCGGCGAATCGAGGCCGCCGATCAGATTGAGCAGCGTGGTCTTTCCCGAGCCCGAGGGTCCCATGAGCGCGAGGAAATCCCCCCGAGCGATGTCGAGATTGACATGGTGCAGCACCTCGATCTTCTGTCGTCCGCGCGTGTATACCTTGCTCAGGTTGCGGATCTCGACCAGTGGGCTCATGGCAATCACTCCCCTAGCGGCTGCATCTCTCGTGTTCATTCGCGCCGTCCATCGTTCAGCGGTGGCGCAAGGATCCCGTATCGAAGGCCGCACACCCAGTGCGGTTCATCACCCGTCAAGATGACAATTGTCATCCCGCCGTTGGCTCATCGCGGGTGACTGGCTACCTTACCCATGATCTGCTTTCACGGCTACGCGCTCACCGTCGCTGAGGCGTGCTGGAGGTGAACGCACCACGGACGTTCCGCTGGCAATACCCTGCACCGCCCGCAGGTCGCCCTGACTCGTACCCGCCGTCACCGGGGCCGCGCGCGCCCTCTCCCCCTGAATGATGAAGACGACCGTACGGCCGTCACGCTGCACGACGGCGGAGGCAGGCACCCAGACCGTACCGGCCGGCAGTGATTCTGCCGGGCCGCTCGCCGGCCCCGACTGGTCCTGCAGAAATGACACCCTCACACCCATGTCAGGCAGGATTTTCGGATCGAGCTTCTCGAACGCGATGCGTACCTTGACGGTCGCCTTGCTCTTGTCGGCCGTCGGCACGATGGCGATGACGTGGGCCGGGATGTTCCAGTCAGGATAGGCATCCAGCACCGCCATCGCCGGCTGTCCCGCAGTCACCCGGTGAATGTAGGCTTCGTTCACATCGACATCGACCTCGCGGGAGCTCATGTCGACGATGGTCGCAATCCCGGTCTGCGTGAAGCCGCCGCCGCCGAAAAATGGCGAGATCGTCTCGCCCATCTGGGCGGCTTTGTCGACCACCACGCCCTCGAATGGAGCGCGCACGACGGTGTAATCCTCCTGCACCTTCGCCGCCTGCTGTCCGGCCCGGGCGACCGCCACGGCGCGCCGCTGACTCAGCTCCTGCGCGGCGAGCGCGGCGGCCTGGGTCTGTGCGGTCTCGAGCGCTTGCTCGGAGACCAGATGCTGGCCGATGAGGGCCTGATCGCGCGCGAGATCGCGCCGGGCCTGGGCGAGCTGCACCTCTACCTGGCGCAGCTGCGCCTCGGAGGCCGCCACCTGTGCATTGGCCTGCTCCACCGTCGCGCGCTGGGTGCTGTCGTCCAACCGCGCCAGGATCTGCCCGCGCTGAACGTGCTCGCCTTCCTGCACGTACACCTGGGTCAACTGCCCTTGGATCTGGGAGGAGACCGTCGCCTCGCGCTCAGCGGTCACATAACCTGTCGCCTGCAGAATTGCGGCAGGCGCAGCGCTTGCGGAGGCCGCGACCGCCGTTGCCTCGCTCACCTCGATCGCACTGTTGCGGGTGAGGAGGACTATGGCCGCGGCAGCGATCACGGCTGCCACGATGCCGGCCGGCAGCCACCATTTCCGATGATGGGTGGCGGTCTCCTCGCGGTCAGACCTGTCGATCCTCAGCTGATGGATGAGGTGTGTCTTGTCGGACTCGGATGACATATCGGGCTCAGCACCGCTCCTCAGGCCGGAAACTCCCCTACCGGATACGGCACCCGATCGGTGGCGAAGGTCAGGAACTCGACGATCTGCGCAGTATAGCGCGCGCGCCGAGATCGCCCGCGGACGGCCGCTCGGCCTGTAGTTCGTTGTCTACCCGGACACGATCTCCGCCATGAGCCGGCGCGCCTGCGAGAAGTCCGGCGCGACGAGCAGCGCCCGCTCGAGCACGTTGCGGGCGGCGACCGCCTGGCCGCGTGCGAGATAATCCTGTGCCAAGTCGGTGAACGCATCTGCGGCGCCCCAGCCCGGCACCCCGCGCGCCTGACCCGGCTGCCGCTCGAATTCAGACACCGCTTTCTCCAGGAGCGAGAACGCCTGGTCGGGATCGCCGCCGAAGAACCGCGGCCGATCCCGTGCAGCCAGAGCGCCGAGCAGCAGCACTCTCGGGTTGTGCGGGGCGAGTGTCAGAGCCTTGTCGATGCGCGCGAGACTCAATGGCGCGGCGAGCGGCGAGCGCCAGGGGTCGAGGCGGCTCTGCAATGCGAGACAGGCGGCCTGCAGCGCGAGTGCCTCCGCGGAGCCGGGGTCGATGACGAGCGCGCGGTTGAGACGGTCGATACAGCCTTGCGCAGCCAGCCAGGCGCGGTCCTCGTTGTCTTTGGCGAGCAGGGCGAGCCGGTAAGAGAGGAGCGCGCCGTAGTAACTGCGCCACTCCACCGCGCTCGTATTCTGCGCGCCCTCACTCGGGTCGTCGGGCAGGGTCGCGGCCAACGCCTGAAGGCCCGCCGCATCCTGCTGGAAATAGCTGCTCTCGATGCGGCTCTCGACTTCCACCCAATGTGCGCTCGATGGTATGCCGCTCGCCGCCACGACTGCAGGCGCTGCGGCAACGGTGATAGTCGAGACGGACGCCAGCACCGCGAGGAGCAGGGCCGAGCCGAGCCGCGCCGCCGGCCGGAACCCGCCTCCTCCAGTAGAATGCGCTCCAACCATGGCTGAGAACGATATCACAGGGACGGCACCAGCCGCCCTTCCCGCCAAAGCCGCCCCGCTCATTGACATTGGCATCAATCTGGCTCACGACAGCTACGATGCGGACCGCGATGCAGTGATCGCCCGCGCCGCGGCAGTCGGCGTGGTGCAGATGATCATCACGGGCTCTTCGGGCGCGAGCTCGCGTGCCGCGCTCTCTCTCGCCCGACTACATCCTGGAACGCTGTTCGCGACTGCCGGTGTACATCCGCATCACGCGACCGAGCTCACGCCCGCGCTTCTCGCGGATCTGGGCGAGCTGACACTCGAGCCTGAGGTGATTGCCGTGGGAGAATGCGGACTCGACTACTACCGCAACTATTCGCCGCAGGACGCGCAGCGGGAGGCTTTCCACCGCCAGCTCGAGCTCGCCGCGCGCTGCGGCAAGCCCGTTTTCCTGCACCAGCGTGATGCCCATGAGGACTTCATCGCCATCCTCCGGGAGCACTGGCCGTCGCTCGCAGGCGGTGTCGCGCACTGCTTCACCGGCGGCGCGGCGGAGCTCGAGTGTTACCTCGATCTCGGGCTTTCGATCGGGATCACCGGTTGGATCTGCGACGAGCGGCGGGGCGCGCACCTCATCGCCCTGGTGCCGCGCATCCCGGCTGGCCGGCTCCTCCTCGAGACGGACGGTCCCTATCTCCTCCCCCGGGATCTCGAGCCGAAGCCCGCCTCGCGGCGCAACGAGCCGATGTATCTTCCGCATATCGCCGCCGCCGTGGCCGAGGCACGCGGCGAGCCGGTCGAGTCCCTGGCCCAAGCGAGCACGGCAGGGGCGCGGAAGCTCTTTCGGATTCCTGGAATCGACGCTAAGAAGCTTTTATAACCTATTGTAGCAACAGTCATTTTAGAGGACACAATATGGACCTCGAGCAACTGCGCGCCGCAATCGCCGATACCTGGCGCAGCTCCATCGTGGAGTGCCTCACTGCCTACGTCCGGATCCCGAACAAGTCGCCGATGTTCGACCCGGCATGGGAGGCCAACGGACACATGGAGGCCGCGGTGCAACTCATGGCCGACTGGTGCCGCGCTCAGCCCCTCCGGGGGATGCGCGTCGAGGTCCGTAAGCTTGCGGGTCGCACCCCTGTACTCCTGGTCGACGTCCCCGGTGAGCTTCCCGGCTCGGTGCTGCTCTACGGTCATCTCGACAAGCAACCGGAGTTCACCGGCTGGCTGCCTGGCCTCGGCCCTTGGGAGCCGGTGGTGCGCGATGGAAAGCTTTACGGGCGCGGTGCAGCGGACGATGGTTACGCCGTCTTCAGCTCGCTCACTGCCATTGCGGCCCTCAAGGCGCAGCAGATCGCCCTTCCGCGGTGCGTCCTCCTGATCGAGGCCTCGGAGGAAAGCGGCAGCATCGATCTTCCGGCGCACCTCGAGGCGCTGGGTGATGCGATCGGCGATCCCTCACTCGTGGTCTGCCTCGATGCCGAGTGCGGCAACTACGACCAGGTATGGTGCACCACCTCGCTGCGCGGGAATCTCGTCGGCAACCTGCACGTGCGCGTGCTCGATGAGGGCGTGCACTCCGGCATGGCAACGGGCATCGCACCGACGCCGTTTCGCATCATCGAGCAACTCCTCACGCGCCTGGAGAGCCCGGTGAATGGCGGGCTGCTCCTCGATGAGCTGTCAGTCGCGATACCCCGGGATCGCCGTGCACAGATCGATGCCGCGGCGCGCGTGCTCGGCGAATCCGTGGCCGGCAAGCTCCCGTGGGCGGCCGGTGTGCGCGCCGTCTCCAACGATCCCGCGGAGCTCCTCATCAACAGCACCTGGAAGGCCACACTCGCCGTGACGGGCGCCGACGGTCTACCGTCCACGGTGTCGGCCGGCAATGTCCTGCTGCCCTCGCTGACTTTGACGCTGTCGCTGCGCCTGCCGCCGACCTGCGACCCGGCGCGGGCCGCGCGCGCGGTCAAGGACGCTCTGGAGCACAACCCCCCATACGGTGCCCAGGTGCGCTTCGATTCCGGAGCGGCATCACCCGGATGGAATGCGCCCGCCTTCGCGCCATGGCTCGAGGAGTCGATCACACGCGCCTCCCGGCAGATCTACGGTCGCGAGGCCGTTCATCTCGGATGCGGCGGCACCATTCCTTTCATGGGGATGCTGGGTGAGCGCTTCCCGCGCACGCAGTTCTTCATCACGGGGGTCCTCGGTCCGCACGCCAACGCCCACGGCCCGAATGAATTCCTCCACCTGGAATACGCCGAGAAGCTCACCGCCTGCGTCTCGCTGGTGCTGGCCGACCATGCTCGGGCCGGCCGACAATGATCAACGCATGTGCGTCATGTAGCTCGGCTTCACCGCAGCCTTGACCCTGTCCCATCCCTCGCGGAACCGCGCCATCGTGGCATCCGTCTCGTGCTCCATCCCGGGGAACTCCGCCCGCAGTGCATCGATCATCAGGGTCCACTTGGGCAGCCCCTTCGGGAACTTGCCGCGCCGGGTGAACACCACCCTGCCCTCGACCGGCACGTCACCGGCGACGGCCTTCACCGCCGCAATGCGGTCGTAGAGGCCGCTCTGTGGATTGGTGAACGTGAAGCGTCGCGGGCCATCCATCACGGTCCACTCCGCCATCTGATCGCCCCCGAAGATGTTGCCCTGCACGTCGCGCAGGTCGACGACGAGCACGCCACGCGATGTGAGCAGCAGGAAGTCGACGTGAAAGCCGCCCCCCATCCCGTCCGGCACGAGCACATCCACGGTGTGATCCGATCCGGCCGCGGTCACCGCCTGGCGCAGCGATTTGCGGGCGCTGTACTGGCGGTACCAGCGCCACGCCCACGAGACGCCGAACCCGACCGCCGCCGCGGCACCGATCAGCACCCATGCGGTGGGCGGCAGCTTCTCGATCTCATCCACGTCAACGACCCTCCGGTACCCGTCTCTGCCGCAATGCCGCCTTGAGCGATGCCAGATCGGCATCGATCTCGGTGCATTCGGTCGGCCGGGCTAAAAGTTTCGCGAGGGATTTTGGCACAGGCACCTCGCGCCCGATCAACGGTTCGACGATCTCACGGAATTTCGCCGCATGAGCCGTGGACACCAACACCCAGCGGCCGCCATTGCGGCGCTCCTCGGGCAGCCGGGCGTATGCCTCGGCGGCGGTGGCCGTGTGCGGACACCAGATCTGGCCGAGCTCCTCATAGCCGGTGCGGATGCGCGCCCGGATGGACTGATCATCCACGGTGCAGGCGCTCACCGCGGAGCGGATCTCGCTCAACTCCGGATAGAGCGTTCGCAGGCGTTCCATGTTGCTCGGATTGCCGACGTCCATGGCAGAGGCGAGCGTGGCGATGCTCGCCCGTGGCTGCCAATCCCCCGTGTCGAGAAAATCCGGCACCGTGCGATTGGCGTTGTGCGCCAACACGACCTCCGCGATGGGAAGCCCGAGCTTGCGGGCCCAGATGCAGGCTACGGCGTTGCCGAGGTTGCCGCTCGGGACGATGAAGGAGGCGGGCTCGCCGTGACAGCGGAAGACCGCGAGGCTCGCCGCCGCGTAATACACCGCCTGCGGCAGGAGGCGTCCGAGATTGATGCTGTTGGCTGAGGAAAGCGAGCGCTCTTCCTGCCACTCGCGGTCGAGGAACGCCTGCTTGACGATCCGCTGACAGTCATCGAACGTGCCGCGCACTGCGAGCGAGCGCACGTTGTCGCCCCAACAGGTGAGCTGCCGTTCCTGGGTCGGGGACACGAGCCCCTTGGGGAAGAGGACCGCCACCTCGATTCCGGGCCGGCCATGGAACGCCGCCGCCACGGCCCCGCCCGTATCACCCGAGGTGGCGACGAGAATGGTGAGGGGACGCGATGCCGGGCCACGCAGGCGGGCGAGGCACGCCGCGAGAAATCGCGCGCCAAAGTCCTTGAAGGCCGCCGTCGGACCGTGGAAGAGCTCGAGCACGGCGAGCCGGCTCGTTCCCGGGAGCGCCACGATCGGCGCCGGGAAATCGAAGGCCTCGGAGGCGATGAGCGGCAGCGATGGGGCGAGCGGATCCCCCTCGATGAACGGCCCGAGGAGCTTCGCACCCATCCCCGCCAGAGTCTCCCGCAAACTGCAGGACGCCAGCGACAGCCGCGGCCACTCGGTCGGCACATAGAGTCCACCGTCGGGTGCGAGTCCCTGGATGAGCGCCTCGCCGAATCCGGCGGTCCGCTGCGCATCACGCGTGCTCCTGAACCGCATCGCGCTCATTTGCAACCTGTCATGGGTCAGCCTGACTCGATGATGCGGGCTCCGCCTGCCCCGACGTCCACCAGCCATTCGTCGATGCGGATATCGCCGGCCGTGAACTCCCGGCGCATCGCCTCGAGTACGCGGTGGGCATCCTTCGCGAGCGCCCAGGCGAAGAGCGCAGGACCCGCTCCGGAGATCGAGCAGCCGAGGGCGCCCGCCTGCATGGCCGCCAGGCGCACGCCTGCAAATCCAGGGATCAGCGCCTGGCGCTGCGGCTCGATCACCACGTCCTCGAAGGAGGCGCGGATCATGTCGAGATCGTTGGTGTAGCAGCCGGAGATGAAGCCGGCGAGGTTCGCGGTCTGCCAGACGAAATCGGAGAGCTCGACGCTGCGCTTGAGCATGGCGCGCGCCTGCCGCGTCGAGAGGAACATGTGCGGATGCACGATGATGGCGCGGACCCCCGAGGGTATCGGGATCTGCTTCACCCGAGGATGCTCGATCCCGACCGTGAGCACGAGGCCGCCGAAGAGCGACGCGGAGATGTTGTCGACGTGCAGCGAGCCGCTCGCCACGGCCTCACCCTGCATGGCGAACTTGAGGAGCTCGAGCTTGCTGCAGGGCTGCGGCAGGAGCGCATTCGCCGCCACGACCGCCCCCACGGCCGAGGCGGCCGAGCCCCCGAGACCGGAGCCGAGCGGGATCCCCTTGTCGATGCGCATCGCGAAGCCGAAGCCCGGGTGCAGTGCCTCCCGCATGGCGAGCAAGGCGCGCCCGGCCGTGTTCTGCGCGGGCTCGCTCGGGAGCTTCCCCGCTATACCCGTGACGTCCAGGATCGTGACCTGCCGTTCCTCGGTGCAGCTGACCGTGACCCGATCCCCGAGCGCATCGACGGAGAAGCCCAGGATGTCGAAGCCGATCGCGACGTTGCCAACCGATGCAGGCGCAAAGGCGGTGGCCCAGCGCGGGGTGTGGCTCAAAGTCGCGCTCCGAGATAGGCGGCGAGGCGCAGGAGGTCGGCGAAGACCCCGCCGGCCGTCACCTCGGGACCGGCGCCCGGACCCTGGACGATGAGCGGATTGTCGCAGTACCGGCGTGTCGCAAAGCGCACGACGTTGTCGGTGAGAGCGATGTTGGCGAACGGATGCCTGCCGTCGAGCTCGGTGAGACCCACGGTCGCGATACCTGACTGCGCCCGCACGCCGCCCGGCTCCGTGCCGGGGGTGCGTTCGCAGGTCAGTCGGCCGACGTAGCGCAACACCTTCCCGCGCTCGCGCGCGGCCTCGAGCCGCTCACGCATGGCCGCATCGTGGCGCGGCAGCCGTGCCATGAAGTCCTCGATCGAGCCGCTCTCGAGTCCCGCGGGCACGAGGCTCTCGATCTTCACATCGCCGAGCTCGAGCTCGAGGCCCATCTCGCGGCCGAGGATGATGAGCTTGCGGGCGACGTCCATCCCGGAGAGGTCATCGCGCGGATCAGGCTCCGTGTATCCCCGCTGGCGCGCATCGAGCACGATGTCGGAGAAGGCAGTGCGCCCGTCGTAGATGTTGAAGAGGTAAGCGAGGGTGCCGGAGAAGATGCCCTCGACGCTCGTGATCTCATCGCCGGTCTCCCGCAAGTCGCGCAGGGTGTGCACCACCGGCAGCCCCGCACCGACCGTCGCCTCGTAGAGGTAATGCGAGCCGGCGGCACGGCGCGCCTCGTGCACGGCGCGATAGTAGGCGAGATCGGCGCTGTTGGCTTTCTTGTTGGGTGTCACGATGTGCATGCCGGCGCCGAGCCAGGCCGCATACCGGCCGGCGATCTCGGCGCTCGCCGTGCAGTCGATGACTACCGAGTGCGGCAGATAGTCGACGCGCACGTGCTCGATGAAGCGATCGAGGTCGGCCGGGATGCCCCGCTCCTCGTACTCCCGGCGCCAATGCTCGAGCGGAATGCCGCTCTCGGAGAGCACCATACGGTTGGAGCCGAGGATGCCACGCATGCGCAGGTCGATCTTGAACTGCTGCCGCAGGCGTGCGCTCTGCGAGGCGAGCTGATCGAGAAACACCCGGCCTACCGTTCCGGGCCCGATGACTCCGATCGAGATGGTATGCGGCGAGAGATAGAGGCTGGCGTGCACCGCGCGCAATGCGCGGGTAGCGGAGCGGCCGTCGACGACGACGGAGATGTTGCGTTCCGATGCGCCCTGAGCGATCGCGCGTACGTTCACACCCGCGGTGCCGAGGGAGTTGAAGACTTTTGCCGCCACTCCCGGCGTTCCTGCCATGCCATCGCCGACGACGGCGAGGATCGCCAGATCCGAATCGATCTCGACGCTCTGGATCTGGCCCTCCATGAGCTCGCGCTGAAATGCCTGGCGCACGAGCGTCGCGGCACGCTCGCCCTGATCGTACGGGACGGCACAGCAGATCGAGTGCTCGGAGCTGCCCTGGGAGATGAGGATGACGGAGATGCCGTCCTCGCGCAGCGCGCCGAAGAGCCGGTGCGCGGTGCCCGGCACACCGATCATGCCGGCGCCCTCGAGGTTGATCAGCGCCACCTTGTCGATGCTCGCGATACCCTTCACCGGCAGCGTCGAAGTCGGCTGCGCACAGATGAGGGTGCCGGGCTTTTCCGCGGCGAAGGTATTGCGGATCCAGATGGGAATGGCCCCGCCCACTGCCGGCGCCATGGTCTGCGGGTGGATGACCTTCGCCCCGAAGTAGGCGAGCTCCATCGCCTCGTTGTAGGTGAGGGAGTCGATCACCGTCGCATCGGGCACCCGGCGCGGATCGGCCGACAGAACACCATCGACGTCCGTCCAGATGTGGATCTCCGCGGCATCGAGCAGCGCACCGAAGATGGAGGCGGAGAAATCGCTGCCGTTGCGGCCAAGCGTCGTCTGAACGCCGCGTTGATCCGAGGCGATGAAGCCTGTGATGATCAGCGTCCCCTTGAAGTCACGGTCGACGAGGTCCGAGAGGTTCGTGCGCGACTGGGCCCACTGAACAGCCGGCCCGAGCGGACCCCATTCTATGTTCACGACCCGGCGTGCATCGATCCACTGCACCGGACCGCGAGGGCCACCGCGCTCTTCATAAAAGCGGTGAAAGAGCTTGGTCGACCAGATCTCACCGTACCCGGAGATGAGATCGCTCACGTTGCGCGCGGCGGCCCGGGTGAGCTTCACCGTGTGAAGGATGCCTTCGACATCGTGACAGTCGCGATCGAAGCGCGCCAGATAGAGCCGGGCCGACTCCGCTGTGAGGAGTGTCTCGGCAATCTCCGCATGTCGCGAGCGCAGCCCGGCGAGCTCGACACGATAGCGGTCGTCCTGACGCTCCGCGAGCGCCACCAGCCCGAGCAGCGCATCGGTAACGCCCTTGCAGGCCGAGAGCACGACGCCGACGCGCGCGGCCGGCAGGGTATCGATGATGGCGGCGACGCGACGGAAGCAGGCAGCGTCGGCGACGCTCGATCCGCCGAATTTATGCACGACCCAGGGAGCGGAATTGGGCATGGAGTTCGAATCGACGAGAGGAAAAGCCGTGCGACTCTACTGACGAGCCCGAGTGCGCGCAATCATGTTCTCATGCGCTGAGCGCAGGACCTACGGGTCTCGCCCGGGAGGCGAACCGGTACATTGAGCGGTAAGAGCCCGGCCCGGGCATAATCCTACGGGATGGAATCTGCTCTCGGTCCCCTCCTGCCCCTGTTCGAGCGCGAGCGGGCTGCCAATCACGCGATGGCGCTCGGCATTCTCGTTCACACGGCAGGCTCGACGTACCGCAAGCCCGGTGCGCTGCTGCTCATTGCCGGCAACGGCGAGTACGCCGGCCTCCTTTCCGGGGGATGTCTCGAAGGGGATCTTCGCGAGCGGGCGCGAGCCGTCGTCGAGAGCGGCCGGGCCTCGCTAGTGATCTATGACCTGCGCAATTCCGACGATCTCGTCTGGGGCCTCGGGCTCGGGTGCGAGGGCGCCATGCACATCCTCCTGCTGCCGCTTGGTCCGCGGGAGGAGTGGCAGCCGCTCACCCATCTGGCGGCAGCGCTGGCGTCCCATCGCCCCACCGCGATCGGCGTGGTGACGGCATCGGAGGACGAGTCGATTCCGACGGGGACCCTCCTACTCCCCGAAGCTTCCGGAAACGCGGCGCTCACGATCCCGCGGTCGCTCGCTGCCGGCGCCCGGACGAGCCTCCTCGAGCCGCACGTGCTCGAGGCACTTGCCGCCGCACCGGTTTCGGGACTCGGCTATCTCAAAGGCCCGGAGGGCAGATGGAAGCTGCTGCTCCTGCCGCTGGCGCTGCCGCCGAGGATTCTTCTTCTCGGCGCCGGACCCGATGCTCTGCCCGTCGTGGACTTTGCCGCTCGCCTGGACTGGCGCGTCACACTGGTCGACCATCGCCCGGCGTATGCGGAGCCGTCACATTTTCCGTTGGCGGAGCGCGTCGTGCTGGCACGTCCCGAGGAACTCACACAGGCTCTGGATCTCAGCGGGTACACGGCAGCCGTGGTGATGAGTCATCACCTGCCGTCCGACGTTGAGTATCTACGGACATTGAGTGCCACTTCGCTGCCGTATATAGGGCTCCTCGGACCACCCGCGAGGCGTGAGAAACTGCTGGCAGAGCTGGGCCCGGACTCGCAGCGTCTGCGGCAGCGTTTGCGGGCACCGGTCGGCTTCAACCTGGGAGGACGGACGCCAGAGTCCATTGCGCTGGCGATCGTTGCGGAAATCCAAGCATTCCTCCACGGCATGCAACGACCGAAAGTCCCGCAATGAATGAGATCCAGATCATCCGCTCGCAGCTCGCTACCGAGCAATCGCACGCAGCGGAGATCGTCAACGCGTGCGCCGCGGTATTCGGATCAAGAGGCTCGGCTGCAGCATCCTCGGACACGACAGCGCTTTTTCGCGAAGCCTGCGTCAGCTATCTCGTCTGGGTGCTTGCGCGATTCGAGGAGCGTGATCAGACCCTGGCCGAGCTCCTCGCCGCACGCCAATCGGCGACGGATGGCGCCAGTGCTGCAGCTGCGCGCCAGCTCGGCACCCTCATCAGCCGGACGGGCACGGGGCGCGAAGCGCTGTCGCGACTCGAGACTGCGTTCGCCGCCGGTGATTCCGCCAAAGCGCGCGAGCACTGGCAGGAGTTCGCGCGGTTCTTCGAGTCCGTATGGACGCCGCGGCGCGCGGCGCTCGAGGGAGCGCTCGCCGAGCATCTCAGTGTTGCCGACTGGCGCGCGGTATGCGCGATCGATGCGGATTCCATTCTGGATGAGCGCAACAGCTACGCGCGCGTGATTGCGCAGTTGCCGGCGGGCGTCGCGCTGCGCGGGTCCGCGTCCCAGGGTCCCCGCTCATGAGCGCCGCGAGTGATGCCGGCAGCCTCCATGCCGTCGTGCTCGCGGCCGGCGGCTCGAGCCGCTTCGGCTCGGCCAAGCAACTGGTG
>Ga0134125_10002888_pt1 | contig 20170 bp, 17 predicted proteins | sample KB31751_FD_96464 | JGI IMG/M metagenome (GOLD analysis project Ga0134125, IMG submission 96464) | Terrestrial soil microbial communities with excess Nitrogen fertilizer from Kellogg Biological Station, Michigan, USA - KB3-175-1 | ecosystem: Environmental > Terrestrial > Soil > Unclassified ... | reverse complement strand
GTCGTTTGCCGTGACCCTGACGCGATTGCCTGGGACTACACCGAGTCCGAGACGATCGCCGATCTGATCGTTCACATCATAGGGCTATCACTGGGCCTCGCTGCTGTCGCTGTTCTGCTTGCGCATGCCGCGCATCATGCGGCGATAACGGATATCGTCGCCGCCTCGATTTACGCTTTCGGCCTGGTGTCGATGCTTACGCTGTCGGCCGCCTACAATCTGTGGCCGGTCTGCCCCATGAAATGGCGGCTGCGGCGTTTCGACCAGTCGGCGATATACGTCCTGATCGCGGCCACGTACACGCCCTTCGTGGCGGACGCGAAGGGAGACGCGGCCGCGCTCGGGGTCCTGATCGGGATGTGGTGCGTGGCGGTCCTGGGAATTGTCGTCAAGTTCGCCTTACCCGGACGCCTCGACCGCGTTTCGATCGCGGCCTATGTCGGCATGGGTTGGAGCGTCGTCATTTTCTGGAGCGCCAAGGACCTGCCGATACCATCCGTGGCCTTCCGCCTCCTGGTGGCCGGGGGCGTGCTCGTCACGCTTGGTCTGATTTTCCACGTATGGCAGAAGCTGCGCTTTCAGAACGCGATCTGGCATTGCTTCGTGCTCGTGGGAGTAACCTGCCAATACGCCGCCGTGCTCAACGTCATGTTGAGCTAAAGCGCGCTGTGTGCGTCGCAGCGACCGACAAGCCATAGGAACGCCTGTTCTCCTCCACCCGTTGAGTCCCGGGGGTGCGGGCAGAGGCTGTCCATGGCGCGATGAGAATTTCAACACTCGAGTTTGTGAAGCGGACGGCCATCGTGGCTGCACTCGTTCCGCTCCCATTCCTTGCCTGGTATCTTCGTTATTTCCTTCTTGTCTTCGTAGGCTCGCTATTGGTGGCAATGCTGCTGCAGCTCCTGAGCGAGCCGTTCGTCCGATGGTTCCGGCTGCCGGAAGGCCTGGCCTTGGTGATTGCCGGCCTCGTTGTTTTGCTCGCGATCGCCGGATCCGGCTATCTGTTTGGAACGCAGCTCACTTCCGAACTCCAGGACGTCTTCAGCCGCGCGGATAGCGCGACAAAGACCATGACCCACAAGCTGCAGCACTCCCAGCTTGGCCAAACGGCGCTGTCGCATCTCGGAGGTGGCGGCTTTTCTCTGACCGATTTTCTCGGAAGCCTGGTAAAACTCAGCGCGAACCTGCTGGAGGCAACCATCTTCACCGTCGCAGCGGGCATCTATTTCGCGGCGCAGTCGGAATTGTACCGCAAGGGAGCCACGCAGCTGTTCCCCGCAAGACGGCGGCCGCTCGTCGAGGAAACCATCATCGACATCGGCCGGGCGCTGCGGCTGTGGCTGCTCGGCCAAGCCATTCAGATGTGCCTCGTCGCCGTGCTCACGACGGGTGCCGTGTGGCTCATCGGCCTTCCCTCGCCGCTGGCGCTCGGCGCCATAGCGGGCCTTGCGGAGTTCATACCGTATCTCGGGCCGATATTATCCTTCATACCGGCCATTCTGGTGGCAGTGACCAGCGGCTTTTATCCGGCGCTGTGGACCGTCGTCGCCTACATCGTCATTCATCAGATCGAAAGCAATCTGATCGTGCCGATGGTCCAGCGGCGAATGGTGTTCGTTCCGCCTGCCGTATTGCTGCTGAGCATCGTCGCGGTCACCGAGATATTCGGCACGATCGGCATCGTGTTTGCGGCGCCGATGACCGTGATCGCCTTCGTCGCCGTCAAGAAGCTCTATGTGCGCGACGGGCTGGGCCAACCTACGGAACTCCCCGGCGAGAGTGCCGGCTGAAAAGGAACCTATCGGTCCGCGCCCGATTGACGCGGAGTATACCTTCCCGGTGAGCAATGGACGTCGCCCTATCCTTCTGCTGGATGGCATTCGTGTTCTGGTTGATCATCCGCGCCCACGGTCAGCGCGGTCTGCTTCCCGTATTGCGTCCGGCGGCCTCGGCCATACGCGACCCGCCGAACATATCGGTTATTGTCCCCGCCCGGAACGAGAGCCAAAACCTTCCGGCCTGTCTCGGCTGCCTGTTGAATCAGGACTATCCTGCCGATCGGCTGAACATCATCGTCGTCGACGACAATTCCACCGACGACACGTTCGTGGTGGCGTCTTCCTTTGCCTGCAGATCGCTGAAAGTCATCCGCTCCCCGCGCCTGCCGCCGCGCTGGTGCGGAAAGCCGCACGCCTGCTGGCTCGGCGCACGGACGTCCCGCCCCGAGGACGAGTGGCTTTGTTTCATCGATGCCGACGTCCAGGCCGGACGAAGTCTGATCACCAGCGCGGTTGCGGCTGCCCGCTCGCAACAGCTTGCGCTTCTGTCGCTGGCGCCGAGCCAACGGCTCGGCAGCTTCGCCGAGCGCCTCATCATACCCTGCGGCTTGTATCTCATGGCATTCTATCAAGACCTCGCAACCCTCCAATCGCCGCACAGCAACAAGGTTACGGCCAGCGGGCAGTTCATGCTGATACGCAAGCCCGTCTATCGATCGATCGGCGGGCATGCGGCCGTCCACAACGCGATCTGCGAAGACCTCGAGTTGGCGCTGCTCGCAAAAAAAGCCGGCGGCCCCGTCTTGTTGCAGGATGGAAAATTCCTGCTGACCGCCCGGATGTACACCGGCTGGAGGAGCCTGTGGATAGGATTGTCGAAGAACCTTGTCGAAATGCTGGGCGGTCGCACCGCTACGCTCGTCACCGCGCTGCTGATCTTCCTGCTCGCGTTGGCAAGCATCCTGCTTCCGGCGGTCGTCGGACTCAGATGCTTCGGCGGAAACTCGGCAGATTGCGTGGCGTTGATTCCCGCGCTCATCGGAACGGCGGCGGCCACCGGCCTCCACATTGCCGGCGCATCGTATTTTCGCATTCCGTTCTGGTACGGGCTGATGTTCCCGCTTGGCTACGCCGTCGGAGCATCTCTTGCGGTGGAAAGCCTGCGGCGCCACTGGGCCGGCAAGATCGTCTGGAAAGGCCGGAGCTATCCGTGAGCGAGCGAGGGTCACGCCCATGGCCGCAAGCGGATCACGAGCATGTCAGCCGGATTTCGACCAGCACGATCCTGTTCATTATTGCAGCGGCGGCGCTCACACTCTACGAGCTGCAACTGGTGCTGATCCCGTTCGTCCTTGCCGGCGTCGTTAGCTACATCTTCGCGCCCGCCATTGCATTCGTTAGCGCCAGGCTGCATCTACCCCGCCTGCTTGTTGCGATCGCCATATTCCTGATTCTCCTGTCGTTCGGGGCTGTCATCGGCCTGCTCGGGATTCCACCCCTCGCCGACGAAGCCAGGCACGTGGCAACCGACTTTGAGGGAACGCTGGACCGCCTCGCTGAAACTATTCTCGGCGGCGGCAAGATGAGCTGGCTTGGCCAGCCCATGGATGCGCATCAACTCGCGAAAGCTATGGAGCAAGCCATTCGCGATTGGCTGAGCAATGCACGGGTGCTTGCCCTTATTGCAGGTGGCGCGCTGGTGAGCGGGTTCGGCTTCCTGTTGACGCTCGTTCTGCTGTTCTTCTTTATGATCACCGGTCCTTCAATCTTTCGGGGGCTGCTGTGGCTCGTTCCGCCGGGCCAACGGCCTCTGATCGAGGATCACATTCTCCGACAACTCGACCCGGTCCTGAGGCGCTATTTCATCGGCGTCGTTGGCATCGTGTGCTTTGCCGCCGCGTTCGCCTATGCCGGCCTGGGGCTCGTGCTTGGCGTCCCGCATGCCGTGTTCCTTGCCTTGATCACGGGAATCCTGGAGGCCATCCCGATCGTCGGTCCGGCCACAGCCGCAATCATCGCCGGCATCGTGGCCATTCAACACAATTCCGGATTCGGCGCGATCATCGGATACGCGGCCTATCTCACCGCGCTGCGGCTCTCCATCGATCAGCTCTTCGGCCCGGTCGTGCTGGGCGCGGCCGGTCGCGTGCATCCAGCGCTCGTCATCTTTTGCTTCCTGGCCGGAGGCACGCTGTTCGGGGTGGTCGGTGTGATCACCGCAGTTCCGATCGCGCTCGTCATCAAGGCCACGCTCTCGGTGCTTTACGATGAACCGGTTGCCGGGCTTCCGATGCGAAACGACGATCGTACGGAGACAAATCATGCTGCGAAATCGTCTTCTTGACCTTATGCGCACGCGGTTCGGTGACGAAGCTCCGCCGCTGCGGCTGGTGTTTCCTGATCGTGACACTTTCGACTTTGCGCCCGATCCCGCAGCCACGATCACCTTTCATTCGGCGGAGCCCCTCAAGGCGCTCCTCAGGGGAGACCTTGTCCGCACGGCCGACGCCTACGTCGCCGGCCAGATCTCGGTCGATGGGCCGATCGAGACCGTCCTGAAGATAGGAATTTCGCTCGCCGAGAAGCTCGGAAGGTTTCCTCCGTTGCGTGGACTTTCCCGCATCGTCGCCCTCCTGCCTGCAGTCAACTCCAGGAATCGCGACGCCGCCAACATCAGCCATCATTATGATGTGGGGAACGAGTTTTATCGTCTCTGGCTGGATCGCCAGATGATCTATTCGTGCGCCTATTTCCGCTCGGGACATGAGGATATCCACGCAGCCCAGCAGCAGAAGCTCGATCATATCTGCCGCAAGCTGCTGCTGCGGCCCGGCGAACGGCTGCTCGACATCGGTTGCGGCTGGGGCGGGCTGCTGCAGTGGGCAGCCAGGCATTACGGTGTCAACGGGGTCGGTGTGACCTTGAGCGAACGGCAGTATTTGAGCGCGCGCGAAGCCGTGGCTTCATCCGGATTGTCCGACCTGATCGAGATTCGCTTGCAGCACTATCGCGAAATCGGCGATCGCGAAGGGTTCGACAAGATCGTCTCGGTAGGAATGTACGAGCACGTCGGTCTGCGCAATCTGCCCGCCTACTTTCAGACCGTGGCAAGCTTGCTCCGGCCGGGCGGCGCATTTCTCAATCACGGCATCGTCTCGACCGACGCCGCCGGTCGGCCCCGCGGCCCTCCCGGCGGCCGCTTCATCAACCGCCACGTTTTTCCGGGCGGCGCAGTCCCGCATCTTTCCCGCGTCTTGATCGAGCTGTCGCAGGCCGGTCTCGAGTTCGCGGATGCTGAAGATCTCCGTCCCCATTATGCGCTCACCCTGCAGCACTGGAGCCGGCGCCTCGAAGCCTGCCGTGATCAGGCCATCGATGCGTCTGGTCCGGAAGTGTTCCGGACATGGCGCGTCTTCCTCGCCGGCATGGCTTACGCCTTTGACCATGGCTGGCTCTCGGTCGCGCAAGTGCTGTCCTTCAAGGCTTCATCCAGCGGAGAGGTTCGACGCCCCTGGACGCGCGAGTACCAATACCAGGAACCTGGCGGGCCGCCGGAGACCAAGCCCGTTCGATTCGCCGGAAAACTGGACTGGACCTGATCTCGGCGTGCCAGCGATGCCCTCCGATCGGTACCTTGACCAGGGCGGACAGTCGCGAAGCCGAGTTCGTGAATGAGGTATGTAATGGTGTTGAACGCTCTCGTTTCGATCATCGACAAGACGCTCCGCGCCAGACAGGAAATATTCGAGTACAGCAACTGCCGGAATTGCATCTTTCGGATCCAACTCGCGGTGGCCGCCGACGATATTGCCCTGTCCGATGGGACGCATCTTCGCGCAGGCAGTCGCCTCATCAATCTCCATCTTTGGAACGAGCACGTGCCGCCATTTCCCTCACGAGGCCCGACGCTAGCGTGGGCGCGACGAATGTCTCACGACCTTGAACTATCGCTTGAAGAGCTTGCAGCCTTTGTCGCAAGCAGTCCCGCGTTGGACGGCGTCGCGGCCATCGGGGGACAAATGATGTTCGGCTCGACTGAGCAAACCGAGCTCGTCGCGCACGTTGCAGAGCGGTTCGGCTTCGTCCGTGCCGTTGATCCTCCGTCCCGCCATTCCATCGCCGAGAGGCTGCATCTGCTGGGCGAAAACATCCTGATCTCGATGATCGTGATTTCCCACAATCCGGCTGCGTTTCGAACCGATTGTTTTAGCCGCGAACGAGTGCCGGTCTATATCCAGCGCTCGGCATTTGTGAGACGATTTGGCGCGCGCGCGAGAACATGACGGCTGCGCTAACCGAACGGCAAGCGGCCGATCCCGAACTTCGGCGCCCTCGCGGATGCCCGCAAATACCCATGGCTGCCGAACCATGCGATCGCATCGATCAAGCCCTCCAAATGTGGCCGCGCGCGATAGCCGAGCTCCAGCTCCGCTTTTCTCGACGCAAAGAACATCCTGTGCCTTGCCAGACGAACGCCGGCCCAGGTGGCTAGCGGCTCGTTGCCCGTCAGAAACGCTTCCACCTCGCCTGCGACCGCGGCCGGCACCGCCGCATACCACGGAATCCGATACGTTGGACGATTGCGGCCGACCGCTGCGGCAATTTCGGCCAGCATTTGCGCGAAGGGAATATTTTCGCCGCCGAGAATATAACGCTCGCCGATCCTACCTCGCCGCAGCGCCGCCAGATGCCCGCGCGCGACGTCGTCAACGTGCACCAGGTTCAAGCCCGTGTCGACATAGACCGGAATTCGGCCGGAGGCGGCGGCGACGATGATCCTTCCCGTCGGTGTCGGCCGAATGTCGCGCGGCCCGACCGGGGTGGATGGATTCACGACCACCGCGGGCAGGCCCTTGCTGCGGATCATGTCGAGCACCAGTTTTTCGGCCATCACCTTGCTCTGCTTGTAGGCTCCGATCGCGCGTTCGACCGGCAAACTTGCGGCTTCGTCGGCCGGAGCATCGTCCTGCCGGCATTCCAGTGTCGCCACACTGCTCGTGTAAACGATCCGCTCGATTCCCGCACGCAGCGCCTCTTCCATGAGGTGGCGCGTTCCAACGACATTGGTGGCGATCACGCCAGCGCGGTCCCGGAGAGAAAGCCTGTAGTCGGCGGCCGCATGAACCAGGTATCGGCAGCCATCGCATGCGCCTGCGAATGAGGGCGGCTCTCTCAGGTCGCCCTCGATGAACTCCACTCCAGGTACGGCCAAGTCCTCATAGCGGCTGCTTGGGCGGACCAGAGCTCTGACCCTGAAACCGTCGCGAAGCAGCTCGCGGAGCACGGCCGATCCAACGAAGCCACTCGCACCGGTGAGCAACACATCCGCGGATGTTTTCATCGACGTGCTCCTCGACATGCGGAGCCGCTTCCGGCTCACGTCTTACAATTCGATCGCGCGGACGCTGGCGCCAAGAACCTCGGTACAATGGAGAAGCGCTCTGCGAGCGAGCCACCAGTCCGCACAAAGCTTCATCACGTCGAGCGTATCGGAGGGGCGGCCAAGCAGCAGACGGCTCAACCGCCATCGACTGGTCTCGCCATCGCTCGACACGCAGGCGAGAGCCGTCGATGGAATGTTGCGGTTGACCTTGTCGATCACAACACGGAGCGCAACGAACCGCAGCGCGTTCGCCGCGGCCAGGTTCGCAATGATGTGGGATTCCGTATCGACCGCCAGCGCATTCGATCGAAGACGGAGCTCGCCTCGCGAACTGCTCGCCGATATGGGGATGTCAATGCCGGCGATCGGCCCGTACACGGCCGTTGGAATGGTCGAAAGCAGCCACGCCGACCAGATATCGTCCGTGGGAATGCTTCCGTTTCGTCCGACGACCTGCGACCCGACCACGATGTCGCCCGAGCGCAAGTCGGGACACAGCCCTCCGGCAAGGCCGTAGCTGACGATACCCCTGCAACCGTCACTGGCGGCGCGTCCGATGAACTCCGACAGATCGGAGACGTCCGTCCCCCACGCCTCTCGCTCAAAATGCCGCTCTACGATCTCGGCCTCGAGCGCAAGTGCCGCGCAAATGATGGCCCGCCCGGTTTGAGCGACTGTCCTGGGACCACGAAGAAGTCTGGTTACCGGCATCTTGGGGGAAGCTCGCGGACGGCGCCAGCGGTTCGGACGCGATCCGCACGAAGTCGCTCTTGATCGCCGCCCATCAGCGTAACGTTCCCGCCGAACGTTTGTTGCTATTTGCAGGACTGGAGCAGCTTCGACGAAAGTCGGCGCCTGATGCTACCAAACCAGGCGGCAAACAACGGAAGACCCGCGATTCTTTCACATATGTTAATCGCCCCGGGCCCTGCTTCGTGGTTTCGGAACGGACAGCCCCACCTCACGTTCAATCCCAAGGCTGCGGGCGCTGCGGTCGGCAGTGGCATTCTTCGATCGCGCGAGCGGCAGCAAGGTCCGTAGGGGGTCGGTCGCGAAACGCGCGGCCCGCAATCCTCCGTTCTCGGAGCGCACTGCGATAGAAGGCGCCCATTGAAGTAATGTTTAGCCTGTACGAGAGCATACACATCGTGAGCCAGATCTGCGTAGTCGGTGCGATCCTCGGGACCGTCTACAATGTTCTTGCAGCAATTCTTGCGCCGAGGTTCAACAGGCCTCCGAGATCCGAGATCCCGTCACCAAAGGCGGTCACGCTCTTGAAGCCGCTGCACGGGAGCGAGCCCGGCCTGTTTCCACGGCTCGTCACCCTTTGCAGACAGCGGCACGAGGGCAAGATACAACTCGTCTGCGGAACGCAGCAGGTCGCCGATCCCGCCAATGACGTTGTCCGGCTGCTGCAGAGGTTGAACCCGGCAGCCGAGATCGACCTCGTGATCGACGATCGCGCGCGCGGCGCGAATCCGAAAATGGCGAATCTCGCCAATATGGAAGCGAGGGCACGCCATGGGATCGTCGTCCTGTCCGACAGCGATATCGTCGTCGAGGATCAGTTTCTTGGACGCGTGGTCGACGAGCTCGAGAACGCCAAAACCGGAGCTGTGACCTGTCTGTATTATGGGGTTGCGACCGGCGGCATCTGGGCTCACGTCTCCGCGCTCAACATCAATACCCAATTTCTGCCTAACGTCATGGTCGCGCTGACATTCGGAGCCGCCAGGCCCTGTTTCGGCTCGGCGATCGCCATGCGCCTCGAAGTGCTGCGACGCATTGGCGGCCTCAGGGCATATCTGGACGACCTTGCGGACGACTATGCGATCGGCAAGGCCGTTCGAGCCGCCGGACTGGATGTGATCGTCCCGCGCTGGGCCGTCGGCCACGCCTGCTTCGATCGCGGCTTCCGGTCTTTCTGGGAGCACCATATGCGCTCGTCCCGCACCATTCGTTCGATCGATCCGATTGGCTATATCGGGACCCTCTTCATGCATCCGGTGATGCTCGCCTTGCTCGCCGCCTTGATGGGCGCACAGCATCCGATCGCCTTGCCGGGCATCGCATTTGCCAGCCGGGCTTTCCTGAGCTTCCGCATTGAACGCACGTTCAACCTGCAGCGGCATGCTTTGTGGCTGCTTGCCCTGCATGACGCGGTCTCGTTTGCAGTTTTCGTCTGCAGCTTCTTCAGCACAGCCGTCGAGTGGCGGGGGCAAAATTACCGCATCCTTCGCGACGGCAGCATGGAGAAGGATGGGCCCGATTAGGGGGCTTCCTCCGCCGAGGCTCGCCGTTGCGGCCAGAGATAGCGCCCTTGGAGGGTTTGCGGCAAAGTCAAACGGGGATAGGCTTTCGCGAACAGTGACATCTTGCCGAAGCGACAGGCGATGAATTGCCCGGTCGAACGGGGGCGATCCTTGAAGTGTTATGAATTGCAGGGACCAAGCGGCGTTGACGGACTTGCGTTGGTCGAAAGGCCAACGCCGCAACCACGTGCCGGCGAGGTGCTGGTGCGGCTCAAGGCTGCGACGCTGAACTATCGCGATCTGCTCACCGTCAAGGGCGGCTACGGCTCACGCCAGAAATTTCCTTTGATACCCGTGTCCGACGGCGCGGGAGTAGTTGAAGCCGTGGGACCCGGCGTGCAGGCGTTCTCTCCGGGCGATCGGGTCATCGGAAGCTTCTTCGAAAGCTGGATCAGCGGCGAGCCGAGCGAAGCGAAGATGCGCGCTGCCCTTGGCGGCGCGGTCGATGGCGTCCTCGCCGAATATCGCATCTTCGCCGCCCAGGCGCTGGTCAAGACACCGGAGCGCCTCAGCGACGTCGAAGCCGCTGCCCTCCCCTGCGCCGGTCTGACTGCGTGGAGCGCGGTCGTCAAGCTCGGGGATGTGAAGCCGGGCCAGACGGTATTGACGCAGGGGACCGGAGGGGTTTCGCTGTTCGCGCTGCAATTCTCGAAGATGTGCGGCGCGCGCGTCATCGCAACCTCGTCGAGCGATGCCAAGATCGGGCGCCTCAAGGAGCTCGGCGCCGATCTCACGCTGAACTACAAGCAGACGCCCGACTGGGGAAAGAAGGTCCGCGAGCTGACCGGACATGGCGTCGATCTCGTCGTGGAAGTCGGTGGGGTCGGTACGCTCAACGAGTCGATCCGGGCGACAAGGATTGGCGGAACGATCGCGTTCATCGGCGTGCTCGCCGGACCACCGCCCTCCGAGCTGCGCCTTCCGCTCATGGTCATGCAGCAGCAGCGGCTACAGGGTGTCACCGTCGGATCAGTTGAAGATCTCAAGGCGATGGCGGATGCGATCGCGATCAATCGCATGAAGCCGGTGATCGACAGGACCTTTCCCTTCGATCAGGTGAAGCAGGCGTTCGCCCATATGGCGAGCGGCGCGCATTTCGGAAAAGTGGCGATCGCAATCGGGTAATTTCAGGCCAGGTGACTGCCGGTGTTTCTCCCTCTCCCCGTTCTCACGGGGAGAGGGTTGGGGGTGAGGGGCTGTTTCCGCAAAAACGGTGAGAGATAGACTCGTGAAGAGCGAGCGAGGCTTCGGAGGAACGGCGATGGAACGACGGGTTTTTGGGCGCACGGGAATGCGGCTCTCGGTGCTCGGCTTCGGCTGCGGCGCGGTGGGCGGATTGATGGTGCGCGGCGATCATGCCGATCAGGAGCGCACGGTTGCAAAGGCGATCGCCGCCGGCGTGAACTACTTCGACACCGCGGTACAGTACGGCAACGGCGAATCGGAAAAGAACCTCGGCCGCGTTTTGCAGGCGTTGAAACCGGCCAACGTCGTCGCCGGCACCAAGGTGCGGCTGCCGCCCGGCGACTATGGCCGCATTGCCGACGCCGTGTCCACATCGCTCGAAGGTAGCCTGGCGCGGCTGGGTCTCGACCACGTCGACATCTTTCACCTGCACAACCCGATCACCGAGGCGGGAGGCGGATCGGCGCTGAGCGTCAAGCAGGTACTCGGCGAGGTGGTGCCGGCGTTCGAGCGCCTGCGCCGGCAGGGCAAGACCCGCTTCCTCGGGATCACGGCCGTCGGCGACACGGTGGCGCTTCAGCAGGTGATCGATTCTCGCGCCTTCGACAGCGCCCAGGTCGTCTACAACGTACTCAATCCATCCGCCGCCGAGGCACTGCCGCAAAACTATCCGGCGCAGGACTATGGACGGTTGTTCGATCACACCAGGGCAGCCGGTGTCGGCGTGGTCGGCATTCGCGTGCTGGCCGGCGGCGCCTTGTCGGGCTCGGCCGAGCGTCACCCGATTGCGAGCCCTGCGCCGGAACCGATCGGTTCAGCCATGAGCTATGATGCCGATCTCGATCGCGCGCGCCGTCTGCTCCCGTTGGTGAAGGAAGGCTTCGCCGCGAACCTGACCGAAGCCGCCACGCGCTTTGCGCTCTCGCACCCGGCGATGGGCACGATCCTGGTCGGCATCGCGACACCGCAGCAATTCGCGGATGCGCTCGCCGCGGCGGAAAAGGGTCCGCTGCCCAAAGCGGCGCTCGATCGGCTGTCGGCGCTACGGGAAGGATTCTCCGGCGAAGCACGGTGATCACGGCGCAGAATGGCCGCCGGATCATCGCGATCCGGCGGCCACGCAGCGTTCGATCAAGGCCTGTTGTGCTCCTCGGAGATGTCCTTGTTGGTGTAGTCGGGCATGAACGAGGTGGCGATGATGCTCACGACCGCGCAGAACAGAATGTAGGCCGCAATCGAGTAGCCGGACCTAGTGGCCGCAAACAGCGCGGTGGCGATCAAGGGCGCGGGCCCGCCGGAGATGATCGAGGAGATCTGGTAGCCGATCGAGGCGCCGCTATAGCGCAGCCGCGGGGTGAAGCATTCGGCGATTAACGCCGCCTGCGGGCCATACATCAGATCATGCGGTATGAACGACAGCATGATCGCGAAGAACACCAGCACCGGCACCGCGGTGTTCATCATGGCGAAATAGACGAAGCCCATGACCCCGGTCAGGACCGCGCCGATGATGTACATGCGCTTGCGCCCGATCCGATCCGACAGATGCCCGGCGAACGGGGTGGTGAACAGCGAGAGGATGCCGGCGCAGATCAGGCAGATCAGCAGGAAGTCGCGATCCTGGTGGATCACCTGCGTACCGTAGGCGAAGACGAAGGCGAGATAGATGTAGGCTGGCGCCTGCTCGGCCATCCGCGCCAGCGCCGCAAGGATGATCGACCGCGGCTGCTGCTTGATCACCTCGAGGACCGGAACTTTTGCGACGCGGTTTTCGGCCACGATCCGCCGGAACGTCGGCGTCTCCATGATGCCAAGCCGGATGTAGAGCCCGATCGCAATCATGACGATCGAGAGCAGGAACGGAATGCGCCAGCCCCAGACCAGGAACTGGTCGCCGGAAATGCGGCTGAACACCAACACCGCGACATTCGCCAGCAGCAGGCCCGCGGGACCACCCAATTGCGGCCACGAGCAGATGAAGCCGCGATGCTGATTGGTCCGTGCCCACTCCATCGAGAGCAGCACCGAGCCGCCCCACTCGCCGCCAACGCCGATACCCTGGATGAAGCGGATGACAGTCAGGATGACCGCGCCCCAGATGCCGATCTTGTCATAGCCAGGGACGAGACCGACCGCGGCGGTGGCAAGCCCGGTCAACAGCAATGTCGCGATCAGAGCTCCCTTGCGGCCGATACGGTCGCCATAGTGGCCGAAGATCGCGGCCCCGATCGGCCGGGCGATGAATCCGACGGTATAGACGGCGAACGCCTCCAGTACGCCGACCAGGGGATCGGACTTGGGAAAGAAAAGCTTGCCGAAGACGAGGCCGGTTACCGTGCTGTAGAGCAGGAAATCGTACCATTCGATGGTGGTGCCCACCGTGCTCGCGATCATGGCGCGGCGCAATTGCGACTGATGTTCGGCTTCCGGCAATGGGCCGGCCGTGATGTCCAACGTTGTCATTCTGACCCTCCTTGGCCCGCATTGTCAGGGGCCGTCTGGAACGCGTTTGCTCACCGTCCACAGCCGTGGACGGTGATTCCCCAGTCAGTTTTTTTGTTTGGTTGGGGTGACGCCGTCATTACGCGCGCGTCGTGCCCATGCCGGCTGCAGGAAAAGCCAGTTCTCGATAGCGAACGGCACCAAACCGTTCGCCATGGCGGGAGTGGACATCCCCAATGACACGGTCTTCCGAAGCAAAAATCTAGTTACATGATCCGCGGGGTAAATTCTACCTTGGTCTGTGAAATCCTGCCGTCGAGCTTCGTCGATCGGATCACAGTGGCAGATTGTTGCTGTGCATCATGAATGCGTTCAGTGTGCCGAGATCGCGAACTTGCTAACGCATGATCCGGAAAAGTGTGGAGCGGTTTTCCGAAAAGATCACGCGCAAACAAAGCGCTAAAGCGCGATGATGATTCATCCTAATCTCATCGCGCTTTAGGATGCGCGCTTGGCAGCACGCTCTTTCTCGACGCGCTCCGTCACGTCGCGCGCCATGGCGGCCGAGCCGATCGCCTCGCCATCCGCCGATCCTTTCACGAGCGCAAAGGTCAGCTCGACATAGAGCTTGCGTCCGCTTCGGTGTTGCGCGCGCGTGAGCGTCGGACGGCCCTGAAGCTTCAGCGCGCCATTTGCCATCGCCGCCTCAAAACCCTTCCAGTGCGCGGCGCGCAGATGCTCCGGAATAATCAGGTCAAGGTTTGCGCCGATGGCTTCCTGCTGCGAGTAACCAAACAATGTCACCGAAGCGCGGTTCCATCGTATGATCGTTCCCGACCGGTCGGCAAAGATGACGGCGTCTGCGACTTGATCGAGAATCATCTCGGCCAGTTCGGGTCGATCTTCCATGGTAGCACCTCCGAAAGTGAGCTTAAGGCAACCTCTGCGCCAGAACATAGTCGACCGCCTGCAGGCCCGCGACCCTACCGAAAACGATCGCGCGCAGCATCGACACGGCGTTGGGCGCGGTGGCATAGAAGTGGCCGGTGGTTTCTCCGGCAGCGTACAGCCCCGGAATTGGCCGGGCTTCGCCCAGCACTTCGGCCTTCGCATTGGTGGCGAGGCCGCCGAATGTATAGGCGATCGCGCCGATCAAAGGATAGGCGAGATAGGGCGGCTGGTTGAGCGGCCTCGCCCAATTCGATTTCGCCGGCATCAGCGTCGCGGAGGTCGCGAGTCCATCGCACCGCGTCGCATCGAACCGCGACGCATCGCCGTTGGCGGCGGCATTGAACGCATCCACTGTCTGCCGCAGGACGTCGGGCGGGACGCCAATCCGGCCGGCAAGCCCTTCCACGGTGTCGGATTGCCAGGGCGGCACGTCGGACCGGATGGCGCGCTCATAACCGGCGATCTCGAACAAGCGGCTGTCGAGGATGGCATAGGCAATGCCGTTCGGACGCGAGAAGTGAATCTCTCTTGCGAACTCTTCCCAGGTCTCGTGCACAAGGCCGGCCCCTTCGTCAAAGAAGCGGCGTCCGGTTTGATCGACGACGATGCCGTAAGGGTAGACCAGCACGACGGGCGCGGGATGGTTGCTCCGCGGATCGACCGGCTCCATGTGCATGCCGTCCCAATCGCCGGATGCGCACGCGCCCTGCTCCCTCGCCATGCGGATGCCATCGCCCGTGTCAAAGCGCGTTCCCGGCGAAATCAGCTTGAGCGTGGAAGCGCGCGACCCGAACTGCGCCTGCATCATGGCAGAATCGCCCTGGAATCCGCCGGTCGCCAGCACGACCGCATCAGCTTCAAGAGACGACGTCGCGCCGTCTGCGGATCGAAGCTCAATTCCGCTGATCCGGCCCTGGCTCAAGATCAATCGCGTCGCGGCGCTCTGGTAAAGGATCGCGATATTGGCCATCTTCGCGGACCGCCCGAGCCGTTCGACGATCGCAAGTCCGCCGCCCACCGGCTGAATGCGCGGCGGACCGACGCTCAGATAATAGGACGGAATGGCGAACTCGACACCGTGATGCTGCAGCCATGTGATCGTCGGCACGGCACGCCGCGAAAGGGTACGGAAATAGTCCGCATCGCCGCGACCGCCGGACGCCGCACGGATGTCGACCTCGAAACCGGGTGCTATGCGGTCAGGCGCCGCCATGCGCATGTAGGATGGGCTGAAGCGAGTGTTGCCGCCGGCCTCCTCTTCACGCGCCTTCTCCAGGATGGTGAGCTCGACAGCCGCGTTGCGGCGCCTCGCCTCTTCGGCGGCAGCAACCGCCGCAGCCAGGCCGGAAGCTCCGTGTCCTGCGACGATGAGCCTCTTCACCTTCGATGCCATTTGATCTGCGATGCCATTCGATCTGCGATGCCATGGGCCTCGACCAGCTTTCGCGAGCGCGTCAGCGCGGCATTCATCCAGCCGCACCGCTGATCGGCTGCTCGAATTCCTTGCGCAGCGCCACGAAAAAGCGGCCGACCAGGTGCTTCGAGACGCCGGCGAGGATGCGCTGCCCGACGCCGGCGACCAGGCCTCCGATCTCGCCCGTACCCTTGTAAGTCAGCCGGGAGCGGTCCTCGCCATCCGGCTCGATCTCGAAGCGCGCCGAGCCGTTGCCGTGGCCGAGCGTGCCCGCGCCGGACACCTTGATGCTGCAGCTGCGCGGCGGCTCCTTGTCGGACAACGAGATCTCGCCTTCGAACGAGCCGCCGACAGCAGCGACCCTGAGCTGCATGTCGACCTTGTAGGCATCCGGTCCGATTCCGGTCATGCTCTTGCAGCCGGGAACGCAACGCGTCAGCACGCGTGGATCGTTCAACGCGGCCCATAGCGCCTCGGCGGGCGCGGAGATCGCTTCATTGCCTCCGATATCGAGCTTCACGCCAAATCCCCTTCACGCCAAGACCTCTTCACGCCAGTCCTCATAAGCCGAACAACGTCTGCGCCACGTCGCCATTGATGCCGGCGCGCTCCGCGTCGGTGAACCGCGTCTCCTGCACGATCTTGAGCGGCGCCGGATCGCCGATCGGAAACGGCATGTCGGAGCCCATCATGATGCGGGCGGGACCGACGATATCGGCGAGGTAGCGCAGCGCGCGGGAATCCTGGAGGATCGTGTCGTAATACATCGCCGCCAGCGCGGCGTCGGGATCGCCGAGCTTCGCCTTGTCGAGCGAATAGTTCCGGCGCAAACGGCCGATCACGTAAGGTAGCGCGGCACCGCCGATCCCCGCGACGACCTTGAGGTTGGTAAAGCGCGTGACGTAGCCGGCATAGATCAGCCGCGACATCGCGATCAGCGTGTCGGTGATCCGCCCGACCGCGTTCGCCATGCCGTAAGCGTGCACGCGATCGTCGCCGCTCTCAAACACCGGATGGATGAAGATGATCGATCCGAGACTGTTGGCCGCCTCCCAGAACGGCAATAGCGACGGATCATCCAGCACGCCGCCGCGGCCCTTGGGCTGCGTGCCGATCATGGCGCCCCTGAAACCCCGGCTGTGCGCTTCCCTCAAGACTTCAGCGGCGCGCGCGCCGTCCTGCAGCGGCACGGTCGCAAGCGGAATGAAGCGCGGCTGCTCCTTGGCGATTTTGGCAAGATGGGTGTTGATCAGGCGCGACCAGCGCAGCCCTTCCTCCGCCGGGATTTCATAGCCGAACATGTCGAGCCAGCCGCCCACGACCTGGCGATCGATCCTGTTGTTGTCGAGCCACGCCAGCCGCCCCGCAATGTCGCATAGCGCCTTGGAGACCGGCCGCGTCGGCTTGTGGCCGGCAAAGGCAAAGCCGAGACTGCCACCCTCCTCGATCAGCTTGATCGAGGGAAACTTCGCTTGCTCCGCCCTGATCGCATCAAGCAGCGCTGGCGGCACGAGATGGGCATGACAGTCGACGATCATCCGGGAGCCTTTTCGTTGCTCGTCGCGGCGGCGATCGCATCGCTGATGGCTGCGATCCGGATCGGAAGCTTCGAGAAGGAGATGCCAAGCGGCGCGACGGCGTCGTTGATGGCGCTGGAGATCGCGGCCGGCGAGCCGAGATAGCCGCTCTCGCCCGATCCCTTCTGGCCGAACACGGTAAACGGCGAAGGCGTGCAATGATGGACGATCTCGACACGCGGCACTTCGTGCGACGACGGCAGCAGATAATCCATGAAGCTCTGCGTCACGAGCTGGCCTTCGCCGTCGTAGACGAACTCCTCCATGAGGGAGGCGCCGATGCCGTGGGCGATGCCGCCTAGCGTCATGCCCCTGACGATATGCGGATTGATCACCGTGCCGCAATCGTGCCCGATCACGTAACGCTTGATCTCTGGCTTGCCGATTTCGGGATCGAAGGCGATCAGCACCAGATGGAATTCGAAGGAATGGCACGGATACATCTGCACCCGGCCGCCTTCGGGAAGTTTCGTGCCGGTCGGCACCTGCATCACATGCGTGGCTTCCAGTCCCGGCTCCATGCCCTCCGGCAGCAGATGGAAATTGCGGTGCGCGATGGTCACGTGCTCGGCCCACGCGAGTTTCTTGTCCGCCGCCGCATTCGAAACTGTGCCGCCTTCGTAAACCACGTCCGTCTCGGCGCAGCCGAACTGATGCGCGGCGATGCGGATGATCTTGGCTTTCAGCTTTTGCGCGGCATGAAACGCCGCGCCGCCGAGCATGATCGCCATGCGGCTTCCGACCGGCGAGTTCGACGGCAGGCTGCTCAATGTGTCAGGACGCATGACGCGGATCAGATCCGGATCGATCTGAAGCACCTCGCCGATCACCGTCGCCGCCAGCGTTTCGTGCCCCTGCCCCGACGAGGTCGTGTGAATGGTCGCGGTGATAAAGCCGAGTCCGTCGACATTGATGCGGCAGGATTCCATCCAGGTCGAGGTGGTGTTCTTCTCGTTGAGCAGCGGCTCGAAGGCCGAATTTCCGCCGGACGGCTCGAGACAGGCGGCGATGCCGATGCCGGCGCAAAGGCCGGAGGCGCGCAGCTCATCGCGTTCGCGCTTCAGGGCTTCGTAGTCGGCATGCGCCAGCACCTTGGCGGCAACGGTATGGTAATCGCCGCTGTCGTAGCGCGTACCGCTCGGAATGAGATAGGGAAACTCCTCGTGACGAATGAAATTGCGCCGCCGCACGTCGATGCGGTCGAGGCCCAACGCCGCCGCCACCTTGTCGATCGCGGTCTCGATCGCATAGTTGGTCGGCGCCTGCCCGAAGCCGCGCACGGCTTCCTGCGCCGCCTTGTTCGACGTCACCGCGATCGCGCGGTATTGCACGCTCTCTATCCTGTAGGGGCCGACGATGGCACCGATCGGCTTGCCGAGCTGGAATGGCGAACGGCCCGCATAGGCGCCGACATTGTCGAGCGCACGCATCTTCATGGATTTGACGATGCCCTTGTCGTTGAAAGCGACCTCGACGTCGAAAATGCGGTCGGGTCCGTGCGCGTCGCCCGCGCGCATATTGTCGAGCCGGTCCTCGATCAGGCGCACCGGCCGCCCCAGGATGCGCGCGAGATGTGCGACGATCACGGTATGCTTGATGCCGCGCTTGACGCCATAGCTGCCGCCGACGTCGACATCCTGGTGCACCCGGACATTGTTGAGCGGGATGCGGAGCGATCGGGCGATCTGGTCGGAATATTTCGGCATCTGGATCGAGGCCCAGACATCGAGGATCTCGCGCCAGGGATCCCATTTCGCGGCAACGCCAAAGGTCTCGATCGGCACCGTCGAGCTGCGGCCCCAGACCACGCGGAACGAAAGCTGCTGCGGACTTTCGGCAAAGTGCTTCTCGACCTCGCCCCAGACGAAGGTCCGGTCCAGGAGCACGTTGCCGCCGTGCGCGGGATGCACCGGCGGGCTCGACGAATCCAGCGCCGCCTCGGCGTCGATCACGTAAGGGAGCGGTTCGTATTCGATCCGCACTTTTTCGGCGGCATCCTCGGCCTGCGCGCGGCTTTCGGCGACCACGGCCACCACCCACTCGCCGGCATAGCGCACCTGGCCGACCGCGAGCGGGAAGCGCCGCACCTTCGGCGTATCGAGGCCATTCATCAGCGGATCGACTGCGCCTGCCAGCTCCTCGCCGGTCAGCACACGATGCACGCCGGGCATCTTCATCGCCGCGGCCGCGTCGATCGACACGATACGCGCCGACGGATGCTGCGAAGGCAAGACCGCGACATGCAGCAAGCCTTCCAGCGCGATATCGGCGACGTAGCGCCCCTGGCCTGCGACAAAGCGGCGATCCTCGCGGACGCGACGACCGGACGAGACGAATTTCAGCGAAGGCGCGTTGCTCACGGGCGGCCTCCACGGGGAACATTGGTCTTGCGCAGGCGATCGGCGGCGTGCTCGATGGCTTCGACGATCTGTCCGTAGCCGGTGCAGCGGCAGATATTGCCGGAGATCGCCTCCAGGATGTCGGCGCGGCCCGGTGCATCGTTGCGCTCAAGCAGCGCATGCGCGGCGAGGATCATCCCGGGCGTGCAATAGCCGCACTGCAGCCCATGGGTCTCGCAGAAGGCGTCCTGCACGATGCTGAGTTCGCCCGGCGCCGGCGCCAGCCCCTCGATGGTGGTGATGTCATAGTCATCGGCCTGCACCGCGAACATCAGGCAGGATCGCGAAGGCTCGCCGTCGATCAGGACGGTGCAGGCGCCGCAGACGCCGTGCTCGCAGCCGGCGTGGCTGCCGACCAGGAGAAAATCCTCGCGCAGCGTGTCGAGCAGCGTCTTGCGCGGCTCGACATCGGCCTCGCGCTCTCGTCCGTTGACATTGAGCCTGACCTTCATGGCAATCTTCTCACGGCAAGGCTCCATGTCCGGAAGCCGCTTCGGCAAACGCGTCATCGAGTGCACGAATGCCGAGCGTCGCCGCGACGCGGCGACGATAATCCGCGCTCGCGTGCAGATCGGAGCTTGCGTCGAGGGCTTTCGTCGCAGCGCGTACGATGTCGGTGATCGCCTCCCGGGTCGGCACATTGCCGACCAGCGGCGCGACATCGATCCGGATCGCGCGATCGCCGACGCCGCCCAGGCCCAGTGTCGCCGCGATGCATCGTCCCACCTG
>Ga0134125_10002886_pt1 | contig 20180 bp, 22 predicted proteins | sample KB31751_FD_96464 | JGI IMG/M metagenome (GOLD analysis project Ga0134125, IMG submission 96464) | Terrestrial soil microbial communities with excess Nitrogen fertilizer from Kellogg Biological Station, Michigan, USA - KB3-175-1 | ecosystem: Environmental > Terrestrial > Soil > Unclassified ... | reverse complement strand
TGATGATCCCGCACGCCGCCCGCTGGATCGTGGGGCCGGACCAGCGCTGGATCATCGCCTACAGCGTCCTGCTCGCCCCGATCCTGGTGCTGGCCGCCGACGTTCTGGGCCGCGTGGTGATGCGTCCCGGTGAGCTGCAGGTCGGCATCGTCACCGCAGTGCTCGGGGCCCCGGTGCTGATCCTGCTGGTGCGCCGGGCCCGGGTGAGCCAACTGTGAGGGCCCCTTCCACCGTGGCGGCCCCCGGCCGCACCGGCGGACGGCCCCTGGCACCTGGACGGCCGCGGACCGGGCGCCGGGCGCTGCTTGTCCCCGGGGTGCTGGCCGCCGCGGTGGCGCTGCTGGCACTGGTCGCGCTCGGACTGGGGGACTACCCAATGCACCCCGGCGAGGTGATCGCGGCGCTGGGAGGCAACCAGGGCTTCGCGAGCACCGTCGTGCTGGAATGGCGGCTGCCCCGGGTTCTGGCCGCCGTGGTCTTCGGGGCCGCACTGGCCGTCTCCGGCGCGCTCTTCCAGACGCTGACGCGCAACCCGCTGGGCTCCCCGGACATCATCGGCTTCTCCACCGGTGCCCATACCGGGGCGATTGTCTCCATCACGCTGCTGGGCAGCCAGCTGGTGGCCGAGGCGGCCGGCGCGCTCATCGGCGGGCTGGGGACCGCCCTGGTGGTCTACCTGCTGGCCTGGCGCGGTGGGGTGCAGGGCTTCCGGCTGATCATCGTGGGCATTGCCATGACGGCGCTGCTGAATAGCGTGAACACCTACCTGCTGCTGCGGGCGCAGACCGAGGTCGCCATGGCCGCCTCGATCTGGGGCGCGGGATCCATCTCCCTGGTCGGGTGGCAGGAGACCGCGTTCACCCTGCTCCCGCTCGCGGTGCTGGGGCTGGCCACGGCCGCCATCGTGCGGCCACTGCGCCAGCTCGAGCTCGGCGACGACGCGGCCCGCGCCCACGGCGTGGCGGCCGAACCGGCCAGGCTGGCGATCCTGGTCATCGGCGTCGGGCTCATCGCGACCGTCACCGCCATTGCCGGACCGATCGCGTTCGTCGCGCTGGCCGCCCCGCAGATCGCCCGGCGGCTGGTCCGCGGGGCGGGCATCCCGCTGGGGGCTGCGGCGCTCACCGGGGCGCTGCTGCTGCTCGGCGCCGACCAGGTCGCCCAGCACCTGGTGCCCGGTGCGGTGCCGGTCGGCGTCGTCACGGTCGTCCTCGGCGGGATCTACCTCGTCGCCCTCCTCGTCCACGAAGCACGGAAGCACCTATGACCCGCCACGCAGACCATGCCGCCGCAGGGCAGACCCCACCGGCAAGCGCCTCCGCGGGACAGGCCTCCCCGCCCGCCGGACGGCTGGGCGCCGACGCCGTCACGCTCGGCTACGACCGCCGCATCATCTCCACCGACCTGACGGTGGCGATCCCGGATAAGTCGTTCACCGTCATCGTCGGGCCCAACGCCTGCGGCAAGTCCACCCTGCTGCGCGCGCTCTCGCGGCTGCTGCGCCCCAGCGCCGGCCAGGTGCTGCTCGACGGGAAGGCCATCTCCTCCTACAAGGCCAAGGAGGCAGCGCGCATCGTCGGGCTGCTGCCGCAGAGTTCCATCGCACCGGATGGCATCACCGTCGTGGACCTCGTCGCGCGTGGGCGGTACCCGCACCAGGGGCTCATCCGGCAGTGGAGCGCCACCGACGAGGCCGCCGTCGCCGCGGCGATGGCCGCCACCGGCATCACCGACCTGCGCGAACGGCACGTCGACGAGCTCTCCGGCGGCCAGCGCCAGCGCGTGTGGGCGGCCATGGCGCTGGCCCAGGAGACGCCGATCCTGCTGCTCGACGAGCCCACGACGTTCCTGGACATCGCCCACCAGATCGACCTGCTGGACTTGTTCGCGGACCTGCACGAGGCCGGCAACACGCTCATCGCGGTGCTCCACGACCTCAACCACGCCGCCCGCTACGCCACGCACCTGATCGCCATGAAGGACGGGCGCGTCGTCGCCCAGGGGCCGCCGGCAGAGATCGTGACCGCCGAACTGGTGCACCGCGTCTTCGGGCTGGACTGCATGGTCATCGACGACCCGGCCACCGGCACGCCGATGATCGTCCCGCGGGCCCGGCGGAGAGGGACAGGGGAGCCGGCCGCCGGGTAGCCATACTTCCTAGCGGCGCCGGCCCAGCACGAGGGCGGCCAGGGCCGTGGTGCCGGTGACCGCGTAGACGGCGGGCCAGGCGCCGATCTTCTTGGCCAGCGGATGGGAGGCGCCGAAGCTGAGGAAGTACGTCAGGACCACCGCCGAAGCCCGCCCCGCCCCGGCGTCGTTCCGGCAGGAGGCGAAGGCCGCGGCACCGGCCGCGGCGAGTACGGCGCCGCCCAGCGGCCGGTTCCCGGTGGACCGGGCGGTTTGGAATCCGCCGATCAGGCCGGCGGTGGTCAATGCTGCGGTGGCGATCGAGCTCATGGTTCTCCTTCGTCCGGGGTTGGCCAAAAGCCTACGCCCCGACCGGGGGGCCGGGCGTACGATGGCCCACATGAGCGCCACGACGGAACACGATTCAACACCCACCAAAGTGGTGATGGTCTCCATCGTCGCCGCACTGGGCGGATTCCTCTTCGGATTCGACAGCGCGGTGATCAATGGGGCGGTCGATGCCATCGCCGAACAATTCAGCCTCAGCGGGGTGGTCCTCGGGTTCACGGTCTCGTGCGCCCTGCTGGGCGCGATGGTCGGCGCCTGGTTTGCCGGCCCCTTCGCCGACAAGCAGGGCAGGGTCCGGGCGATGCTGGTCGCCGCCCTGCTCTTCACCGTGTCGGCCGCCGGTTCCGGATTCGCCTTCGGCCCGGTGGACCTGATCATCTGGCGCAGCATCGGCGGGCTGGGCGTGGGGATGGCCTCGGTGCTGGCCCCCGCCTACATCGCCGAGGTCGCCCCGGCCCACAGCCGCGGCCGGCTGGCCTCCCTGCAGCAGATGGCGATCGTGCTGGGCATCTTCGTCGCCCTGCTCTCCGACGCGTTCATCGCCACCACCTCCGGCGGCGCCACCGCCGAGGGCTGGTTGGGCATCGAAGCCTGGCGGTGGATGTTCCTGACCGGCATCGTCCCGGCGGTGATCTACGGCGTGCTGGCCTGGCAGATCCCCGAGTCCCCGAGGTACCTGGTCGCCCGCGGCCAGCTGGCCCGTGCCGCGAAGATCCTGCACGAGGTGGTGGGGCTGACCAGCCGTGACGAGGTGGACGAGAAGATCGCCTCCATTAAGTCCACCATCAACGTCGAGCGGAAACAGGGGCTCGGCAGCCTCGTGGGCGGCAAGGGCTGGCTGTTGCCGATCGTCTGGGTCGGCATCCTGCTCTCGGTCTTCCAGCAGTTCGTCGGCATCAACGTCATCTTCTACTACTCGACGAGCCTGTGGCTCTCGGTCGGCTTCACCGAGGCCGATTCCTTCACGATCACGGTGATCACCTCGGTCACCAACATCCTGGTCACGATCGTGGCGATCGCCCTGGTGGACAAGGTCGGGCGCAAGCCGCTGCTGCTCTGGGGCTCGGCCGGCATGACCGTCGCCCTGGCCGTGATGGCGGTGGCCTTCAGCCAGTCCACCGGCACCGGTGAGGACGTCTCGCTGCCACAGCCGTGGGGCGTCATCGCGCTGATCGCCGCGAACCTGTTCGTCGTCGCCTTCGGAGCCACCTGGGGCCCGGTCGTCTGGGTCCTGCTCGGCGAGATGTTCTCCAACAAGATCCGCGCCGTGGCCCTCTCGGTCGCCGCCGCGGCCCAGTGGCTGGCGAACTTCCTGATCACCACCACGTTCCCGTCGCTCTCGGAGGTCAGCCTGGTGCTGGCCTACGGGTTGTATGCGCTCTTCGCCCTGCTGTCCTTCTTCTTCGTCTTCCGGTTCGTGCGGGAGACCAAGGGCCGCGAACTCGAATCCATGCAGTAGCCGCACAGGGCAGCCGCACGAACCGGCCGCCGGGTCAGCGCAGGTTGATGGCGGTGTCCTGCGCGGTGGGCTGCGTGCCCAGGGCGGCGAGGACCGCCGACCCGAGGATCCGGGCGCCCTCCGCGGAGGGGTGGACGCCGTCGTAGGTCAGGCCCTTCGCATAGCGGCCGGGATGCGTGTCGTCGCGAAGTCCGCGGGAGCCGTCGATCCAGCCCCAGCCCTGCTCGGTGACGAAGCCGTGGAGCCATTCGTTGTAGGCCAGTGTGCGTTCGCGGAAGTCGTTGCGCGGGGGCACGGAGGAGACGATGACGCGCGCGGCATGGGCCCGGTCCACGATCGCCAGCAGGTTCCGTCCGATCTGCTCGAACGGTACCCCGGCATGGATGTCGTTGGTGCCGGCGATCACGACCAGCACGTCGGAATCCACGGGGGTGAATCCGGCGAGCATCTCGGCCGTGGTGGCCCCGCCGCGGGCCCAGCCCCCGACGAACGAGGTCCCGGGTTCCTGGGCGAACGCCGCCCAGGACCGGGCCCCGACGATCCGCCGGGCGACTTGCTCCGGGTAGGCATGGTCGGCGGTGATGGAGTCGCCCACCACCGAGAACGTCAGGGCCTGGGCGCCGGCGGCGGCCATCGGCTGGGCCATCGGGAACCCCTCCGGCGTCAGGGGCGCCGGCTGGTCCTGCCCTCCGACGAAGGCGGCGCCCGCCGCCAGCGCCAGCGCGGCCAGTGCCGCGACGGCGAGCGTCCGGGGACGGCGGAGGAGCGTCGTGAAGCGCGAGGGACGGGTGGGGGCGCCGGGGGCGGTGGGGGATGCGGGCACGTGTTGCTCCTGGTGGGAAATCCTGTCAGCTTCAAGCGTAGGGAGCGCTGGGAGGATCCGGCGTGCCCGAACATGACGATCGTGTGACAATCCGTCGCGGCCCCGCCCGGCGGTCCGGTGGCTTCACAGCCCGGTGGCATACCCTCGAAGCCATGCTCGAACAGATTTCCGTCGATTCCTGGTGGCAGGCGCTGCTGGTGGGTTTCCACCGCGGCCCCTCGTTGGAGGCCGAGGCCCTGACCCTGGTGCTGATCATCGCCGCAGCCATCGCCCTGTCCGTTCCCTGGGCGACCTGGCGGTGGTTCGGCCTCTACGTCACGTTCGTGCACGAGCTCGGGCACGCCCTGGCGGCCCTGATGACCGGCCGCGTGGTCCGCGGGATCCGGCTGAACCTGAACCACTCCGGCGAAACCGTCAGTGCCGGCCGCGGCCGCGGTGGGGCCGCCTGGTCCGGCTTCTGGGGGTACCCGGCACCGGCGGTGGCCGGGGCCGCGATGATCTGGGCCGCCTGTTCGGGATGGGCGCCGGCTGCCCTGTCCGCCGGGGCCGTGCTGCTGCTGGTGGCGTTGCTGTTCATCCGCAACCTCGTCGGCGTGCTCATCGCCGTCGGCTGTGCCGTCCTGGCGCAGCTGCTGGTGCTCTACACCGCCCGCGAGTTCGCCGCCTACGTCGTGGTGTGCCTGGGGATCGCCCTGGTCGTCGGATCGGTGAAGGACTGGTTCAAGGTCGCCGCCGTGCACACGCGCCGGGGCCGGCTGGACAGCTCGGATGCCTACATCCTGGCGCGCAGCACCGGGGTGCCGGCCGGGCTGTGGCTGGCCGGGTTCGCCGTGGTGATCGGCGGCTGCTCCTACTGGTCCCTGGCCTCCCTGGGCGGTGCCGTCACCTGAGCCGGGCACGCCCGGCGTCGACGGCCGGTCCACGTCCGGCGCCCCGCGGCCCATGGCGCCCGGCCGGGTCTCCGCGTAGCCTCGGTGGCGGAGGTACACATGGCCCGATTTGAATTCACCACCAGCCTGCCCTTTGCCCGCGAGGACGTCTTCGACTGGTTCGCCCGCCCCGGGGCCCTGCGCCGGCTGACCCCGCCGTTCTCGGGCAGCGTGAGGTCCGAGCCGGACGACGGGCTCCAGGTCGGCTCGACGGCGGTGCTGGGCATTGGCGCGCCCGGCTCGCTGGGCCTGGGGCTGGGCCCGGCCGTCGGCTCAGTGGCCGGGCCGTTGCGGCTGCCCGGATGGACCCGGCCGGAAATCCCCTGGCACGCCCGCCACGTCGGGCTGGTCCCCGGCCGCTCCTTCACCGACGTGATGGAATCCGGCCCGCTGGCCTCGTGGCGGCACCAGCACGTCTTCGAGGACGACGGCGGTGGCACGTTGATGCGGGACGAGGTCACCTTCACGCTGCCCCTGGCCGGTGACCGCCGGGAGGGCCCGTGGGCACGCATGGCCCACTGGGGCGAGGAACGCTTCACCGCCGAGCTGCAGCGCATGTTCGAGTACCGCGAACGCCAGCTGATCGGCGACCTGCTCTTCCACTCCCGGCACGGCACCGCCACGCCGCTGCGCATCGCCCTCAGCGGAGCCGGCGGGCTGATCGGCACCCAAGTCCGCGCGCTCCTGCAAGGCGGCGGGCACGAGGTCCACCGGTTGGTCCGGCGCCCCGCGGACGCCGCGGACGAGATCTCCTGGGATCCCGACGCCGGTCGCATCGACACCGCGGCCCTGGCCGCGTGCGACGTGGTGGTCCACCTGGCCGGGCATCCCATCGGCGGACGCTTCACCCCCGCCACCAAGCAGCGCATCCTGGCGTCGCGCACGGTCGGGACCTCCCTGATCGCCCGCACGCTGGCCGACCTGTCCTCCGACGGCCGCCAGCGCGCCTTGGTCGCGGGATCGGCGATCGGCTACTACGGGGCCTCCCCGCAGGCCCGCCGGCCGGACGTCACGGATCCGCTGGTCGAGGACAGCCCGCCCGGCACCGACTTCCTCGCCGACGTGTGCACGGCATGGGAGGCCGCCTGCGAGCCGGCCGTCCGTGCCGGCGTCCGGGTGGCGTACATCCGGACCGGGATCGTGCAGAGCCCGGCCGGGGGAGCGCTGCAGCGGATGCTCCCGTTGTTCGCCGCCGGGCTCGGCGGCCCGTTGGCCGGCGCCGGCCAGCAGAGCTGGATCGGCATCGACGACTGCGCGGGCATCTTCGCCCATGCCGCGCTCGATGGACGGGTTTCCGGGCCGGTGAACGCCGTCGCGCCGCATCCGGTGGATGCCCGGGAGTACGCCACCACCCTGGCCCGGGTGCTCCACCGCCCGGCTGCCGTGACGGTCCCTGGCATCGGGCCCACGCTGCTGCTGGGCCGGCAGGGCACCCGCGAGATCGTCCAGGCCGACCAGCGGGTCTCGGCCGACCGCGTACGGGACCTGGGCTACGCGTTCCGCGACGAGGAGTTGGAACCGGCGCTGCGGCATCTCCTCGGACGGGACTGAAGGTCACGAAACGGGTCACGAACCAGGGGGCTGCGCCCGACCGACGCCCCCGTCCATGACCCTGTGCGGGCTGTCAAAAGCCGTGTGGCAAACCTGTGAGGGGCATGCGGCAAGACTCACAGGAAACCCCCGGGAAGCCGATTCATGCCCGGAACTGCGCGGATCTCGAGTGTAAATTTGTTGTGGAAGGACCCGCCGCCGCGCTCCCGCGTTTGACTCCGGCCCCAGTCGTGCGGTTACCGTTATCAAGTCACGTTTTGATAACGCCTCGCCGGACGGGGTGGTGCAAGACGGCGCGCACCCGGGTACCTTTCGGATCGTCCACCCGGTTGCCCACAAAACTTGGAGTCGACATCGACGCCGGACGATCGCGCAGTGAAGGCCGGGGACGGTCAGAGCGCAGGGGTGGCCCCTGGAGAACTGTGATCCAGCAGCAGAACAAGAAGTTTTCGAAGATTTCCCGCATCGGCGCTTCCAGCGGTGTAGCCGCCCTGGCCATCGCCGGTGCAGCAGCCGGCGTGGGGGCAGCTCCCGCCTCCGCCGCTTCCACCGGCACCTGGGATGCCATCGCCCAGTGCGAGTCCGGTGGCAACTGGTCCATCAACACCGGCAACGGCTACTACGGTGGCCTGCAGTTCAGCCAGAGCACCTGGAACGCCTTCGGCGGTTCGGGTAGCGCGTCGAACGCCAGCAAGTCCGAGCAGATCCGCGTCGCCGAAAAGGTCCTGGCCGCCCAGGGCTGGGGCGCCTGGCCCGCATGCTCGGCCAAGCTGGGCCTGTCCGGCAAGAGCGGATCGATCTCCGCTGCCAGCGACACCGTGAAGGAAAAGGCACCGCAGCAGTCCTCGGAGGAGTCCTACCAGGCCCCGAAGAAGACCTACAAGGCCGCCCCGAAGCACCGCTCCGAGGCCCCGGTCCAGAAGGCAGCCCCGGTCCAGAAGGCTGCCACCCAGAAGCCGGCCGCGTCGACCGGCAAGCACGTGGCCACCGTCAAGGCCGCCGACTCGGGCGAGAACTACACGGTCAAGTCCGGCGACACGCTGGCCAAGATCGCCAAGTCGCAGGGCCTGGACAGCTGGAAGGGCCTGTTCTCGCTGAACACCGACACGGTGGACAACCCGAACATGATCTTCGTGGGCCAGACCCTCGACGTGCCGACCAGGTAACCCGGCCGGCCCCGGAGCCCGGCTCCGGACCATGAACCGCGGGGCAGCGTCCCCGCCATGAGCCAACGGCGGATCGCCTTTCCCCCCAATGGTGGTCCGCCGTTGCCTGCTGAAGAGGGCTGGTGCCCGCACGTACACCGTGCGGGCACCAGCCCTCTTCGCGTCGTCAGGCCCGCGGGCCGGCAGGCACCCCGGCGTTCCCGGGTTCCCCGGAAGGCGCGACGTCCCCGGCGTCCACGAAGGCCAGCGCCGCCGGGCGGTAGGCGTCGCGCAGTTCCAGGAAGCGGGCACTGCTGGCGGCCCCCGGCCAGCCGTCGGGCAGGCAGCCGGCCGGCAGGCCGGGGTCCACGTAGGGGATGATGCGCCAGCTGTCGATGCAGCGCACGTAGCCGGCGAAGGCCGCGGCCCCCTCGGCCGGTGGTTCGGCGGGGAGGTCGTGCTGGGACTGGAGGAAGCCGCGGTGCAAGGAGGCCAGCTCGTCCAGGTCCCACCAGTTGGCGACGGCCTCCCGCAAGGACCCCTGCACCTGCGGGGTGCCGGTGGTGAAGAGCACCGCGGCGCCGCGCAGGCCCAGGTCCTCGAGGATCTCCTCGGCCTCGGCCCGCAGGTAGTCCGGGCAGATCCACAATCCCGGGCCGACCGTCCCGCAGCCGATCCAGTGCAGGCGCCGGCGCAACTGGTGCCGCAGGCCCCGCTCGGACTCCGGGACGGTGAACGAGACCAGGCACCACGGGTCCTCCGGGCCCATGGCCCGCGGCAGGTGGATCCGCCGGTCTCCGCGTTCGAGCATGTGCCGGGCGCGCGCGCCCACGGCATAGCCGGCGACGCCGTCGCGGGCCTCGGCGTCGAGCACGCCCTTCTTGCGCAACCGCGTCAGCGAGGTGCGCGTTAGCGTCGCCGGGGCCCCGACGGCCTCCATCAGGCCCACCAGCCGCCCCGAGGACATCCAGCCCCCGGCCTCGCGCAGGTAGAGCCCGATGATCGTGCGCAGCAACGACGTGGTGCTCCCGGGGCGGGAGTCCATGTCGTCCAGGACGGCGCTCATTCCATGTCGGCCAGCGCGGTCGCGATCGCGTCGACGCCGGCCTCGAGTTCGGCGAAGCTGGTGCTCAGCGGCGACAGCCCGATGCGCAGCCCGTTCGGCGGCCGGAAGTCGGGGATGACCCCCTCGCCCCACAGCCGGGTGGTGACCTCGGCGAAGTGGTCGTGGTCCACCGTGATGTGCGAACCGCGCCAGGCCGGATCGCGTGGGCTGGCCAGCCGGGCGCCCAGCGGGACCAGGCGTTCCTCGCACAGCCGGATGGCGTGTTCGGTCAGCGCGACCGACTTGGCCCGCACCGCGTCCATCCCGGCCTCGGCGATCAGCTCGACCATGTCCTTGAGCGGTTGCATCGCCAGGATCGGCGGCGTCCCGGTGATGAACCGGCGGATGGTCCCGGCCGGTTCGTAGGAATCGGTCATGCCGAACGGGTCAGCGGCGCCCATCCACCCCCAGATCGGCTGGCGCAGGCCGGCCTGCAGGCCCTGGCGGACGTAGGCCAGTGCGGGGGAGCCGGGGCCGCCGTTGAGGTACTTGTAGGTGCAGCCCACGGCCAGGTCGACGCCCCAGTCGTCCAGCGCCAGCGGCACGGAGCCGACCGAGTGGCACAGGTCCCAGACCATCAGGGCCCCGGCGTCCTTGACCTGCGCCGTGATGGCCGCGGCATCGGCGAGGTAGCCCGAACGGTAGGCGACATGGCTCAACAGCACGACGGCGGTGCTCCCCGACAGGACCTGGCCCAGGTCCGCCGTGGTCACCCCGGCCGCTGGATCGGGTGAAATCCAGCGCAGCGTGGCCCCGCGTTCGGCGGCGATGCCCTCGACAATGAACCGGTCGGTGGGGAAGTTGCCGGCGTCGATGACGATCTCGTTCCGGGCCGGGTCGGCTGCCTGCTGGTGGTCCAGGGCCGCCCGCAGGGCCTTGTAGAGCAGGACCGACGTCGAGTCGCCGACGAAGGCCTGCCCGGGGGCGGCACCGAGGACGACCTCGCCCAGCCGGTCACCGAGCACGGTGGGCTCGTCCATCCACTTTTCGTCCCAGCTGCGGATCAATCCGGCACCCCATTCGGTGCGCACGAAGGTGGCCAGCCGCTCGGCGGTGGCGGCGAGCGGACGGCCCAGGGAGTTGCCGTCCAGGTAGGCGGTTAGCGGGTGGGCCGGGTCGTGGTCGGGGACCAGGAAGCGGTCGCGGTAGCCGGCCAGCGGGTCGGCTAGGTCCAGTGCGGTGCTGGTCAGGGTATCGGGGGAGAGGGTCATCCGGATGGCCTTTCGGGCTAGTTGCCGATTTCGGTACGCACGGCGTAGAGCTCGGGGAAGAAGGTCAGGTCCAGCGCGCGCTTGAGGAAGTCGACCCCCGAGGAGCCGCCGGTGCCGCGCTTGAAGCCGATGGTGCGCTGGACGGTGCGCAGGTGCCGGAAGCGCCAGGCCTGGAAGTTGTCCTCGAGGTCCACCAGGTCCTCGCAGGCCTGGTAGAACATCCAGCGGGTCTCCTCGGACTCGTAGATGTCCCGGAAGACCGGGATGAGGGATTCGTGCAGGGTCCAGGGCTTCGAGAAGTCGCGGTGCAGCACCTCGTCGGGGATCGCGTAGCCGGCCCGGGCCAGGGCCGCCAGGAAGGCGTCGTAGACCGTGGGTTCCTCGAGCAGGCGGCCGAGCATGGCGTGGGCCTCGGGGTGGGATTCAAAGACCTTGAGCATGCCGCGGTGCTTGTTGCCGAGGATGAATTCCACGGCGCGGTACTGCCAGGACTGGAAGCCCGAGGCCGAGCCGAGCGAGCCGCGGAACTGGGCGTATTCGCGGGGGGTGAGGGTGGCCAGCACGGACCACTGGTCGGTCAGGATCTTCTGGATGTGCTTCACGCGGGCCAGGCACTTCAGGGCCTTGCCCAGGTCGTCCGCGTCCATGAGGCGGCGGGCCTCGGTGAGTTCGTGCAGGACCAGCTTGAGCCAGAGCTCGCTGGTCTGGTGCTGGATGATGAACAGCATCTCGTCGTGGTGCTCCGGGCTGCTGTGCGGGTGCTGGGCATGCAGGACGCGCTCGAGGTCGAGGTATCCGCCGTAGGACATCTCGTTGCGGAAGTCGGTGCGGACGGTTTCCTCGATGTCGCGGAGCCCGGCCTCCCCGCCCGGCGCGGGTTCCGCGGGCCGGTCGACGTGGTGGGCACTGCCGGGTCCGGTACCGGGCCCGGTGCCGGGGGTGCCTGAGGGGTCTTGGGAATAGGGGCAGCTCATGGTCCAAGAATATCCTTATCGTGACGGCCGTCAATACTTTGAAACCGACGGGGGTGACCGAACCGGTTTCGTGGCCGGGCACTTCCTTGGCATGCTGGGGCCATGGACGCCACGCCTTCTGCACCCCGGTCCGGCACCGTCTACACGGTCGGGCATTCCACGCACCCCATCGATGAGTTCGCCGAGCTGCTCAAGGCTCATGGCGTCCAGCGGATCGTCGACATCCGCACGGTGCCGAAATCACGGCACAACCCCCAGTTCGGCATCGACCAGCTGCCGGGAAGCCTCTCCGAGCGGGGCATCGGGTACCTGCGCATCGAGGCGTTGGGCGGTTTGCGCCACACGACCAAGGAGTCTCCGAACATGGCCTGGCGCAACACCTCATTCCGCGGCTACGCGGACTACATGCAAACCGATTCCTTCGCCGCCGGGATGGACGAGCTTACCGGCTGCGCCCGCGGGGAACGGGTGGCGATCATGTGTGCCGAGGCGGTGCCATGGCGGTGCCACCGCTCGATGGTCGGCGATGCATTGCTGGTCCGCGGCTTCGAGGTGCTGGACATCTTCAGCGAAAAGCAGGCCAAGCCGCACACGCTGACATCGTTCGCGAAGGTCGAGGGGACGGCCATCACCTATCCGGCCGAGGAACCCGCGGAGAAACCGGGGGGATAGGCCGTCTCAGAAACCGCGGCTCATCGTGAAGCGGCGGGCCACGGCGTCGTGCACCAGCGGATTGCGGGCCAGCCCAGCCAGCATGGTACGCCGCAGCCCATCGGGACGGCGGGCCAGCGGGCGGCCCAGCATCATGTTCAGGTGCGCCTGTCGCCCGGCCCGTGCCGCCGCCCGCAGGCGCGCCGCTGAGAAGGAGGCAAACCGCTCGTCCGTCTCCCGGGTGCCCGGACGCGCGAGCGCATCCCGCAGCAGGGGTGCCAGCGCTGCCGCGTCGAGCAGGCCCAGCGCCATGCCCTGTCCGCCGATGGGGCTGACCTCGTGGGCCGCATCGCCGATGAGCAGCACGCGGCCGGCCGCCATGGACTGGACGCTGCGGCGGGAACATCGGAAGTCGCTGGTCATGCTCGCTTCCGCGGGCGATATGCGGTGCCCGGTGCGCCGCAGGACCAGGGCGGCCAGCTCGCCGGTCTCCCCGGGAGGGCGCCAAGCCACCCACCGGCGTTGGCCGGCCGGTAGCGGAAAGGACTCGACGATGCCCTCGCGGTGCAGGAGCAGGGCCGCCGTCGAGCCGAAATCGGTACCGTCGGGGTAGTCGCCCATGGTGTAGTGGTCCCCATAGCGGCGACCGGCGAAGGGCAGCCCGAGTTGCCGGCGCACGGTGGAGTCGACCCCGTCGGCTCCCACGAGGTAGCGCGCGGTCAGCACCTTGTGCGCCCGCGGCCCGTGGGCGGGACCGCCGGGGCCGCGGGTGCCCTCCGTGATGAGGACCCGGACGCCGTCGGGGGTGGGGGTGAAAGATTCGATGGCGACGCCGCGCAGCAGGGCGTCGGGATCCACGGCATCCAGGCCCTCCTGCAGGAGCCGCTCGGTGCGGGACTGCGGCAGGGACAGGACGTAGCGGTGCGGCCCGTCCAGGACGCCGAAGTCCATGGCCGCGATCGTCTGGCTTCCGGCCAGGCCGATGCCACGCTCGATCCGCACGCCGGCCGCCACCGCGGCCCCGCCGACGCCGGCCGCGTCGAGCACCTCGAGGGCCGGGGGATGCAGGCCGATGGCCCGCGAGTGGGTACCGGGGGACTGGCGGGGCTCCAGCACGCGCACGGTCAGTCCCGAGGTGGCCAGCAGCGTGGCCAGCGACAGGCCGCTGGGGCCTCCGCCGGCGATGAGGACATCGATCACGGCTGCCCCCCGGCGCGGTAGACGAGCAGGTTCCGGTACGGCCGCCGCCGCAGCACCTGCCACCCCGGAGGCACCGCCGCGCGCAGTTCACCGGGCAGGTAGCTGCGCCGGATGGAGGTCAGCCCGTCGCGGCGGATGAATGATCCGCGGGCCAGCGGCAACGTCGCGGCACCGAACAGCGCCAGCGCGGCGCGTGAGCGCACGATGTCGCTGTGGATCGCCAGGCATTCCGTCAACGCCTCGGTGTCGGCGAGCAGGCCGCTGAGCTCGGCGGGGAGCAGGTGGTGGAGCACGTGGTTGGAGACCACCACGTCGAAGGTTTCGCCGGCGGCCACGAGCTCGCCGCTGGTGGCACGCCGGAAGGCGACGGCCGGATCCCCGATCCGGGCGTGGGCCCGGGTGGCGAAGCGGTGGGCCCGCTCGTCGGGGTCGATGCCGGTGACCTGGACCGCGAATCCATCGCGGCGCGCCCGGCGGGCCAAGGCCAAGCTGATGTCGCCCCCACCGGACCCGATGTCCAGCAGCCTGGAGGGCCGGTCCCGGCGCAGGACCGGGCGGATCAGTTCCCGGTACAGCCCGCCCCACCCGGAGACGGCGGCATTGACGAGCGGGAACTGCGCGTACGTGCGGTCCAGCAGCTCCGGGTCGCAGTCGGGGCGGTCCATCTCCTCCAGGGCGGCCTCATCGCGCAGCACTGGCGGTCCTACCGCAGGGAGGGCGCCGGGAGGGCCTCATCCGTGTCCTCCGCCGGGGTCCTCCCCGTTGCGGCGGGAACCAGCGTCATCAGGGCGGTCTCGACCGTCAGGCCGGGCCCGAACGCCATCGAGCACACGCGTTCCCCGTCGGCACCGGCACGCGAGCCCGCACCCTCCAGGATGTCCTTGAGCACGAACAGGACCGTCGCGCTGGACATGTTCCCGTAGTCGTGCAGGACCCGCCGGGCCGGGACGAGCTGCTCCTCGCGGAGGCCCAGGCGCTTTTCGACCCGGTCGAGGATCGCCCGCCCGCCGGGGTGGATGCCCCAATGCTCGATGTCGGCGTAGTCGCCGCGGATCGAGGGATCGTTGGCCAGCAGCGGTTCCAGCGCGCCGACGATGTGGTCGTCGATGATGTGCGGGACGTAGCTGCCCAGCACCATCTCGAATCCCTCGTCCCCGATGTTCCACGCCATCGCATCCTCGCCGACCGGGGTCAGCACCGTTTCGAAGAAGTCCATCTGCAGTCCCGCCTGCGCCCCCAGCCCGGCCGGCCGGGCGGTGACGAGGGCCGCCGCGGCGCCATCGGCGAAGAGGGCGGAGCCCATGATGGTGTCGGGGTCGTTGGAACTGCGGACGTGCAGCGAGCACAATTCGGCGCAGACCACCAGGACGACGGCGTCCGGCTCGGCCTCGCAGAAGCTCTTGGCCGCCCGCAGGGCCGGGAAGGCCGCGTAGCAGCCCATGAAGCCGAGATGCGAGCGCTTGGTCGACGGGTTCAGGCCCAGGGCCCGGACGATCTGGTAATCCGGCCCGGGGTTGTAGAAGCCGGTGCAGGAGACCGTGATGACATGGGTGACATCCGCGGCGGAGAGATCCGGGCAGGATTCCAGGGCCCGCCGGGCGGAATCGATGAACAACGGCCCGGCCTCGCGGGCGAAGACCTCGTTGCGCACCTTGGTGCTGGGGCTGAAGAGCCGGCGGCTCTCGGCGTCGAAGAACACCGGATCGTCCACCCGCGAATCCAACGACATTTCCGGCACCGCCGTGCGCCGGGTGGAAATGGCGGAGGAGTCGAAGGACGTGGCGATGAGCCGCTGTCCCAGCCGGGTCAGCCCCGGCTGCGCCGCGAAGACGTCACGGGCCTGGTCCTGATGCAGGACGGTCGGCGGGATGGCGGTCTGGATGGTCCTGATCATTACGGGCATGGGCCGAGCGTAGCCCGGGCCGAAACCGTGGTAAAGGAAACCCGGGGGCCGGCCTAGAGTCCCCGCTCGTGGCGGAAGACATGGACCAGCGCGTTGGCGTGGCCGTGCCCGAAGCCGTGCTCGTCCTTGAGCCAGGCCACCTGTTCCATGTGCTTCTTCCCGCGTACGGCCTCTAGCGCCGTCATCCAGTGCTCGATGGGCTGGCCGTAGGCCGCTTCGATGGAGGGAAAGTAGGACGCCGGGCCCTTCGGGGTGGGTTTCATGCCTTCATCACAGCACCGCCGCGCGGGCCCGGCAAGGGGTGCCCGGGCCGATCGTGGGTGCCGGGACCAGTGGTCCCGGCGCCGACTTCGTGAAACGATGATTCCACGGTGCGACATTTCGTGCCTAAGGTGGGAGGCATAGGCCAGTACCGGCAGCAGCGGCCGCACCATCGACCCCAGGGAGCCACCATGCAGCAGATCGTCCCCACCCGCCACCTCTTCGGCCCGGGCCCCTGCAACCCCTACCCGGAGGCCACCGCGGCCCTGGGCCTGCCGCTGCTGGGCCACCTGGACCCGGAGTTCATCGCCCGCATGGACCGCACCTGCGAGGGGCTGCGCACGCTCTGGGGCACGCGGAACGCCCGGACACTGCCGCTGAGCGCCACCGGTTCGGCCGGCATGGAGGCGGCGTTCGTCAACACGATCACCCCCGGCGACGTCGCCGTGATCGCCGTCAACGGCCTCTTCGGCGAGCGGATGTGCGAGGTCGCCTCCCGCGTCGGCGCCGAGGTGGTGCGCGTGGACCACGACTACGGCACCCCGGTGGACGCCGAACGCGTCGCCGCAGCGCACCCGAACCCGAAGGTCATCGCCGCCGTCCACGCCGAGACGAGCACCGGCGTCCTGTCCGACATCGCCGCCCTGGGTGCCCTCAAGGGCGATGCCCTGCTGATCGCCGACGCGGTGACCTCCATCGGCGGCATGCCCGTGCTCGCGGACGACTGGGGGATCGACATCGGCTACGCCGGCACGCAGAAGTGCATCGGCGTCGCCCCCGGCCTGGCACCCTTCACCATCTCCGACCGGGCCTTCGAACGCCGCGTGCAGAAGCCGCAGTCCTGGTACCTGGACCTCGGGCTCCTCGGCGGCTACACCACCGGTGCCGCGGGAGGCCAGCGGACCTACCACCACACCGCCCCCGTGGGCATGGTCGCCTCGCTGGAGGCGGGAATCGACCGGATCCTGGCCGAGGGGCTCGACGCCGTGGCCGAGCGCCACCGCGCGGCCGGCAGCGCCCTGCAGGAGGGCCTGCAGGAGATGGGCCTGGAGCTCTTCGCCGCCGAGGGCCACCGGCTGCCCCAGCTGACGACCGTCAAGGTCCCCGAGGGCGTGGACTCCGCGGCAGTGCGCCAGCACCTGTTGGAGCGCTACACCATCGAGATCGGCGGCGGCGTCGGCCAGTACGCCTCCACGGTCTGGCGGATCGGGCTCATGGGACCGAACGCCAACCAGGATTCGGTGGCGCTGATCCTCGCCGCGCTGCAGGACGCGATCGACGCCACCCGCTGAGCACGACGGCGGTGGCCCGGTGCCGGGGAAACAGTCCCGGTGCCGGGGAAACAGTCCCCGTGCCGGGGAAAGCAGTCCCGGCGCCGTGCTACTTCTTGAGCCGGGTCAGTGCCGGGCCCTTGTGCATGGCGATGTGATCGGTCTTGTCGCTGCGGATCTCGTATTGCGGCTCGTCCGGGCTGCACCGGCGCATGTGGCCCTTGAACTCGACGTCCCGGGTGTGCTTCTTGACGATCACCCCGGAGACGCGTCCGGCCTCCGAGTCCCAGGAGACGTGGTCGCCGGTGGAAAAGGTCGCGGACATGGTTCCTCCTCGAGCAGTGGTGGGACAGCGTGATGTGCCCGATGCTACCCGCGCTGCCGCGATACCGCAGCCGCACAGGACGGGCCGGGAGCGGATGTGCCTGTACGGGATGCGCCCGGGCAGGACGCACCGGACAGGTCGCGGCTCAGCCGGCGAGGTGCCCGATCCAGTAGCCCAGCCCGGCCGCGACGACGCAGAGTGCGGCCATGCCCGGCCCGTTGGCCAGCGAGGCGAGGTACCGGCGTTCCTGCAGCAGGCGGACCGATTCGAAGCTGGCGGTGCTGAACGTCGTGTAGCCGCCGAGCAAGCCGGTCCCGGCCACGAGGTAGACCGTTCCGGGTGCCACGACGGCCAACACGAGCCCGGCCAGCAGTCCCAGCGCCGCCGACCCGGAGACGTTGATCAGCCAGGTCCCCACGGGGAAGGCGACCCGGGTGTGGGCCTTGACCCACCCGTCGACGACGAAGCGCAGCGCCGCGCCGACGCCGCCAGCCACGGACAGGGCGGCAAACAGCAGCGGCGTCACGATCCGGCCCCCGGACGGGGGCGGAACCGGCTCGCCAGGGCGATTCCGGCCCAGGAGGCCGCTGCGCCGACCAACACCGTGGCCAGGACCAGGAGGACACCGGCGACCGGCTGGGACAGGCCCGACCCGGGGACGCCCCAGAGTTCGACGACGTCGACGGCGAACGTGCTGTAGGTGGTGAAGCCGCCCAGGAACCCCGTGCCCAGCATGAGGCGCAGCGAGCGCCGGGCACCGACGTCGTGCCCGGCCCGCAGCAGGGATTCCAGCAGCAACCCGAGCAGGAATGCCCCGAGGATGTTGACGGCCAGGATCGTGGTGGGGAATCCGCCGAGGCCGGGCACCGCCAGGGTCAGGCCCTCGCGGGCGGCCGTGCCGAGGATCCCGCCCAGCAGGACCAGGCCCACATGCGGCAGGCTCAGGTGCAGGGGGCGTTCTGACTGCCGCGGATGCAGGGTCTGGCCTGGCAGGCGCCGGCGGGTCGTCCGCGGCGGGATCTCGAGGGCGTCGGTGTCGGTGTCGACGGGCAGCTCGGGGTGCGGATCGTGGTGTGGGTCGCGGTGGTTCGTTCCCTCGGCGCCGGTCATGTCCAGATGCCCGAGCTGCCGCGGCGGTGGCTGTCCACCAGGTGCGTGTCGACGATGCCGACGGCTTCCATGAGCGCGAACATGGTCGTGGGCCCGACGAAGCGGAAGCCCTTCCGGCGCAGCGCCTTGGACAGGGCGATGGATTCCGGCGAGGTGGTGGGGACCTCGGCCATGGTCGTCGGGGTCGGCGTCGCCTCGGGCTGGAAGGACCAGATGAGGTCCGGCAGCCCGCCCTCGGCACGCAGCGCCAGGGTGGCGGAGGCGTTGTCGATCGTCGCGCGGATCTTGGCCCGGTTGCGGATGATGCCAGCATCACCGAGCAGGCGCTCGACGTCGTCCTCGCCGAAGGCGGCGACCGCCTCCGGATCGAACCCGGCGAAGGCGGCGCGGAAGTTGTCGCGTTTGCGCAGGATCGTCGCCCAGGACAGGCCGGACTGGAACGCCTCGAGGCTGAGCCGTTCGAACAGGCCCTGCTCGTCGCGCACGGGCAGGCCCCATTCGGTGTCGTAGTACTCGCGCATCAGACCCTCGGCGGCCCAGGCAGGGCGCAGCAGGCCGTCGTCGCCGAGGACGACGCCGGGGGCGGGGGCGGGGGCACCGGATGCCGGGGAGCCGGGTCCGGGGGTGCGCGGGGTGCCGGGGGCGGTGTCCGTGCGTGCCGCGTCCTGTGCCATGTGGTGGGCCTTTCCGTGTGCTGTGAGCCGATTCCACAGTACCGTCCCGCATGCGGGCCGTGGCCGGGAAAGGTCCTGCCGCCGCTCCGCCGCCGTGGCGCCCGCCGTCCGGGATGGCGGGACGACACGGCAGGCAGCGCCGAGGGCCCCGACTCCGATATGCTGCGGCAAATGCTTTCCACCTTCGTGCACGTCTGGCTCAAGCCCCTGGCGGTCAACATCGCGGGCTGGCTGTTGCTTGCCGTCGGCGTGCTCGCGCTGGTCCTGCCCGGACCGGGCCTGCTGTGCATCGTTGCCGGGCTGGCCGTGCTCTCCACGCGTTACCGGTGGGCCGAGCGGCTGATGCACCCGGTGAAGGCGCGCGCCTACCACCTGGCCGCGGAGGGCGTGAAGACCCGGTCACGGATCGTCATGAGCTCGCTCGGTGCGGCCTGCCTGTTCGCCCTCGGGCTCATCTGGGGCCTGCGCCCGCCGGCGCCGGGCTGGTGGACGTGGCCGGAGGACTGGTGGCTGCTCGGCGGCTGGGGGACGGCGATCACCATCATGGGCTCCGCCGGGTTCGCCGTCGGGTTGATCATCTACAGCCACCGGCGTTTCGGTCTGCCGGCGAAGGCCCGGCGCACCGCCGAGGTCCGGCTGCGCCACCGGCGCGGCGGCCTGCCGAAGCCCGATCGCGGGGAGTCCTAGGCCAACCGCTCCTTGACCAGCGTGCTCGTGGCCTTGCCGTCGAACCGGCCGGCGACCTCCGCGTTGACGGTCTTCATGACCTGGCCCATCTGGCGCATGCCCGGCTTCGCGCCGTCGACGGTGTGCTCGGCGATCGCCCGTTCGACGATGGCGACCACATCGTCCTCGGTCAACGGTTCGGGAAGGTAGGACTCGATGAATTCCGCTTCGGCGGTCTCCTGCGCAGCGCGTTCGTCCTGGCCGGCATCGGCGTAGGTCTGGGCCGTCTCGCGCCGGCGGCCCGCTTCCTTCTGCAACAGCGCGGTGACTTGCTGGTCGTCGAGGTCCACGGGGGCCTTGCCGCCCTTTTCCCGGGTGTTGATCTCACCCAGGACATTGCGCAGCGTCATCAGGGCGAGCTTGTTGCCCGACTTCAGGTGCGCTGTC
>Ga0134125_10002885_pt1 | contig 20180 bp, 23 predicted proteins | sample KB31751_FD_96464 | JGI IMG/M metagenome (GOLD analysis project Ga0134125, IMG submission 96464) | Terrestrial soil microbial communities with excess Nitrogen fertilizer from Kellogg Biological Station, Michigan, USA - KB3-175-1 | ecosystem: Environmental > Terrestrial > Soil > Unclassified ... | reverse complement strand
TGTCCGGCCCGGAGACATAGGTAACAGAACGTTCCGGAGACACGGGTTACACTTTTGGCCCGAAGGGATTTTCAAGGGGTTGCAGAGTTTTCTCCTCTAGGTCGACATAACCCAGATCGTAATTCATAAAGCTGACGAGCCAGATTCCGTCGTCGACCTCTTTGATACCGACGGCTTGGCCAGCCAGGCTGGTACTGAGATTGATCTTCTTGCGATAAAGACACAAGCGGCCGCAGTTGGTGACCACGATTGTCTTATCGTGAAAGGGATAATGGGGATCGGGAATGCCGCGATAGGGTCGGACCGATTCGGTGTACACCTGGGATGGGCACTGCATGCGCAGGGCTTCGTGCGGCCGTTCGACATTGAATTCCTCGACAAAGGCATCGAACTTGGCCTGTTGTTGCAGGATATTAGCGCCGGCTGGGCGCGTGGCCTCCTGCTTCAGCGTCAGATGCATACGTTCATGGCGGCCATTTTGTTGCGGATGCCCTGGACGAATCCGCTCGATGCTGATCCCCAGGCGCAACCACCACACAGACAATTTCGACAGATTGAATAGTCCGTTCGGCGAAGCGAAGGGAACGCCATTATCGGAACGAATGGCATGGGGCAAACCACGTTCCCGGAAAAGCCGCTCAAAGGCGAGAAAAGCGGGTTGTTCTTGATTGGACTCCATGGCCTCACACAGCAGCAAGTAGCGTGAGGCGTAATCCGTGACCGTCAAGGGATAGCAATAGCGCTTGTTCCCGAGTTGGAACTCACCCTTATAATCTGTGCACCACAAGTCATTGGGGTTCAAGCCTGCAGAGAGCGGCGTTCCCTGGGCACGTGTCCTGGGCCGACTAGCGCGGGCCACTAGACCATGTCGATCGAGAATCGCGTGAATGGTGCTGCAGGCTGGCACCTTGACTTCAGAAGGCAACCGTTGCAGTAAGCGTTCGCGGATCTTGCGTGCTCCCCAGTGGGCTTTTTCTCTTTTGGCAGCCACGATAGCGGCTTCCACTGGCGCCGGCAGTTGGTTGGCGTAGCGATGTGGCCGACGGGCGCGATCGCTCAACCCCTCCACACCGCACTGCTCGTAGCGATCCAGGATCTTGTATCCCGTCTTGCGGGAAATCCCGAACTCACGGCACAGTGAGGCCATCGTTTCCCCATCCTTGAGTCGGATTACGAAGCGCATCCGTTCGTCGATCACAGAACTTTCCTTCCATGGCATCCCCTCCTCTGCCCTCCTTCGGGCCGAAAAGTGTAACCCATGTCTCCGGAACGTTTTGTAACCTATGTCTCAGGCCGGACACGTAAATTCCAGGTCCGCTATTGAGACGTTTCTAGCACCTGGTGCCATTCTTGTTGCAGGCTGAGTTCCTTTGCCCAGCGCTCAATGTAAACCAGATCCAATCGATTCCCCTGATTGCGAACAATGTCTGCGGCGTCCAGAACTTGCCGATCTGAGCCCCCGCTCAGTCTCGCCCATTCCAGTTTGGAGATGATTACATCTTCAGGAGAGGCTACCAACATCAGCGTACCTCCTATTGCCAGCTTTCTACGCCGCGATAGAGCTGTGCTGGCGTACTCCGAAGCTTTCGCAATGATGAAGTCCACCTTCCAGCCGTTGGAAAGGTCAATCACGTTGAATTGGCTCTTATTGGCAAGTGCATTCAAGGCTTGCTGTTCGTCTGCATAATATTCCGTGTTTGGAAATTGTCCGATCAACTCGCGCAGTTGTTGTGGATTCGATGCGATTACGATATCGATATCGCGGGTGGATCTAGGCTTGCCATGCGCGGAACTTGCCACCGAGCCGGTCACCATGTAGGGAATCTGTGCGCGTTCGAGAGCCCGCGCGACACGTGCCAATGTGCTTTCGAATGTCACGCGTTTGGCGGCAAGAAATCGTACATAACTCGCAGGAGCTCGCGCGATAACTCAGCTTCGTTGAGCTCGGGGCGTCGGCTGCGCAGTCCTGCAAGTGCTACGTTGCGCATCGATTCGCTCATTTCAAGCGCAAGGCGAACGCGCTGTTCGGGCGTCATGCGGCGAAAGATTTCGTCTTGAATCGCAGCCGCTTCCGGACTGGTGTCTGAGAGCATTGCCTTATCGACTCTAGCCCACAACCAAGAGAGCCCGACCTTTTGTTCTCCACTTCACGTTCTGTCCTGGAGGAGCTCTGGATCTCAAATGAAAGCGATTAGTGAGTCCATCGCCGATTTAAGATCCCTCCGCATGTACAAGCTTAGCTGGCCGTTCCAAACCTCTCTTGAGCGCGTTCCCGGGCTTTAGCTGCTTCCTCTTCGCGATTCTTCGCTGGCGCGGAAGTCTGGAGCGAGCGGAGTAGTCGAGTGGCGCTCGCTGAAATTTCATCGATGGCTGCATTGAAGGCGGCTTCGTTCGCGCGCGATGGCTTATTGAATCCGGAGATCTTTCTTACAAACTGGAGCGATGCATCGCGAACCTCATCGGATGTGACGGGCGGGTCGAAGTTGAACAGGTTCTTTATATTTCGGCACATATCGTAATTTTAATGGAGTGCCGCACTAAGCGGCTCCCTACGAGGCAGCAGGTGCCAGGAAGAACCGCATACGATCTAATGAGGATCTGAGCTGACATAGCGCCCAACAGCAAGAAGGCCCGAATTCTCGGGCCTTGTGGTTAGCGTTCTCAGTTCGATTCAAATCCGCATCGGCATGATGATGTAGCGATACTTGTACTCATCGCCGCTGCCTTCCGGGCGTAGCTGGCCAGCAGACTGCGAGTCTTTGAATTCAAGCCGAACCTCGCCGGAATTCGTGACCTTCAGGAAATCGAGAAGATACTGCGAGTTGAATCCAACGATGAGTGGATCGGATTTGTAGCTGGTTTCGATCGTGTCTTCCGACTCGCCGGCATCGGTCGAGGATGACGAGAGTCGAAGTTCGTCTTTGTCGAGTTTTATGCGGATCGCGCCGGAGCGCTCGTCGGCAAATTGCGCCACGCGCTGAATGGCGCCGAGCAGATCGGCGCAGCTTACGACTACGGCTTTGTTGTTGTCGCGCGGGAGAACGGCGTCGTAATTGGGGAATTGTCCAGTGAGCTGACGGGACGTAAGCAATCGTCCCCCGATTCGGAAAAATAAGGTCGAATCATCTTTCGCGAACTGGATGAATTCTTCGTCGGTCTGATCGATCAGTGAGCGCAGTTCATTCATCGCCTTGCGCGGAATGAGTGTCTTCATTTCGCCGTTCACGCCTGGGAAATCAGCCTTGGTTTCGATGTGCGCCAGGCGGTGTCCGTCCGTGGCAACCATGGCAATCGACTCTGCTTTGATGACCATCAGAGCGCCGTTGAGCGTGTAGCGCGATTCTTCGTTCGAAATTGCGAAAACGGTCTTCGCGATCAGGTTGCGCAGAACAGCCACCGGAAGTTTTGTCGCCGAGCCCGCAGGAAACGTCGGCAGCGCCGGAAAATTCGCGCGCGCCATGCCGACCATCTTCGTATTGGATCGTCCAGCGCGAATCTGCACCCAGTGGTTTTCCATCTGTTTGATGGTCACCGGACCTTCAGGCAGCAGTTTTACGTAGTCGTAAAGCTTGCGCGCGGGGATCGTACAGGAGCCTTCCTTCTTCACCGTCGCCGGACATGAAGTACGCAGGCTAAGGTCGAGATCGGTCGCCGTAATCGTGAGCCGGTCGCCCGCGGCTTCAAATAAAAAATTCGACAGAATCGGAATCGTCGTTTTGCGCTCGACCACCCCCTGAGTCGCGGTCAATTCCTTCAGCAACTCAGTCTGCGTGAGGACAATCTCCATGGCTGCACTTGCAGTGGTGCTAGTGGTCATAGTGGTCTTCTCGACGTTCTCGACGCTTGCTCCGGCGACAGGCATGATGACGGAACCCCCTGCGAATATATGCGTTCAAACTTATACCAGCTACTGCTGTGACTTCAATCAAAGAAAAGAACCTATAAAGACAGAAGCAGTAGTAAATGCTCTGGAAAAGTGGATATTTTTCTCGAAATCGCATCTGGCGAGGTCGGGGCCGGGTACCGCGATTTAGAAATGTGAGACTGATATCCGGTCCGGGTTTGCATCTCGGATTACGGTTGTGCGCGCAAGACCGAATCTCCGAATCTCTAACATCGCGTCCACAGGCAACGGTGTGGAAGGAATAGTCGCTACGGTGGAAAAAGTGCCCAGAGCAGAATTGATCGCGCAATCCAGAGTCTCTGATTTCCAGAACTGGCCTAATACTGCGGCGAAGGCGCTATACAGATCCAGCCAATGCCGCCGCGCGATCCGTCTCCGGTTCACTCACGTTTCCAGGCAAAGCCGCGCGGACAAACTCAAACTCCCACTGAGGACGAATGGTGTATTTGCCCAGAGCCGCTGGAACCACCGCTGCCTCGCCACGACCAACGCTAATTGCCGGTTTGCCTTCACTCTCGACGATCCCGCAGCCGCGCAGGCCGATGATGCAGTGAACCGACGTGTTTCCCGATGCATCGGCAGTGCTCAGTTCCTTTCGGTCTTTCAACAACATCTTGTCCACTTCAAAGGAGGGCGACGAAACGAGGACGATGCGTCCGTTGCCACCACGGCTCTTCACCTTGCCGGCGTGCGTGACTTCTCTCATTGCTTCTAATCCGCGCTCGATGTGCAGCTCGCGGGGTCGGCCGTAGTCATAGAGGCGATAAGTAGTGTCGGAATTTTGCTGGGTTTCCAGGAGGACGGAACCGGGCCCGATCGCATGCACGGTGCCGGCGTCGACGTAGATCATGTCGCCTACCTTCACCGGAATCCAGTTCAGAAGCTGTTCCATGTTCTGGGCATGGATTGAAGATTCAACCTGTCGGCGATTTATTCCTGGCTTGAGTCCAAGTCCAACTGTGGCGTCCGGAGTAGCGGTGAGAATGTACCAGCACTCTGTTTTTCCGCATGTCTGGCCGAGCTTCCTTGCGCCTTCGTCATCGGGATGAACCTGCACGGAGAGGCGCTCTTTCGGAAATAATAGCTTCATCAGCAAAGGGAAACGTCTGTCGCGAGCGCGTGTTCCGTTCAATGCTTCTCCGTGCTGGGCAGCGAGTTCGCCCAGTGTGCGTCCCTGAAACGCGCCGTTTGCAACGCGACAGCCTTCGCCCGTGAGCCAGACTTCGCCGATTGGCTCAGTGCCGACTTTGTGTGAGGGATAAAACGCGCTCAAATCCTTCGCGCCCCAGACGCGCTCGTGAAATTCCGGCAGGAGAAGTAATGGGTAGAGTTCCGACATGCGAGAAATGACAAGTGTACCCGACTGTGGTAGTTGGACAATGTGAACCCGTAGAACCAACTGCTGTGGAGACGAGGCATGCTCCGTCTTCGTGGGCAAAACGATGGCAGCATGGACGACGCAAACACAGCGGATGCCGCGTTTCTACCTAAGCGCAATCCTCAGCAGCAGCTCTCTCCGATCCGAAGTTTGGCTTCACTCTGTAAACACTACGCAGCTAATACACATCCAAGCCAATAGTCCCAAGCAATAAGGACACAAGTCACAGGAGGGTGCAATGGCAGATCCTCTGCACAACAGAGAGTTTCCCGAACTGGGCACGCGATCGGACGGTCCGGTCGGCCAGGCGGTCGAGGAAAACCGGGGCGAAACGGTTACATATCAGGCGCCGTTGGAAGATCCGATTCGAAAAGGAGAGCCGTACTCCTCAGCCCGCTTCGAGAATACCGCGAATCCACGTTTGAATCGTACTGCGGAGCAGATTGGCACTGCTCTCGGCAAGACGGTTTCCCAGGTAAAGCGCGCTCCAGAGACCGCCCGACGCGGACTGCATGTAGTTCGCAGTCGTGCACAGGAAGCTCAAAGCAGTGCTGCGGACCAGCTCTCCAACTCCGCATCCTCACTGGCGGACACCGCTCAGCAGCGCGCGAGAGAATTCGCCAATAGTGCACAGCAAAAAGCCCGCGAGCTGGCCGACACGGCAGATCGTCGCGCACGAGAACTCGCCGATGCCGCCGAAGTGCGCGGGCGGATCCTGCTCGATAAAGCGGATGAACTAGGCGACATGGTTGCCGAGCGCGGCAAAGAGTTGCGCGAACAGGTTGAGGCGCGTACACGCGAAGCTCGGGCGCAGGCTCGTTTGAAAGCTCAACAGGCGCGACTGCAAAGCGAGCGCCTGATTCAGGAAAAACCGCTGCATGTGCTCGGCGGCATAGCTGCTGCTGCGTTCCTGCTGGGAGTTTCACTCCGGATTGTGAGGTCACGAAATGCAAGTCGTTACTGAGAACAACAGATCCATTGGGCAAGTGATAGCCGAGCTGAAGAGCGACGCTCGCGATTTCGTCTCCACGCGTTTGCAGATGCTCTCGCAGGAGATGAAGGAAAAGGTAGGCATCTGGAAGGTCGCGATCCCAATGCTCGCAGTGGCCGCGCTCTTCGGAGTGGTTATGTTCCTGGCGCTGACGTTCGCGTTTATCGCCTTCTTCGCGGGTGTCTTCTACGGCAGCGCATATTCCTGGTGCTACGGCGCGCTGATCGTCACCGCCGGATATTTCCTGATTGCGATCGGCATGTTCTACCTTGGGCGGCGTGAGCTGACTCAGGCAGGACTGGCGCCGACGCGCACTCTGCGTGTTCTGAAAGAGGACCAGATCTGGATTCAGCATGAAGCGAGGTCACAGGCATGACGCAAGCACGACCAAACCTCCCCGCAGAAATTTTGGAAAAACGCGCCGCCGAACAGCGTCGTGCATTGCACAATGATGTCCGGGAGCTTCGCTCAGCCGTACGGCATGAGATCCGTGAGCGCACGGATATCAAACGCAACGTACGTCGCCACTTCGCGCCCATTGCCGGCGGGGCCGCAGTAGTAGCTCTGGCTTTGGGTTACGGAACTGCAGGAATTTTTACGCGACATTGAAGGAAGCGTGAGCCTGAAAATGGCTGGATGGCCGTCTCCGTGTCGTGCTAATGCAGCCGATTCTGGATGCGCAGCCTGAAGCGCACGTGTACCCAATGGGCGTCTGCCCGCGTTTAGTGGCTAGCTCTGAGCGACTTCCGTTAATCGCGCCAGATAGCGGTCGATGGTCCGCGTATACCCAATCACAAATCGCGACACGAAGCGGAACACCGGTTTGTAGATCTCGCCGTCTTCCGTGATCGTTACCAGACAACCGCCGTTCCGCTGCTCTATTCTCCACGTCCACGCGCCGCCAAAAGGCAGATTCTTGTCAGCAATGCTGTTCTTGAGCAGCTTCGGCGGAGAGAACTCCAGGCGTTCATAGGTGATCGTCTGTCCATGCTTGTCCGTCTCACGGACAAAGTGTTTGCCGTTTTCATCGATTACCGCATAAGTTTTCAAGTCCGTCCGCCAGTCCTGTGGACCAGAAATCAACGTGAAAACCTTCTCAGGCGAAGCCTTGATGAATGCAGAGCGCGTCGCGGCGTGGTGCTTTGGCAGAAGTACCCCGATCAGAACAACAATCGCAATCACAGCCGCAATGATTAGAGCCGCACTAAGCGCGATTTTCATTTTGCGGTCCTGCGCCGTCGCAATTGCTGTCGCTCCATCAACCGCTCAGCGGCGTTGCCGAGCAGCTCGAGGCCGTGCAGCGCCAGCTCGCGATTGCTGACGCTGAGCAATGAAAGCATCTTCTGCGCCAAATCGGGATCGAGCACTGAATTCTGTTCGCGTAAACGCGCTCCTGAAGAGGTGAGCCGCACGCCCACGCGCCGCCGATCACTTTCGTCCCGCACCCGGCGCACATACCCGAAGCGCTCGAGTTTGCTGATCTGAATCGACATCGTCGACTCGGTCACGCTCAAGTGCCGAGCTAGCTCCGATACAGTGCGTGGGTGCTGCAGATGTAGATGATCCAAAATGCCTGCCATACGTTCACTCAGCCCGCGGCCATCCTCGTCGCCACGCACATGCTGCCGATGACAGGCGAGGTAGATCTTCGGATACTCCCGAAAGAGCCGGTGCATATGGCTGCTCAACATAGCAGGAGGATGACGCAGGTGCTTTGATTCGTCAAAGCAATACCCATAACCAGCAATTTCTGCGAGCGTCGACGCCTTCTGCCCTGGTATTGAGGTAGATCGTTGAACTAACTTCAACTGCTTTAGAAAGTCGCAATTTCGGCGACAGAGACGCACGCTCCGGCCGAGGTCGACGTTGACTGACATTCATCGAGGTGCACGGAAGGAGGCCGCCTATGGCTTGAAGCCGTGCCGCGCGATATTCATTCTGCGTTCATCCGGCCGACACAGCAAGGCGATGGTATTCGGCGTCCGCCTGCGGCGACATAAAGACCCATAGTGTATAGACGCCGAGCGCAGTTCCGAACGGAATACTGAAGAGTGCGATAAACGCCATCACCAGCACGAGAGGGCGAGCCCAGCTTTGCCGTTCGAGCAGCCCAATACCGGCGATCAGGCTGGCGCCCGCTTTGACGGCGATGAAGCACGCGATTCCGGTCAGGAGTGGGTGAAGAAAAGCGGGATGGTTCTCGTTGTATCGGCCAAAAATCGTATTAGCGATGATGAAGAGTACCGCAGCGCCGAGCGCGTGCAACACCGCGTCCGCAATCCATAAGCTGCCCACCAGTCGGAAGTGCTGCTCCACGCGGCTGAGCATATGCCTTCCCAAAATGGCATTGCCGCATTTACCGCAAACGCTCTGATTGGACGAAAGAGGACTTCCGCAGAAATTGCAATACATATCGGCCTCACTGGGGGAGGGGAGTAACTTACTACAGTTTGGTGCAGCTGGGAGGGAATACGCGAATGACGGGATGGAAGTTCCTGGAAGAAATACGGAAACGATAAGCGATAGGCAATACGCGATGCGCGGAACGCGAATGATTGTATTACTTGTTACCCCACCCGTTACCGCTTGTTGCCTATTGCTTATTGCCTACCGCTTATTGCTTCCCTAACGTCTCCACTACTCGATCAAAATCTTCCAGCGACGCGTACTCGATCACGATTTTGCCCTTGCCCTTGTTGTCACGAATTGTGACACGTACTCCCAGCGCGCGCTGCAGCTCTTCTTCGGCAGCACGCACGTTCGGATCGATCGCGCGCTTCGGCTTTGCTTCGGGCTGTTCCGCGTCGCCTGGGGCGAGCATACGATGCACCATCTCTTCCGTCTGGCGAACAGAAAGCGCAAATTGACGTACCTTCTGCGCGGCTGATGTGATCGTTTCGGGAGTATCGAGCGCGAGCAGGGCCTTGGCATGTCCGGCAGTGAGTTCGCCTTTTTCCAGCGACTGCTGTACCGTTTCGGGAAGGCGCAACAGGCGAAGCAAATTGGCGATCGTGGCGCGCTCGCGCCCGGTGCGCTGTGACATCTGCTCCTGCGTAAGAGTAAACTCGCGCGCCAGGCGTTCGAAGGCCCGCGCCTCCTCCATGGGGTTGAGCCCTTCGCGCTGCAGGTTCTCGACGATGGTCATTTCCATCGCCTGCTCGTTTGACACCTGCTTGATGACGGCTGGAATAAACTCGCGGCCCAACTTCTGCGAGGCGCGCCAGCGACGCTCGCCGGCGACGAGCTGAAAGCGTCCGTTCATCGGACGAACCACGATTGGCTGCACGATTCCATTCGCTTGGATTGAGGCAGCCAGTTCGCTGAGGGCCTGATCATCGAAGTTGGTGCGGGTTTGATAGGGGTTGGGATCGATCTCGGTGATCGGCAGGTCGCGAACTGCATTTGGCGGAAGCGCAGTCGATATTGTCGTTTCAGCAGGACGGGTCGATGGGAGCAGGGATTCAAGTCCGCGTCCGAGGGCTTTGCGTGGTCCGGATTGAGTGACAGTTGTCGTCATGATTTGGGGTGCCTAAGAAATCTTGGTGCCCCGCTCATCGCGTCGTTCCATGAGTGGGAATTCTGAAGAGCCGCTTGAGGCAGCCGCTGGGATCCAGATTTGAGCCACATCGCCAGCCCCAGTCATCCTGCACCCGCGCAATGCAACGAGAGCGCAGTCGCAAAAACGTGCGACTGCCACCCGCCTACCGGCGCCGGTTCTGTTGTTCCACGTGGAACATTCGCCTAAGAGGGCTGAGCCAACAGCCGAATACCGAAGGCCAAGTTTCACGCTGTCAATTCCGCCGCTGCTGGCGTGCGCGCAGCCACGATCTTCCCCATCAGCTCCTTCGCCAGCTTGATGTAGCTTTCCGCGCCCTTCGAGCGCACATCGTACAACAGCGCCGGCTTGCCATAGCTCGGGGCCTCGGCTAAGCGAACGTTGCGGGGGATCGTCGTCGCGCAGAGCTTTTCCCCGAGAAACTGGCGCAGATTGCCTGCCACCTGCTGGGCGAGGTTGGTGCGCTCGTCCCACATGGTTAGAACTACTCCTTCGAGTTCCAGGCCAGGATTGAAGCTTTGGCGAATTCGCTCCATAGTATCGAGCAGCTCACTGATGCCTTCGAGGGCGAAGTACTCGGCCTGCATGGGAATGAGAACCGAATCGGCGGCGACTAAAGCATTCAGCGTGAGCAGATCGAGCGCTGGCGGGCAGTCGAGGACGATGAAGTCGAAATCTCCGCGGATCTGCTCAATAGCATTGCGCAGGCGGAACTCGCGGTTATCGGCGTTTACAAGCTCGACATTGGCACCGATGAGATGCTTGTGGGCTGGCAGAACGCTCAATCCCTCAAGCTCTGTGGCGACAACGGCCTCGCGCGCTCCGGAGTCTCCCATGAGCACGTGATAGATGCTAATGCGATTAGGATCTCGCTGCAACCCGAGTCCGCTGGTCGAGTTCGACTGCGGGTCGCAGTCGACGAGTAGCACTCTGACTTCGGCCGCGGCCAGAGATGCTGCCAGATTAATGGCAGTGGTCGTCTTCCCAACTCCGCCTTTCTGATTTGCAATTGCGATGACTCTCGCCACTTGGGGTCCTCAACTTTGGAAGCTACCTGCTCGCGTTGTCCGGCGACAACGCCTGATTTTGGTGCAGTGGCGTGGATAAGTAGGTTGTTCCACGTGGAACAATTGCGCTAAGCCGTCGTTTTTCAGCGGGCAATGCGAAAAGTGAAAGCGTGGAAATTGATGTGGAGAAAAGGGTTCTTCGATGGAAGCCGATTTTCAGAATGCAATGTTCCACGTGGAACATTATCGGAAACTAACAAATGACTCGGCCAGCGAACCCTGTTTACCATCCTGATTCCGCCCCATGATGATCGACAGAACCGACGCGGGTAGGTGCTTGGCGAGGGCAAACAGCAGATGAATCGGCACAGCAAATAGCCAGTCGCGAGTTGGGCGGTCGGTGCGACTCAACAGAACCGGCGGCGGTAGCCGCTGGGTCGGAGATGGCCGAATGGCCAGCTCCGAGTTAGACGACGATGCCGGGCGCATTCACGAGCAGCGCCGCCGCAAAAATGCGGCTGCCCCAGCGCTACCGGCACCGGTTCTGTCTTTTGTCTGCCGCGCCTGCGACCGTTACCGTACATGGCACTCCTTCCCATATTGGGAATTCAAGTGGCTGTGCTGATTCTTCTGCCAACCAGCAGCACCCGCTCACGCGATTCGGGAATGCTCACCGGCTCTCTCCACTGAAAATTCGGCAGGTTTGCGCGAGCACTCTGCATTTGCGCGGCTCCGATCAGAAGGGCGAGTTCGCCTTGCGGTTCGAGCAGCGATGCTGCAACGGGGAGCACGGACTCGAACTTCTCCACCGCGCGCATTGTCACAATTTGTGACTTGATTTTCGACTCTTCTGCGCGTCCAGCATAGACACTGGCGTTGGCGATTTGCGCGCTGCGGATTGCTTCGCGGAGGAATGCGACCTTTTTCCGCTGGGACTCGATCAGCGTGACCTCGATCTCCGGGCGTAAGACTGCAATGGGCAAGCCGGGAAATCCCGCGCCGGAGCCCAGATCCGCCAATTGCGCGTGAGACTTGGGGTTAAGTTGAGCGCCGGCGAACAATGATTCGCCGAAGTGCCGGCGCACGATCTCCTGCGGATCGCGTATGGCGGTGAGGCTGATCTTGGTATTCCACTTCAGAAGCAAATCGAAATGGCTCTGGAGCTTGCGGAGCTGGTCCGCTGAAAGCGAGTCCTTTAGAAATGGCGTGAGCAACAGCTCCAAATCAATCATCGATCAAAATCGTACAAGGACTGAGGTGCGCGGGTGCGCGGTTTGGTACACGCTGACGAGAAAGCCGAACTTTTGCGTAAGTAAAATCAAACGCAGCCAGGGAAGGTCCGCAGGCCATTTTTGCCTTTGTGAGACTAGAATCGTAGTTGCTGGCGAGCGCGTTCTGCTATGGCCGGCATCTCCGCGATGGGAGCAACCTGGATGGAGCTTCGCCTCAATGCCTCGATGGCGAATTGCACGGAGTCCTCTTCACGATCAAGTGGTTCATCGATGATTGCAGTCAGATCAGTCTTCGCGTTCTCAACGCGAGCGATGCCTTCCGCCAGTGCTGGATAGCTGAACGCGAGGATCTTGGCACTGTCAGGATCGCTGCGCAGGCAGACTCCGTGGAAGAGGCGAATCACGCCATTCGGCTTGTAGCCGCAGTCGATGCTCAGCGAGTCGCCGGGGTGCGTGTACTTCGAGGCACGAATGTTCTTCGTAAGTGATTTCCAAACTCCTGCCGCTTCGAACGCTTCCCGCATCTGTGAGACGATGTGCTGGCGGGCTCCAAGCCTAGATTCCCTTTTTGGTACAGGACGTTCGAGATACGTCCGCGCTAAGTGCTTCAGATCCTGTTCGGGCGAGTCGGATAACAGTCCATGAGAATTGGACAACTGCAGCCCCGTCGAGAGGGTCTCCTGCAGCCGATACATGGTCTGCTTACGCAATTCCGGCGTGCGCATCTGTTCGCGCAGATCGCCTTCGAGCACTTCGAAAACCTCGATGTCCGCCTGCGGATCGAGGCAGCGCACGCGGCTCCAGTCGCGAGTAAAGCGCACGCCGGCGTAGTCGTCTTCGCGTCCGAAGAGAAGCACGCCGATGTTGACGAACTCGTTCTTGAATGGGTCGGGAACGTAGCGCATCAACAGGAAGTCACAGGGTTTGGACATTTGCACTGCCTCCCGCGAAAAACCCCGCGGGCCTTATTTGGGATATTAGCTTACGCCCATTGTGTCGCACCGAAAGCTTTTTGTATGCAGGCGTAGCGAGCTGCTCCTAACAAGCCTGCATCGTCGTTCAGCACGATCTTTACTGGAATATCTTCGAGCAAAGAACGCATGCGGCCCTTGTCGAAAAACGCTTCCAGGAACTCCGGACCCTTCATGAGGGGAATGTTTTTTGCGGCGATGCTTCCACCGATGTAAATGCCGCCGAGCGACATGAATTTGAGTGCGCAGTTCCCGGCCTCGGCACCATAGACGCTCACGAAAATGGACATCGTCTGCTCACAAATCGCCGCTTTCTTTTCCAGAGCCAATTGTGAGATCAGAGCCGGCGGATCTTTCACCGCGGCCATTTGCTCTCGCAGCCACGGCGCTTCTTCGGCTCGCTTGGTGTCGCGCAGAAAATCGTAAGCATTTTTGATCCCGCTGCCCGCAAGGACGCGTTCATAGCTGACGGTTTTATAACGCGTGAGCAGATACTTCAGCAGTTCGATCTGCAGTTCATTGCGCGGAGCAAAGTCGGAGTGGCCGCCTTCGCAGGCGAAAGGATGTTGACGGAATCCGTCCCACAGCAGGCCAGCCTCGCCCAGACCGGTGCTCGCAGAGATCACGGCAGTGTTGCCTTCGGCATCCTCCGCTCCGGGGTGCAACGTAATGAAGTCTTTCGATTCCAGCGAGTCCAGACCGTAGGCGTAGGCTTCCAGATCATTGATCAACCCTACATTTTTCAAATTGAGTTGGCGACTCAGGTCCCGAGAGTCGATGGTCCATGGGAGATTGGAAATCCTGCTTTTGCCGCCACGCACCGGCCCCGCCACGGCGAAGCACGCGCTCTGTGCCGGAATCCCCTCGCTGCGGACGAAGTCACCGGCGATCTGAGCCAGGCCGTTGTACTCCTGGCTCTCATAGATTTTCTCGACCACAAGCTGAAACTTGTTTCCTTCGGCTTTGAAGGCAGCGACACGGCTGTGTGTGGCTCCGATGTCTCCGGCGAGAATCATCATGGTATGTCCCTCCATTTGCGGCCCTCGCGTGCGAGCAAGTCGTCGGATTCTCTTGGTCCCCAGGTTCCGGCAGCGTAGTTGGGGAATTTGCGCGAAGGCACAGCGCGCCATACGTCGAGCACGGGATCGACTACGCTCCATCCCGCTTCGACCATGTCGGCGCGCTGGAAGAGTGTGGGATCGCCGATCATGCAATCGTAAAGCAGGACTTCATACCCCGTTTTGGGCTCTGTCTTGAAATACTTGGCATATTCGCAGCTCATATCGACCGAGCCGACCCGTACGGTCGAGCCCGGAATTTTCGCGCCGAAGCTGAGCATCATGCCTTCTTCGGGCTGGATCTGGATTACAAGCTGATTCGTTCGCAACTGATGCCCAGCGGTGTGCTGGAAGATCTGCAGCGGGGTGCGCTTGAATTGAATTGTGATCTCCGTGTGCCGCCGCGCGAGACGTTTGCCGGTTCGCACGTAAAACGGAACCCCCGCCCAGCGCCAGTTGTCGATCTCGAGCTTCATAGCCACGAAGGTTTCGGTACGTGATTCTGGAGCGACGCCCGGTTCCTTGCGATAAGGGAGAACGGTCGCGCCATCGATCTGCCCTTCGCCATATTGTCCACGAACCGTGTCGTGCAGAGCGTCATCGGGATTGAAAGCCTTCATTGCATGCAGGACTTTTGCCTGCTCGTCGCGCACGGCTTCGGACTTGAATGATGCCGGTGGCTCCATCGCCGTCAGGCTGATGAGCTGCATGATGTGATTCGGAACCATGTCGCGCATGGTGCCGACATTGTCGAAGTATCCGCCGCGGCGTTCGACGCCCACCGTCTCGGCATTCGTGATCTGCACGTGATCTATGTAGCGATCGTTCCACAGCGGCTCGAAGATGCTGTTGCTGAAACGGAAGACAAGCAGGTTTTGTACGGTCTCTTTGCCGAGGTAATGATCAATGCGATAAATCTGATCTTCAGCGAGCACCGCCTGAATCTGCGCGTTCAGAGTTTTGGCCGACTCCAGATCGTGCCCAAACGGTTTTTCGATAATTACTCGCCGCCAGTGGCCGTTCTCTTCTCGCGCGAAAGCATGCCGGCCGAGCTGCTCGATGATTTGAGCAAAAAACTTCGGGGCCGTAGCCAGGTAGAACAGGTAGTTCCCTTCCGTCCTGTATTGGGAATCAATTTCATCGAGACGTTTGCTCAGGCTTGCGTATGTGTTTTTATCGGCAAAGTCGCCGCGCTCGTAGTACAGGCGCTCGCAAAACCAATGCCGGGCACCTCCGCAACTGTCTCCCTGGTCGATGAACTGCGTGACTTGCTGACGAAAGGTGTCGCCGCTTAGTTCGTCGACCGAGATGCCGACCACCGCAAAATTGTCAGGCAGCAACTTGTCTTTGGCGAGGTTAAAGAGCGCCGGGACCAGCTTCCGTTTTGTGAGATCGCCGGCAGCGCCGAAGATCACCATGACGCAGGGGCCAGCCGGCTTGTCGGTCGGATTGAATTCCTCTTCAAGGTTAACGACTGCGGCGCTCGCCATCGGGCCTCGTCACAACAGGCAGAGCATTGTAGGACGCGGCACCAGCCTCTGCCTACTGGCGCTTGCTACGGTAGAATTATCGCGACTGCAGTCGTCCCACTACTCTTTGCAGACGAGTTCAGGCATTGGACTGGCACAGCCGTCGCATTTCAGAGATCCTTGAGCGCGCTCTCCTCGAAGACCGCGCCACGCGCGACGCTACGACTCAGGCATGCATCGACCCTCGCATGCGCGCAACCGCAACCATCCATGCGAAACAGGCGTGCATCTTGTCCGGCCTGGGAGCGGTGAATCGCATTCTCGAGATATACAGCAATCTCGATAAATCCGTGATCGGGCATCACGAGGTCATCAGTCATCCTGAGGTGTTCGATGGTGTTCGCCTCCACGATCGTCAGGCAGTCGCCGTGATTCGCCACAATGCGCGCGTCATTCTTTCCTGCGAGCGGGTGATTCTGAATCTGCTGCAGCGTATGAGTGGCATCGCGACGAGCACCCGGAGATACGTGGATGTGATTGGCGGCACCAAAGCGAGGATTCTCGACACCCGCAAGACCGTTCCGGGAATGCGCCTGCTCGATAAGTATGCCGTCCGTTGCGGCGGCGGGCACAATCATCGACTCGACCTCTCTGATGGTGTGCTCATCAAGAACAATCACATCTCGCTTGGTGGTGGGATTGCGCAGGTGCTGAAAAAAGCTCATGAAGCGCGTGTGGGAACGCAGCCCATTGAGATTGAGGTCCGCACACTCGACGAACTCGAAGAGGCGCTCGCAAACGGAGCTGAGGCAATCCTCCTCGACAACATGGATCCCGCTGCGGTGCGCAAAGCAGTAGAGCGGGTTGCGAATCACACGCGCCGCATTCCGCTGGAAGCTTCAGGCGGAATGAATCTGGAAAATGTTCGCAGCTATGCCGAGACTGGAGTTGATTACATCTCCGTCGGCGCGCTCACGCACTCGCCGCAAGCAGTGGATCTGAGCATGAAAATCACCCCGGCGTTGTTCTAAGAGTCGCTGTGTTTGCGGCTGCGTTCCGCCAGGACCTGTATCAGGACATTCTCGGAGCTGGCCATTCGCCCATCTCCGACTCACCGCCTTATCGGCGGCGGCTCTCTCTTTTTCCCAAAATGAAAAAGGCCTTCGTAGGCACGAAGGCCCCAAGAATTGGGTAAAGCAGCAGTTATTTCTTCTTCGCTGCCTTCTTCTTTGTGGCCTTCTTTTTCATGGGCATTGTTAAGTTCCTCCTTGTGGAACGTTCTCCCTTGGTTTTCGGAGTGCTGCAAGAGCTACTCCGCTTATTGCGTTTACTACAGTACTACCACAAGATATTGTGCTCAGATTGCCCCAGTGTCAAGAAATTTGTGAGTTTTTGCCCCTCTATAATCGGCGCTTCGACCGATGGCGGATCCAGTTGAACTCGAGATTTTCCGCGAGCTATTCCACTCGATAGCGGAAGAAATGGGAGCATCGTTGCGTCGCAGCGCGTTCTCGCCGAACATCCGCGAGCGTCGCGACTACTCGTGCGCCGTTTTCGACAACAAGGCACAAGTGATTGCCATGGGCGATCACATGCCGGTGCATCTCGGATCGATGCCGAGGTCGGTGCAGGCTGCAATCACTCGTCTCTCACTCGGACCAGGCGACGTCGCGATGCTCAACGACCCTTTCGCAGGCGGCACGCATCTGCCCGACATTACGCTCGTTGCTCCGGTGTTTATCGAGCTGAAGAAATCAAAGAAGAGCGCGAGTGGGAAAGCCGGCCAGCCGCCGCCCGATTTTTACGTAGCTTCCCGCGCTCATCATGCCGATGTTGGCGGCGCGGCTGCGGGATCGATGGGGCTCTCTCGCGATATCCATCAGGAGGGCTTGCGCATTCCTCCGGTGCTCCTCATGCGCGCTGGAATGACGCAACGCGATGTGCTGAATATAGTCTTGGCGAATGTGCGCACACCGGAGGAGCGCGAGGGCGATCTGGGCGCGCAGATTGCTTCCTGCAACACCGGCGCTCGACGGCTTGCTGAGCTGTGCAAACGGTACAGCCTTGCGCGTGTCCAGCGCGCAGCAGATGAGCTGCAAGAATACGCGGAGCAGATGACACGTGTTCTCCTCGCGAGCCTTCCTGCCGGCGAGTACGAGGCTGAAGACTTCCTCGACAGCGACGGCATCAGTGATCAGCCGGTGCGAGTGGCAGTCAAAATTCGGATTGCCGCGAAAAGGCGGAGCAGTGCGCCCATGGTGGAGATCGACTTCAGCGGCTCCGATCCGCAGGTCGAAGGCAGTGTGAATGCTGTCGAGGCAATTACATACTCGGCATGCTTCTACGTGTTCCGTTGTTTGCTAGCGGAAGATGTTCCGGCTGCTGCCGGCATTATGCGACCTGTCCGTGTACTTGCTCCCGAGGGAACGGTTGTGAATGCGCATCCACCCGCGGCGGTCGCAGGCGGGAATGTCGAGATGTCGCAGCGCATCGTCGACACGCTCTTGCGCGCGCTGGCGAAAGCAGCTCCCGATCGCATTCCCGCCGCATCGTCAGGCACGATGAACAATCTCACCATCGGCGGACTCTTCCCGAAAGACCACCCGCGTGCCGGCGAGCCATTTGCTTATTACGAGACCATCGCAGGCGGAATGGGCGCGCGTCCAACGCAGGACGGCATCTCGGGCGTCCACACGCACATGACGAATTCGCTGAACACTCCCGCGGAAGCTCTGGAGTATGCGTATCCATTTCGCGTGACTCGCTATTCCCTCCGCCCGAACAGCGGTGGAGCAGGAAAGCACGTCGGAGGTAACGGCATTGTGCGCGAGCTCGAGCTGCTCTGCGACGCCGACGTAACGCTCCTGGCAGACCGCCGCAAGCGCGGTCCTTATGGCCTTCAAGGCGGCAGTGATGGCGCTCCGGGTCGTAATCTCGTAGTTCGCGCTGACGGCTCTGAACATCTAATTCCCGAAAAGGGAAGTGTTCGGCTGAAGAGCGGAGAGCGCGTCAGAATTGAATCTCCGGGCGGCGGAGGTTGGGGTACGGCTTCTTAAAAGAGTGTTCCGGCCATTCCTGACGCTTTGCCTTCATCTATAATTCGCGGTTCGCCCTTGCGGCCTCTGCTGTGAGTTCGGCGAAGATTCCGTAGCCTTCATTTGTTGCGCTGGCATCGCGCAGGATCATCGTTCATGGCCATGAGAGTAAGAAAGGCAGTGTTCCCGGCGGCGGGACTCGGCACTCGTTTCCTTCCCGCCACCAAAGCCCAGCCCAAGGAAATGCTGCCGATTGTGGACAAGCCCATCATTCAGTACGGCGTGGAAGAGGCACTCGCAGCAGGCTGCGATCAAATCATCATCGTTACCGGCCGAGGCAAGAGCGCAATCGAAGATCATTTCGACGTGAGCTACGAGCTCGAAAAGATGCTCGAGGAGCGCAAGAAGACAGAGCTGCTCACGATCGTGCGGCAGATTTCGGACATGATCCACGTCGCCTACGTTCGCCAGAAAGAAGCGATGGGACTCGGACACGCCGTGCTGATGGCTCGTGAACTCGTCGGCGACGAGCCATTCGCGGTCCTGCTCGCCGACGACGTGATCGACGCCAATCCGCCCTGCCTGAAGCAGATGATCGATCAGTTCGACGACACGCAATCGAGCATCATTGCAACCCAGCAGGTAGATGGGCCGGGGATTTCAGCCTATGGCGTTCTCGACGCGACTCCGGTCGCAGGCAATGATCGTCTATATCAAGTCCGCAACATGGTGGAAAAGCCGAGGCTCGAAGAAGCGCCATCGAATCTTGCAATAATTGGCCGCTACATTCTTACGCCGCGCATCTTCGAGGTGCTCGATCGCACCCCTTTGGGCACAGGTGGGGAACTACAGCTCACCGACGGAATGCGCCTGCTGCTCAAGGAAGAAAAGATCTTCGGCTATCGCTATGAGGGCAAGCGTCACGACGCGGGAGACAAACTCGGTTTCCTCAAAGCGACAGTCGAGTTCGCGCTCAAGCGTCAAGAGTTAGGGCCGCAGTTCCGGGAGTACCTAAAAAAGCTGCAGCTGTGAAGTGCTTTTTGAAAACTTCACCACAGAGGACACGGAGATCACAGAGGAACTACAGGTCAACGAGGTGCGAATTTGCTCTCATATTTCCTCCGCGCGCCTCTGTGTGGTTTTCCAACTCAGTCGAAAGCAGAAAAGGCGGCCCAGGAGCCGCCTTTCGTTATTTCGGAGATTTAAAACTCTAGACGTTGCCTTCGGTGCCCGTGGCCTGCTGTGATTGAGCACGCCCCATCACGTTTTCAGCCTGGCTGCGAATGGTGCTGATACCCGAGCGCACACGTTCCTTGCCCTGGTCGATCATTTCGCGCGCACTGTCAGAGAGATCGCTGGCGCGATCCACAAGATTGTTACGAGTCTCTTCGCCGCTCATCGGGGCGAACAGCACTCCCAAGCCAACTCCAATTCCGAGTCCAATCAGAAAACCTTTCATGCAGAAGTCCTCCAGCTAAATTTTACGGGGTCCAGTCCTAACCACCGACCGCCTCTTTAGAGATGCCGCTTCCCTCAGAGAGTTTGCCGCACAGAAGCGGTGCAAGTTCGCTCTCGCTGA
>Ga0134125_10002884_pt1 | contig 20181 bp, 19 predicted proteins | sample KB31751_FD_96464 | JGI IMG/M metagenome (GOLD analysis project Ga0134125, IMG submission 96464) | Terrestrial soil microbial communities with excess Nitrogen fertilizer from Kellogg Biological Station, Michigan, USA - KB3-175-1 | ecosystem: Environmental > Terrestrial > Soil > Unclassified ... | reverse complement strand
GGTCGACGGCGCTGAACGGCTCGTCCATCAACAGGATTGGCGGGTCGGCAGCGAGTGCGCGTGCGACGCCGACGCGCTGCTGCTGACCGCCGGACAGCTGGGCAGGGAAGCGATTGGCCAACTTCGGGTCGAGGCCGACGCGCTCCAGCACGCCGAGTGCCGCCTTACGCGCCGAACGTCGCGATTCGCCGCGCAGCACCGGAACGGTCGCGACGTTGTCGATGACGCGCTGGTGCGGCATCAGGCCCGCGCTTTGGATCACGTAGCCGATTCCCAGGCGTAGCTTCACCGGATCGACCTTCGTGACGTCGTCACCGTTGACGGTCAATGTTCCCGACGTCGGTTCGATCATCCGGTTGATCATTCGCATCGACGTCGTCTTGCCGCAGCCCGACGGCCCGACGAACACCGTCAAGGTGCCGTCCGGCACCTCGAGAGTCAGATCGTCGACGGCGACTGTCCCGTCTGGGTATTGCTTGGTGACACCGTCAAAGCTGATCATGCGCTCATCCCTGCAGCGGTTTGTCGAAGCCGTTGGCTTGTACCCATTTTCGTGCCGCTTGATCGGGGTCGATGCCTGCGTTCCCCGATGTCACGGTGTTGAGCTCGATCAGGTCATCGGTCGTCAGCTTGGCATTGACGGCATCGAGCACGTTCTTCAGCTGGTCTGATTTCTTCTGAGAACTCACCAGCGGAACGACATTGGCGGCCAGGAAGTTGTTCTTCGGGTCGTCGAGCACGACCAGGTTGTTCTCCCGGATCGCCGGGGAGGTGCTGAATATGTCGGCCGCCGTGACGGTTCCGTCGAGCAGAGCCCGCACCGTCGCCGGGCCTCCGCCGTCGCTGATCGCGACGAAGTTATTGGGTGAGATGTCGAGACCGTACTTCGCCTTGAGTCCCGGCAACCCTTCGGTGCGATTCAAGAACTCCGACGGTGCGCCGAACTTCACCTCGGGTGAATGAGCCGCCAGATCCGCGACGGTCTTGAGGTTCCACTTCTGTGCAGTCTGCTGGCTGACCGTCACGGTGTCGGTGTCCGCCGCCGGCGACGGCATGAGGATCGACAGGTCGCCAGGCAGCACACGCAGCAGCGCAAGCTCGACCTGATCCGGCGTCGTCACCTTCGTGTTCTTGTCGAAGTACTGCAGCAGATTGCCGGTGTATTCGGGAATCAGGTCAATGGAATGGTCCTTGACGGCCGGTATGTATGTTTCGCGGCTGCCGATGCCGTACTGCCGACCGACGGTGAAGCCGTTTGCCTCCAACGCCTGCGCCCAGATCTCGGCGATGATCTTCGACTCCGGAAAGTCGGCGGAGCCAACGACGATCGACTTGAGGTCACCGGAGGCGGATCCGCCGCCGAGTGGGTTGGAGCTGCCGCACGCTGCGGTTACCAGCGCGAGCACGGTCGCCAGGATCGCAAGACTCAGATGGTGCGGGGTTCGTCGCGCGGGGTTCATGCGAACGTCCTTTCGGCGTCACCTGCCTGTGGCGACCATAACGGCAGCAGCGACATGTCGCCGCGCTTTGGCTCACCGTGAGCGCGGCGATGGTTTCATTCGATGCCCGAAAGGGCAAAGATGGAGCCATGACCAGCGATCCGTCCGCATCGGCCGGCCGGCCGATCGATCCGGTGCCCGCACCTGCCCCGGCAGAGCCACCGGCGGCGATCTCGCCGTCGTCGAAGCCGGAGACCCCTGAATCCGCGGTGAAGTTCACCCGAGCCGCGGCACTGTGGTCGGCGTTGATCGCAGGATTCGTGATCCTGATCCTGCTGCTGGTGTTCATACTGCAGAACACCGCTTCCGCGACCGTCCACTTCTTCGCGTGGGAATGGAACCTACCCATCGGCGTGGGGGTTCTGCTCGCTGCGGTGTGCGGCGGCCTGCTGACGGTCGCGGCGGGGACGGCGCGCATCGTCCAGTTGCGCCGAGCTGCCAAGCGCAACCTGAAGGCCGGTCTCTAGCCGGCGATCAGGCGCAGGCCCTCGGCGATCAGCGGACCCACCGCCTGATCCACCATGTCGGTGTTCGCGGCGACACCGCCGCCCATCCGCGCCCGAAATGCGATGCCCGCGGCGATGATTGACACCTTGAAATAACCAAGCGCCATATAGAAGTCCCAGTTGTCCAGCGACTGTCCAGCTGCCTGCGAATAACGATTCGCGAGCTCGTCGACCTCTGGCATCAGCGGCGATGCCCAGGCCGAGGCCGCATGGATGATGTTGAACATCGGGTGGCGGTACACGCACATCAGCGCGGCGTCGCTCAATGGATCACCCAGCGTGGACATCTCCCAGTCCAGCACGGCGACCACGTTGGTGGCGTCCTGCGAGTCGAGAATCGTGTTGTCGATGCGGTAGTCGCCGTGCACGATCGAACTGCGGCTCTGCGGTGGAATCGCTTCTGCCAGAGCAGAATGCAGCCGCTTGACGTCCGCGTCCGATGGATCGTTCTCCCGCCGGACCAGCTCCCACTGCCCGCCCCAACGACGCACCTGCCGCTCGAGATAACCGGTGGGCTTACCGAAGTCGCCCAGCCCGACCGCATCTGGATCGACCGCGTGCAGATCGGCCAGCACTCGAATCAGCGCGTCGACGCAGTCGCTGATGAGCGCCTTGTCTCCGAGCTTCTCGAGTTCGTCATCATGACGCACGACACGCCCCGCCACGTACTCCACCATCTGAAACGGCGCGCCCAGCGCGGAGTCGTCGTTGCGCATCGTCACGGCGCGCGCCACCGGTACCGGGGTGTCCTGCAGCGCGGCCACTACCTTGTACTCGCGCGCCATGTCGTGCGCCGAGGGTGTCAGACCGTGAAGGGGGGGCCTGCGCAGCACCCACTTCGACGCGTCGTCGAAGACCAGGAACGTCAGGTTGGACCGCCCGCCGGAGATCAGGTCTGCCCGCAGTTCGCCAGTGCGGGGGATGCCGACGGACCGCAGGTGGCGATCCAGGGCGTCGAGGTCAAGCCCTTCGAGCGAGGTAGTCATCGCACTTGTCTACCATCGCTGATTTCGCGGCAAGAGGTCCCATACATGCTCGGTGCCGTTGACCGCGGCCACGTACAGGTTGCCCTCGCGTGAGGACAGCAGCCGGGTGACGCCGGCGTAGTCGACGTTTACGCAGAGGATCTTCTCGGTGCCCAGGATGGTGTGCAGCAGTCCGTTGATCACGCCGCCGTGGGTGAACACCGCGATGGTGTCCTCGTGGTCGCCCACGGCCGTGAGGTCGCGGATCCCCGCGTTGATCCGCGCCAGAAACGCGTTCTCGTCGACGCTACTGGGCAGGTGGCCCTGGGCCAGCCGGGCCAGCTCCTCGGGAAACTCGGCGGCGATCTGCTCGATCGGGATGTAGTGCGCCATGTCGCGGTCGTACTCGGCGAGCCGTTCGTCGACCTCGATGGTCAGCCCCAGTGCATCGGCGACCGGCTGTGCGGTCTGGATTGACCGCACCTGCGGGCTGCTGACCAGCCGGGTGATCGGGAACCGGGCCAGCGCTTCAGGCAGCCGCTTGGCCTGCTCGATGCCCTCTTCGGACAGGTCGGGGTCCGAACCCTGTCCTGGTTCACTGCGGAGCGGAAGCGCGTGCCTTATGAGTAGCAGCTGCACCGTGACACCATATGGCCCGTGCGCGCATTCGCCTGCCCGGTGTGCAACGACTTCGCCGCGTTCGAGTCGGATCGGTGCGCGACGTGTCATACGGCGCTGGGCTTTCACCTGCCGACGAAGTCGATGCTGCCGGTGGCCGACGGTGCGGCTCAGGTCGACGAGCAGCGCTGGGTGCGCTGCACACAAGTCGCGACGGTGGGCTGCAACTGGCTGGCCCTCGAGGAACAGTCACCCTACGAACGGGGGCGGTGCCTGGCGCACTCGCTGATCCGCCGCGAGCCCGACGCCGATGACACGTTGGCGCGCGAGAAGCTGGTGCCCACGACGGGGGCGTTGCGCCGTCTCGTCTACCAACTTGACGACATCGGGCTGCCGGTCGACCCGTTCTGGCGCCGCGACGGCGGCCTGGCGTTCGACCTGCTGTCCAGCTACAGCACCGGCGAGAAGGTGACCATCGGACACGCAGGAGGCGTGATCACGATCGACCTCGTCGAATCCCTTGACGACTACCGCGAGTCGTTGCGGGTGCGGCTCGGCGAGCCGTACCGGACGATGCTCGGTCACTTCCGCCACGAGGTCGGCCACTACTACCAGCATGTTCTGGTCGAGAGTGGTTCTGGCGCAACGAAATACCTTGACGAGTGCCGCTCCCTGTTCGGTGATGAACGCGCCAGTTACAGCGACGCCATCGCACGGCACTACAAGTTCGGCGCACCCGACGGCTGGCAGGAGACGTTCATCTCGGAGTACGCCACCATGCATCCATGGGAGGACTTCGCCGAGTGCTTCGCCCACTACCTGCACATCGCCGACACCATCGACACCAGCCGCGAGGCGGGCATGGTGTTGCGTGCCGACCGCGTCCGGTTCTCGGCGCCGCGGGACATCGTGCCGTTGGAGTCCTATGACGACGTGCCGATTGAGCGACTGCTGTTCGATTGGCGATGGATCTCGTTGTTCTTCAATCGGGTGAACACCGCGATGGGCAAGAATCCCCTCTACCCGTTCGCGATTCCCGAACCGGTAGTCGCCAAGCTCGGGTTCATCCACCGGGTGATTCGCGAGACGGCCCGCAACCGATAAGGAGCACCGCGATGGGTTACGCCGATGGACTGTTCGATCTCACCCACCGGGTCGTGCTGGTCACCGGCGGCAGCCGCGGCCTCGGCCGCGAGATGGCCTTCGCCGCTGCTCGATGCGGGGCCGACGTGGTCATAGCCAGCCGCAAGTACGAATCGTGCGAAGAGACCGCGAAGGAGATCGAGGAGGCGACGGGCCGCACCGCGTTCCCGTATCAGGTGCATGTCGGGCGCTGGGACGAGCTCGACGCGTTGGTGGCTGCCGTCTACGACCGGTTCGGCAAGGCCGACGTGCTGATCAACAACGCCGGCATGTCGCCGCTCTACGAGTCGCCGAGCGCTGTGACGGAGAAGCTCTTCGATGCTGTCGTCAACCTCAACCTCAAGGGCCCGTTCCGGTTGTCGGCACTCGTGGGTGAGCGGATGGTGGCCGACGGTGGCGGATCGATCATCAACGTCAGCTCGAGCGGGTCGCGGCGTCCCAGACCGGAGCAGCTGCCGTATTCGGCCGCCAAGGCGGGGCTCAACGCGCTCACCGAGGGGCTCGCGCTGGCCTTCGGGCCGACCGTCCGGGTCAACACGTTGATGCCGGGTCCGTTCCTGACCGACATCAGCAAGGCGTGGGACATACCGGCGACCACGAAGGGCGCACAGGGCTTCGCACTCAAGCGGCTCGGCAATCCGCCCGAGATCATCGGCGCGGCCCTGTACCTCGCATCCGACGCGTCCAGCTATACAAGCGGATCGATCATCCGCGTCGACGGAGGAATCCCCTAAAGCGTGTCGAACAAACTCTGGTGAGTGTTCGGCGCCGCCCTTCTCGGGCGTCGTCGGTTCAGGCCGCGGGTGCGGTGTGAACGTCAGTTCCCGCGTCATCCGGGCTGGTTTCACCGGCACACGAAGGGTGCTGGTCAGCGCCGTCCCGTCGGCGGGCGTGGGTGGCCCGGCCCCGTTGCTTGGGGGTCCGGGGGCCTGGTGAGGCTTGGTGGTGGGTTTGGCCCCAACGGGCCAGGTTGACCGCCGCGTTGGTGTCACGGTCGGTGGTATGTCCGCAACCGCAGGTGAACGCGCGGTCGGCCAATGTCATGTCGTCGTTGACGGCCCCGCAGACCGGGCACAGCCTGGTCGACGGGTACCACCGATCCGCTTCGACGAGTTCGCCGCTGCGCCATGCTTGCTTGTACTTCAACATGCGGGCGAATTCGGCCCATCCGGCGTCGGAGATAGCGCGGGCCAGGCGGTGGTTGGCGAGCATCCCTGTCACGTTCAGGTTCTCGATGACGAGCCGGTCGTGGGTCTTGACGAGCCCGTTGGATACCTGGTGTGGGAAATGCCGTCGCACGTTGGCGACGTGGTGATGGTGCCGCCCTAGCCTGGCGGCGACGTCGCGGCGGTTGTGTGATCCTTTCTTCTTGCGCGACAACGATTTCGCCAGCCGCTGCTGGCGTTTCATCCCGGTGGTGAGCGCTTTGGGTGCATCGGTGATGCGGTCGACTTCGGTGCCATCCGGTCGGGCGGCGACCAGGAACGCCGATAAGCCGCGGTCGGCACCGACCCAGTCGCCCGGGTCACTGTCGGGTCGGGGCGGGTGCTGGTGAGCGGGGTGCAGTTCGGCGGCCTCCACGTTCAGCGATACCCACCAGCGGCCCGCATGCTGGGTGATGGTGGCGAACAGGATTTTGGCCCGGTTCTTGGTCAACATGCGCCGCAACCGGCGGGTGTCGTCATGCACGCCGATCTGCCCGATACTGGGCAGTGTGATCGAGCGGGGCCGCTGGCTGTCGCCGATGCGAATCGCCGGTGGCTTGTCCTTGGGGTGTTTGTTGCGCAGCCGAAACGACGGCACCGCACCGGTCTTCTTCTTGAACCGGGGGAACCCGATTCTTTTGCCTTTGCGCTTACCGGAGCGGGAGTCCGACCAGGCCTTGAGCTCTTTGCCGAGGTCTACGGCGGCTTCCTCGAAGACCTGCTGGCACACCTCGTCACGCCAGGCCAGACCCGTTACCACCGTGTCGATTGTGCTCTCGGTGCCGACGGCGAAGACCCGGCCGGCGGACTCGGTTTTCTTCCAGGCGTTGAACGTGTTGATCAGATCGAACCCGGTCCACGGCACATCTACGCTGGGGCCGGTCTTGCGGTGCGTGAGCGCGGTTTTCACGATTTGTAGGCACTGGTTGAAGGCAAACCGCGACGCCCCGGCATGCCGGGCCAACACGTGGTGCTGCTCAACCGTGGGGTCGAGGCAGAACTTGAACGTGGTGTACCGGCTCATCCACCCGAGCTTCCCACGACCCACCGACGACACCGTGACCAGACGTGACGTGTCGAACCGCTTGATCAGCTGGGTGTCATTTGTCAATGCGGCGCGCCGGCGCCGCTATCGAACCGATCTGTCCGACACCGCGTGGGCGTTCATCGCCCGGTTCATCTCGCGTCCGGACCCAAACCCGGCCACGAGTTCATCCTCCAGCCGCGCCGCTAGGTCGTCGAACGCACCAACGGTCAATCAACCACTGCCGCCGCCTCGACCACCTCTACGAAGTCACGATCGCCACACACGAGAGATTCCTCATCCTCAGCCAAATCGCCCTGTTACTCCGACGCCTCGACCGCAGCCAGTTGTTCGACACCCTTTAGACCGCACTGGCTGAAAGGTTGCTCTAGCGCATCACCCCCGCATCGCGCCCGCTATCTCGTGGCGGTTGGTCTTGTTTTTCGGCGCCCACACCATCCCATCAAGCTGGGGGTCTCGTCGCTGACAGACAGCTGCATCAGTCCATCGGCGTCAGTCACGGTGTGATGATGTTGAAGCCGGGGTCGGGTTGGTCGAGCACGCTGATGATCGACGGCAGCGCATTGGCGTCGCCGGTGATGTCGAGCCCGGGCGAATCATTGTCTCCCGCTGCAAGAGCCAAGAGTCTCAGCTTGTTTGCGAGTTTGATCGTCGCGTTGGCGGTCGCTTCGTCGGCTGACACCTTGCGGTATACCAACACGGCGTTGCGTAGAGTCAGTCGGTAATTTGTCGCGGTATCGCGAAAAGTGATGTCGACGGCCACGTCCAGATCCCAGGCTCTAGGTCCGTCGACGCTGATCGCGAACGTGTCGAACATCTGCTCCGGCGTCAACTGACTGAGCAGCGACGGCGAGGCGGTCTGGGTCGGGGTTCCGAAATTGCCCTCGCGTAGCTCGGTAGCACCGGAGAAGAAGAAGTTCCGCCAGACGGCGTTTTCGGCTCCGTAGGCGAGCTGTTCGAGGGTGTCGGCATAGAGTTTTCGGGCCGCGGCATGGTTCTGATCGGTGAACACAGCGTGATCGAGCAGTGTTGCCGCCCAACGGAAGTCGCCCTCGTCGAAGGCCCTCTTCGCCAGACCTACGACGTTGTCGATGCCACCGATCGCCTCGACGTAGCGCGGCCCGATCGCCTCCGGCGGATGCTGCCACAGCCGGCCGGGATTGCCGTCGAACCAGCCCATGTAACGCTGATACACGGCCTTGACGTTGTGGCTCACCGAGCCGTAGTAGCCGTGGGTGTGCCACGCCTTCTCCAGCGCGGGCGGCATCTGGAAGTTCTCGGCAATCTCGATGCCGGTGTAGCCCTGGTTGAGCTGGCGCAACGTCTGGTCATGCACGTAGGCATACAGATCCCGTTGCAGTGAAAGGAATTCCACGATGTGGTCGCGACCCCAGGTCGGCCAGTGGTGCGATGCGAACACGACGTCGGTGCGGTCAGTGAAGCGGTTGATCGCCTCGGTGAGGTAGCCCGCCCAGCCGTGCGGGTCACGCACCAGCGCACCGCGCAGCGTCAGCAGGTTGTGCAGGTTGTGGGTGGCGTTCTCGGCCATGCACAGCGCGCGGAACTTCGGGAAATGAAAGTGCATCTCGGCGGGCGCCTCGGTGCCGGGCGCCATCTGGAATTCGATCTCGACGCCGCCGATGGTGTGTGTCTCACCGGTCTGCCGGATATCGATCGTAGGCACGATCAACGCCACTTCACCGAGGGACGGTGTCTGCCCGAGACCGCACCCCACCTGGCCTTGCGGGCCGCGCTCCAACACGGCCCCGTACATATACGAGGCCCGGCGCGCCATCGCGGTTCCGGCGTAGACGTTCTCCTGCACGGCGTGCTCGGTGAAGTGTTCAGGCGCGATGATCGCGACCTTCCCCGCATCGACGTCGGCCTGCGACGTCACGCCGAGCACACCACCGAAATGGTCCACATGGCTGTGGGTGTAGATGACTGCGACCACCGGGCGGTCGCCGCGGTGCGCTCGATAAAGCGCGAGCGCGGCGGTCGCGGTCTCGGTGCAGACCAGCGGGTCGATGACGATGATCCCGGTGTCACCTTCGATGAAGCTGATGTTGGACAAGTCGAGTCCACGGACCTGATAGATCCCCTCGACAACTTCGTAGAGGCCCTGCTTGGCGCACAGCTGGCTCTGCCGCCACAGGCTGGGGTGTACTGTGTCCGGCGCATCGCCGTTCAGGAACGCGTAAACATCGTTGTCCCACACCACTCTTCCGTCGACCGCCTTGACGACGCAGGGTTCCAGCGCCCCGATGAAACCCCGATCGGCGTCGTCGAAGTCCGCGGTGTCGGCGAAGGGCAGATTGTTCACGTTCGCGCGGTTGGCTGATTCGATGGTGGCGGTGGCGGGCTTCTGATCCATGACGCAGACATTGCCACGAATTCCTGAAGACGGTGCTTGACTGACGCCATGAAATTCCGTCGAGTAGTGACCGGTCACGACCCGTCCGGCAAGTCGGTGTTCGTCAGCGACGAGGCGGTGGAACCCACCACGGTCCAGCTGATGCCCCAGGCCGAGTTTCACCTGCTCTGGGGTGGAGACAAGACGCCACAGTTCCCCGATGACGGCGCCATGCCCGACTGGCGGACCTACTTTCCTCCGATCGGCGGCTTCCGCTTCGGCATCTTCAGCGTGCCGCCCGGCGTGGCGGGCGGCGAGCTGGCAGACGTGGACGTCGAACAGGCTCTGGCGGACCTGGACGCCAAGCTGCCGGGGATGGTGGGCTACATGGACCCGTCCGATCCAGGCATGCACACCACCGACACCATCGACTTCGAAGTCGTGCTCGAAGGCACGATCGTGCTGGAACTCGACGACGGCGCCGAAGTAACCCTGCAGCCCGGTGACACCGTGGTGCAGAACGGCACTCGGCATCGCTGGCGAAACCCCGGCGATACCCCTGCCCGCCTTGCACTTTTCATCTGCGGCGCGTCCCACGCGGCGGTGCCCGCGAGCCAGGAGTGACCGAAACACCCGACGCCACGGGGCAGGCCCGCACGGGATCGATCACCGTCACCAGTGCCACGGCAATCGGCGTGGGCGGGATGATGGGCGCAGGCCTGTACACACTCGTCGGCCTCGCCTCTACCACCGCGGGAGTGTGGGTGCCGCTTGCCTTCCTCGTGGGTGGCGCAGTGACGGTGTTCAGCGTGCACTCCTACGCCAAGCTCGGTGCGCGGTACCCCAGCCGCGGTGGCGCCGCTCAGTTCCTGATCCGGTGCTTCGGCGACGGTGTTATCGCGGGTGGGCTCAACGTGTTTCAGTTTCTGGGCTGGATCATCGCGATGGCTCTCTACTGTGCTGGGTTCGCAGGATATCTGCGTGCGCTGCTGCCGTGGCATACCCCGGAGTGGTCAGGCAAGGCGATCGGCATCGGGCTCATTGTCGCGGTGGTGGCGGTGAATCTCATCGGCACCAAGTTCGTGGGCCGCTCTGAGATCTTCGTCGTCACTGTCGAGTTGGCGATCCTCGCGGTGTTCGTGGTGCTCGGCCTGACCCGAGCTGACCCCGGCCGCTTCGCCGACAACGGTGGCCACAGCTGGCTCGGTATATTCTTCGCCGCCGGTCTGCTGTACGTCACTTATGAGGGTTTCGGCGTGGTGACGAACTCGGCGGCAGATATGCGCGACCCGACGCGCGAACTGCCCCGCGCCATGTTCCAGGCGCTGGGCATCGTGATGGTCGTCTACGTACTCGTCAGCGCCGTCATCGTGATGACGCTGACACTGCCGACGACCAGGGCCACGTGCTCTCAGACGCGGGTGAGCAGATGCTCGGCCGCGTCGGCTTCGTCGTGATCGGGGTAGCCGCGCTGCTTGCGACGGCATCCGGCGTGAACGCCACCATGTTCGGCGATGCCAACCTTGCCTACATGGTGGCGAAGACGGGCGAGCTGCCCGCGGACTTCGCCCGCGGGGTGTGGCGAGGTGGCACCGGCGGCTTGTTCATCGCCGCGGGCATCACCGCCGCGTTCGTGTTGTTCTTCCCACTTGCCGCGGTGGGCCAGATGGCGAGCCTGGCGTTCCTCATCGTCTACGGCACAGTCAGTCTCGGCCACCTTCGCGCGTACCGCGACACGGGCGCAAAGCGGTGGCTGCTGGTGCTGGCGGTGGCACTGAGCCTTGCGCTGTTTGCGCTTCTGCTCGGCTACACCATCCATACCGGGCCTACGAGCACGTGGCTCGCGCTGCTGGCGGTGCTGGTGTTGAGCTTCGTGTTCGAGGTGGGCTACCGCAGGCGCACCGACCGTTCGTTGGCGCTGGAGTCAACGGCGGCTTAGTGTTCCTGTTCGGCCAGCCACCGCTCGGCGCGGCGCTTCGATGCGCGGGACAACCACGCGTCCTGGATCAGCTCCGTCAGCTCGGTCTTCCCCATCGTGTGTAAGTCCTTGGCGCGCAACAGGACCGAGGGATGGCCGTCGAATCGATCGGTGGTGAAGAGCGGTGAGTCGGGGTCCTGAATCAGCGACAGCTTGTCGCTTTCGGACTCCACCCAGATCATGATCACGTCGGCGTAGCGCTCACCGGTGGCAGGATCCTGCGCGTCGGGCTGAGGTGTGCGGAAGAACACGAACGACTTGCCGCCCACCTGGTAGATCGCGTTTCCCTTGGGTCCTTCGATGCGTGTCACGTGCGGCATCGACGCGGCGATCTCGTGCACGTCGGCGACGCGGGCCTGCCGGTCAGCCATGTCGTTCCAGGTTGTGCAGCACGACATCTGACAGCGCGACGTTCTCGACGGTCGCGGTCATGTACGTGCAGAACGGTTGTCGCCTGCGGTCGGTCGGCGAGCCCGTGTTGAGCAGCCGCAGGCCGGTCTTGGCGGTGGTATCCCATGGAATGTGGCTGTGGCCGAACACCAGCACATCGGTGTCGGGATAGACCTTTGCCATCCGCGCCTCTCGGCCGTTGGCCGCGCCCGTCTCATGCACGACGGTGAACCGCAGCCCACCGAGCGTCGCGTCGGCGCGTTCGGGCAGTCGCCGCCGCAACTCCGCGCCGTCGTTGTTGCCCCAGCAAGCGACGAGCCGATTGGCCCTGGCTTCGAGAGTATCGAGCAGCGACGGTTCCACCCAGTCGCCGGCATGCAGCACCACGTCGGCATCCGCCACCTCGTCCCATACACGGCTGGGCAGATCACGGGCTCGCTTGGGGACATGCGTATCGGCGATCAGCAGGAGCCGCACGCGCCCAATCTAGTCGCGGGCGAAGGCGGCCGAGGCCTCGCGCTCCAAGTCGAGGTACTGCTCCTCGCTGACATCGATTCCGACACCCAGGATTCGTCCGCCGGTGAATGGGAATCCGGCCGGGTAGGTGCGGCTGACGGGGTCGGCGCTATCGAAGCCGACGCACAGCCCGTCACCTGCCAGGGTGAACGGCCCGATCTGGGCTCGCAACGGGCCTTCGGCCACAACCTGTTCGCCGACATACAGTTTCGCGGTGCCCAGCGATTCTCCGTGCTCGCCTGTGCGCTCTCGGACGAACTCCACGCCCAGCGTCAGCTGACCCGGCTGCAGTTCCGGAGAGACGAGCGTCTGCTCGGGTTTGATGCCGAGGAAGTTGTAGACGTAGTGGAGCTTGCGGTCTTTGATGAACAGCGTGTGGCCGCCGAAGCGCGAGCCGTGCGCAAGGATCACACCCTGTGAGTCCGGCGCGACGTCGACGTCGGCCAGGATCTTGTACGAGCGGCCCTTGATGTTGACCGCCGTGGATTCCGGCACCGGCGTCGTGTCGGGATAGTAGATGTAGCGGGAACGGGGCGGCTCGCCCTGGGGGCGAACGTCGTTGAGCACCTCGATCGCGGGCCGATCGTCAAGCGGCAGCACAAAGTTGGCGTCCGCCTCCTCGAACCAGGCGTTGATGAGCTCCTGCAGCTTCTCCGGGTGCTGGTCGGCGACATTGCGCGCCTCGGCGCGGTCCTCGTCGACGTGGTAAAGCTCCCAGCGGTCCTGGTCGAAATGTCCCTTACCGCTGATCGGTGCGTGCAGTGCCGCCGCCTTCCAGCCGTCCTGCCAGATTCCGCGGGTACCCAGCATCGCGAAATACTGACGCTTCTTGGTGGTCGACGCGTGCGCGTCGTCGAAGCTGTACCGCATCGACACCCCGTTGAGCGGGTACTGGTCGACACCCCGGTAGACCTTGGGCATCTCCAGCCCGACCGCGTCGAGGATGGTCGGCACGATGTCGGTGCTGTGGTGGTACTGGTGGCGCATCTCGCCCTTGGCCTTGATGCCCTTTGGCCAGTGGATGATCAGCGGATCGCATGTACCGCCCGCGTACTGCGAATAGCGCTTGAACATCTGGAACGGCGTGGAGAAGGCCACCGCCCACCCCGTCGGGTAGTGGTTGTAGGCGTCGGGGCCGCCGAGCTCGTCGAGGTAGGACATGTTCTCCTCGAGGTCGTCTGGGTAGCCGTTGAAGAACTTGTTTTCGTTGACCGAGCCGTTGGGGGTGCCCTCACCCGAGGCGCCGTTGTCGGCGCAGTAGAAGATCACGGTGTTGTCCAACTGGCCGGTGCGCTCCAGGAATTCGACAATCCGACCGATCTGCGCGTCGGTGTACTCGGAGAACCCGGCGAAGACCTCGGCCATCCTGGAGAAGAGCTTCTTTTCGTCGTCGTTGAGCTCGGCCCAGGGGCGCACGTAATCGGCGGCGTTGGCCACGTCGTCGGGCATAGGGTTCAGCGGGGTCAGCTCGGTGTCGGCCGGCAGAACGCCCCGCTCGATCATCCGCTGGAGCACCCACTCGCGGTAGGCCTCGTAGCCGTCGTCGAAGGCGCCTTTGTACTTGTCGATGTACTCCGTCGGGGCGTGGTGCGGTGCGTGGTTGGCGCCAGGGCAGAACCACATGAACCACGGCTTGGATGGTGCCGACGACTGCTGGTCCCGCAACATCTTGATCGCTTGGTCGGCAAGGTCTTTGGACAGGTGGTAGCCGTCTTCCGGGGTGTAGGGCGGTTCGATGAAGTGGCTGTCGTTGACGAGGTCGGGATACCACTGGTTGGTCTCACCGCCTAGGAACCCGTAGAAGCGGTCGAATCCTTTCGACAGCGGCCACTCCGAGCGGCTGCCGCACGCCGAGATGTCCTCGACCGGCACGTTGTGGTTCTTGCCGAGCCAGTAGGTGCTGTAGCCGTTGTCCTGCAGCACCTGTCCGATGGTCGCGCACTCGGCGGGCAGGCGGCCCGCAGCGCCCGGAAAGCCCAGCGACCCCTCAGTTATCGATGCGCACCGGTTGACATGGTGGTTGCGTCCTGTCAGGAACGTGGACCTGGTCGGGGAGCATAGCGCCGTTGTGTGCCATTGGGTGTAGGTCAGTCCGTTGTCGGCGAGCCGGTCCAGCGTGGGCATGTTGATTCGACCGCCGTACGGCGACCATGAGGCCATGCCGGTGTCGTCGTAGAGGATGACCAGGACATTGGGCGACCCTTCGGGCGCCCGCTTGAGCGCGTAAGGCGTCCAGTCGGCCACAGAGTCACGCACGTCGAGCTTGATCACACCTTTGAATGGCTGGGTCATGGCAATGACTATTCACGCAGCCGATAAATCCGCAGGATGAATGACCAAGAATTCGTCAGCAGTTAGCGCGAACCCGAGCGAGGCCGCCAGCCCGGCGGCGGGTCCTCGCCGACGCGTCCGTCGACGGCCTCGCGAAGCAGATCGGCGTGCCCGGTGTGCCTGCCGTATTCCTCGATCAGATCGCACAGCAGACGACGTAGGCTCGCGTGCTCTCCTTCGGGCGAGGAGATGTGCACGAGTTGATCGAGTCCGCCGCGAGCCAGCGCCGCATCGAATCTCGCGCGTGACCGTTCCACCGCCGCGTCCCAGAACGTGTACAGCTGTTCGGGGGAGTCGTTCGCGGCCGAGGTGAACTCCCAGTCGTCGGTGCCGTCCCACAGCGACTCCCACGGCTCCCCGACCGGCTCGCCGGACAGCTTTTGGGTGGTGATGAAGTCCTCGTTGATCGCCATGTGCTTGAGCAGGCCGCCGAGCGTCAATGCGGAGGCACCGATGCGCATGGCGAGACCGGCCGCGTCGAGGTCGTCGACCTTCCAGCGAAAGGTCATGCGCAGACGATCGAGCGCACCCACCAGGTGCTCGAGCTCGGTGCCGGCCAGCGGCGGTTCCCACGGGGTGTCGGTCATACCGACACCGTATGCGGCTACACAGGCTCCGTCGGCGCGAAAACCTCGATCACACCGTTGATTTCGCGTACCTGGAACTTCGGCAACGGTGGCGGCGCGACGGGCAACTGGTGCGTGACGGTGGTCCCCTCCAGGGAGAACGAGGTCGAGTGGCACGGGCAGCGCAGCCGGCTGTCGGGCGCGTCGAGCCACAACTTACATCCCTGATGTGTGCAGACACCGGACACGGCTTCCAGTTTTGCCTCGGCGCGGTGCACGAACCCGTTCACCGAACCCAGGTCGAACGCGAGGGCGCCGCCCTCGGGAAGGTCGACGCTCGCGCCGACGGCCCGCCACGCTCCCGCGTTGGGTTGGAGTTCGCTCTGGGTGGGCGGCGTCGCCTGCTGCGTCACGGTGGGAGCGAGCAGGTTGCGGCCCACCACCAAACCGGCTGCGGCCGAGGCGGCCGCGACCGACCCGCCGATGACGACCTCGCGCCGGCGCGGGGCCCATCGGGGATGGCTTACAGCGGGCTGTTCGTCGGGCACCTCGGCGGCGAGCCTGCGGTGCAGATCGGTGACGAACTCCTCGCGCGGGGCATCGCTGCCCAACCGCGCCGCCCGCAACTCGATGGCGGTCTTCATCTGCTCGGCCTCGAAATCGTCTGGGCGAGCATGCTCGGTGCGTTGTCCCCGCAGCAGACCTTCGACGAAACGGCGTACGGTTCGGTTGCTCACGACGTGGCCTCCTCACCCGATTGTGCCGCCATGCGCAGCGCGCGGTATTGCAACACCTTTGCGTTCGCGACGCTCACCCCCATCTGGTTGGCGGCCTCCCGCACCGAAAAGGCTTGCAGAAAACGGAGTTCCAGGATCCGTCGGTAGTTGTCCGGCAGTCGCTGCAACAGTGTGCGCACCTTGTCCGGTGCGTCGCTCGCGACCGAATCCGGCTCGATGGCCTCCGGCACATCCTCCTCGATCGTCGTCACCTGCCTGCCCATTCGGTCACCCCAGTACGACGCGAGGACCGTGCGGGCCGTCATCCGAAGATACTTGCGCACCTCCGGCACGCTCGCCGAAACGCGCAGCGGCTTCAGCGCCGTCATGAACACTTCCGCGGTCAAGTCTTCGGCGTCGGGCTGGTTACCGACTTTGCCGTACATCAGCCGGTACACCCAGGTGACGTTGTCGCGGTACACCGCGTCCCAATCCGGGTAGACCGCGCCGGTCACCGGCTGCAGCCCCGCCACGGGTTGGGGACGGCGCTCCTCACGCTCGCTGCGGATCATCTACGTCACTACGACCGCGGCTCGATCACGGTTCATCTGGGCGTCGAACGAGAACGGCCCGGCGCCGACGATGAGCAGGAAGACGCTGCCGCACAGCATCGCCATCTCCAGACGACCTTCGTGGAAGAAGTCCCAGAAGCCGCCCTCTTTCGGGTACAGCGGGGCATGGCCCCACAGCAGCGGCACCTTGGTGATCGCTAGTGCGCCGAGCATGTCGACGATCATCGGCAGGGTCGCCAGTCTTGTAAATAACCCGACGAGGATCAGCAGGCCACACGCGATCTCGAACACGCCGTCGAGGTAGGCAAAGAACGTTCCCGCGGGGATGTCGGCCTTGATGAACCGGCCAGGCCCGAGTGTGTCAGGGCGGAGAAACTTCAGGACTCCTTCGCCTGCGAAGATCAGGCCGACATAGAGACGGATGAGGACCACGGCACCGGATGCACGCGTGGCGGTGAACTGTGTGAGCGTCATGTTTCGAGATAGGGCAACGGGTTACACCAGACCGCTCGTCGCGTTGTGTCTCCTCGCATCGAAAGCGATCAATGTCGCACGCAACAAGACGAATGGAGCCTCGGGCCAGGCGACTTCGAGACCTACCGCAGACGGCTGTGGCAGCGCCCTCGGTAATTTCGCGAGCATGATCGTGGCCGGGGACGAAGATTCGTCATCGGGCCATCCCTCCCGGAGGATGCGCAAAGCCACGAAGGCACGCCGGAAAGCGACTTGACCCGGTCGTCGTCGGGTTTGCGTCAGCAATTGTTGACGGCTTTGACCAGGCACATCTCCCGCTGAAGGGCCCATAAAACGGTTTGGGCAGGGTAGCGAAGGCAAGGACTGGACCCTCAGGCCTCGACGGCCTTGTACTTGAGGGTCCGTTCGCGGCAGACGGGACAGGCCCAGGACACCCCGCCCAGCAGCCCCGGCGTGATGACCCCGTCGTGGTCGCAGACCGGGCATTGGCGCACGCCCACCGGCCGCGGCGCGCCGCAGCCCGCGCAGACCAACTCGCCAGCGGCGAGGCGGATCGATGTCTGGCACGACGCGCAGGCCGCAACGCCCGCCACCTCGATCTCCCGCGTCAGCGGCACGAGGGGATGGGGCTCGAACTGGCCGCCCACAAACAGGTCCTGGATGACGTTCGCGCCGGGCGATCCCGGGGCGACCTCGTGGAGCCGGATGGCGTGGGTGCGGAACCGGTCGATGTCGCCCGCCTCGAACGCCGCGGCCGCCGTGTTGGTCAGGAGGTTCGGACTGTCGGGGGCGTCCTCGAGCGCCGCTGCAAAGGCCTCCAGCGCCTCGTCGGGGCGGCCGAGCCGCCGCAGGTAGTAGCCAAGCTTCGTCAGGGTCTGCTCCTCAAAGCAGCCGCGCAGGTGGATAGCCACACGCGCGTGGCCGAGCGCAGCATCGAGGGAGTCGTGCTCGTCGAGGACGTCGCCGAGGATCGTGTGGGCGACGCCGCGCTCCGGATCGCTGTCGGACCGGTCGATGGCGAGCCGGGCGTGCCGAGCGGCCCGGTCGAGCACGCGCGCGCCGTGGCAGAGCAGCGCGGCGGCGGCATGGAGTTCGGTCGACCCGGCGCCGCGCTCGGCCAGGAACTCGGCCGCTTCCACAGCGTCGCCCGCGCCCATGCCGGTGCGCAGGGCCAACCGGATCGTCTGGGCATAGCCGTCGGGGGCGTCCGGCAGCAGCGCCTTCACGCGGGCAGCCTCAGCGAACGCGCGTTCCGGATCGCCGGCGAGGTAGGCGGCGTGGGAGTCCGCCAGGGCGGCGCGCGCGGCGGCTACGGTCGCCGTATCGTGCTCGCCGGGCAGTTCAGGCAGGACGTCGTTCAGGAACGCGGCCAGCCGGTTCGAGCCGCGGACATCGACGCTGTTGCCCCGTTGGTTCGGGCCCATGAAGCTGAAGCCTTGCGGGAGCTGGTCGCCGTCGCGCAGCAGGCCGATAAGCGCCAGGCGGCCGGCGTTGGAGAAGGCGCTGGCGGTATTCACCTCGTCGAACACCCAGCCGTCCTTGGTGGAGCTGCCCGGTTCGTGGCCTAGCCGCTCGACATAGCCGGGGTCGATCACGCAGAGGACGTAGCGGCATTCCGCCAGTCGCGAGACCATGCCCGGCACGTCGACGTTGTCGCCCTGCGGCTGGTCCTGATCGAAGATGACGGGGTAGCCACGCCGCTTCAGCTCAACGGCAAGAGCAGCGACCCAGGCGTTCTCCTCGGTGCTGCCCCAGCGATAGGACACGAAGACGGTGGGGGGTGCTGTGATCGGCGGAGGGCCGGCCAGGCGCTGCTGGATCGCCAGGTTCAGCTGCGCAATCCAGACCGTCCGCCAGCCCAGCTGACGGGCCACTTCCGCCGGCGTGCGCGGGCTGCCGTCCGGCCGGCGGAAGAAGCCGCCGTCGAGCCGGCTGATGCTGTTGGCGAGGTCGTCGTCGGAGACGCTCGGAGGCTCAACGTAGGTTTCGTCGTCCCGGCGCATGAGGTCGAGGTGCTTCGGGGCGAAGACGACGTACTGCGCGTCCGGGCGGACGTGGCCGCCGCTGGACGTCGGCTCCGTCATCAGGGTGAACTCCAGCGCGCGGTCGCCGGTGGGGCCGAAGACGGTGACCCGCACGGCGTCCTCTGTCTGGGTCACGAGGCGCGCGCCGCAGGCCGAGCAACTGGTCACAGAGCCGACGGTCTTGCCGCGCTCGCCGGCGGAGACCGTGAGCTGGATCGTGGCCTCACACTCCGGACACTCAGACTCGACCTTGATGAGCATTCCCCGCCCCGTTCCCCCGCGGCCTCGTCGCTCATCCTAATTGCGGAGCCGCGCCAACGGATATCGCCCGTGGGTGGGGCCACTGCGTCGGCTGTCTCCCACAGCGTCACCCTTGCCCGCTGGCCCAAACCCGAGCGATAGTCCGACGCAGGGGATGAGGCGATGAAGACCACCCTGATCGGCTTCGGCCTGGCGGTGCTGCCGGCCCCGGCTCGAGTGTCGTCAAAAACCAACAGAGGCGCGTCCACAACGACGGAACGCACCTCTTAGCTGCGCGCGCCCGAACGGATTCGATCCCCTACCCTTATGGCGTATCCGCTGGAGTCCGTAAACATACTGCGCCACAACGTAATACGCCATCCTGCGGCCGTCACCGGCCGCTGAAATCCGGCCGGATTTGGGGGCGTTTGTATATCAGGAAAGTGGAGGCCGACGCGCACGGTACCGACTGACAGCATCCAACGTTCTACTATTGTTCGGTCCGCCACCCGGTCCCCTGGTGGCGAGCCGTAACCGTTGTTCGCCATGCTTGGATCGAAGTGAGTTCGGTGGCTGCGTTTGGGGTCGCGGCTGAGGCTAGCCGCGACTCGAATAATCGCCGCCCATCAGCACCTCACGGCACCCCCCACACACCGAAGGGACTTGGTGGTCTACCTCAGCCGCGACAATGTCCGTCCTACTGCAGAACGCAAGCTAACGACCGCGAAACAACGAAATCTTGACACAACCTCTACGCAACAAGTGACCGACGCCTTTGCCAGCGCCAAGTTTCACGTCCGCGTTCCTCCTGCGTTTACTCGCTGGCCAACCCACCAGACGAATCACGTTGGCGGCGAAGAATTCGCCCCTCAATCGATGCACATTCGATGCAGGTTGACCCAACCGTCAACGGGGAGCACCCTCGATCACATGATCGAGTTGAGTCAACAGCAGACCATTGACCAACTCGCACAGAGACTCGTCGGCGTCTACCCGGACGCAGACCCGCACCGATGTCGCACGGCTCGTGAACGAGGAAT
>Ga0134125_10002883_pt1 | contig 20182 bp, 19 predicted proteins | sample KB31751_FD_96464 | JGI IMG/M metagenome (GOLD analysis project Ga0134125, IMG submission 96464) | Terrestrial soil microbial communities with excess Nitrogen fertilizer from Kellogg Biological Station, Michigan, USA - KB3-175-1 | ecosystem: Environmental > Terrestrial > Soil > Unclassified ... | reverse complement strand
TGCCTGTGCGGGTCGTAGGCCTCCGCGAAGTTCACGCCGAGCACCACCGTCGCGTCCGGGTTCTTCGCGGGCGCCGAGATGATCACCCTCGCGGCTCCGGCGTCGACATGCCGCGCGGCGGCATCGCGCTCGCGAAAACGCCCCGTCGACTCGATCACGACTTCGGCCCCGGCGTCACGCCACGGGATCTCCGCCGGGTCGGCCGCCCCGAAGAACGGGACCCCGACGCCGCCCGCGCGCAGCGTGCCGCCGTCCGCCTCGACCCCGCCCGGGAACGGGCCGTAGGTCGAGTCGTGCCTCAGCAGGCTCGCCGCCATGTCGATTCCCATGACGTCGTTGATGCCGGCCCACTCGATGTCCGCGCCGCGCTCGATCGCCGCGCGAAACGCCGCGCGGCCGGTGCGGCCGAACCCATTGATGCCCACCCGTACAGACATGACTTCCTCCGTTTCGCGATCGGTGGGGCCAACGTACGCCCGGCCATTTCCCTCGCCTACCGCCCTTCGCCCCAAGTGAGCTACGGAGAACTACGCGTCGGCTCACGCACCGGCTGCGGATGATCGGCGCACGGCGGGCTCATACGGTGGCCAGGTCAATCGCGAGAAGGGATCGGCCATGCCGGAGACGATGAAGGCTGCTGTGTTCGAGGGCCCCGAGCGAATCGTGATCGAGGAGCGCCCAGTGCCCCGCTGCGGTCCCAACGACGCGATCGTGAAGGTCACGCTCACCACGATCTGCGGCACCGACGTGCACATCTGGCGCGAGGAGTACCCCGTCGAGCGCGGCCGGATCGTCGGCCACGAGCCCGTGGGCGTGATCCATCAGCTCGGCGACGCGGTCTCGGGCTACGACGTCGGCGACCGCGTGCTCGTCGGCGCGATCACTCCCTGCGGAAGCTGCTTCTACTGCCAGTCGCACAGCGAGTCGCAGTGCGCGGGCCACGAGGGGCAATGGGAGATGATCGGCGGCTGGCGCCTCGGCAACTCGATCGACGGCGTTCAGGCCGAGTACTTCAGGGTCCCGTACGCCCAGGCGAACCTCGCGAAGATCCCCGACGACATGTCGGACGAGCAGTGCGTGCTGCTCGCCGACATCGCGTCGACCGGCATCTCGGCGGCCGAGACCGCCAACGTGCAGATCGGACAGTCCGTGGCCGTGTTCGCGCAGGGCCCGATCGGCCTCTGCGCCACCGCCGGCGCGCGCCTCAGGGGAGCGGCGCTGATCATCGGCGTGGACGCGATCGAGGGTCGCCTGCACCTGTCGCGCGAGATGGGCGCCGACGAGGTGATCGACTTCACCCAGGAGGACCCGGTCGCCGCGATCAAGCGGCTCACCGACGGCCGCGGCGTGGACGTCGCCATCGAGGCGCTCGGCACCCAGCAGACGTTCGAATCCGCCCTGGACGCCACCAGGCCCGGCGGGATCGTCTCGAGCCTGGGCGTCTACGGCGGCAAGCTCGAGGTGCCGGTGGAGCCCTTCGTCTACGGGATCGGCGACAAGCAGATCCTCACGACGCTCTGCCCCGGCGGCAAGGAGCGCATGCGCAAGCTGATGGAGCTGGTGCGCCACGGCAAGCTCGACCTCTCGCCGCTGATCACGCACCACTTCGCGCTGGATGACATCGAGGAGGCGTACGACCTGTTCGGCAACCAGCGCGACGGCGTGGTGAAGGTCGCGCTCTCGCCGAACGGCCGCACGGCCGCGGGGGCGGGGGCCGGCAAGCGCGCCGAGTCGGCCGTCTAGTGATCGACGCGATCTCGGTCGACATGGGCGGGGTGGACAGGACCCGTCAGCTGGTCGCGCGGCTCGTGGCGCTCCTCGTGCTCACCGCGCCGGTCGCGACCGCCCGCGCCGACCTGCGCGTGGACGGTCACGGCAACGGCCATGGCATCGGCATGTCGCAATACGGCGCCTACGGCTACGCGCTCGAGACCCGCCACACATACCCGTACATCCTCGGCCACTACTACCCGGGCACGACGCTCCGCCGCACGGGCGGCCGCACCATTCGCGTGCTGCTCAAGGAGGGACCGACCCTGCTCGTGTCCGAGGCCACCACGCTCACGGCGGCCGGCCGCTCGCCGATCGCGCTGCACGGCGACCGCACGTATCGCTTCGAGCCGGCCGGGGCGGGACTGCTCGTATTCGACACGAGGGCCGGACGCACGAAGGCGCGGGTGGCGTCCCCGGCCACGGTCACCGGCTCGTCCACGGTGCGCCTCCGCGGCCGCGCGCAGAACGGCGTCATGAGCGGGCGCTACCGCGGGCAACTGACGATCGCGGCGGGCAGCGGCGGGCTCACGGCCATGAACCGGATCGACCTCGAGCTCTACCTGCGCGGCGTGGTCCCGTCCGAGATGCCCTCCGGCTGGCCGCTGCAGGCGCTCGACGCGCAGGCGGTCGCGGCGCGCTCGTACGCGATCCGGAGCCTCGCGCCGGCAGCCCCGTTCGACGTCTACGCCGACACGCGCTCGCAGGTCTACCGGGGCGTCGCCGCCGAGAGCTCGCGCTCGACCGCGTCCGTGAGCGGCACGCGGAGCGAGGCCCTGTTCTACGGCGGCAACGTGGCCGCCACCTACTTCTCCTCGAGCTCCGGCGGGCGGACCGCCGCGGTGGACGAGGAGTGGGGTGGGCCGCCCGTGCCGTACCTGCGCTCGGTCGCCGATCCGTACGACCGCCGCTCGCCCTGGCACGACTGGAGCCTGGCGATTCCCACCGCCGATGCCGAGAAGAGGCTCGGAACGCTCCTCCAGGGAACGCTTCAGGGGATCGCGGTGACCGCGCGCAACTCGTCGGGGCGCGCGGCGCTCGTGGAGATCCGCGGCAGCGAGGGAATGACCCAGGCCACGGGCGTGCAGGTCCGTACCGCGCTCGGCCTGCGCAGCACCTGGTTCACGCTGCGCTTCGCGACCACGGCGGCTTGAACGCCAGCGCCCCGGACGCGGCGCGGCGCAGCAGCGCCCGCAGCGGCGCTTCCGGCTGCTGGCCGGCGGGCAGCGCGATCTCGACGTCCACCGTCCCGTTCGCTCTCCCGATGGTGCGGATGGGCCCGATCTCGCCGAGCAGCTCGAGCACTTCCGTGTTGCTCGCGAGGCAGGTGGCCACGAAGCGTTCGATGCCCTCGTCCAGCGCACGCTCCTCGAGCCGCGCCAAGAGCTCCGTGCCGGCCCCCTTGCCCTGCCACTCGTCGACCACCGCCACCGCCACCTCGGCCGCGGCCGGGTCGTCGCTCAGGCGGACGTAGCGGGCCACGCCGATCGGCTCGTGCTTCTCCGCCGACTCCGCCACGATGGCCTCATGCGAGTGGTGATCCACCTCGGTCAGGTAGCGCAGCAGCCTGGGGGTGAGCGCGTTCATCGGACTGAGGAAGCGGCGGTAGCGGGACGCCGGGCTGAGCTGCTCGAACCCGCGCTCCAGCGCCGCCTTGTCGTCCGGCCGGATCGGACGGATCACGACCTCGGTGCCGTCTCTCAGGATCAACTGCGGGACGCGGCCCGCGTCGTCATCACCACGACGGGACGATCGGCGTCCTCGAGAAGCGCACGCGTCACGTTCCCGAGTCCGCGCCGCTCCGGGTCGGAGCCGTGCGCTCCGACGACGATCTCGTCCGCGTCGCGCTCGGTCGCGATCTCCTGCAGGACCGTGGGCGGAGAGCCGCTTCGCGTCATGGTCTCGTGTGGGATTCGCGGCGGCAGCTCGACCTCCGCAGTGCGGACCACGGAGTGGGCGATCTCGGGATCGCCGCTTCGGGGCGGCTGATAGCTCGGCGCTCCGAACCAGCTCGGCCCGGGAGCGTGGGCGTACACGACGATCACGAGGCCCGACGGTCCGGCGCGGCGCGCGGCGTAGGCCAGGGCGGCGCGCGCGTTCGGCGACCCGTCGTATCCCACGACGATCACCGGGCCAGCTTCGGGCTCGCCGTACGCCCCGCCGCTGACCGGCGGATAGTCCATCGCGTGGCCGGTCATGTCGCCACCCCCACGACTCCGGTTTGGGTGAGCGCCGTTGCGATCTCCTCCGCCCAGCCGTCGATCTCGTCCCAGTCGCGGAAGTCGCCCTGGAGCCCCGGGAAGAGGCTCAGCGCGATCCGCTGGCCGAAGCTCAGTTCACGCCGGTCCAGCTTCCCGGCGAACATGTGGTGGCCGAGAGCGTGGCTGGCAGCGCGAATCTCCTCGAGGTCCACGGGATCGGCCTCCATCTGCTGAGCCATCTTCGTGGACGGGTCGCCGACCGGTCCGCTCGAGAACAGCCACAACGGCTTGTGCGAGAGCGCGTGCGCCGACCTGTGGACGAGCAGCTTCGCGTCCTCCGACCAGTGACCGGAGTAGACGGCGCTGCCCAGCACCACGGCGTCGTAGCCGTCGAGGCTGCCGACGTGGTTTGGGTGCAGCACGTCGGCCTCGAGACCACGTCGCTCGAGCGACTCTGCGATCGCGTCCGCGATCTCCGCGGTGGCGCCGTGCCTGCTCGCGGCTGTCACGAGGACTCTCATGCCTCGATCTTCGAAGCTCGCCGGCCGTACCGCATCCGGGTGCTTCCCGCTTTGCCTCCGTAGCAGCTACGGGTCTTCGAACGGCCACGCACGGATGGCGCGCCGGCGCTCCGGCCATAGTGTGGCGACATATCGATGTCGTACACGCGCGTTCGGGAGCAGCTCTCGAAGCCGGGCTTCTACCCGCACCGGCCGTCCGACGTGACGATTCGCGAGTCGCACTCGTCGTGCGTCTTTCTCGCCGGGGACCTCGCCTACAAGCTCAAGAAGCCCCTCCGCTTCGACTTCCTCGACTACAGCGACAAGGCCACGAGGCGACGGCTGTGTGGCGTCGAGGTCCGGCTGAACCGGCGCCTGGCGCCGGCTCTGTACCTCGGGGTGCGTGCGGTGGTGGAGACCGAGGACGGCCGCCTCGATCTCGGCGAGGAGGACGACCCGCGGGCCGTCGACTACCTGGTGGAGATGCGCCGCTTCGACGAGCGCCGGACGCTCGCGTCGCTCGTCGAGCGCGGGGTCGCGGGGGCCGAGGAGATCCGTGCTGTCGGCCGCCTGCTGGCGCGGTTCCATGCCGCGGCGGAGCCGGCGCCTGCGGTCGATCCTCGCGATGCCATCCGGCGTGCGACCGGCGAGACGTTCGCGAGCCTTCATCGGCTCGCCCCGGAGGCGGTCGCCCGCGAGCTCCTGGCGGCTGAGGAGCTCACCGCCGCCTACCTCGTCAGCCACCGCGGCATGCTGCTCGAGCGAGCCGCCGCGGGGCTCGTGCGCGACGGGCACGGCGACCTTCGGGCCGAGCACGTGGTGCTGGAGGACCCGATCGCGATCATCGACTGCCTCGAGTTCGATCCGGCGCTGCGGCAGATCGACGTCGCGGAGGACCTGGCGTTCCTCACGATGGACCTGACCCGGCTCGGCGCGCCCGAGCTGGCCTTCGAGCTGGTGGCCTCCTACCGCGACGCCGGCGGCGACCCCGGCGAGCCCGGTCTGCTCTCCTTCCACGCGGCGCAGCGCGCCTGGGTGCGGGCGAAGGTCGAGCTGCTCAGCGGCCGCGAGGTCCAGGCGCGCGCCTACCTCCGCCTCGGGAGGCGCTTCGGCTGGCAGGCCCGCCGGCCGCTCGTGCTGGTGGTCTGCGGCGCCTCCGGCAGCGGCAAGAGCCATCTGGCCGCCGCGCTGGCGCAGGTATCCGGCAGCGTCGTGGTGAGCTCCGACGCCGTCCGCAAGGAGCTCGCCGGCATCGAGCCGGCAGAGACGGCGCGGCGCGAGCACTACAGCGCGAGCTTCAGCAGGCGGACCTATCGCAGGCTCGGAGAGCTGGCGGCTGAGGAGCTGGAGCGCTCCGGGCTCGTGATCGTCGATGCCACCTTCCGCCGCCGCAGCGAGCGGGCGCAGTTCGCGGCGGGAACCGGAGCGCTGGCCGCTCGAGTGGCGTTCGTGGAGTGCCTCGCCCCTCGCGAGCTGCGGCTCGAAAGGATCCGGCGGCGGCGCGCGCGCGGCCGGGACGCATCCGACGTCACCGTCGAACTCGCCCGGCGCCAGCGCTTCGCGCCCCTGACCGAGGTGCAGGCGCACCACCACCTGCCGCTGCGAACCGATCGCGACACGGAGGGCGGCGTGCACGCCGTGGAGGCGTGGCTGAACGAGATCCGTATTTCTCCGAGCACGGACTCGTGAGCCGAACGGATGCCCCAGGCCTTCGCGCCGCCTAGGTTGCGCTGCATGCGAAAGGCAACGCGTGTGGCGGTCGCGGCGTGATGAAGAAGCCCGCCGCCGGCGGCTCCGCACTCGCGCTTCTTGCCGGCGCCGGCCTGCTGGCGCTGCCCGCCGTGGCCGCCGCGGCCTTCCCCGGCCGCAACGGAGAGCTGGTCTTCGCCAGCAATCGCGGCGGCCTCTACGACCTCTATTCGCTGAGCGCGCCGGGCGGAAGCCTGCGGCGGCTCACCCACACGCGCGTGGTCCACGAGCTCGACCCCGCGTGGTCGCCCGACGGTAAGCGGCTCGCCTACGTGCGCCGCTCGTTCGCCGACGAGAATCACCCGGGCCCGTTCGAGATCTGGGTGATGCGGGCGGACGGCAGACACGCGCACTTCGTCGCTCGCGGCAAGGACCCCGCCTGGTCGCCCGACGGGCGGCGCCTGGCGTTCACGGGACCCTTCACGCCCCGCGCCAGCCGCCCCGAGGTCTATGTCATGAACGCCGACGGCAGCCACAAGCGGCGCCTGACCTTCAACCGGCGCGCCAGCGACCGCAGTCCGAGCTGGTCGCCGGACGGCAGGCGGATCGCGTACGTCTCGAACTTCGCGGGATTGTCCAACGGCACGCGCGCCATCTGGGTGATGCGGCCCGACGGCAGCCGCAAGCATCGCCTCACCCCAGTCGGGAATCGCACCGATTCGCCCGACTGGTCGCCGGACGGTAAGCGGATCGCGTTCGTGCGCTGGCCGACGGTGGCCTCCGCGGTCACGCCCCGGCTCTGGACCATGAACGCCGGCGGCTCGAACGAGCAGCCGCTAGGCGACCACCCGGCGACCGGCTGCTCCTGGGCGCCGGACGGTCAGAGCATCCTCTTCGACGGCCCGCCGACCCCATCAAGCCCCACCCAGGACGTCTTCAGCGTGACGCTCGATGGCGTGACCGCCGTCAACCTGACGGCAGACGCCGCCGACGATGCCGGCGGCGTCTGGCGGCCGCTGAAGCGCTCGCGCCGAGGCTAGCCCTCGCCCCACGCGAGCACTCCGGCGACGTCCAGCGAGGACAGGACGCCGACCGGCCTCTCGGTGTCGCGGCGAAGCACCACGAGGTGCGAGGTCTCGTGCTCGGTCATGAGCTGTGCGGCGTGCGCCAGGGTGTCGTCGGCGGCCACGGTCACGAGCTCGGTCGCGGCGGTGTCGCCCGCGGTGCGGTCGGCCGCGTCCGGGCCGCTGGCGCGAACCAGGTCCAGGTCGGAGACGACGCCCCATGGACGCTCGCTCTCACCCTCCGGATCCATGTCCGTGACCACCACGCAGTGGACGTGGTAGCTGGACATCATCCGGGCCACGTCGCGGAGGCTGGTCTCGGGCGGGCAGGTGAAGACGCCGACTCGCATCGCGTCGTGGACGCGCGCGTTCTCGTAGGCGGGCGTCAGGTAGCTGCCGTGCAGCGGTTGGATGCTGGTGCCGGTCGTTGCCATGGTGACTCCTCTCGAAGGGTGCGAGCCGAAGTTACGTCCGGCCCGGCGTGGGGTCATCGGTAGATCGCCCCCTGCGGTCGCGCGGCGAGCTACGGATCCGGTCCGCGCCTGTGTCGGCCTTGGTGCGTCTCACGAGCCGCCGCAGCTCGTCCGCCCCCCACACGATGAACGGGAACGGGAGGACGATGAGCACGTATTGCAACGGCAGCGCGGCCGTGCCGAGCAGCTCCTGGCACGGCGGCAGGTAGATCAGCGCGGCGGTCAGTGCCAGCTCGAAGGCGATGCCCCACAGCAGCAGCCGGTTGCTGAACACGCCGATCGAGCGCAGGGACGCCGTATCCGTGCGCGCCGCGAACGCCGTGCCGATCTGGCAGGCCACCATGCCCAGGAACGTCATCGTCGTGGCCTGCTGGTAGGCGTGGTGAAGCGGACTGCCCTTGCTCACGTCATCGCCGGACGACCAGCCGGCCCGGTGCAGCACGTAGAAGAAGCCCGCCAGCCCCAGGGCCGCCGAGATGAGGCCGAGGAACAGCCAGGCGCGGTAGAGCATCGGCTTCGTGATCACGCTCTCCTTCCGCGACCTCGGGGCGCGCGACATGAGGCCGGGCTCCGCCGCCTCCTGGCCGAGCGCAAGTGCGGGCAGCGTCTCCGTGCCGACGTCGAAGGAGAGCAGCTGGAGCACCGTGAGCGGGAGCGGAACGGCGCCCCCGCTGAGCGCGAACACCAGGAACGGCGCGACCTCCGGCGTGGCGTGGGCGAAGATGTAGAGGATGAACTTGCGGATGTTGTCGTACACGCGCCGGCCCGCCTCGATCGCCGCGACGATCGTCGAGAAGTTGTCGTCGGTGAGCACCATCGTGGCCGCCTCGCGCGCCACGTCCGTGCCTGAGCGGCCCATGGCCACCCCGATGTCCGCGCGCTGAAGCGCCGGCGCGTCGTTCACGCCGTCTCCGGTCATCGCCACCACCGCGCCCTGGGCGCGCAGCGCGTCCGCGATCCGCAGCTTGGTCTCGGGCGAGCTGCGGGCGAAGATCAGCTCCCGGTCTCCGGCCAGCAGCTCGTCGAGCTCCGCCTCGCTCAGCCCGTCGACCTCGCGGCCCGTGAGCACCGGCGTGTGCTCGTCGCCGATCCCGACGCGCCTCGCGATCGCCGCGGCGGTGAGGCCGTGGTCGCCCGTCACCACGATGATGCGGATGCCGGCCTCGTGGCAGCGTGCCACCGCCTCCGGCACCTCGGCCCGCGGCGGGTCCAGCAGCGCGACCAGCCCGGCGAACGACAGGCCGCACTCGGCGTCCTCGCGACGCTCGGGAACCCGATCGATCCTGCGCGTCGCCACGGCGAGGACCCTGAGCCCGGAGCTCGCATAGCCGTCCACACGGCGCTCGAGGTCCGCCAGCTCGCCGGCTGACATCGTGCAGAGCGGCAGCAGCGCCTCCGGGGCGCCCTTCGCGTTCAGCTCGAGGGCGCCGTCCTCGTCCGCGTCCACCGTGGACATCCGCTTCAGGACCGGGTCGAAGTGGAATTGCCGCCGTCGGGCCTGCTCGCGATGCTCGAGCGTCGGATCCGCGCCGAGCTTCTTGGCGAGCTTGAGCAGGGCGAGCTCGGTCGGATCGCCGGCTTCGCGCGGCCCCAGCTCGGCGTTCGTGCAGAGCGAGAGCACGTGGGCCAGCCGGGGCTCGTCAGCCGTCCACACCTCGGTCACCTGCATGCGGTTCTCGGTCAGCGTGCCGGTCTTGTCGGTGCAGATCACCGTCGTGCAGCCGAGGGTCTCCACGGCGCTCAGCCGCTTCACCACCGCGCCTTGGCGCACGAGCCCCCGGACGCCGACCGCCAGCGCGAGCGTGATCACCGGCAGCAGCCCCTCGGGCACATTGCCCACCAGGAGGCCGACGGCGAAGACCACCGAGTTCGACAGCGACAGTCCGGCGCCCAGCATTCCGATCGGCACGAAGGCGATGCCGGTGAGCACGGCGATCAGCGCGATCAGCCAGGCGACCTTCCGGACCTGCTGCTCGAGCGGGCTCTGCTCGCGCTCGACGCGCTCGGACAGGGCCGCGATGCGGCCGAGCTCGGTGCCCATGCCGGTCTCGTAGACGATCGCCTGCGCCTCGCCGCCGGTGCAGGTCGTCCCGCTGAAGAGCAGGTCGCGAGCCTCGATCAGCGGCACGTCGTGGTCGGCGAGCTCAGCGGAGCGGAGGACGGGCTCGGACTCTCCGGTGAGGGCCGACAGGTCCACCTCGACGGCGCCCGAGAGGAGCCGGGCGTCGGCGGACACGCGGTCGCCCTCCTCGACCAGCAGCAGGTCGCCGGGAACCAGGTCCACGGCGTCGATCGGCTGTCGCTCGCCGTCCCGGATCACCCGCGCGTGTGGTGGCAGGAACTCCTGCAGCGCCTCCACGGCTCGCTCGGCCTGCATCTGCTGGGCGAAGGCGAAGACGGCGTTCAGCACGATCACGACGACGATCGCGATCGCGACGGGCTTGATGCCGGCCAGGAGCGCGAGCACGGCCGCCGCCCACAAGAGCAGCGCCAGCGGGTGGGTGAACTGCTCGGCGAGCTCTCGCGGCCAGCGGGGACCTCCGCGCCGCCGCAGCTCGTTCGGTCCCTTGACGATCAGGCGGCGCTCCGCCTCGCGCGCGCTCAGGCCGTTGCGCGACGAGCGAAGGTCCCGGAATAGCAGGTCCGTCCGCTCGGTTGGGTCGACCGGCGCCGTGGTCACGGCGACGCTGCCCGGCGCTACCCGGCCCCGCTGTGGCCGACCGCTGTCGCGCGTTCTGACCCGGCCTGCCCGCGGACGGCGCTGCGCGGCACCACCAGCACGGGGCACGGGGCGATCCGCATCAGCTCGGCCGACACTCCACCGAGCAGCACGCTGCGGAGCGGACCGTAGCCGCGCGAGCCGCATACGAGCATGTCGAGCCGCTCGCCGGCGGCGTGATCGGCCAGCGTCGCGGCCGCGGGCCCGTGGAGCACGGAGCCGCAGGCTTCGAGCTCGCCCGGCACTCCCTCGAGCGCGGCCGCGATGTCCGCTGCCGCCTCGGCCTCGAGCTCCTCGCCGTCCGGCACGTAGGCGCCCAGGTAGCCGGGGAACGCGACCGTCGTCGTCGGATCGAGCACCATCAGGAGGCGCAGCTCGGCCTCGGCCACCTGCGCGAGGCCGGCCGCGGCCTCGGCGGCCAGCCGCGACTCAGGCGAGCCGTCCCAGCACACGCCGATCTTGCCGCTCGGGGCGGTGTCGGTGGCCGCGAAGCCTTTGGGGGCGACAGCGATCGGGCAGGGAAGGCCGTTCAGGAGCCTCGAGGCCACACTCCCGATCAGCACCCGGCCGACTGGGCCGAGGCTGGTCGAGCCGAGCACCACCAGATCCGCGCCTTCCTCCTCCGCGAGCCCGTGGAGCGCTCTCGGGGCGGACGAGCTTCGCAGCGGGCGCGCCGTGGCGTCGATGCTCCCCGGTACGAGCCTCAGCCCCCGCGCGAGCACCTCATCCGCCCAGTCGTGGAGGCTCACGCCGATGCTTGCCGCTCCGATCTCCAACGGGATCGACTCCGCACCGTAGGAGAACGCGAGAATCAGGCGTGCCCCGCTGACCTGGGCGAGCTTCGCGGCCAGCGCCAGGCCGTCCTCCGAATGCTTCGTCCCGTCGTAACCGACGACGATCGTCCGATACATCCCGAACCCCTTTCCGAGTGCTCCGAAGAGACTGCGGGCGTTCGAGGGCCACGTCATCCGAGTTGCCCCGCTGACAGCGGTTCGGCTTTTCCGCACCCATCGGCGCCTAGAGCACGGTCAACAGCGCCAGCGCGGCCACCGACACCGCCACGAGCGCCAGCGCCGCGGCCGTGAGCCAGGAGTCGAGCCCCGAGAGCCGATGCTCTCCCATCACCTCGGGGTCACGGCCGAGCGCACGCAGGAACGGCAGCACCAGCAGCAGCAGGACCGCGTTGAGCGCCTGCGACAGGAACAGGATCGGCACGAGCGGCGCTCCGGGGATCAGCACGATGGCCACCGCGCAAACCATCACGAGTCCGTAGGCCGAGTAGAAGAAGGGCGCGTCGCGCAGCGAGTCGTCGAGATCGGCCGGGCGCTCGAACGCCTCGGCGGCCGAGTACGCGGTCGACAGCGGGACCACCGCGGCGGCCAGGATCGCCGCGCCCACGAAGCCGACGCCGAACAGCTGCGTGGTCACCGACCCGGCGAGCGGCCGCAGGGCCTCCGCGGCATCGCGGGCGTCCTTGATCTCGACCCCGCTCACGTGGAGCGTCGCCGCGCAGGCGATCACGATGAACAGCCCGATGATTCCGGTCATCGCCGCGCCGAGGACCACGTCGACCCGCTCGTAGCGCAGGTCCTCGATCGGCAGGCGCTTGTCCGCGGTGTAGGACTGGATGAACGCGAGGCCCCAGGGGGCGAGCGTGGTTCCCAGGGTGGCGACGGCCACGAGGGCGGCATCCCGGGTGAGCGGCGTGGTGGGCACGAACAGCCCCTGCGCCGTCGCTCCCCAGTCGGGTCGCGCGAGGAAGCCGGCCGCGAAGTAGGCGACGAAGACCGCGGTCAGTGCGAGCAGCACGTGCTCGATGCGGCGAAACGAGCCGCGCACGACGAGCACGGCGATCGCCACGGCCGCAACGGGCACGCTGATGTAGCGGCTGAGCCCGGTGAGGAGGTCCATGCCCGCGGCGATGCCGGCGAACTCCGCGCAGGTCGTGCCCAGGTTGGCCACGAGCAGCGCGCTCAGGGCCACTGCCGTGGCGCGCGACCCGTAGCGCTCGCGGACCAGTCGCGCCAGGCCCTTCCCGGTGACCATCCCCATCCGCGCGCCGAGCTCGTGGAAGACGATCAGCGCGGCGGTCGAGAGCGCCAGCACCCACAGCAGCTGGTAGCCGTACTTGGCCCCGAGTATCGAGTAGGTGGTGATTCCGGCCGGGTCGTCGTCGGACAGCCCGGCGAGCACGCCGGGTCCGACCACCGCGGCGGAGATTGCCAGCGAGCCCGCCCGCGGCCGGTGCCGAAGGCGTCCGAGATGCAGGTGCGGCCGGCGCCCGACGTGCGCCGGTGAGGACTCGGGCGTCCTCGCTCGCGGCAGCCTCATCCTGCCGTTAGCCGCAGTTTCGGAAGTCCGTGGGCGCCACCGCCACGGGGCAGGGCGCGCATTCCAGGAGGCGCTGACCGCCGGCACCGGACCCGATCACGATGAAGGTGGCCTCTATCTCGGCCGCGAGGTCCGCGAGCACAGGCCAGGCCGGGCCGTCGGGGATCGCCCGGACCTTGGCCGGGAACCCGTACGGCAGCGGGGCGAGACCCCGGCGCAGGACGCCATAGGCGCTGGTTGCCGTCACGGAATCGTGGACGAACACGAGCAGCAGCATCGCCCGAGTGGGCCGGGCCAGCTCGGCGGCGAGGACCACGGCGTCATCGGCGGCGGGACGGCCGTCGTAGCCCACGATGATCGTCTGCTCTGGAATCACGTCGCCTGAACGTAGGCGCCGGCCAGGCGGTCGGCATCGGCGTTTAGCCCGTCTGTTGCTCCGTAGCCAGCCGCAGTGGTTCCCCGGCCAGCCTGAGCGGGAAGCGCGCCGAGACGCGGGTCCCGTCGTCCGAGCTCACGATCTCGACCTCGCCTCCGACCAGCGTGGCCCGCTCCCGCATGCCGGTCAGTCCGAAACCGGAGTGCGACGCCCCGCTGTCGAAGCCGCGACCGTCGTCTTCCACGCGCACGAGGACGTGATCCGCTTCGACGCTCACCTCGGTCACCGCGCGGGTCGCCCGGGAGTGCTTGACGACGTTGGTCAGGGCCTCCTGAACGAGCCGGTACACGGCGGTTTCGAGCTCGGGAGTGAGACGGCGCGGGAGCTGCCCGAGCTCGATTCGCGCCTCGATGTGGAGGGACCCCTGCGCACGCCGCTGGTCGAGCAGGCTCTCGAGCGCGGCGATGAGGCCGATCTCGTCAAGTGCCGCTGGGCGAAGGTCCGTGATGAGCGAGCGCAGGTTCGCAATTTCGCCTGTCACCTGCTCGATGGCCCGCTCGAGCGCCATGTCGATCTCGGGGGTGTCCTTTGCCCGGCGGGCCGAGGAGAGCATCACGCGCAGCGCGCCGAGTCCCTGGAGCGTTTCGTCGTGCAGCTCGCGAGCCCATCTGGAGCGCTCCTCCTCCATCGCCTGCAGGCTGAGGCGCAGGCGCTCGGACTCCACCGACTGGGCGGCGGCCACCGCCGTGGCGGCACTGGCGGCGAACGACATGACGAGTCGCTCCTCCGCGTCGCTGAACGAGCCCGCCTTCGTCACGCGGCCGGCGACGTTGAGCACGCCCACCATGCGTCCGCGATACGCCATCGGCACGAACAGCCCCGGATGCCTCCCGGGGCCGACGAACTGGCTCGCCGAGAAGCCAAGTGCGCCGCGGCGGGAGGTCATGTCGATCTGCTCGGCGAAGTCGGCGACCCGCTGCGGCTGGCCGGTCAGCAGGGCCTTTCCCGAGACGCTGCCCTGTAGCGGCAGCCGCACGCCGAGCAGGTCGTCTGACGCCTCTCCCGCCACCGCCGTGATCACCAGCTCGTCGCCTTCGAGCAGCAGCACGAGCATCGATCGCGCGTCCGCGATCGCGCGCCCGCGCTTGACCACGAGCTCGAGCGTGGGCCCCAACTCGATCTGGGCGCCCAGAGCCCGCGAGATGGCCGTCGTCGCCTCGAGTGCCCGCAGCGCGTATGCGGCCTCGTCGCGCTGCTGCTCGGTCCGCTCGTGGAAGCGCGCCTGTTCGATCGCGATGCTCGCCCAGACGGCGAGGACCGACACCGCCTGCTCGTCGCCCTCGTCGAACACGCCGCCCTGCTTCTCGGTGAGGTACAGGTTGCCCCAGGCCTCGCCCCCGATCTGCACCGGGACCCCGAGAAAGGTGTGCATCGGAGGATGCCCGGGCGGGAACCCGTACGACAGGGCATGCTGGCTGACGTCGTCCAGCCGCAGGGGCACCGGATCGCGGATCAGCACGCCCAGCACGCCGTGCCCTTTGGGGAGATCTCCGATCAGTTTCCGGCTCGCCTCGTCGATGCCCTGAGTGACGAACCGCTCCAGCTCACGACGATCGTTGTCGAGCACGCCGACCGCCGCGTAGCGCGCGCCGGTGATCGCCCGAGCGACCGTCAGCAGCCGGTCGAGAACACTGTCCAGGTGCAGCTCGGCGCCCAGGGTCGGCCCCGCCTCGACCAGCTGCCGCAGCTGATCTTCGTTCAGAGCGTCGAGCTTCAGAGCTGGAGTTTGGGCGCGCGGAACCATCGGCCAGGAACGGCTGCCGCCAGAGCGTATCGGCTCGAGCCCGGCTGGTTGCGGGCTTCCCGCAGCTCCGACAGGTGGTTCCCGGGGATGCCGGAGTCGCTCCGGCGTCATAACGTCGAGCCATGAGCCGGCCTCTGCTCATCTGCTTCGACGACTCAGAGGAGTCGCGGCAGGCCATCGCGGCTGCCGGGCGCCTCTTCCCGGGAGCGCGGGCCACGGTCCTCCACCTCTGGTGGTCGCTCGAGTCGAGCCGCGCCTACCGCTACTCGCTCGCCGGCGCGACCGGCGCCCTCTCGCAGCAGCTCGACGAGTTGGAAGCCGGGGGCCGGGAGTACGCCGAACGAACGGCGGAGCACGGCGTCGAGCTGGCCCGGGAGGCGGGCCTCGATGCCGAGGCACTGGCCCTCGAGGTGGAGGACGAGCCGTACGAGCTCGTCGACGAGGTGGCCGACGATCTCGACGCCGACGTGGTCATCGTCGGCTCGAGGGGCCTCGGGCCGATCCAATCGATGGCCCTGGGCGGCTTCTCCCGCGCAGTGGTGCACCATTGCCGCCGGCCAGTTCTCGTCGTCCCCGGTTCGCGCGATGATTAGCGCCGAGATGCAGGCACCGGATCCCGGCACCGAAGGCGCGCCGCCCATCAAGCTCGTGATCGCGGACGACCACGCCGTGGTCCGCTCGGGACTGCGCATGCTGCTCGATGCCGAGCCGGACATGGAGGTGGTCGCCGAAGCGGGCGACGTGCCGTCCGCGCTCCGGTACGTGCGCGCACACCGGCCGACGGTTCTGATCCTGGACCTCAACATGCCCGGCGAGCCCAGCCTGCCGGCGATCGGGACCTTCCTCGAGACGTCGCCCGAGACGCGCATCGTGGTGCTGACGATGCAGAGCGATCCCGCCTTCGCGCGCGAGGCACTCCGCGGAGGGGCGCTTGGATACGTGCTCAAGGAGGCCGCCGACGCCGAGCTCGTGGAGGCGGTCAGGCTGGCCGCGCAGGACAGGACCTATCTACACCCCGAGCTCGGGGCGAAGCTCGCCGCCGCGCCGCCCGAGCCCCAGGGCCCGCCCGACGACCTCACGGAGCGCGAGGTCGAGGTGCTGCGCATGATCGCGCTGGGCCACACGAACAACGAGATCGGCAATCAGCTCTACCTGAGCGTGAGGACGATCGAGTCCCACCGGGCTCACATCCAGCAGAAGCTGCGGCTCTCGACCCGCGCCGAGCTCGTCCGCTACGCGCTCGACAAGAAGCTGATCGACCAGTAGCTGCGGGATACCCGCAACGAGGCTGCGGCTCAGCTCGATTCTCTTCGGGTAGGCCGGACGGATGCCCGCGCCTCGCCGTGCCTGGATGCTCGTCACAGGCAATCGGAAGGGAGCAGAGATGAGGAACAGGAAGTGGTTCAGTTACGGAGGAATTGTCGCCAGCCTCGTGTTGATCGTGTTCGGCATCGCCTCGATCGTGGTGGGCGCGAACGGACGCTCGGAGGTCCGCAGCGACGTCAAGCGTGAGGCGATCGTCGGCAGCGCCGACATGTCGCCGAAGGCGATCAAGGCAGAGGCCGCCAAGGCCGGCCTGAAGAACGTGTCGCTGCCCTCGTGCACGGTGGCGAACCAGACCATCGAGACCGGCTCGCAGGCCAAGTGCTTCGCCTCCTACATGCGCATCCACACGCTGGAGGCCACGGGTGGCAAGACCTACGCCGAGATGCCGCACTACGCGACGGCTGACGGCAAGGGAACGAACGACGCCAAGGCGGCGCAGACGAACCCGAAGACCGGCCAGCCGGTGGACAACCCGGCTCGCAACATCTGGGTCACCTCCACCGCCCTGTCGACGGCGCTCAACACCTCGTATTTCGCCGAGCAGGTGTCCCTGTTCTCGCTCGCGATGGGCGCGGCCCTGCTACTGACCGGCATCGGCTTCCTCGTGCTCACCGTGCGGCTGCTCCAGCCGGCGGAGGCGCGTGAGAAGGAGTCCGCGACGACTGCCAAGGCAGTGCCGGCCGCAAGCTGACTCTGCTCCCCCCGATCGCCCCGTAGATCGGAAAAGCCCCGCCCCGGCCCAGCGCCGGGGCGGGGCTTCGTCGTCCCTCGGCTATGAGCTCGGAGGAACGCCGAAGATCTCGCCGAGCCGCTCGAGCATCTGCTGCTCGCGGTCGCTGACGAGCTTCCCGCCGATTCCCAGGAAGCCGCCTTCCTTCGCCGCCAGCGCCGCCTGTTGCGAGGCGACCCTCATCCACTCGATGTAGTCCTCCACATCGTCCGGCTCGGCCTTCTCGACCAGCAGCGAGTGGACGCCGCGCAGCTCGTCCAGGATCGCGTCGAGCGCGCCGCTGCGGTTGGCGCCGAAGCCGGCCAGCGGATTCTCGCGCCGCTGGGTCTTGGCCACGACGTCGCGCGCGAGGGATTGGACGAAGTCCCCGTAGCCGCCGTCGCGGGCCGTCGAAACCAGGGTGTTGAGCACCGCGCGCGACTCCTTGAGCGTTTCGAAGGGCCCGCCAGGATCGGCGAGCGTGATCGCCAGCCCGGCCACGAGCGGTGCGCGGCCGAGGCGCTCCCATTCCTCGTCGCTGAAGTCGACCCTGTCTGTCATGACTGTCTTGTACCGATCACAGCTGCTGACTGTAGGGTCCGCGGCGTGACCCGCCCTCTCTTGGCGCTCGTGCTGCTGATCGCCGCGGCGCCGGCGGCCGCCGCCGGCGAGCGCAGCACGACCCACATGCACGGGCAGCGGTACTGCGAGTACTTCGCGCTGAAGGGGCAGTTCCCCAACCTGACGGCGGACGTCTGGAACACGTATGGGCTGAACAGGTGCCCGAGCGCCCGGTGGAAGGCGTCGGATCCGACGGGCATCGCGAAGCAGCTCGGCGCGCTCGCCGTCGTCCTCAACGGCCCGCGCTACTGGCTCGTGGACAGCGCCCGCATCGCGCTCCCGCACGGGTTCGGCCAGGTGAGGAAGTTCCCGAACGGGTTGAGATTCCGCAAGCTCACCACGCTCGACGTGCCGATTCAGAACGGCACGGTCGGCTCGGCGCCATACAACGAGGCGACGGTGAACCGCAGCAACTCGTTCACCTGGAGCCGGCGGTTCCCGGTCTTCGAGCTCGTGTCGCCGGCGCGCCGCGTCTATGTGATGCAGAGCTACTCGCACCTCGTCGACACGAAGCTGGCGATCGGCGACCTGCGCACGCTCGGGTCGCGGCTGAAGCTGCCCGCGGGCTGGCACTACCGGCAGCGGCATCTGAAGCGCGACCTGACGCTGACCACGAAGGGTCACGCGACTGTCCTCCAGGACGACCTGCAGGACACCTACCAGCTCGTTCGATGAGTTCTTGCCGCGGGAGCGGTCCCTACTGGCATGACGACCACACACATCCTCGAGACCCCCGAGGCCGGGATCGCCTACGACGTCCACGGCCCGCTGCCCACCGCCGACGGACGGCCGCCGCTGCTCATGATCGGCCAACCGATGACCGCCGACGGCTTTGCCACGCTGGCCTCGCACCTGCCCGATCGCACCGTGGTGGCCTATGACCCGCGCGGGCTCGGGCGCAGCACGCGCAGGGACGGCCGGGACGACAACTCGCCCACCGTCCAGGCCGGCGACGTCCACGCGCTGATCGAGGCGCTGGGCGCCGGACCGGTCGAGCTGTTCGCGAGCAGCGGCGGCGCGGTCACGGCGCTCGCTCTCGTCGCCGCTCATCCGGACGACGTGATCACCCTGGTGGCGCACGAGCCGCCGCTGATCCACGTGCTCCCGGACGCCGCCGGCGCCGAGCGCGCCCGCGCGCGCTTCCACGACGCCTACGAGGCGGGCGGCGCGGGTGCCGGCATGGCGGAGTTCATCGCGATGACCCAGTGGCGCGGCGAGTTCACCGACGAGTACTTCGCCCAGCCCGCGGCGGACCCCGCCATGTTCGGAATGCCGGCCGAGGACGACGGCAGGCGCGACGACCCGCTGCTGTCCGACCGTTCCTGGGCGATCACCGATTACGGCCCCGACATCGACGCGCTGATCGCGGCGCCCACGCGCGTCGTGATCGCCGTGGGCGAGGAATCGGCGGGCACGTTCACCGGACGCACGTCCGTGGCCATGGCCGGCCTGCTCGGCCAGGAGGCGACCGTCTTCCCGAGCCACCACGGCGGCTTCCTCGGCGGCGAGTACGGCTACGCCGGCCAACCCGAGGCCTTCGCCGCCAGGCTGCGCGAGGTGCTCGCCGGCGGCGACTGAGACTCCGGTACCCTCCTCTGGACTCGCTGGGAGGCGCCGGTTCAGGAGAATGGCCGGCCCGCTCTATTGGCTGGGACGCAAATGCGTCCGCTGGCGTTACGCCGTGGTTCTCGTCTGGCTGACGAGCGTCGCGCTGCTCGTCATCTTCGCCGCCCATGTCGGGTCGGAGACGAACGACAACCTCACGCTGCCCGGCAGCGACTCGCAGAACGCCACCGACCTGCTCACCCAGCGCTTCCCGGCGCAGGCGAACGGCAGCAACCCGGTGGTGATGAAGACACCGGCGGGCACCAAGCTCAGCGACAAGAAGTACGCCGACGCGGTGAACGCGACGGTCGACTCGCTGAAGAAGCAGCCGCTCGTGTCGAGCGCGGTCAGCCCGCTGTCCACCGCCGGGCAGAGCCACCTGTCGAAGAAGGACCCGCGCATCGGCTACATCTCGCTGGTCCTCAAGGCGAGCCCGAGCCAGCTCACGGTGGACGACGCGCACGACGTGATCCGCGCGGAGCAGCCCGCGCGGGACGCCGGAATGCAGGTGGCCACCGGCGGCTACCTCGGCCAGAAGGTCTCGAAGCCGAGCACGGAGAGCAGCGAGGCCGTGGGCCTGACGGCGGCCGTGATCATCCTCGTGTTCACGTTCGGCAGCGTCGTGGCGATGGGGCTGCCGATCGTCACCGCGATCCTCGGCCTCGCGAGCGGGCTCAGCATCATCGCGCTGCTCGGCCAGGTGGTGGAGGTGCCCACCATCTCGCCGACCCTCGCCACGATGATCGGCCTGGGCGTGGGCATCGACTACGCGCTCTTCATCGTGACCCGCCACAAGCAGCAGCTCGAGGGCGGGCTCGAGGTGAACGAGTCGGTGGCGCGCGCGACGCCCACCAGCGGCGGCGCCGTGACCTTCGCGGGCGGGACGGTGATCGTCGCGCTGATCTCGCTGCTGTTCGCCGGCATCCCCCTGGTGAGCACGCTGGGGTATACGGCGGCGATCGCGGTAGGCGTCGCCGTGCTCGGCGCCATCACC
>Ga0134125_10002881_pt1 | contig 20192 bp, 20 predicted proteins | sample KB31751_FD_96464 | JGI IMG/M metagenome (GOLD analysis project Ga0134125, IMG submission 96464) | Terrestrial soil microbial communities with excess Nitrogen fertilizer from Kellogg Biological Station, Michigan, USA - KB3-175-1 | ecosystem: Environmental > Terrestrial > Soil > Unclassified ... | reverse complement strand
GCGATCTGCGCCGCCAGGTGACGGCGCTGCTCGAGGAGGCAAAGGCCGCCGACGCCAAAGGCGACGGCACGGTGTGCGCCGATCGTCTGCGCCAGGCGCGCCAGCTCGCGCAGCAGCCCTCCGAAACACCGTCCGATCTGCACTGAGCGCCGGCGCGTAGCTTGCGCGCCGGTCGCTGAGGCAGATTTCGCGCTAGCCGTGCGTGCCGCTGCGCGGGCCGGGCCGCGGCGCATCGACATTGGCGCCGCTGTAGCCGAGGGGGATCGGCACATCGGCATCGCGCACGCCGATCCGGTGCCGGAACACGAGCTCGCCGCCGAGCCAGCCGGTCACCAGGAAGATGACGACCACCAGTGCCGACAGGATCAGGCCGCCCGGCAGGATGGCGGTGGGATCGCCGGTGAGGCGCTGCACCAGGTTCCACAAAGCGAGAATCATCGCCGTCGCGTTGCCGAGGAAATGGACCCATCCGACGGCGCCGACCCGCGCCTCGCGGATCGACAGGAAGTCGATGAGCCCGGCAACGGCGGCCAGCGCGCCCATCACCAAGCCGGCGCCGAGCAGCCATTCGGAGGCGCGCGCCCAGAACGGGTCGCCGGTGCCCCAGAAAGCGAGATCGCTGGCCAGCGCGCCGACCAGAAAGGCGATCGGGAACGGAACCAGCATCGGATGGATTGGATGGCCGCCAATGGCGGCGCGACTGTGCCGATCGTTAGCGCGAACTGAGGCCATGGCGTCACTCCATGCGAGAACCCCCGCTTGGGTAACGCCTGATTTCGGCTGTTGGTCGCGTCGCCTACTTCGCTGCCGGCGGGTGCCAGGCAGGCTTAGGCCCGGCTTTCAGCGTGATGAGGCCCACCAGGGCCTCGAAGCTGCGCATCTGGCGCTGGTCGCGCGACGATCGGAAGACGGTCGGGTGCTGCCCCATTGCCGCACCGGCTTCGGCGCTGCGTTGGCTGGTTTCGGCGATGCCGACATAGAGCAGCTGCGCAAGCAGAGCGGCGCCCAGGAGCGATATGGCCAAGGCGGAGCTGAGGGCGATCCTCATCGGAATCTGCTTTTAGCTAAATTTGCTGCACGGGCAACGCGCGGCAGCGGATTATGTTCCCTTCTTCTTTTCGTTTAGGCCGATCCGTCGCGGGCTTCGCTTGCAGCCCGTCAGGCCCAGACGCGGCGATAGAGGTCGACGATCTCTTGCTTGCTCGGCACGCGCGGATTGTTGGCGGGCGAGCCGGAGGCGAGCGCCTGTTCGGCCATGGTCTCGATCACCTGGAAATAGCGCGCTTCCTCGATGCCGTACTGGCGCGGCGAGGGCACCTCGAGATCCCGGTTGAGCGCCGCCAGCGCGTCGAGCAGGCGGGCGACCGCGGCTTGGTCGCCTTCGCTCTCGACCGCGACGCCGATGGCGCGCGCGCAATCGGCATAGCGGCGGATCGCGGCCTCGGCCGAGAACTGCGTGATGGCCGGCAGCAGCATGGCGTTGGACAGGCCGTGCGGCACGTGGAAGAAGGCGCCGATCGGCCGGCTCATGCCATGCACGAGGCAGACGCTGGCATTGGAGAAGGCGAGCCCGGCTTGCGTCGCCCCCAGCATCATCGCCTCGCGCGCCGCGCGGTCGGCCGGCTCGAAGCAGGCGGTGCGCAGATGAGCGTGGATGGTGCGCATGGCCGCCAGCGCGTACATGTCGCTCAGCGGATTGGCGCGCCGGCTGACATAGGCCTCGATGGCATGGGTCAGCGCATCGATGCCGGTATCGGCGGTGAGGCGGAAGGGCGCCGTCAGGGTCAGCTCGAAGTCGACGATGGCGGCGACCGGCAGGCAGCCGAGGCCGGCGATCAGCATTTTCTCGTCATTGGCGGTGTCGGTGATGACGCAGAAGCGCGTCGCCTCGGCGCCGGTGCCGGCCGTGGTCGGGATGCAGATCACGGGCAGCGCCGCCCGGTCGGCGAGGTTCGGCACCTTGTAGTCGCGAATATGACCGCCGCCCGCCGCCAGCACCGCCATCGCCTTGGCCGTGTCCATCGGGCTGCCGCCGCCGAGCGCCACGAGACAATCGAAGCCGCCGCTGGCGAGCAACCCTACGCCGGTCTCGACCACCTCGCTGGTCGGGTCGGGCACCGTGTCGGTGAAAACGTCCACCGCGATGCCGGCGCTGGCGAGAATCCCGACCAGCCGGTCGACCAGTCCCGCCTGGCGCATGAAGGGATCGCTCACGATCAGCGGATACCCCACGCCGAGGCGCTGCAAGAGAGCGCCCGCCTCCGCGATGGCGCCGCCGCCGACTTGCATGAGACGCGGCGCATGAAAGGCTGCCGGCATCCCGGTCCTCCTCGAGCTCGTCTGCTGCAAAATTAGAGGCGTGCCGACGCGGAGTCGATGCTCGCCTCTATTCGGCGACGGCCGCGCCGCTTTTCTGCGGGACGGGTGGGCGTCGCCGCTCGAGTAGGGCGCGGATCATCGCCACCATGGCCTGGGGCTCGGCGGGCTTTCTCAAGAAGCCGTCGATCCCTTCCTCGTCAGAGAGATCGCGTCGCGCGACGTCGGGCGAGCCGGTATGCAGAATGGCCAGCATGCCGGGGTGCATGCTGCGGATCGCGCGCACGAGATCCACGCCCTTCATGCCGGGCAAGTTCTGGTCGGTGATGACCAGCTCCCAGCCGTTCGGCTGTGCCTGCATCCCGGCAATCGCCGCCGCCGGATCGCCGGCGACGGTCACCGCATAGCCGGCGCGGACGAGCCCGATTCGGATGCTCTCCGCCACATCGGCATCGTCCTCGACGAGAAGGATGCTGTGGCCGTGCTCTCTCGCTTGGCGCTTTGCGGCAGGCTTCTCGATTCGTGCCGGCTGAGCTTCCGCGAGCGGCAGGTAGATGGCGAAGATCGAGCCCTCGCCGGGCGTGCTCTCGACCTCGATGAGTCTGCCCAGCGAATTCACGATGCTGTGCACGACGGCGAGGCCGAGCCCGGTGCCGCGCCCGCGCGTCTTGGTGGTGAAAAACGGATCGAAGATGCGCTGAAGCACCTGCTGGGTCATGCCGGCGCCGGTATCGCGCACGCTGAGCCGCGCATAGCGCGTTTCCGGCTCGGCCGTCCCCGAGAGGTAATGCGCGGCGGGATCGGCGAGGCCGCGCGGCCGCAAGGGAAGCTGGCGATCGCCGGGGCGGGCCACCGCCATGGCGAGACGGACGATGCCGCGCGGCCCGTCGCCCCCTGGCGCCGCCCCTCCACCGGCTTCGCGCCGGCGCCCGTCGGGATCGACCGCATCGATGGCGTTGACGCAGAGATTGAGCAGGATCTGCGTCATCTGGGCGGGATTGGCGACGACCGTGAGGCTGCGGTCGGGGACCTCGGTCTCGAACAGCACGGTCTCAGGACAACTCAGCTCCACCGTCTCGACGATCTCGCGCGCGAGCGTGCTGAGATCGAGCGGCTGGCGATGCACGGCATCCGGCCGCGCATAGGTTAGGATCTGCGCGACGATGTCCTTGCCCTGGACGCAGCAGCGCCGCAGTCGCTCGGCAAAGCCGTGCTGCGGGGTGCCCTGGTGGAGATCCTCGACGAGGAACTGGGAGAATTGCGACATGGCCGCCAGCAAATTGTTGAAGTCGTGCGCGATGCCGCCCGCCAGGAGGCCGAGCGCCTCCATCTTCTGCGAGCTGCGCAGCTTCGATTCGAGCTGGCGCTGGTCGGTGACGTCGAAGCCGCTGCCGATGATCGAGTGCGTGCCGTCCGGCTGGAGCACCGGCTGCAGCGTGAAATCGAGGGTGCAATAGCTGTCCGTGCCGGTGCGGAAGACGAGGTCCTCGCGCAGCTTCTCGCCCACCCCGGCCCGCTCGATCAGCGCCCGCACCCGACCGGCCATCTGATCCGAATAGGCGCACCAGCCCGTGTCCCAGAAATGCCGTCCGATTACCCGGTCGCGGGTGAGCACGCCCGTCTGCAGCCAGCCTTCATTGATCTCGAGGATCCTGCCCTCGGCCGAGAACAGCATGACGAAGCTCGACATGCCATCGATCAAGGTACGGATACGTCCGGCCGTCGCGATCGCCTGACGCCGGCTCTGGTCGCGCGCGAGCAGCCAGCCGCAGGCGCCGATGGCGAGCACGGCGATCGAGCCTAGTATCAAATAGGTGATCAGCAGGTGGTACCAGGGCGCGAGCACGCCGTCGGCGCCGAGGCCGCTGATCAGCACGAAGGGCATGTCCGGGAGGGCGTGATAGGCAATGAAGAGGTCGCGCGCGGCAAGGCTACCGACGATGCGCACCGATCCCTCTGAGGTCTGCGACACGTGCTTGCGGAAGAGCTCGCCCTCTGCGACCGACCTGCCGATGAATTGATCGCCCTGCGGCGCGCGGGCGACGATCAGGCCATCCTTTTGCAGGACGGTGACCGAGCGTGCGCCGCTCCCATCGATGCTTTGAAAAGGCTGAACGAACTCGGCCGGCAGAATCGAGGTCGCGGCGATGCCGATCAGCGTGCCGTCCTCGCGATAGACCGCTTTCGCGATGGGAACGACAAGGCGGCCGGTCAGCGGGCCGTTTAGCGCCGTGCCGAAAACTTCCCGTCTGTCGCGATCGCGCAGCGCATTCCGGATGAAATCCAGCGGTCCCAGCGCATAACCGCGCGACAGGCCGCTCGTCGAGGCGATGACATTGCCCTCGGCATCGAACAGGAAGACGTTGCCGGCGGGAAGGCTCTGCAGAAGCAGGCGGCCGCGCTCCTCCAGGGCATCGAGCAGAGCCGCATCGTAGCCCTCCGCACCTGGTCGCACTCCCTGCGGCGTCGACTTGTCGCTCAGCTTAACCTGCTCGGCGAAGACCGCGAGCATGTCCTGCACGCCCTGCACCTCGCCGAGGATATGCGATTCATAGACCTCCTCGAGATTGCGTATCTCGCGATAGGCCTGCTGCTCGAGGTTGCGGTGGCTGCGCCACAGATCGAAGCCGAGCAGACCGACGAGGAGCAGAGCCGTGATCAGGCACAAAAGCCAGATCGCGCCGATGCGGGCCTCGGTGCGGCCGAAATAGGCGCTGGACGTCTTCGATTCGCGTTCGCTCGGAACGGCCATCGCAAGATCCTCGAAGGCGGCTGTCCCGCGATTGACGGCACGATCGCTTGCGGGACTGACCCCCGTGCCTTCGCGCCTCGGAACCTGGACGGCCGCGGCTCGCTGAAATGTATTAGGTAAAATTGCAGATTTTTCGACGGCGGCCCAGGGGAATCGCCTGCCCCCATACCTTTGCGCGTCGCGGACGCCCCGGCGGCAAACCTAAGTTTGTGCTGCCCGCGGAAAACGATGTGCTATGTGAGTCTTCGTGACGAGGATGGTGAAAATGTCATGACGGGCGCCAAGCGCATTCTGCTCGTGGAAGACGATGCCGAGCTGTGCGATGCGACCAGCATCGGCCTGAATCGGCGCGGTTATGAGGTCAGCGCCTTCGTCGATCCGCAGGCAGCGCGCGCCGCCTTCGAGCGCGATCCGGCAAGCTGGGACCTCGTGATCACAGACCAGAACATGCCGGGGCTCACCGGCTGCGAGCTCATCCGCATCGTCAAGCAGCGCCGCCGCGATCTGCCGGTCATCCTGTGGTCCAGCGCCAGCCCCGGATCCGCAGTCGAGGCGGACAGGGTGCTGTGCAAGCCCGTCGAGAATCGCGTGCTGCTGCAGACGATGCGCGGCCTGCTCGACCGCGCCGGTCCGGCCCGCGCCTAGCTTTCACTGATCTCGCTGATCTCGGGCGTCCGGGGACCGAGCAGCCGGCGCACATCGGCGAGCAACTGCTCCGCATCGACCGGTTTGGTGTGCACTTGGGCCGCGCCCAGCAGGCGCATGGCACAGAGCAGGCCTTTGTTCCAACCGCTCATGCCGATCACCGGCACGCCGGGGAGATGTTCGCGCGCGAAGCGCAAGATCTCGAAGCCGTCCAGCTCGGGCATGAACAGGTCGGAGATCAGCAGGCCGACGGAGCCGTCGGCATGGGCCGCGCGGATGGTCTCCAGCGTGCTGCGCCCCGGCGCCAGCGCCGACGCCGAGAATCCGGCCCTGTGCAGGAGAAAGACGAGCGATTTGGCAAACAGCCGGTCGTCGTCGATCACGAGGATCTGCCGTGTCATGGTCACACCGCCGGCTCGGAGTCTTGCGGAGCGCGGCCGAGCGACGCCTTGGCGAATTTCTCGGCGATCGCCTGCTTCTCGGCGGCAAGCTTCATGTCGACGTGGTGGCGGCGCGCAGCCTCCACGGCGCGCAACTGGGCGCGCTGCGCCTCCTGCACGCGGCCGATCTCCATCAGCCGCGCTAGGCCGACCAGCGGGCCGCACAGCGTCCCGAGCGTCAGCACGACGACAAGGAAATATGAAAGAAGCGGTGTCGATCCGGTCATGGTGGGTCTCCTTTGCGTCTGCTCAGCTCGGCTCCATGCCGAGCGCCTCGCACTCGCGCTTGACCCCGGCGAGAGCCGAGCCGAAGCGGCGGAACTGCAGGGCGAGCAGCTTCTTCTCCGGATCGAACCGCACGACGGTCGCCTGCTCCTGGCAGCGTTTGCCGCCCTCGATCTTGACGGTGATGGTGAAGGGCTTGCCGAACGGCGCCGGCAATTTTTCGACCTCGCCGAGCAGCGCACCGCCGAGGCTCCAGGCGAGCGTCTGTAGCAGCCGGCCGCCGATCTCGACGGTGAGCACCGGGTCGGTGTAGCGCATGAACATGCGGCGCTCCCCGACATAGGGCTTGGGTCCGGTCTCCTTTTCGGGCGCCTTGGCCTTCTCGCTTTGGCCGGCATGGCTGGTCTGGCGCAGGATCTCGAGCTTCTCCTTGAGGCTGTCGATTCCCTCCTGCCCCATGCCGAGCTTGCGCAGCTCGCCGAGATACGCGACGGCGGTCTTGGGCAGGGCGCCGATCGCCTGCTTGTCGTTGTTGCGGATCGCCTCGCGTCCGCGCGCCAGCATGTCCTCGAAGGCGCGCTCATAGGCGGCCAGCGAGATCGCCTTGCCGCGCAGCAGCAGCTCGTTCTTGTCCGCCGTTTCGAGGCAATCGGCCGTGTTGGCGAACTCGGCGATGGACTTGAGCTTGCTCGCGAGCGCCGCGGGATTGGCGACGCGGCCGGCCTCGATGGCTTCGCGCACCTCGCGCAAGGCTTCTTCGGCACGCTCGAGCCAGGCGAGCCGCGCCTGGGCGCGACGCTCCTCCGGACTGGGAGCCGGCGCCGCGGCAATCGTCGCGGCGGTCAATGGAGCACCCGCGGCGCCAGAGGATCGGTGAGCAGCACGAGGTCGGTCGCGCCCTCGATCTCATCGGAATGGAGCAGCTCGTAGATCACGGCCGTGATGTGATCGATGACCGACTCGAGCTTGCGACGCTCGCCGCCCTGCACATGCTCGTAGGTCGAGATCAGCAGCTCGATCTGAGTGAGGAATTCGCGCTTCATGATCGCCTCCATGGTGCCATGGCCGCCGGCAGCGGCGATGTCCGCCGATGCGAGCAGCTCATGGCATCACTGTCGCAGCACCTCGTTCTCGATGCAGGCGTGCAGAGGTATCCGGCAGACGCGCGGAGGTTTGCCGATGGCTGCGACCGTGCATCGAAAGTATGGCCTCCCCATACCAATGAGCATTGGCCGCATCCGGTGGAGAGCGCCGCACGACGGCGCTCCTCGGCTAACTTTCGCGATCGACGCCGCGCGGCGTCCGGCCTGCATGCGCAGGCCAGAGGCAAAGAGGAGACAAGAGATGCTGGACGACCCCTTCGGCTGGACCTGGCGCGTCACGCGGCAGGCATCCGCCGGCTTCCGGCGGCAGCAGGCCGCTGATCGCGCCCTTCCGCCCGCGCGGTGTGGGGCGCCGCGCGGGCGCTGGCATCTGTCCGGCGATGGGCTCGAATGCCGCTGGCAGGCACCCCATTCAGACTCGGCCGACCAGGAGTAACGATCGTGGTTCTTTCCGGCCTAGTGGCCGCAGCCTTCGGTTTCCTGGAGAATGCCGCGCTTCTGGCTCTCGGCGTCCTCGGCGCCTGCCGCCTGCGCAGCTGGCTCGCGGCCCGCATGCGGCCGCCGCTCACGGCGCTCCTGTTCGGGCTGCTGCTCGGCGGCGTCGGAATCCTTGCCATCATCGCCGCGACCGTGACGGGCCAGGGCAGCCGTCTCGACCTGCGCAATGCCATCGTGCTGATCGCCACCCTTTATGGCGGCTTCCGCGCCGGCGCCGTGAGCCTCCTGGTCCTGGCCGCCTTCCGCATGAGCCTGGGCGGCGACGGCATGCTCGTCGGGCTTGCCGGAATGGCGATCAGCTATGGCGGTGCCGCGGTCGGCCTCATCACCCAGCGCCGCCGGGGCCGGCGCCTGCGCCTGCCGGAGGTGGCGCTGCTCACCCTGGTCACCGAGCTCGTCTTCGCCGCGCTGCTGTCGCCTCCCCTGCCGCCCGAGATCCTCACCCAGATGGTTCTCGCCTGGCTCACGGCCGTGACCGCGGCCGCGGCTTTTCTCGCCTCCATCATCATCAATGACGAGCACCGCGACGAGCTGCTGCGCTCCCTGACAGTGAGCGAAGGACGCTTCCGCGCGCTGATCGAGCATTCCACCGATTCGCTGCGCGTGCTGACCGCCGAGGGCAGGGTCCGCGAGCGCTACCGGACGGCACCGATGTCCTTGGGCTACAGCGAGGAGGAGGCGCTCGGCTGCTCGATCTTCGACGTGGCCCATCCCGATGATGCGCCCGAGCTGCGCAAGCGGCTGGACGAGATCCTGGCGAGTCCCGGCGCCCAGAGAAGCGGCCGCGTGCGCTTGCGGCACAGGAACGGCGGTTGGCGCGTCGTCGCCTGGTCGGCGCGCAATGCGCTCGCCGTGCCGGGCGTCGAAGGCATCATCCTGAACGGTCGCGACGAGACCGAGGCCAGCCGCCTGGAGGAACAGCTGCGGCAGTCGCAGAAGATGGAGGCGGTCGGACGGCTCGCCGGCGGCATCGCGCATGATTTCAACAACCTCTTGGGCGGCATCATGGGCTTCGTCGGCTTCCTGCTCGAAGACCTGCCGCGCGACTCCGAGCAATGGCGCTTCGCCAAGCGCATCAAGACGGCGAGCGAGCGGGCGCGTGATCTCGTGGCGCAGATCCTCGCCTTCTCGCGGTTGAAGAGCGTCGAGCGCGCCCCGGTCGACCTCGTCCGCCTGGCGCGCGAAGCGCACGATCTGCTGCGCGCCTCCCTGCCGAGCTCGACCGAGCTCGATTTCGCGACGGAGGCCGATCGGCTGGTGATCGACGGCGACCAGGCCCAGATCGCGCAGATCCTGCTCAATCTCTGCGTGAACGCCAATGACGCGCTGGGCGGCAGGCCGGGCCACATCACCCTTCGCCTATCCTGCGCCGATCCCGAGCGGCACCAGTTCGCATTCGCGGGCCTCGACCACGCCGAATCGGAAGCGACCACCAACGCGGGATGGCTCGCCCCCGGCCGGCGCTATGCCCGCATCGAGGTCACCGACAGCGGCAGCGGCATGGACGAAGAAACGATGAGACAGATCTTCGATCCCTTCTACACGACCAAGCCGACCGGTCAGGGAACCGGGCTCGGCCTGTCGGTCGTACATGGCATCGTGACCGGCTATGAGGGCGCCTGCCTCGTACGCAGCGAACTGGGCAAGGGCACCTGCTTTGCGGTCTACCTGCCGCTGAGCGAGGCGGCGGCCGAGGCGCCGCGCCGCGAGCGCCCGGCAGGGCGCAGCGGCCGCGGTCGCATCCTGCTCGTCGATGACGAGGCGCTCATGCGGGATTCGCTCGAGATCGGCCTCGCGCGCCTCGGCTATGCGGTCACGGCGCTGGGCGATTCGGAACAGGCGCTGGCCCAGTTCGAGAGAACGCCGGACGCCTGGGATCTCGTCATCTCCGATCACGCCATGCCGCGTATGCTCGGCCTCACCTTCATCGAGCGGCTGCGCGCAATCCGTGCGTCCTTGCCCTGCTTCCTGTGCAGCGGCTATGCCGACGATGGCATCGAGGAGCAGGCGCGCGCCCTCGGCGTGCGCTTTTTCGTCAAGCCGATCTCGGCCGAGCAGCTCGGCGCCGTGATCCGCGAGCTGACGCCCGAGGGTCGGTAAGGGTTCTTTTACTAAAATCCGAGCAATATCCGGACCCCTGGCGCTGCCAGCCCGCTTCCAGGTCACGAGGAAGCATGTCGCCCCGCATTTTGCTCGCCGACGATCACCCGCTCTATCTCGAAGCCGTGCAGGAAAGGCTGCAGCGGCTGCTGCCGAATGCCGTGCTGATGCTCGCGTCCCGGCTCGACGAGGCGATGAGCCTGGCGCAGGCGAAGGATGCGGCGCTCGATCTCGTGCTGCTCGACTACAACATGCCCGGCATCGACGATGCGGAGGGCGTGAGCAAGGCCATCGACACCATTCCGACCGTGCCGGTCGCCATCATGTCCGGCATCGCGACGCCCGAGGAGGTGCAGAAGGTGATCAAGGCGGGCGCGCGCGGCTTCCTGCCGAAGAGCATGTCCTCGAGCCAGTTCAACGCCGCCATCACCATGCTGCTCTCCGGTGGAACCTATCTGCCGACCGACATCCTGACCTCGCTGATGAGCGATGCTGCCGCCTCGCGAAAGGAGGAGAGCGCCTTCGACGGCCGCGCGCGCGAGCTCAACGAGGCGTTGACCTCCCTCACCGGCCGTGAGCTCGATGTCATGAAGCGCCTGACCGTCGGCCTGTCGAACAAGGAAATCGGGCGTGAGCTCAATCTCGCAGAGATCACGGTCAAGCTGCATGTCCGGCAGATCCTGAAGAAGCTCCAGCTGCGCAACCGGTCCGAGGCGGCCGCGCTCGGCACGCGCGCCGGGCTCGTCTAGCAGCAGCCGGCGAGGCTCGACCGCGCCACGGTGGCCGGGCGCTGCGGCGCAGCCGGACGGTAGAGCCCGGTTTCCGAAGGCACGGGCTCGAATCGCGCGCTGACCCCGACCACCGTCTCCGAGGCGCCGAGGAAGAGCTGGCCGTCGGACGGCATCCGGCCGGCGACGCGCTCGAGCACCCTTTGCTTGGTCGCGAGCTCGAAATAAATCAGCACATTGCGGCAGAACACCACGTCGAAGCTGCCGAGCGCCGTGGGATCCTCCAGGAGATTGAAGGGCCGGTAGTGCACGGCGGCGCGGATCTCGTCCTTGACCCTCCAGCGCTCGCCGGTCTGCGTGAAGTAGCGCATCAGATACTGCACCGGCAGGCCGCGCTGAACCTCGAACTGGCTATAGAGGGCGTCCTTTGCGCGGGTGATCATCTCCTGGCTGATGTCGGTCGCGACGATCTCGACGCGCCAGCCGGCGAGCCGCGCCCGCTCCTCGGCCAGGATCATGGCGAGCGAATAGGGCTCCTGGCCGGTCGAGGCGGCCGCACACCAGATGCGCAGATGCTTCTTCGCCGCGCGGGCGGCGATAAGATTTGGCAGGGTGACCCGGCGAAACTGCTCGAAGGGCTTGCTGTCGCGAAAGAAGAAGGTCTCGTTGGTCGTCATCGCTTCGGTGACGGCCACCTCGGCGGCGGCCTGGCCGCCGCGCCGCAGCAGAGCAATGAGAGCGCCGAGATCGGCGAGGCCGAGCTTCTGCGCCACCGGCGGCAGCCGCGTCTCGAAGAGATAAGCCTTCTCGGGCTTGAGGGCCAAGCCGGACCGCTCGTGCACGATGCGGCTGAGCAGAGCGAAATCTTCGTTGTTCATCGCGCATCCTCCGGGTCAGGCTGCGACGCCTCGCCCGAATTGCTCGATGCGATCGAGATGGACGGTGACCTTGCCGAAATCCGGCAGGATCCGCTCCTGGAAGAATTGCGCGAACTGCACCGGCGAGTTGTCGGCCGCCTTGCGCCCATGGCGATGAAACCGATAATTCCAGGCGCTGATCTTCACCTGCCAGATGCACAGGGTCGTGCCGATGGTGGGATATTGCTCCTCGACCTGCTCGCGGATCTTGCGGAAACGCTCGGGCGTGATGTTCTCCCAGATGCGCCCGATATCGTCGAAGCTCGCGAAATAAGCCTGCATCAGCTTGATCGTGCGGACGCCGTAGCCGACCATCTTCTCTATACCGGGGGCGAGCTCGGGATTGCGGGCCCGCACGAAGGCATTGTCGACGATCGAGCGGATCTCCTTCAGGAACTGCTGCATGCCCGGCAGGCTGGTCTCGAAAGCCCGGCGATAGAAAGCGATGGCGAGCAGCATCTCGCCCAGGCCGGCGATGTAGTTCACCAGCTCGACGGGCTTGATGCCGAATTTCTGGGCCAGCACCATGACATTCTTCTGCACGATCTCGGTCGTCGAGCCCTCGAGCAGATCGCGCATGCGCTGCCGGTCGGGCACCTCCTGGGTGCCATCCTGGAAGATCAGGGCGAAAAGGGCGCGCGTGTAGTCGCGCGTATATCCCTCGAGCAACCGCTTCTCGCTGTCGGGAAGGACGAGCTTCTCGAACTGCTCCGGCGCGAGATGGGCACCCAGCGCGGCGCGCAGGCTATAGACGTCGTAGCTGCGCAGCCGCAGCAGGGCGGCGAGCCGTTGCTCGTCGGCGCTCGACAAATGCAGCTCGGCGGCGGTCTGCTTGGCGTTGCGGCCGCCGATTCCGACATCCTCCGAGTTGAAGAAATCGATCACCGGGTTGAGGTCGCTGGCCAGCACGATCTTGCTGGACCGCAAGGTGCCGCTGTCGAACAGCTGCCAGCGATTGAGCGGCAGCTCGAAGAAGCGCTGGAGGGCGCCGGGCTTCGCGTCGGGCGCAGGTGCCGGGGCACTGCTGCGCGGCGGGTCGAGAAGGGCGGCGGCTTGCATGTTGGATGCTCCTAGCGAGCCGGCGAGAGGGCCAGGCGGTTGAGAAAGAGGCCGATCTCGGCCAACGGCAGCACGGCACAACACAAGCCGGCCGTGGCGGCGGCGCCCGGCATGCCCCAGACGACGCTGGTCGCCTCGTCCTGGGCCGCGACATTGCCGCCGGCGGCGACGATCGCCGCGGCGCCGCGCATGCCGTCCTGGCCCATGCCGGTGAGGATGATGGTGAGCACGCGCGCGCCATAGGTCTCGGCGAGGCTGCGCAGCATGGGATCGACGGCGGGACGGCAGAAATTTTCCGGCGGCGTATCGAGCAGCCGCAGGCGGCGCGCGGCGCCCTGGCTCTCGGCGACCATGTGATAGCCGCCGGGCGCGACATAAATGCGGCCCGGCGCGATGACGCAGCCATCCTCGGCCTCGCTGCACGGCCGCCGGGCAGCAAGTCCGACATGCTGGGCCAGCACGCGGGTGAAGGTCGCCGGCATGTGCTGGGTCAGGACGATCGGCTGCCTGATCTCCGGGCTCAGCGCGCGCATGATCGGCAGCAGCGCCTGCGGCCCGCCGGTCGAGGCGCCGATGGCGATGATTTCGGGGCGGCCATGGCGCAGCGGCCGCAGGCTGACAGTCTTGCCGCGATAGAGTCCGGGCGATGCCGGAGTCGCGATTGGCGTGGCGGGTTCGGCGGCGGACGGCGCGGCAGGGCGCACCGCGACGCTGCTGCGCCGCCCCAGCGCCTTGATCTTGCCGAGAAGCTCGGCGCCGAAGCTCAGCCCGCCCCTGATGGCGCTGGTGGCCGTCGGCTTGGCGACGCAATCCGCGGCGCCGTTCTGCATCGCCTGAAGGCTCACCTCGGCGCCGGCGACGCTCAGGGTCGAGGACATGATGACCTGCGCACCCGGACAGGCCGCGAGCAGCTTCGGCAGCGCCGTCAGCCCGTCCATGACGGGCATCTCGATGTCGAGCACGATGACATCGACCGCCAGCCGCTCGAGCATCGCGAGCGCCATCTGGCCGTTCGCGACCGACGCGACGATGCGCAGCTCCGGGTCGGCCTCGATCATCTTGGTGTAGAGGCCACGGATGACCGCGCTGTCGTCCACCAGCATGATGCGGATGGCGGGCGTGTCGGCCGGATCGCTGCGCGGCGTCCTAGCGGCGGATGAGAACGGGCTCATTGCTCGATCCTCAGCCGAAGCTCGCCAGCAGCGCGTCGATCTCGTCCTGGCTTTGCGCTTTCGAGGCCAGCTGCGGGCCGTTGAGCAGCGCGGCATCGCCTTTCGGCGGCGCCGAGGTGTTGGCCGGCTGCGGATGGGGACCGCCGAAGGTGCGCAGCAGGAGCTGCAGACCGCTCTCGACCTGGCGCAGCGTCTTCACCACCTTGGTGATGCGCTGGCCGCTCAGATCCTGGAAGCTGCAGGCCTCGTAGATGCGGCCGGCGGCGTCCTGGAGCTTGTCGCGGTCGGCCTTGCTGCAGCGTCCGGCCACCTCTTCCACCGCCTCGGCGGCCTCCAAGATGGCACCGGCCGCGGCAGCGCTGTCGCTGACGACGGCATCGAGCTCGTCGGTGGCGCTCGACAGGTCGCAACGGCCGGGCTCACCCTCTCGCATGCGGCCGATGTCGCCCTTCATGCGGTCGATGAGGCGGGCCAGCAGCTCGAGCTTGCCGTAGATCTGCAGATTGATGCTGCTGACATCTCCGAGCATGTCGCCCATGACGCCGTTGACGCGTGCCGACAGGCCCGCCTCGTCCGGCGCATGTGCCTCATCTCGCTTCTTGACAGTCGCGTTTTTCATTGGGCCTCTCCGGGCTCCGCTGATTGATGTTTCTTGCAGCCGCCGCACCGGCGGGCGACAGTGAGGTCAGGCGACCTCTTCGAGCGGCCCGAGCACCGTGGCGATCTTGTTCTTCAAGGTCTCGGCGTTGAAGGGCTTCACGATGTAGTTGGAGACGCCGCTCTGCTTGGCGACGACGACGTTCTCGGTCTTGCTCTCGGCCGTCACCATGATGAAGGGCGTATCCTTCAACCGGGCATCGGCGCGCACTTCGCGCAGCAGCGCGAGGCCGGTCATGGGCTCCATGTTCCAGTCGGAGATCACCAACCCGAAACCGCCGTCGCGCATCAGGGCCAGCGCCTCGCTGCCGTCGGCCGCCTCATGCACATTGCTGAAGCCGATCTGCTTCAGCAGCTGACGCACGATCTTGCGCATGGTCGCATAGTCATCCACCACCAGGATGGCCAATCTCCTGTCCGTCATCGAAGCTCTCCATTTTTCGGAACCGCGGCGGGCTTGCCGTCGGCTGTTGAAAAGCATTGTCGATGAAGCCGGTCTCGGCGTCCCGCGCCCCTGGGTATGGCGGCCGCGCTCTTTGGTTTGGGCCGACGCAATCGGTATGGGCTGCGCGGCGGCCGGGCGATCGTCAGGCGGCCGCGACGCGCCATAAGAGCTTGCGCACGGGCTGCGGCTCGGCGAAGCCTTTGAGCTCGGCCAGGATCGGATCGCTGTAGGAAAAGCCCGCGCAGCCGGCCGATGCGGCCATCGCCTCGGGCAAGGCGACCTCGCCGGCGCCGGCGAGCGGACAGACGCGCGCCGCCGTCTGCACGACGGTGCCGAAATAGTCATCGTCCTTGCGGATGGGATTGCCCGCGGACAGGCCGATCCGCACCTTCAAGGCCATGCCGTCCATCGCGGCGTTGGACAGCTCGATGTCGCGCTGAATATCGGCCGCGGCCGCGATGCCGTCGAGGACCCGGGGAAAGACGGCCATGATCCCATCCCCGGTATGCTTGACCTGATGGCCGCGCCACCTCTTCAGCACCGCGCCCACGATGAGGTCGTGCTGCGACAGCAGGCGCATCATGCCCTCCTCGCCGAGCGCCTGCGTCGTCTGCACCGAAGAGACCATGTCGGTGAACATGATGGCGACGTCGGGCCCCTCGGTCGGACTCCCGGTCCGCTCGATCATGTTCCATTGCCTGAAGGCCTCGACGACGAGCCTCTCGGCTTCGTCCCGCGCGTCGGGGAAGGTAGCCATCGCTTCCATGCCGGCAGAGAGCATCGCGGCGGGCTTGGGATCTTGCGCATAGGATTGGCGGCTCGCCGCCAGCCGTGCGGCGGTCTCGCCGCCGGAGCCCAGAAGGGCGAGCGCGTCGGCGATGCAGCCGGCCAGCGCCTGCGAGTCGCCGCACGATTCGGCGCCGAGGCAGGCCTCGCCGGCTCCCAGCATCAGCAGATGCAGCGCAAAGCGTGCCCGCGCGCCGATCCGACCGTCCGGCACGCCGCCGGTCTTGGCGGCGGCGAGCAGGCAGAGCTCGACGAAGGCGAGCAGGCGTCTGGTATCTTGCGCCGCGGCCACCCGTGGCGCCGGCCTATCGATGCCGCGTTCGTCGGCGGTCGCGCCAGGCTCGTTCGGAAGCCGTGCCGCCATGCTGCGCGGCGGTGCCTCGGACGAGTCGCTTGCCGATGGCGGGCCGAAGGAGAAGAGGGCGCCCAGGCTCATGAGAAAGGCTCCGAAGGAAGAGCGGCCTGGCGGCGCTTCCTCGATCCCGCCCCGGCGGGCGGCAGCGGCCGGCTCGAGCCGGCTCGGCCCGCGGCCGATCGGCATGGGGAAGGCTGCAAACCCGCGACGGATAGCCGGTCTGATTGCCGGCGCCTGCTTGTGGAGCGCAACGGGGACGGAAGGCGCCGCGGCGCGTTCGCCGGACGGAGTCGCGAAGGCGGGAGCGGGCGGCGGCTCCGCCCCGGGCCGGACATCGTCGAACAGCAGCTCGCGCCGGGCAGCGCGCGTCCGCGGGTCCAGCACATGGCGCAGGACGCGCGCGGCCGCCACGCCGCCGGCGCGCATCATCAGCTTGGCGTCGGAGATGGCGCGTTGGGCCCGGCCGGGTTGATAGCGACCGGCCAAGCCCCATTTGCCGTCCTCGCAGACCGCCAGCACGACGATGTCGGTGGTCGAGCTCATGGAATGCCGCGGTACCGCTTCGGTCGGCCATGACTCAGGCGGCGAGCGCCTGGGTCGTGGCCGCCTTGTCCTGCTGCGCCAGGCCGGCGAGCAGCCGATCGACATCGAGGATGATGAGCAGCTGCTCGGGCGTGCGGTAGATGCCTTTCGACACTTCGCGCCAGACGGGTGCGACGGTGATGGGCGTCGGCGCGAGCTCGCCGGCCGACAGGCTCATCACCTCGCCGACGCTGTCGACGGTGAGGCTGTAGAGCTCGTTCTTGTGCTCGACCACGACGCACATGCGTGCGCTGGTCTCGGCAACCCCGAAGCCGAGGGTGCGTCGCACATCGACGGCCGTGACGATATGGCCGCGCATGTTGAGCGAGCCGAGCACCGCGGGCGGCGCCAGCGGCACGCGCGTGATGCGCTGCGGACCGAGCACGTCGTCGACCTGCAGGACCGGAATGCCGAGCGTCTGCCCGGCAACCGACACGGTGAGATATTGGACGGCGCCGTCCGGACGGGAATTGTTGCTCATGATCTTTTCCTTTCGAGGATGGGCCGCTCTCAGGCGGCCGATAGCAGGGTGGAAGGTGCCGCCAGCGCGAGCAGCGGCCGCGTGTCGAGCAGCTCCGTAGCCTTGCCGGCGATCACGCCGCTGCCGAGGATCTCGGGCTGCGAGCCGGCGAGATCGGCCGCGAAATCGACCTCGACGATGTCGATTATCTCGTCGACCAGGATTCCGACCGACCGGCCGCCCGCTTCGAAGACGAGGACCGGCTGGCTGCCGCTCTCGATTCGCTGCACGCCGGGATTGGCCGGCATCAGCGGCATGAGGCCGCCGCGATACTGGACGACGAACCGGCCGTCCGACCATTCGATCGTCCGGGCCGGGAAATGCTCGAGGCGCTGGATCGTCGACAGCGGCACCGCCTTTGGCGCGCCCTCGCCGGCTCGGAACAGCAGCAGGGCTTGGCGCGAATCGGCTGGACCGGCGGCAGCGCTCGCCTCCTCGGGCGCATGCGCCGTCACCTCGCCCATCGAGGCGAGCATGCCGTTGGGATCGAGGATCATGATGACGCTGCCGTCGCCCAGGATGGTGTTGCCGGAAAAGGCGGTGATATGGCGCAGCAGCGGCGCTACGGGCTTCACCACGATCTCCTCGGCATCGAAGACGCGATCGACGAGCACGCCGAAATTCATGGCGCCTACTTGCAGCACGACGACATAATCCTCGCCGCCGGGCTGCTCCTCGGCGCCCGAACGCTCGATCTCGAGCAGCTGCCGCAGCCGGACCAGCGGCAGCAGCTGGTTGCGCAGCCGCAATACCGGGGTGCCCTGGATCTGCTCGATGCGGTGCTCGGAGTCGCCACGGGCGCGCACCAGCTCGAGCACGCTCACCTGTGGGATTGCGAAGCGCTCGCCGCTGGCCTCGACGATGAGGGCCGAGACGATGGCGAGAGTCAGCGGGATCTTGATGAGGAAGCGCGAGCCGCTGCCTTCCTTGGAGCGGAGCTCGACGGTGCCGCCGATCTTCTCGATATTGGTGCGCACCACATCCATGCCAACGCCGCGGCCGGAAACGGAGGTGACCGAAGCCGCCGTCGAGAAGCCGGCCCGGAAGATGAATTGCTGGATCTGCTGAGACGACATCTCGGCGAGCTGGGCCTCGGTCGCGAGGCCATTCTTCAGCGCCTTCGCCCTGATCTTGTCGAGGGGAAGCCCGCGCCCGTCATCGGCGATCTCGATGATGATGTGGCCACCCTCGTGATAGGCCTCGAGCCGGATGCGACCGGACTCGGTCTTGCCGGCGGCGAGCCGCTCCTCGGGCGTCTCGATGCCGTGGTCGGCCGAGTTGCGCACCATATGCGTCAGCGGGTCCTTGATCAGCTCGAGCACCTGCCGGTCGAGCTCGGTTTCGGCACCGATCATCTGCAGATCGATCTTCTTGCCGAGCTCGATCGAAAGATCGCGGATCAGCCGCGGCATTTTCGACCAGGCGTTGCCGATCGGCTGCATGCGCGTCTTCATGACGCCTTCCTGCAGCTCTGAAGTAACCAGGCTCAGGCTCTGCAGCGGCGCCAGGAAGTCCTGGTCCTTGCGGTTGCGCGCGAGCTGCAGCAGTTGGTTACGGGTCAGCACCAGCTCCGAAACCATGGTCATCAAATTCTCGAGCAGGTCGACGCTGACCCGGATCGTCTGGCCGGCGACGGCGGACTCGCCGCTCGCCGCGGCCTGCGGCGCCGGCGTCTCGGATTTCTCGGCCTTTGCCGCGGGAACCGGCGCCGGCTTGTCGCGGTCATGCACCACGACCAGGTTGGGCGGGGCGACGGGCTCGGGCCTGATCTCGAGATCACGCTCGGGATCGATGGCGACGCCGGCGACGAGAGGTGCAATCGAGGCGGCGAGATTGAGGACCTCGGCGCGCTCGAGCTGCGAGAGGCCGTTCTTGATGTCCTCGAGCAGGGCCTCGACATTCTCGGCCTCGCCGGCGCATTCGCCGGCCTCCTGGGTTTGGGAGCAGAAGATCGCCTCAACCGCGTCCGGCGACGGCGCATCGCCCTCGGCGAGCGCATGCAGCTGCGCGATGAGCGCGGAATCCTCGCCGTCCGGCTCGGACTCATTGGTCTCGAGCTCGCCGAGGATGAAGCGCACGGTGTCGAGCGCCTTCAGGATCAGCGAGATCATCTCCGGCGTGGTCGTCATCTCGCCGGCCCGCAGCTTCGACAACACGTCCTCGGCCGCATGGGCGACGCGCTCGAGGCGCGGCAGGCCGAGAAAGCCGCAGGTACCTTTGATCGTATGGACCAGGCGGAAGATGTTGCCGAGCAGCGTCGGATCGTTCGGCGTCTGTTCGAGCTTGACCAGCTCGAGATCGAGCACCGCGAGATTCTCGGCGGTCTCGGTCAGGAATTCCTTGAGAAGATCGTCCATGGGGCACCTGAGCGTCTGGGGGTTGGGTCGGACCGTGACGTCGTGGCTGAAAAGGGAGGCGGGCCGCCGGGGGGAGCGGCGGCCCGCCGCTTCCTCACGCGGCTTTCACCTCGGCGAGGAAGGAGTCGACCTCGAGCTTCATTTGCGCCGAGTGCTGCGACAGCTCGCCGGCCGCGCCCTTGACTTGCGTCGCGGCGGCGCCGGTCTCGCTGGCGGCATCCCTGACATTGACGATGTTGGAGTTGACCACCTCGGTCGCCTGCGCCGCCTGCTGGACGTTGCGCGCGATCTCCTGCGTCGCCGCACCCTGCTCTTCCACCGCCGAGGCAATCGCCGAGGCGATCTCGTTGATCTCGGTGATGGTGCCGCCGATGCCGCGGATGGCCTCGACCGCCTGACGCGTCGCTTCCTGGATGCCGGAGATCTGCTGGGTGATCTCCTCGGTCGCCTTCGCGGTCTGCTGCGCCAAGCCCTTCACCTCGGAGGCGACCACCGCGAAGCCCTTGCCGGCTTCGCCGGCGCGCGCCGCCTCGAT
>Ga0134125_10002880_pt1 | contig 20198 bp, 15 predicted proteins | sample KB31751_FD_96464 | JGI IMG/M metagenome (GOLD analysis project Ga0134125, IMG submission 96464) | Terrestrial soil microbial communities with excess Nitrogen fertilizer from Kellogg Biological Station, Michigan, USA - KB3-175-1 | ecosystem: Environmental > Terrestrial > Soil > Unclassified ... | reverse complement strand
CCGTGCGCTATATGCTGGAGCGTGATGCGGAGCTTGAGGTCGCAGGCTGTCGTCCTTCTGCGCACGCGCGAGTCAAAATTGGCGCCAAGAAAGACGGCACTCTGGTCGCGTGGGAGTCTGATTCATGGGGTACAGGCGGTCCTGGGGGTGGCGGAGCGCCTCCCATGCCCTATGTCGTCGACATTCCCAATCAGCGCAAGCAGCATGTCGCGGTGCTGACAAATATTGGTCCGGCCCGCGCCTGGCGGGCTCCCAATCATCCGCAGGGCTGCCTGATTACCATGAGCGCGCTGGATGACGCGGCTGCCAAGCTCAACATGGACCCCGTGGATCTGCTGTTGAAGAACCTTTCTCTGACCCAGCGGCCCGATGTTTATCGCGAAGAGTTAATGATTGCCTCTGACCTGATGGGCTGGAAGAAGAATTGGCGTCCTCGCGGTCAGAACGGTTCAGGCGCGGTAAAACGCGGGCTTGGCGTTGCCATTCATACATGGGGTGGACGTGGTCACGAAAGCAATTGTGCCCTGACGATCCAGCCTGATGGCTCGGTCGATATCAAGATGGGTTCGCAAGACCTTGGGACAGGCACGCGCACGGCAATCCTGATGGTCGCGGGTGACACCCTAGGCCTGCCGATCGACAAAATTAAGCTCAGTATCGGCGATAACCAATATCCACCAGATGGAGGTTCTGGCGGCAGCACCACAATCGGAGGCGTAAGTTCTTCCACCCGCCGCGCCGCCGTGGATGCTCGCGATCAGCTTTTGGCCAAGGCTGCACCGGCGTTGAACGCAAAGCCGGACGAATTGGAAATCGTGAATGGAACCATTCGCGTGAAGTCCACTCCGTCGCGAAGCATGGCATGGAAAGCTGCCTGTGCCCGGCTTGGCACCAAGCCGATCCAGGCGCTCGGCAAAAATCCGGGCCCCGGTAATCTGATTTCCAGCGGCGTCGGCGGCGCCGTGATGGCGGACGTCAGCGTGGATACAGAGACCGGCATTGTCAAAATGAACAAAATGGTCTGCGTCCAGGATTGCGGGCTCATTATCAACCTCAAAACCGCGGAGAGCCAGGTCTACGGCGCCATGATCATGGGAATTGCCACGACTCTCTATGAAGAAAAAGTCATGGATCGAACCACCGGTCGCATGTTGAACCCCAACATGGACTTCTATCGCCTCGCCGGCATTGGCGACGTAGGCGAACTGGTGGTGCATATGATGACCGGCAAGGGCTACGACGAGCGCGGGCCGATTGGCCTCGGCGAGCCGCCCACGGTCGGCCCTATGGCGGCAATCGCCAACGCCGTTTCAAACGCAATCGGGGTACGGGTACCGTTCATGCCCATCACTCCCGATCGAGTGGTAACTGCGCTGAACGCAAATCAAGGAGGCAGCCATGCAGGCGTTTAGTTACGCTTCTCCAACAAAAAAGGAAGAGGTTGCTGCTCTGCTGGGAAAGAGCTGGGGAGAGGTAGAAATTCTCGCCGGCGGCACCGACCTGCTTTCCCTGATGAAAGATGACATCACCACGCCCAAACGCCTGGTAAACATCAAGCAGGTTGCGGGGATGCATGCGATCAGCAACGAAGGTGGCGCGCTGCATCTTGGCGCTCTGGTAACTCTGGATCAACTCAGCAAGGCGGGCGATGTCCAGCATCGTTTTCCTGTTTTGGCGGAGGCCGCCGGAGAAGCCGCAAGCCCTCAGATTCGCAACCTTGCCACCATGGGCGGGAATCTCTGCCAGCGTCCGCGCTGCTGGTATTTCCGCACCGGCCACGGCCTGCTGGGGCAAGACAAAGATGGTAAGTCGCTGGTCTTGCAGGGTGACAATCGATATCACGCGATTCTCGGTAATGATGGTCCAGCATATTTTGTCAGTCCATCTACGGTCGCGCCGGTATTAATCGCTTACAACGCGCAGGTGCGTCTTCTCGGCCCGCGCGGCCCGCGCGAACTTGCGCTGGAAAAATTCTTTGTCATTCCCAAATCAGATTCCGAGCGCGAACATGATCTGCAGCCAACTGAATTCATTACAGACGTGATCGTGCCTTCTGCTGCCGGAGTTCGGGCGGCCCATTACGAAATCCGGCAGAAAGAAGCTTTTGACTGGCCTTTCGCCACAGCCGCAGTCGCGCTGACCATGAACGGCAGCACCGTCAAGAGTGCGAAGGTTGTCATGAGCCATGTGGCGCCCATCCCGTGGGTATCAACTGAAGCTGCGGAAGCTCTGAAGGGCAAAGCCGTCACGCAGGCGACTGCCGATGAAGCCGCAAAAGCAGCAGTTTCCAAGGCGAAGAGCCTGGGCCACAATGAAGCCAAAATTCACCTTGCCCGCGTAGCGGTAAAGCGGGCCATCCTCAAAGCAGCAGGCGCACAAGGAGGAGCCGCATGAGCAGCGTACCTGACCGTTTCAATACTGATCGTCCTGGATTGTGCTCCGCCCTGCACTGGAAAAGCCAGTACATCTGGTCGGAGCCGGATCCCACCGTCCCGCGCTCGGGCGATGGCTTGTTCTGGTGCGGCATGACCCAGACCTGCATCGGCCCGGATGGAAAGCTGGCGGAGCCTGGTAATTGCTGCTCCGGCGAGCGCAGCTGTCATTGTGGCGCCAGCAAGTAAGGGGCCGCGACATCCCGTAACGACCGCATCTGCGGTACTGTGCACTTTGCAGCCAAGCGCAGTACTGAGCCCGCGGCGGCGTGTTGTGGTCAGCTAAGACCGCTCCACCGCTGGGTTTCTGTCTTTTTCAGGTCTAGAATAGAAAGTGGGAGTGCAGCCATGCGCAAGCTTTATGTTCCTGCTCTAATTTCTATTCTGTTTTTGACTGTTACCGCGTTTGCCCAGCAAGCTGCCAAGGCGCAGATTCAGGGCCAATACATAGAAACCCGCAGCGCCGACGTTTATACGGGGCAGTGCTTCGCCAACGGCGAGATGAATCTGACCGGGAACGAAGCCATCCTTGCCTGGCATATTCAGGAAGGGAAGTGGGACGGCGTTTCCCTCGCAGGTCTGAAAGTGGGAGCAGCAATCAAGGCGCAGGCGACCCTCGGTGATCCTTATGGCAAGCCATACCCGGCGAAGGCGGTACTCTTTGTTGACCAGAATGCTTCAGCCGCTCAGCGGCAGGCGCTGATCAATTTTGCCCAGGAGATGGGCGGCGAATTGTTGCGTCACGTCGTGAAGGTGGTGGATACGCGAATCAATATGGAAGTTCTGCAGCCGGCGTCTGAGGACCACCATTCCCATGGGATGCATGCCAGACTCCAGGCCGGTAACTTTGTCACCGTAGAAACCCGGCCCATCGGCGCAAACGATCATCTTTGCGGAAACGAGGATACTTTCTATCCGCCGCTTACCAAAACGACACACGCCATGCCGGCGGTAGCAGTCACCGACCAATACAGCGGCAAAGACCTGAACGACTCCTGGGAATTGCACGACAAACGGAGCGCGTTCGTAGGGACGTTCGCCACAAACCAGATGGTGGCCAGCCGCTAGCATTTTCTAGCAGATTGCGTTCGGGTAGATGGGCTCTTCCCATTCGCGTCCGTTTAGCTCGTAAAGCAGCAGCGTGCCCTCTGGCGCTTTCAAGCGGACGAGTTCACGCCGGAGTAACGTCAGGCCGTCCAGAGGAGCGTACAAGTCCACGTCAATCCCGCAGAACTCTATAGACCTTCTGCCCTCATCGTCCAGGTCTGACAGCTGAGATCCTCCTCCGGTGATTGTGCCGAGTTTCTTTTTCTCAAGCGCTTCTTGAAGGGGGTCTTCAAAGAGTTCACCGCGTTCGAGTGGTCCCAGATCAGCGGGTATTTTTATGTAGACGAATAACGGGTTGGCCTCACTCACCTCGTTTTCGTTCGTCGTTGCATCGGGATCCAGTCCCAACCAGCTTTTCACTTCCTTCAGAAAACTCATGGGGTGTTTTTTCCGGGGCCTTCGTTGCTTGTTCAGTGCTCTGATCTCTTCAACAGCTCCGCCAAATGATCCTTCCAAATCGCTGCCCAGGTGTGTGTGCCGTGGCCGCGCGTCTCCGGCGTGATCGGGAGCAAGACATATTTACCATTTTTGACCCGCTGGATGTCTTTATCCAGAATTTTGAGTTCTGGTGGATTGATGGTGTCATCAGCCGAGTTCACGGCCGTGAGAGGCGCTGTTATTTTTTCCAGTTGTGGCTCAGGGTTATAGTTGCGCGAGGCATCGAAGGCATACAGTACATCATTCGCGTCATGCGATTTAACGGCGCGGGAGACGTAATCTTCAAGAAATTTATCGGCCTGTTCTCGAGTGGGCTGTTCTTTCTGCATGCGCACCGGTGCGCTGACCATCACCAGCAAGATCTGCATGGCGGCTTCCAGCCCGTGCGGCTGCTGGGTATAGTCGCCATTGTTATAGTCCGGTGAGTTGCGGATGTCGTCGATCACCATGCGGCGGAACATGCGGTTACGTCCGGCGATCTCGATGGGCTGGCTGGCCAGCGGCATGGCGGCGTCGATAAAGTCTGGATGCTGCTCAGCCCACAGCCAGCTATGCATCCCTCCCATGGATGTACCCATCACCAGGCGAAGGTGGTTGACGCCCAAGCCCTGGGTCAGCAGACGGTATTGGAGTTCGATCATGTCGTCGTACTCATAGTGAGGAAACCGGGCGTGCATTCCGTCACTGGGCTTTGACGATTCGCCATGTCCGACATTATCCGGAAGGATGAGGAAATACTTTGTCGCATCCAGAAGCTGGCCGGGACCGAAGAGAACGCCGGCGAAATAAGGCGCAAGGAACTGTCTGCCTGAGCCGGTTGTTCCGTGCAGAATCAGGACAGCATTGCGGACTTTTCCGGTTGCGTCTTTTTGAGGACTGCCCAATGTGTAGTAGTGAAGCTTGACCTCAGGCAGTTTTTCACCGGATTTAAACTGAAAATCTTTCACCATGAAATCGCCCGGACGCGGCTCTGGATAGTTTTGTTGGGACAGCAGGGCGATGGGAAGAAATGACAGGAATACTGCAATCAGCGTTCGAGCAATCCTCATGGTTTGTCCTTTCGCGAACGGACAAGATAAATCATCTTGCTGATGTGAACAAACAAGAACTTCAGGGTGATTGCTGTGGCAGAAAGCTTTCGGTATCAAAGCCATTTGGTCATTAAATGACGCTCGTCCAGCTTGAACCCCTCAGCGGTGTACAAGGCCTGGGCCACTGTGTTGGGGACTCCAACTTCCAGGCGCAGAGCCTTGATGTGCTGTTCGCGGCAGATTCTCTCAGCAAAGTCCACTGCGGCACGACCGAGCTTTTGGCGACGAAACGGCTCTCGGATATACAGCTCATCGAATAGTCCGAATTTTCCATGGAATTCCAGGCTGAAACAAAACGTCAATGCGAAGTAGCCGGCTAGATCGGGGCCACGATAAATCAGATAAAGGTGGCCGAGATCGGGGTTATTCACAAGCTTCTTAATCGCATTATTTGCGGCCTGTTCGTCATACTTCATTTCCTGTTGCTGATAAAACTCAGCCATCAATTCCAGAACGGTTCCAATGTCCTCTGCCGCGATTAATTGAAATAGCGCGTTCATCGTTGTGGCGTATTGTACAGGCGCGCGAGAGTCATCTCCGGCTATAATGGCCAGCCATTCAAAAACTTACACTGGGTTGCCGGACGCAGCTGGGATAGCGTGCGCGCTTTCCAAGGAGACTACATGCTGGATCGCAGGGCGTTTCTTGCCGTTTGTTCACGATTTGGAATTTCCGCCACGTTACTCCCGGGCGTTCTCTGGGCCATGGCGGACGAGAAAGGCAAGATCACCCGCGACATGATCGAGAAAGCCGCCGCAATTGCCGACGTGCCAATCCCCGACGAAGACAAAGAAATGATGCTCGAGTCCCTGAATGAGGTGACTAAGGGCTACGACGCAATCTATGCGCTGCATATCAGGAACGAAGTGGCCCCTGCGATTATCTTCGATCCGGTTTTACCCGGCATGAAATACGAAACCGAACGCCGCCCAATAAAGCTTTCTCAAGCACCTGCGGTACAAGCGACGGGCGTTCCGAAAAACCTTGAGGATGTGGCGTTTTATTCTGTGCGCCAACTGGGGGAACTTGTACGGACGAAGAAGGTCTCGTCGACCGCTCTGACCGATATGTATCTGTCGCGGCTGAAGCGATACGATCCGACTTTGAAATTTGTCATCACGCTCACGGAGGATCGCGCCCGAGCACAAGCGAAGGAGGCTGATCGCGAGATTGCTGCAGGAAAGTATCGAGGTCCGTTGCATGGATTGCCGTGGGGCGCAAAAGACCTGCTGGCAGTTAAGAGGTACAGAACCACGTGGGGCGCCGGCGGATTTGAAGAACAGAAGATTGATGAGGACGCGACGGTCGTTCAGCGCCTGGACGCTGCCGGTGCGGTGCTCGTGGCGAAACTTACCCTCGGCGCGCTGGCGCTCGGAGATAAGTGGTTTGGTGGCATGACGCGCAATCCGTGGAATCCGCAACAGGGTTCGAGCGGCTCCTCGGCAGGATCTTCTTCGGCGACTGCTGCCGGCTGCGTCGCGTTCGCGATCGGTTCGGAGACGCTCGGTTCCATCTCATCGCCTTCAACACGGTGTGGCGTCACAGGTTTAAGACCAACATTTGGACTGGTTCCGCGAACCGGAGCCATGGCGCTCTCATGGACGATGGACAAGCTTGGCCCACTCTGCCGGGCAGTGGAAGATTGCGCCATTGTCCTCTCAGCCATTCACGGGCCTGATGGCCACGATCGCACGGTGAAAAATGCCGCATTCAACTGGGATGGCAGCCTTGATTGGCGCAAATTGCGTGTAGGTTACCTGAATAAAGATTTTGAACTGCAGCAGCCTCAACCCGAACAACAGCCGAAAGAAGAAAAGAACCAGACCGAGGCGGAAAAGAAGAAGCATGCTGATGATGTCGCGCAACAGCAAGCGTTCCGCGCCATGCGCGAGTACGACCACAAATATGACGAGGCGGCCCTCGCCAAATTGCGATCGATGGGCGTGAACCTGATTCCTCTGGAGTTGCCCAAGCTGCCGTACCGTCCCATGGTGGTGATGCTTGAGGCGGAAGCGGCGGCAGCGTTCGACGAGCTCACGCGGAGTGGAAGAGACAAGCTCCTTACCTCTCAAGGTAAAGATGACTGGCCGAATAGTTTCCGAGCCGCACGCTTTATACCGGCGGTTGAGTACGTCCAGGCCAGCAGGGCGCGCATGCTGGCCATGGAGCAGGTGGCCAAAGTGTTCGAACAGGTTGATGTGATTGTGGCGCCCACGAACAGTACCCAACTCGTGGTGACGAACCTGACCGGACATCCGGCGCTGATTCTGCCCAACGGATTTCGCGGCGATGACGCGCCGAAACCGACAAGAGATGAGAACGGCGATCTTCGGCCGGGTGGTCCGGGAACACCGGTGAGTTTGACGTTTCTGGGCAACTTGTACGGGGAAGCGAAGATGCTGGCGCTGGCGAAAGCCTATCAGGATGCCACCGGCTTCAACTTAAGACATCCCGTAATTCATGCATAACTGGCAGGCTGGGGAAGCGAATCAAGAGAAAGGATCGGCTGCGTAAAGTAATTGAAATAATCACTGACGCTTTATTTGTAGATGATGGCTATTTCTCTTATAATCGTCGCCTGTAAATCTGGATTAAGGGCACCAGAGGACAATCATTAAAATGTCCTTAAATTCTGTCTATTTTTTGGGTTACTCCTGTACTCTTATGGCCAAGAATTGCAAACAACCTGAAGGGCAAATTTGTTGGAGGAATTGATTTATGAAAATGGCTCTCCGTATCTTGTTATTTTGTGCAGCAATTGGCATGACCGCTCAGAGTTTTAATGTGCCTTTGCCGCCAACTCCTGTGCCGGGCGTTCAAAGCTTCAACGTCCCACTACCGCCCACACCCGTCCCGGGCGTTCAGAATCTCAACGTTCCTTTGCCTCCCACTCCGATACCTCAGTTAGGCTAACACGCAGTAGAGATAAGGAACGAGAGCTCCTGGGCTTGCGTATAGAATGAGAGTCATTCATACAGTGCCCACATGCTGACGCTCTCCAACCTGTTGTTCTGGTTCGCCGTTGTTGTACTGTCGCTACTGTCGGCAGTATTTCTGTGGCGCCAAATCTGGCGTGATCTTCCTTTATTTTTCCTCTATATCATTTCAGCGCCGATCATTGGAATTCTCAGGTTCACTGTTTATCCATTGAGCCGCGGCGCCTATTTTTACGTTTACTGGGTTTCTGAACTTGCTGGAGCAGTTTTTTGTTCGCTCGCACTTTATGAAGTTTTCATTCGCCGGGTTTTTCCGCGCTTCCACAAAGTTCGCTTTTATCGTGGACTTTTTCCGGCTGCAGCAGCGGCAATCCTGCTTCTGACCATCGTGGCGGTTTTGCTCTCACCAGATCGGAAGTCCTCTTTCGAGGCGGCCTCCAGCGCATTTGATTTTGTGCGCACGGCATTCCTTGTGTTCGTCATGGTTCTCATGCTGCTGATGGGCAGGCAGTGGGGACGCTACGATCTTGGGATCACGCTGGGTTTCGGTATTCAGGCCGCCGCGGCGCTAGCGAATGCCGCGGTCCGCACCCGGTTAGGAGGCCACAGATCGGCAATCTTTGATACTGCGGAATTCGTTACCTTTGAAATTGCCTGTGTGATCTGGCTGATTACGTTTTTGAAACCGGAAACACCCGATCGTCTTCAACCCGCCGGACCGCTGGATGCGTCAGTCTTACCGCAAGCGCGAAAGTGGGAGTCTGTGGTGAAGGAATGGCTCACGCCTGGTAAAAAGTCGCTCTGGTAAAGTGCGGTTAGAGGCTCTGGCCCAGCGCTTCATGCAGGCCGGAAAATTTCAGGCAAGTCAGATTTCCAGCTTTGTCCTTGAGCTGCTGATAGGACGGGAGCAGGCTCTCCGACATCATTTTCTGCAGTTCCGCGATCTTGGCAGTCGAAAGAATCTCAACGGAAGTCAGACGGAAGATCTGGCTCAGGTGCAGAACAACCAGGCCGATAAAGGTATACAGCCGGACGTGCACTCCGGCATCGATCATCTCCTGCGCCAGTTCGCTGATCAATGGATTGCTGCTGTGCAGGTATCCGTACCCCAGACGCTGCAGCAAGGCCGCATTGTGCGACATGCGCCGCAGACAATCGATGCTCAGCTGAGTTCTATGGCGCCGGGCCTGACGATTCTGCTTTTGTGAGCCTGAATTTCGTTCCGGATCTACAGCAATCAGCTCGGTGAAAGCCTCCACATCGACCGGTAAAAACGAGGGCAATAGCTCATCCAAAGGTATTGGACGCGCTTTCCTATTGCGCAGATTGACGATAGCAGCGTACACGAACAGCAGGAGCATGGCTGCTGAAAGGCCAATCCAAAACGCAAATAGGGTATTAGACATAAGTAATCTGAGCTGCGGGACTGACTTTAACCTTAGGCCATTCCGCGGTCAATGCCAAAGAATGTCACTCCGCCTGCCTTTCGTAATCACTTAACAAAACTAAATGCACAGTGGCATTTCGAACTAAAATGCCACCCCGGAACCACTTTATGTTTCATTCACTTGCCGGCGAAGCCGGCTGTTCTGGCTTCGCCAGGATGATTGCCGGAACCGCCTGTTTTTGTACCACTGCGTTATATGCGGGGACGTCGGTGGCCTGAATTTGCTTCCATTTCGCCATCTGCTCGTCCAGTTGCTTGCTAAGCATGTTGAAAACATCGTACGAGGCCTGGGTTGGGGCCGAATCGGCACTGCCTACTACTCCTCCCAGGGCTACCAGATAATTGTTGAGGCGAATGGGATAATTCAGGACATCCTGGCTGCTCTTGGCCTTTGTCTGGATAAGCACTTCTTCGACTTCCGTCATTTTTTTGTCCAGTTGTTTGCCTGCATCGGCAACTGCCGTGGCTTGCGGCTGGTTTTCCAGGCGCTTGTTCAAGGCATTGATCTGTGCCCGGATATCGCGGATCTGGTTTACAGCGGTATGCGCCTCGGTCACGCTGTCACGAATCTTCATCAGCAGATCAAACTGTTTCTGCATGTCCTCTCTTGAAATTTTCAACCGCGGATCAGGCTGAATCTCCAGCGGAGCGGTGTAACTCTTACCTTGAACAGTTAATTTCACCTGATAGGTTCCGGGCAGAGCGATTGGTCCATCAGTGTTTCCCGCCCACAACGGCGAATGTGGCACTCGTGTAGCTCCCTCATAGCGCAGGTCCCAGACGAAGCGGTTCAAGCCCGCTTCCGCCGGTAACGCGCGGTTGCCGCCCCGCGGACCAAAGCCTTCTTCATCGCCACCTCCTTCTTCGCCTTGCGACTTGGCGGGATATTTGCGGACGACCTTGCCCGATTGATCCAGAATTTCGAGCGTAATTGGAGGATTCTTCTCTCCCGGTTTATGCTCACCAGCTTCAGCCGACGTGGTTTCGGGCTTTGCTGGAACAGGAGCGTTTGTAGCATGCTGTTCTCCGGGCTCCTTACCTTGCGGTTGAGTTTTCTGTTCCTGCGCTGTTTTTTCTGTTGCGGTTGACCCGGCAGGTCCTGGTTTTCTGGCCTCGGCAGGCTTCAGCGAATTCTTGAGAGAGTAATAGATCACCGCGCCATCAGGAGGATTCTGTCCGCTGAATGGTCCGCCTCCGAAGAATCCACCGGAAAATTGCGTGTGATTCGCTGGGCTCGGCGTGTACAGATGCACATCTGCCGTCGCGATTTCCGGTTTGTATTGCCGTAACGGCGCCAGATCATCCAGTACCCAGAATGAGCGGCCGTGCGTCGCCACCAGCAGGTCGTCATTGTGAACTATAAGGTCCCAGATTGGCACCGGAGGCAGGTTGGTCTGCATGGCCTCCCAATTCGCGCCGTCATCAAAGGAAATGTAGACGCCCTTTTCCGTTCCGGCATAAAGCAGTCCCTTGCGTTTGGGATCTTCGCGAACGGCATGCACGTAATCGTCCCCGGCAATGCCTTTGATCAGGCTGCTCCATGTCTTGCCGAAATCCGTAGTCTTGAAAATGTACGGAGCAAAATCGTCCATCTTGTGGCGTTCCACCGCGACGTACGCGGTGCCGGCGTCCAGGGGTGAAGCTTCAATCATGCTCACCGTACCCCACTCCGGCATGCCTTTGGGTGTAACGTTCTGCCAATTTTTTCCGCCATCGGTGGTGATGTGCATCAAGCCGTCATCAGATCCGGCCCAGATCAGGTCCTTCTGCTTTGGCGATTCTGTTACCGAAAAAATCGTGTCGTACACTTCAATGCCGGTATTGTCTTTGGTTATTGGACCGCCGGCCGCCACCTGCTTGGCTTTGTCATTGCGAGTCAGGTCCGGGCTGATGATTTCCCAGTGCATTCCCTCATCCGTGGTTTTGAACAGCACCTGGGATGCGAAGTAGAGCGTTTTGGGATCGTGCAGCGAAAAGACAATTGGCTCTGTCCACTGGAAACGGTATTTCTGATCGATTGCCGCAGCGCCAATAGGATTAACGGGCCATGGCGTGACGTTCTGTTCCTCGCCAGTATGATGGTCATAGCGCGTAATCTCGCCGCCATACGATCCGGCATAGACAATCAGCGGATCGCGAGGATCAGGCGCTATGTATCCGCTCTCGCCACCGCCAACCGGATACCACTGCGAACGATCGATGCCTCCCTGGGCCGCACTGGCAATGCCTACCGATGTGTTGTCCTGCTGCGCTCCGTAAACCCAGTAGGGAAAACGGCTGTCGGCAACCACGTGGTAGAACTGCGCCGTGGGCTGGTTGGCCTGGTTCGTCCAGCTTGCTCCCGCGTTGGTGCTTACGTTGGCGCCGCCGTCGTTCGATTCGATCATGCGGTTGGGATCATTGGGATCGATCCAAAGGCCGTGATTATCGCCATGCGGCACGCGGATCGGCTTAAAGCTCTTGCCTGCATCGTTGGAGCGATACATTCCTGTATTCAGAATGTACACGCCGTCGCTCGATTGCGGATCGGCGAATACGTGCGTGTAGTAAAAGGCGCGCTGGCGGTATTGGCGATCGCTGTTGACCAGCGTCCAGGAATCACCGCCATCGTCTGACCGGAACAGGCCGCCCTTGTCGGCTTCAATCAATGCCCATACGCGATTGCCGTTGTTGTAGGCGACCGCAACGCCAATTCGGCCAATCGTTGTCTCGGGCAAGCCGTGCCCGGTGAGATGTTTCCAGGTGGTGCCGCCATCGGTGCTGCGATAGAGCCCGCTGCCCGGGCCGCCGCTATCCATCCCCCAAGGCGAGCGCCTGGCCTGCCACAAACCGGCAAAGATGACATTGGCATTGGAAGGATCAAACGCCAGGTCGATTCCGCCCGTGTTCTCGTCTTTGAACAGGACCTTCGTCCAGGTCTTGCCGCCATCAGTCGTGCGGAAGATGCCGCGTTCGGCGTTAGGGCCAAATGGATGGCCCAGCGCCGCCACCAGCACAATGTCAGGATTTTTCGGATTGATAATGATGCGCCCAATAGCCCGCGTATCTTTCAATCCGACAAAGCTCCAGGTCTTGCCCGCGTCCATCGATTTGTAAACACCATTGCCGGCAATGATGTTGCCGCGAATGCAAGCTTCGCCCGTGCCGGCATAAATGATGTTGGGATCAGAAGGCGCGACTTCTATGGCGCCGATGGAAGACGACATGTCTTTGGTCTTGTCGGTCATCGGACGCCAGCTCAGACCGCCGTCCGTGCTCTTCCACACCCCGCCACCGACTGAGCCGAAATAATACGTGTGCGGATCACCGATCACGCCGCTCACCGCCAGCGCGCGTCCACCGCGATACGGCCCAATCAATCGCCACGTCAGGCCATGCCATGGCCCTTTCGTCTCGTCCTGGTTCTCGTCCGCTGCCCCTTTTTGCTCCGCAGTACTGGCGCGTGATTCGCCTGTGTTGGCTTCTGCGGGCTTGGCTTCCGCCTTCGTCTTCTTCCCCGAAGTCTTACCTTGCTTTGCCGGTTGGCTCTGTTGCGCCATCATCGCGCCGGTCAGGCCCACGACCAGCAGAAAGAAGACCAGTACAAAAAGGATCGGATACGAGCTGCGTTTTGAGACGAAGGTGTTGCCGGACATCAAGGGGTGCCTCCACAGAAAAATACAGTTGTGCGAACCGCACATGGTAAATGTCCGCTGCGGTTTTTGCGAGAGGTAAGCTGAGCTAAGGTTGCGGCGCGAGCTTCCGCAGCTGATGTAGTCTCAGCCGGATCAGTTGTGCCCGCACGGTCTCTGATGACAAATTTGGATACGCCACTTGAGCGAAGCGCGCCCATTCGTCCGCCAAAGCCAGCCACTTCCGCTGCGTGAGGCGGATGCCTTCAGGCTTTACTGTTCCGTCCCATTGCCTGGCGGAAGAATTTTGAATCTGCTGATAAACCGCATTGAGCTGCTGGTCGAGTTGTGCGAGATCGTCCGGCGTGGCTGGCGAGACATCTCCGCGTCCAAAGCGCTCCAGATTGATGACAAACTGGTCTTGGAGCCTCGTTTGGTCCCCAAATGCGAAAGCAGATCGCGCTGTCCCGGTAAGGTCGATTTCATGATCGATGCGTATTTCCTCGAATTCTTTTTCTGCTTGCTGCAGGGTCGGTAACAGGTTTTTTGCAGCGGGAGGCAGCGACTGCGCAACTAATGCAAACCTCAACCCGCGCTTGGCGTCTGACGTGCGGGCATCAACATGCGCGCATGCACCCTGGTTCAGTCCGCTGGCAATGTCATCACAAAGATCGAACTTTGTGGTTTGCGCTCCGGTATCGCGCAGGTATTCGAGATGGCCGATTCTCAGCGCCTGTTCATACTCTGCGGCCCAGGATTGTTCGCAGGCAAATCGAATTGCCAGTTCATAGTTACGCGCAGTGCCTTTGCCATTGGCATACAACATGGTGAGCACTCCCGCCCCGTAGAACATGTTGGCTTCGGTTTCCTTGGGATGAGCGCGCTCGTACCAGCCACACTCGAGCGCCGCGGAATAATCCGGTTTGTCTGTGAAGCCGTAATAAAGCGCCGTCTCGTCGCATTTGGCCAGCTCTTGAGCGGAGTTTCCAGGCAACGATGGGGTGACCACGGGCTCGGCTAACGCCTTCTGGCAGACATCCTTCCAATGATTGTCTTCGGAGTATGGTGGCTCCTGTGAATATGCAACGGACGAGATGATCAGAAACAGCAGTATCGCCAAGCGACGGACTCGCATGTTCTACATCATACGTTGCTCACATTGATCATGGTGTAGCGAATGAGCGCCGATTGCTCGGGGTTTGATTTGGATGCATTGCTGGCAATTCACCAATCCCGCCATCACCGGACGCATTCTTCCTCTGCGCTCTCTGCGTCCTCCGCGGTTGATCTTTTCATTCCGTTGCGCCCGTTGCGGTGAGTTCTGCCTTAGCCCTTCGGTTCATCAGGTGCTGCTGCCCCAAAGAACACTCTAAACATTTCCTAATATTCCATTGACTCTCTGGCAAGCCATCAGGTAGTCTCCTCGGAACTCAAGTGCTTTCGCCACTTCCGGGGCTTTGTTGTAGAGACACGAAGGCACTTCAAGCCCACCGGATGTTTCAACGCCGCTGCCTTACAAGAGGCAGTGTCATCGTCGCGCAGCGGCACAGCAAGCAGAAAACGAAGAACCACAACGTCCAGGAGGAACTCCCAAATGGTACGACGGAAATTTCTGCGTCTCGTAGCTCCCATCGCCGTGTTTGCGGCAATTTCAATCTGGATTGGCACCGCCCAAAATCCCACAGAAGCGCCAGCCGGCTTTGACACCCCCATCGACAACAGCGCGGCCCAGGCGCAGGGTAATGGAATGGTGCTGGGCGCCAATGAAACACTTTCCGACGATATGGAAACTTTCATGGAAGAAGACGACATAGCTGACGGATTGGGACCCGTCTACAACGCCCGTGGCTGTGTGGATTGCCACGCGAACCCGGTGGTCGGAGGAACCAGCATTGTGACGGAGCGGCGCGTGGGCCATCGCGACGTTCACGGGAACTTCGTGAATCCCACAATTACGCTGAACGACGGTGCCACACAAATCGCAAGTCGCTCCCTGGTGAATGATCGGGCGATCTGCGCTCAAGCCCAGGAGCACGTTCCAACGTCTGAACCGATCCATGCTCTGCGAGCGACCACCAGCACTCTGGGCGATGGCTTTGTGGAAGCAGTTGACGACAGTACTCTGATCGGGATCGCCATCGCTCAGACCAGGCTGACCGGCGGAAGAATTTCCGGCCAGGTTGTTCAAGTGCCCGTGGCGGAAGCGCCCGGTCAGGTTCGCGTAGGCCGGTTCGGCTGGAAAGATCAACAGGCAAGCCTGCTCTCCTTTGCCGGTGATGCTTACGTGAACGAGCAGGGAATCACCAACCGTCTTTTCTCCACAGACAGCACTCCGCTATGCGATAACGTGGCAGATGTTGAAGACAAGACAGATCCTGCAAATGGACTGCAGGACATCGACAAGTTCGCCTCATTCATCCGCTCCACCAAAGTTCCGCCAAGAGACACCGCCCTTGAATTCACACCTGATGCACAGCAAGGCGAGCAGTTGTTTCACTCCATCGGCTGCGATCTCTGCCATGTGAGTTCCATGACGACGGCGCCGGCTGGAACGGCGATCAACGGCGGCAAATTTTCTGTTCCTGAAGCATTGGGGAGCAAGACGATTCATCCATATAGCGATTTCCTTCTGCACAACATCGGCACTGGAGATGGAATTGTGCAGAACGGGCCGCAAAACACCGCCAACAAAATGCGTACGACTCCTCTCTGGGGCCTGCGCACCAGGGGCCGCTTTATGCACGATTTACTGTCGGCTACGCCGGGCGATGCGATCCTCCGCCACGGAGGCGAAGCCAGCTTTGTGACCGGCAAATACCGCTTCCTTACGTCAACGCAGAAAAAGCAGTTGATTACATTCCTTAATTCACTCTAAATTCCAAATTCCAACGGCGCGAGGTGGGACTCTGAAAGTGGGATCCGCCTCGCGTCACCTTCCTTCCCGACGTCCCGTACGTGCGTCCACTCCCAGCCCGATTCCCGATTTTCTCCGTGCCTCCGTGTCTCCGTGGTGAATCAACAACTCATCACCAACTGACCATCCCCAGCGATACGACCCGATTGCCTTGGCTCACCCCACGCACACCGCTGGAGCCGAGCGGCGCAACGCGCCGTGAAGGCGCAGGGGTGGTAAAGGCTCCGGAGATGTTCGCCAGATCGGAAGCAAACACCCAATGATTGCGCACTCTCAGCGGCAACGTGCGATTTGAACCGCGAAGCTTTCAAGGGCAGACGAATCCTGATACCACGTCGAGCAGGGCCGTAGGCCCTGTGGCAAAGCATGCAGGATTTTTGGGGCTTTAGCTCCTCGCTAACGGACTTCAGCAAGTCATGTGTCCGGGAGCTGCGGGAATTTAGTCCTCAATGATGTGTCCGGTAGCTGCGGCAAACTTTCATTCGCCATGTCCCAGCGCCGGTAGGCGCGGCAGCGAACGCAAGCGAGCGTAGCCCAGCGCGTAAGCGCTGGGAAAGGTAGAGGAAGAAGGACAAGCCCCGTAGGGGCGACACGCATATCTTGCGGCCTTTCTGCTGCTCTCAAAATCGCAGATTCCCATTTTGGAACGAAGTTGCATCCGCCCAGAGCGCTTGCATGCTGGTCATTCTAAAGACGCACACAACCGAATAAGCAAAGTATTGTGTGGCCGCCCGCACGGAAACAAAAGAAAGCTCTTAAATTCCATTGACTCTGGTTCAGAGTTGCTGTAATTTCGCGCTCGTTCGTTGCTGCTCTGGACTCCTCGTCCATGAGCCGCAAGAACTGCAACCGTTCATCCTTCCCGTCCACCTTGTGGCAGACAAGTTCGATTGAGTCTGCAGTACGGCTGAAATTCTAAGAAGATTTCCCGTCCACTTTTGGCAGACCAGCCCCAATCGTCTGCAGTACGGCAGAGTTCTAAGTGAACCCCAAAAAATCTCGAGAGAAAACCTTTGGAGGAACTCGCAATGAGGCGGAAACTTCCCATTTTCCCGTTCGCCCTTACAGTGTTGTTCTGTGCCGGAATGGCATTTGCCCAGACAGATCCAGGAGTGCGCGGCGGCGCTGCCGCAGCAGGCGGACCGCTTGCATCCGTAGCCGCTAATAGCCCCGCAGGCAGCCTGGCGTTTTTCAACGATGCGTTGGATACTTTTCAGGAAGTAGATTCAGTCTCAGGAACCATTGAAGCCGGCACCGGTCTTGGTCCGCGCTTCAACTCCAGAAGCTGCGCTTTCTGTCATGCCCAGCCGGCCACTGGCGGAAGTGCACCACGTAGCAATCCACAAGTGACGGACGCATCGGCGGATGGCGCCCGCAACACGATTCCATCGTTCATCACGGCCACGGGACCCGTGCGTGAAGTGCGCTTCCCATTCTTCTTTGACCAGTTCGGGAATCCCGACACCAACAACCCGAATGGCGGCGTTGAAGATCTGTTCACCATCGCGGGCCGGACCGATGCAGGCGCCTGCAGTCTGCAGCAGCCCAGCTTTGCCCAGGCTCAGGCTACCGGTAACATCATCTTCCGCATTCCCACGCCTACATTTGGCGCGGGACTGGTCGAAAACATTGATGAAACCACCCTGCTCAACAATGCCGCGGCCAACGCCGGGTCCTTCGGCACCAGTGGCTCTTTCAACCGCAGCGGAAATGACGGCACGATCACCCGCTTCGGCTGGAAGGCCCAGAACAAGTCGCTCTTGATTTTTGCCGGCGAGGCTTACAACGTTGAACAGGGCGTAAGCAACGAGGCGTTTACACAGGAGCGTCCTCTGCCCGGTGAAGGCCAGACAACCGGTTTGCCGGCAAACTGCCAGATCAACGGTACGCCGGAAGACCACACAAACTTCAACGCTACGGCGCTGGGAACGTCCAGTGACGTGACCAAGTTCGCGATCTTCATGAGATTGACTGCTCCGCCCACACCTTCCACCACCATCCCGGGCGGCGCAACGTCCATAGCTAACGGGCGCTCACTGTTTAGTGCCATCGGCTGCGCGGCTTGTCACACGCCTTCACTGACCACGGCAAAATCATCTCTCACCACAGGGTTGAACAACGTCACAGCGAATTTGTTCAGCGACCTTGAGGTCCATCACATGGGGTCCGGGTTGAATGACAATGTCGGCCAGGGCGGCGCAGGCGGAGATCAGTTCCGTTCCGCGCCATTGTGGGGACTCGGCCAGCGCATTTTCTTCCTGCATGATGGCCGCACCAGCAACCTGCTGACGGCAATCTCGCAACATGCCAGCAACGGCTCGGAAGCTAATGGCGTAATCGCGAATTTCAATTCGCTGACCGCCACGCAGAAACAAAATTTGTTGAACTTCCTCCGTTCGCTGTAATGCACAAGTGAATTCGGGCGGGACACGCAAGTGTCTCGCCCGGTTTTCGGTTGCAGGGGCTGTCCTATGAAAAAGACGTTGCAAATTTCGAGTGTGCTGTTGCTGGTTTGTGGCTTTCATCTTTGTAGCTTGGCGGATAGCGTGATTACCGGCCGCGTGATCAACCAGACTCTGAGTCAACCCTCCGCGGGCGACCATGTCATCTTGCTGAGGCTCGGGCAGGGCATGGAAACGGAATCCGAGACCACGACTGACGCACGTGGCGCCTTCTCTCTGCCTGTGTCAGTGGCCAACGCCTCGCATCTGCTGCGGGTGGTGCATCAGGGCGTGAACTATGACCAGCCACTGAAAGGCCGTCAATCAATTGAAATCCACGTCTTTGATGCCGTACCCAGGGTCTCCGGGCTGTCCGCGACCGTGGGAATGGCGCAACTTGAAACTGATGGCTCGATGCTCAAAGTTACCGAAATGTACGACGTTCTCAATGCCTCACAACCGCCTGTCACGCAGGCAAAAGCACGCAATTTTGAATTTTCGATTTCTGCCGATGCAACGCTGGATTCTTTCCAGGCCAAGCGTGCGGGTGGAGTCTGGGTCAATCTCAATGTCAGTGCGATTTCTGGACGAACGGGCAGGTACGCTGTTGATTTTCCACTGCGCCCCGGCGACACACTTTTCCGTTATATATACCGTGTTCCGCATAGCGGCTCCCTGAGCTTTAGATTACGACCTGCCTACCCGGTAAAGAACTTTGCGGTTGCTCTTCCTCCGACGATGACTTTCACACCTCTCCGCTCCTCCGACTTCACCAGCCCTGGTATCGCCAGGGGACTTCGTTTTGAGCAGGCGGTAAGCCGTACAGAGCTGCGCGAAATTCCCGCATTTGAGATTTCAGGCATGGGGAATTCCACACTCGGACTGGCGCCTTCTGCTCCATCCAGCGGTGTTTCCGCTGACATGGCAAGTCCCCCTGCGGCAATCGCGGGCTCGCTGCCGGCGAGCACTGATGCGCAGAGTAAGAGCGCGCTGTCGCTGATGTGGCCATTGCCGATTGCCTTTGCTTGCCTGCTCGCCACGGCGTTGTTCGGATTCTTCCGTCGAAAACGTCAATACGCATGTGAAGCTACAGGCGAGAGTCGTGAAAACAATAATGCTGGCCTGCTACACCAATGAGCTGTGTTGATATCCATTTGCGGAGGAGGGGGAACAATGTTTCGTAAATTAGCTGGAACTCTCACAATGCTTGCACTCTGCGCGAGCCTGCGCGTAGTGGCACAGGATTCAGCTGCGCAGAACCCCTCCGATCAAAGGGGCGATTTCGCAATTGAGAACCCGCTTGCGAAGAAGCTTCCCACTGATGTGATTCTCGTGAAAGGCGCGGTGCCGGGCTCCAGTGATCCATCGATTGCTGTGCCCGAAGCCGGCAGCATCTCAAACAATGTTTACAGCAATAAGTATTTCTCTCTTTCTTATTCTTTGCCTCCCGGCTTTGTCCAGAAATTCACCGGTCCTCCGCCATCGGATAGCGGATATTATGTTTTGACGCAACTTGAACCCACACCGCAATTTGAAGCTGCGGCTGCCGGATCGGTGCTGGTTTCGGCGCAGGACCTGTTTTTTGGTCTCGCTCCGGCGAACAGCCCGCTCGAACTGATCAATTTCCGCCGCGACAAACTGGGTCCTGATTTCAAGATTGAAAAGCAGCCCACCGAAGTCAAAGTGGGAAATCACTCGTTCATTCGCTTTGATTACATGTCGCCTGCGGCGGAATTGCACTGGTACACGCTTGCCACCGAGGTTCGCTGCCATGCTGTGGT
>Ga0134125_10002879_pt1 | contig 20198 bp, 19 predicted proteins | sample KB31751_FD_96464 | JGI IMG/M metagenome (GOLD analysis project Ga0134125, IMG submission 96464) | Terrestrial soil microbial communities with excess Nitrogen fertilizer from Kellogg Biological Station, Michigan, USA - KB3-175-1 | ecosystem: Environmental > Terrestrial > Soil > Unclassified ... | reverse complement strand
GCCGGCTTCCTGGGGCCGCTGACCCGGCTTGTTCTTTGCATCAGAGGATGCGGAAGACGATCGGGCACGTTTGGCGGCGGCCTCGGCCGCCGTCTTCTCGTCCAGAATCCGGGTTTGCTGATAAGTATATGAAATGCGATGGATAATCGTGACGGTTGAGAGCACCGCCAGGATCCATAGCACCGGCGCCATGGCACCCCATCGTGCAAATAGCGCGCCAATGATCACCAGAACAATCCGCTCCGGCCGCTCCATAAATCCTACTTTGCAGGAGCCGATCAGCGACTCTGCCCTGGCGCGCGTGTAACTGACCATCACGGAGCTGACCATGACGAACGCGACCAGAAGCAGATAGAAGAATCGGTTGGCGCGCGCGTAGTAAACCAGCAGACCAAAGAAGAGGGCCACATCGCTGTAGCGATCGATGACGGAATCAAAGAAGCTGCCAAAAGTTGTGACTTGGTTGGTGGCGCGGGCTACGCGGCCATCCACCATGTCAAAAATTCCGGCTCCGATGATCACAAGGCCCGCGTAAAGAAACATGTTCTGGTAATTGCCGGAATTGGCGTATCCGAAGAGAATGGCGGCCACAATGTTGATGACCAGTCCTATAAATGTGAGCACGTTGGGCGAAATTCGAGTGAGCGCCAGCCCGCGAACAATCGCGTGCAGCAGTACCCGACAGCCCCGTCCAAAAGCGCCAGTCCAGGTCATTGCGCCTCGTCGTGGATTGTAGTGAGTTCCAGGATCTCCATTTCTCTCTTGCCGTTCGGGGTGACCACTACAGCCGTGTCGCCCACTTTTTTGCCCATCAGGGCCTTGCCAATCGGAGAGGTGGTTGAGATCAGCCCTTTGCTGACGTCGGATTCCTCGCTGGTCACCAGCTTGTATTCCAGCTCTTCGTCCTTTGTATTGTCGAAAACCCGTATGCGCGAGCCAAAGGCCACGCGGTCCTTGGGAATGTTGGCCAGGTTTACCAGGGCCAGCTCACTCATGCGCTTCTTGAGCTGCCCGAGGCGCGCGTTTACAAAGTCCTGCCGCTGCTTGGCCATGTGGTATTCCGCGTTCTCGCTCAGGTCGCCCATGGCAACTGCCTTTTTAATCTCTTTGGGAAGCTCGTGCGCCAGCTCGTGTTCCAGTGCGCGGATTTCTTCCTCCAGCTTTCTCTTGATGTGTTCTGGCATTTGCGGGAAGAAATGCTCCTCTGCCGAATTCGGCCGGGGTTTTGAAACAGCAATTATAACCCTCTGCACCTGAACGTGTTAACTGCTGACGCTATGGCCGCGCGCGCCGAATCTTACCGCAGCATTGGCAGGAACCCGCCTGTGGAAATTTGCATAACAATCCCGAAAAGCTTATAATATTTACTGTCTGGTCGTTCCCCCGCAGATAGTTCCCATCTGGGTGTTTCATGAATGGAAATCTAGCGTTTCAAGTCGGCGACAAAGTTGTTTACCCCAATCACGGCGTCGGAGTGATTGAACAGATCAGCAGCCGTACTATCGGGGTCAACGTCCAGAAATTTTACCTCCTAAAGATTAAAGCCAGCAGCTTAAAGGTTGAGGTCCCGTTCAACAACGTGGATGCGGTAGGACTCCGTCCCGTTGTGAAAAATGGAGAGGTGAACAAGATCCTGAGCTTCCTGATGGACGGCAAGTGCGACAACCACCAGGATTGGAAATACCGCTTCAAGGAGAACTCTGACAAGATGCGCACCGGTTCGCTGCTGGAAGTGGCGATCGTACTGAAAAGCCTGCTTTTGCTCGCCAAAGAGAAGCCGCTTTCTTTCCGCGAGAAGAAGATGCTGGACCGCGCGCGCTACCTGCTTGTCACCGAGTTGGCGATGGTTAAGAACTCCGAGGAACCTGAGATCGAAGATCTGCTCAACAAGGCGCTGGCCAAGAGCAGACTGAAATTCCCTGAAGTTACAGCCGACGCATAGTTCAAGCTCACCGCGAGAAAGCAAAAAGATTGCAGGCTGCGGCACTTGCTGTCCGCAGCCTGCTCAGTTCTTCTGCCGAATGCGGCTTAGATATCCAGGTTCTTCACATCCAGCGCGTTTTCCTCAATGAACTTGCGCCGCGCCTCCACGTCCTCGCCCATCAGCGTGGTGAAGATTGACTCACACGCCTCGATATCTTCGGCTTTTACCGAGAGCAGAGTCCGGCGCTCCGGGTCCATGGTGGTCTGCCAGAGCTGTTCTGAGCTCATTTCCCCCAGCCCTTTATAGCGCTGGACGCTGTATTCCTTTTTCCCCTCAGCCAGGACGTAATCGAACAGCTCGCGGGCCGACTGCTTTTCCACCACTTCAGCTTCCGCTTTGGTCCGGCGCACGACTGCCTTGGAAGTTTTTTGGGCGGCTTTTTCCAGGTCCGCGCGCTCGGCGTCGCTTAAGTCGGCCGTCTCCTCGGTGCTCGAGGCCTTGCCGGCGAGTTCGACCACAAACGGCGGCTCCATGTACTCTTCAATCTGCTTGAATTTCGCCACCATCTGGCGATATTCCGGCGTGGATACCAGTCCCCAGTTCACCTGCCGCTCAGCGCCTTGCGAATCAGTAAACTTTACGCCCCAGAGGTTGTGCTCCTCGTCAAAATAGCTTTCCAGGTCTTTGAGCTGCTGCTCTTTCGCGAGCCGGCTCAGTTCTTTTTCCAGCTTTTCAATCTTCTTGGGCGGGTTTTTCTTGTCGCCTTCAAAATCGGAGCGCTGCGCAAGCCCGACTTTCGGGATCACGGCAGTGATCTTCTCGTTGCGAATTCGTTTGTCTACTTTGTCAAAGAAGCCTAGGTATTCATTGAGCGTGGTCATGAACTTGGCCAGGGTGGCGCCTTCCAGCTTGGCCGCACCCTCGCCATACCGTACCGCCATTCCCTCCGCCGCGCGGCGGACCATCACGCGAACGAACTCGCGATCGTCCTTGATGTACTGCTGGGTCTTGCCCTTCTTGATGCCGTACAGCGGCGGCTGCGCGATGAACACATTCCCGCGCTTGATCAGCTCATTCATGTGGCGGAAGAAGAACGTGAGCAGCAGCGTCCTGATGTGCGACCCGTCCACGTCGGCATCAGTCATGAGAATGACTTTTCCGTAGCGCAGGCGTGCGGGATCGAAATCCTCTTTGCCGATTCCCGTTCCCAGGGCGGTAATCATAGCGCGAATTTCCTCGTGGCTCAGCATCTTGTCGTACCGGGCCTTCTCCACGTTCAGGATTTTGCCTTTGAGCGGGAGGATCGCCTGGAAGCGCCGGTCACGCCCCTGCTTGGCCGTGCCGCCTGCGGATTCACCCTCCACCAGGAACAGTTCGCAGCGATTGGGGTCGCGCTCCGAGCAGTCCGCCAGCTTGCCCGGCAGACCTCCTCCATCGAGCGCTCCTTTGCGGCGCGTCAGGTCTCGCGCCTTGCGGGCCGCCTCGCGCGCGCGCGCGGCTTCAATAGCCTTGTTGATGATCTTCCGCGCGACCGGAGGATTCTGCTCGAAGAAGCCGCCCAGACGTTCGTTTACAAACGCCTGCACCACGCCGGCGATATCAGAATTCAGCTTGCCCTTGGTCTGCCCTTCAAACTGCGGCTGCGGCAGCTTCACGCTGACCACCGCGACCAGACCTTCGCGAACGTCGTCGCCTGTAAGATTTTCCTTGACGTCTTTGAAGAGCCCAAGCTGCTGCCCGGCGTAGTTGATGGTGCGCGTCAGCGAAGTACGAAAACCGGAGAGATGTGTTCCTCCATCCACCGTGTTGATGTTGTTGGCGAAGCTGAACACGGTTTCCGAATAGCCGTCGTTGTACTGCAGCGCGATCTCCATGTTCACGCCGTCGCGCTCGGCTTCCATGTAAATCGGCTTGTCGTGCAGCACGCTCTTGCCGCGATTGAGGTGCTTGATAAACTCTGCGATTCCCCCCGAGTACTTGAATTCCAGGTGCTTGGCTTCGCCGCTCTTGGCATCGGTCTGGCGCTCATCCGTCAGGGTGATCTGCAGGCCTTTGTTCAGGAACGCCAGCTCGCGCAGTCGCTGCGCCAGCGTGTCAAAGTTGTACTCCGTTGTGGTGAAGATCTCTTTATCGGGAAGAAACTGGATTCTGGTACCGCGCTTTTTGGTCGTGCCTGTCTTCTTCAGCTTGGTCTGAGGCTCGCCCTTGGAATAGCTCTGCTCCCAAACGTGGCCGTCGCGCCAGATCTCGAGGTCCAGCCGGTGGCTGAGCGCATTCACGCATGAGACTCCGACACCATGCAATCCGCCGGAAACTTTGTAGTTAGAGCTGTCAAACTTTCCCCCCGCGTGCAGCTTTGTGAGAACAACCTGGGCCGCAGGAATTTTTTCTCCGTCGATCACCATGTCGTCCACAGGAATGCCGCGGCCGTCGTCGATTACGGTGATGGAGTTGTCGATGTGGATCGTCACATCGACGCGCGTGGCGTGGCCAGCGAGCGCTTCATCAACTGAGTTGTCTACTACTTCGTAAACCAAGTGATGCAAACCCATCTCACCGTTGGAGCCGATGTACATGGCCGGTCGTAACCGTACGGCCTCCATTCCGCCAAGGACTTTTATGTCCTCGGCTGTGTAGTTGCCGTTTCCGTTACCCCCGTTTTTTTTGCCTTTATTTTGCTCGGTCATGGATTTTGCGGTTGCTGCTGCGGATTCCTTGGCGGCCAACTGTCACTCCTGTTCCGGTGCGGATGCATAGGGCTATTTTAGCTCTGAATCGGGTCTATTTTACTGAGCCCAAGTTACTGAAACCGAATAGGTTATCGGCTGTTTGTCCGCACTTCTTATTGTACCACAGCAGAGCTGACACCCGCCTATCGGAATGCGTCACCCTAGTCCGGTTTACGGATTCCAAAATGGTACAAAATTCCATTTGAAAATTCTCATTTACTTTGTATACTTAACCCGCTTAAAGCCGCTACCACCAGCGGCTTAAGTCACCACCAGACAATTAAAGAAAACAGGAGAACCTTCCCCATGAAAGCGTTACTTCGTTCCTCGATCGTTGCACTCGTTCTTTTTGCTGGAGTTGCGGCCATGTCTTCAGTACAGACTCCGGCTGCACTGCCTGGCGCACCGACCCCGATTCCTTGCTCGACCGCTTGTGCACAGTAGGGCGCAATTTAGAAATCGTTACTACTTTGTAAATGTACTTTGGTGCATCACGAGCAGGTTGAGTTGGGACCGCCTGTGGGAGTATGCTTGCGCCTCTGTGGAGGCTTCCAGTGCATCACAATCCATTGGCGTGGGCTATCATCAGCTTAGGCGTACTTATAATTTTTGCAAGAATTGCACTGCTGCTCTTTATGAACAGCAAGCGGCGTGCTGAGCTGCCGATATTTTCCAGTTATTTGGTGTTTGGAAGCTTAGTTCTTTCAATCGCCTTGCTGGCATATGTGTATGCCAGTTGCTGGCAGTACTTCTACGTCTATTGGGTGGTGACGTTTTTGTATGTGGCGCTTGAATTCGGCGTCATGTATGAGATTTTCGTGGCTGCTCTTAAGCCATACTCCGCTCTCATCGACCTCGGCAAGATGCTCTTCCTTTGGGCTTCCGCGTTTCTTCTGATTGTGGCGGCGATTACAGCTGTGACCACGAGTGGCGCTAACCAGACCAGACTTATGGCTTCGGTTGCAGTTCTGGAACGCAGCTTGCGACTGATTGAGTGCGGCCTGTTGATGTTGTTCTTTTTCTTCGAGAAGCGGCTGGGCTTGTCATGGCGAAGCCCCAGCGTCAGCATTGCTTTGGGATTAGGAGTGTACGCCGCAACTGATCTTGGATTCTCGTACTTGAAAGCTCACGTTCCTGGGCAAATTGGGGCCATCGATGCACTGTACAGCCTCGTATTCCTTGCCGTCCTCGGCTTCTGGGGCTATTGCATGGTCCGGCCGCAAACAGCTCGAACCAACGTGCTCGACTCACCGAATCGTCTCATCCTACAGCGCTGGAACGAAGCTCTGATCAGCTACAGCTATCGCGAAGCCGGGGCCGGGGCTTTGGCAGTCGATTCCTTCCTGCCCAGTGTTGAAAAGACGGTAGAACGCGTCATGGCGCGAAAGATGGTCAATTAAGTTTTCTTCCAAGAAATTAAAAGTGGCCGGGCAAAACGCCCGGCCTTTTCAACTTCCTCGGTTTCAATTTCCTCTATTCTCAGATCCGCATCGGCATCACGATGTAGCGATATCTGTACTCGCTGTCGGCGGCCTCATCTGGACGTAGCTGCCCGGCAGACTGTGCATCTTTGAACTCAAAGCGAACATCGCCGGAGTTCACCACCTTGAGGAAATCCAGAAGGTATTGGGAATTGAACCCGATCACCATTGCGTCGCCATTGTAGGCCGTCTCAATGGAATCCTCAGATTCACCGGTTTCGGTGTTCGAGGAGGAGACCTTCAGCTCGTTCTTTTCCAGGCGCATCCGAATGGCATTCGAGCGCTCGTCGGCGAACTGGGCCACACGCTGAATGGCGGAAGAAAGCTCGTCGCAACGTATCGCGACCGATTTGTTATTGTCCCGCGGCAATACCGCCTCATAATTCGGGAACTGCCCCGTAAGCTGCCTGGAGGTCAGCAGCCGGCCGCCAATGCGGAAGAACAGAGTTGACTCGTCCCTGGCAAACTCCACTACTGGCGCATCACTGCTGTTCAGCAGCGTGCTGAGCTCCGCCATCGCCTTTTTGGGAACCAGGACCTTCAACTCGCCGCTGACCGAGATTTTCGCGTTCGTATTCTCGATGTGCGCCAAACGATGGCCGTCGGTTGCCACCATGGTGATCGACTCGGGCTTGAGCACCAGGAGCGCGCCGTTCAGCGTATAGCGCGATTCTTCATTCGAGATGGCAAAAATCGTTTTCGCAATCAGGTTCCTGAGCACCTGGGACGGAAGTTGGATGGCAGTTTCTGGCGCAAAAACCGGTAGTGCAGGGAAGTTGGCGCGCGCCATTCCCACCATTTTGGTGTTGGAACGGCCGCTGCGGATCTGCACCCAATGGTTTTCCAGCAGCTTAATGCTGATGTCGCCCTCGCCCAGCAGTTTCACGTAGTCGTACAGCTTGCGCGCGGGGACCGTGCAGGAGCCTTCTTTTCTGACCTTGGCCGGACAGGAAGTCCGCAGGCTCAGATCCAGGTCCGTCGCCGTAATGGAAAGCTTGTCGCTGCCGGCCTCGAACAAAAAATTCGAGAGGATCGGAATCGTGGTCTTACGTTCCACCACCCCCTGCGTGGCCGTAAGTTCCCGGAGCAAATCTGTTTTGCTGATGGTGATTTCCATGGTGGTTCCCACCTCAGTCGCCACGGCGGAAGGCATAAATGTGGCCCCCTAATAATATCGGTTACTAACTAACTCAAAAACTAAATATATACAGCAGTAGCAGTAGATGCCTGCGGAAAAGTGGGAATCTTGTATAAAGGCTCAGTCTTCCTCACGTTCCGCCCCCTCGTACGCTGCAAATCGTGATCCGTGCTTCCCGTCCATCGCTGAGTAACTCGTCCGACTGTCGCCGCTGAGCCTGGTCTTACACCGTTTCCACAATCGTTGCACAGGACATCGCGAGAAAACTGCAGCAGTTCGTGGAAATCCTGCATCCCGGCTGAGCGTTCCCGAAGCGGTGAATTCAATTGTTCAATGTCTCCGTCAGTTTATTCAAGAGCCGGTTCAAATCTCTGTCGGATTGCCGCTGCTGTTCAATCTTTTCCACGGAGTGCATCACCGTGGTGTGATGCTTCCCGCCAAATTGCCGTCCGATTTCCGGTAATGACGCCTCTGTCATCTGCTTGGCCAGGAACATGGCAATCTGCCGCGGGAAGACGATCGCGCGCGAATTACTCTTGGCCTTGATCTCTGCCGCCCTCAAGCCAAACTGCTCTGCCACGGCTTTCTGAATGGCATCAATCGTAATTTTGCGAGTCTGAGAGTCGATGAAGTTCTTGAGTACCTGCTGCGCCGTTACCAGACTGATCTCGGCGCCGGTCAAGGAGCAATAGGCCACCAAGCGGACCAGCGCGCCTTCCAGTTCGCGCACATTCGTGCGCACATTGGAAGCGATGTACAGCGCCAGGTCAGTGCCCAGAGTGATGCGGTCCGATTCCGCTTTTTTCTGCAGGATGGCCACCTTGGTTTCCAGGTCCGGCGGCTGAATGTCCGCGATCAATCCCCACTCAAAGCGTGAACGCAGGCGATCTTCTATCTCCGCCAGCTCCTTCGGTGGGCGGTCACTGGCGATTACGATCTGCTTCATGGACTCGTGCAGTGCATTGAAGGTGTGGAAGAACTCTTCCTGTGTACGCTCTTTCTGGGCCAGGAACTGGATGTCGTCGATCAGCAGCACGTCAACGTTTCTGAACTTGTCACGGAAGCTCGTCATGCGGTCATAGCGCAGCGAGTTGATCATCTCATTGGTGAACTTTTCGCTGGAAGCATAGCAAATCGACGCGTGCGGCTGCCGTCGCTTGACCTCGTGGCCAATCGCCTGCATCAGGTGAGTTTTGCCCATGCCCACCCCGCCGTACAGAAATAGCGGGTTATAGGCCTTGGATGGACGCTCTGCGACGGCCTGGGCCGCTGCGTGAGCGAACTGGTTCCCGGCGCCGATCACAAAAGCATCAAACGTATATTTTGGGTTCAGCTGCGCTGCGGAATCCCAGTCGAACCGCTGCTGTTTGCTTGTGCCGGTCTGCGGCGCGGGGACGGAAACCGGAGCAAATCCACCATCGGGACGCACCGGCGGGAGACTCGGGTCATCTTCCACGGTCACAAACTTCACGTCCTGATATTGCGGCTCAAGCGTGTCCATTGCCTCTTGAATGAGATCGCCGAATTTATCGCCGATGTGCCGGAACTCGGGCGTGGGCACGCGTACGAAGATCACGTTCCCCGTCGTGTGGCTGAATCGTGTTGGCTTCAGCCACGTGTCATAAGAGTGGCGGCTGATTTTCTTTTCAATAGCGGAAAGAATTCGTGTCCATGGGTTCGCAGTTGCGGTGACGGTCGCAGTGGATAAAGACATTGCCTGAGTTTTTCCTGTTGCGAGCCGGCCAGGGGCCCACGTAGTAAGAACCGAACCTGCATGCTCCGCACGGGCGCTACGGAGCAGTTGAACAGCTATTTGCAGACAAAAAATTTCAATTGACTGGACGGCATACTAGCACAAGCAATCCGCTGTGGAAACGCGAGGAAAACCTTTTTTGAAATTTTTTTCGCAGACGGTGTCAGTTGAAAACTTTTTCTGCACAAAGATCAGTTCGTTGTAGCGGCATTGGTGCAAATTCCTGGTTCTATTTGTCGCAGAATGAAGACAGGGTCGGAAATTTTTCATTCACGCGTGCTCGAATCCGCGAATGCGGTTTGAAGTCTGAATGTTTCCTAAGATGCGCTCTTCTCTGATGGGCTGACAAGCACTTGATCGCAAACAGGCCCGCCGCGTATAGCACCAACGCGGGATTTGCTTTATACTTTTTGTTTGCACATAGCAAAAAGATTTTCGTGTAGGAGCGCCATACTCAATGCCCAAGCGCACGTTTCAACCTAACCGCCGCCGCCGGTCCAAGACGCACGGTTTTCGCACGCGAATGAAGACCAAGAGCGGCCGGGCAGTGCTTTCGCGCCGTCGCGCCAAGGGGCGCAAGCGTGTTTCCGTGAAGCCAGGGTTCCGGGAGTAATTTCAAGAGAGTTGCAGTTGGCCTCCCAACGAGTTGCAGACAGTCCTTCAGCCGGGTTTCCCAGGCACTCGCGGCTGCTGAAACACTCCGACTTTCAGCGTGTGTACCAGGGGGCAAAGAAAAGCTTCTCCGGAAATGTTACTGCGTTGTACTGCGAACGGCGCGACGGGAACCCTCCTGGGCCGCGGATCGGCTTCGCCGTAGGCAAGGTTCTCGGAGGAGCAGTTGCGCGAAACCGGATTCGACGCAGAATGCGGGCCGCAGTCGCGGCTCAACTGCAAACGTTGACCCGCCCGGTGGATGTTGTATTGCACCCGCGTAAATCAGTGCTGGACCTAGAGTTTGCCCGGCTGAAAACGGAGATTCAGCAGCTATTTGCCGCCATTCAGAAAGGCGCAGGACGATGAAGGCCGCCGCCGAAAGGCTTTTGAAAGTGTACAAGTACCTGGTTTCGCCATTGCTGCCGCCGGCGTGCCGGTTTGTACCCAGTTGCTCGGAATACGCCGCTGAGGCGGTTGCACGGCACGGTCTCTTTCATGGTGCCGTGCTCTCTTGTTGGCGACTGCTGCGTTGTAATCCCCTGGCCCGGGGCGGCTATGATCCCGTACCTACGACTCGATTGAGATCAAAGATTTGACCGAATACCGCAACCCTCAAGACGATCCAGGCTCACAGAAGCGGCTAATGCTCGCCTTCTTTCTGGTTTTTGTGCTCATCGCTGTGATGCAGTTCTTTATTAAGCCGCCGGCCAAGCCTCCGGAGCAGAAACAGAAAACCGCGCAAACCCAAACCACCCCCGCCGCGCCCACGGCTTCTACAATTGCTTCTCCCGCGCCTGCGGTAAAAGCGGCACCGGCTCGCGCACGCAAAGCCGCGGTGAAAGAGGCCGCAACGGAAACAGAAAGCGTGCTCGAGAATGATGCCTACAAGATTACTTTCACCAATCGCGGAGGGCTGGTTAAGTCGTGGATTCTGAAGAAATACAAGGACGATAAAGGCGGACCGCTCGATCTTGTCAACGCCTCCACCGCGCCCGTTCTCGGATATCCATTTTCATTTTTCTCCTATGACAAGGATCTTGAAAAGAAGCTGAACAGCGCTCTTTACGTGGTGCACGGGACCGGGTCGCAGGACGAACCGATCGTTTTTGAATATTCTGATGGTGATATTTCCGCCCGCAAGGTCTTCCGTCCTGAAGGAAAGAGCTACGTTGTCTCGCTCGAAACCGAGGTAACACGCGGGGGCGAACCGGTTACAGCTTACCCGCAATGGCCGGGTGGAGTTGGCGATCAGGCCAACCTTGGAGCGTACGCCAGTACGACCATTGACTGGAACGAGAACGGCAGCATTGAGAGAAAAGCCGCTACCTCCGGCAACTTCGTCACCGGTCACAAGTGGGTCGCGAATGGGCAGACCGTCAACGATCCATTTTACTGGGCTGCCCTGGTGGACAAGTACTTTGCTGTGGCGTTCATGCCTCCATCTCCGCAAGGCACTGCGCTGGTCACACTGAACAATCAGGTTGAAATTCCCAAGAACCCGTCTAATCCAAATGACACCAGCAAGGAAAAAGTTTCCGTGCTCGGCGCCGCATTTGGCAGCACCACAGGGCTAACACGTCTACGCATTCTGGCTGGTCCGAAAGCTGTGGACCTCCTTGAAGGCACGCAGGCTCAGCCGGGCGGCCCTGATCTCCGTGGCATTCTGGATTTTGGCACATTCGGATTTATCGCCAAGCCTCTGTTTCTGTGGTTGAAATGGACCTATGAACACTGGATCCCGAACTGGGGCTGGTCCATCGCTTTCCTGACCGTCGTGATCACCATGGCGCTCCTGCCGCTGCGAATGTCCAGCCAAAAGTCGGCGCTGAAAATGCAGAAGATCCAGCCGCAGGTCAAAGCCATCACGGAGAAATACAAGCGCTACAGCATCACGGATCCGCGCCGTCAGGAAATGCAGAAAGAAATGTCCGCGTTGTACAAGAAAGAAGGCGTGAATCCGATTGGCGGCTGCTTCCCCATGCTGTTGCAGATGCCCTTCCTTTTTGCCTTCTACGCGATGTTGGGCAGCGCCATTGAGCTGCGCCTTGCACCCTGGCTGTGGATCAAAGACCTTTCCGCTCCTGATCCCACGCATATTTTGCCCATTGCCATTGTGGTCTCCATGTTCGTAATGCAGAAGAGCACGCCTCAGGCAGGTATGGATCCGGCGCAGCAGAAGATGCTCAACTTTATGGGCCCGCTGATGATTGGTGGAATTAGCTGGGGCGTTGCATCCGGGCTCTGCGTTTACTGGGCCATCAGCAACGTGCTTGGATACGTACAGCAGATTTTCCTGAACCGCTCTGAACTGGCTCAACAGGTCCGCAAAAGCCAGGAGCGGCGGGCCACTCGCAAGAAATGACATTCCGGTAAGCGCGAATTCCGCTTGGAAAGATTGTTAACGATGCTTCAGGACAAGGTTGCAGCGGCAAAAAAAATCGATTTGCTTCTAAAGAATGTAATCGCTTCAGGCGGTTTTCGGCTGAAGTATCGCATCACCGTAAACCCGCCTGTGACCGCCGGACTGGAGCTGGAAACTCCGGACATTCTGGTTGAGCTTGCCGGCCCTGACAGTGATCTGGTTCTGGAGCGCGGCGGCGAGCTGCTGCGATCGCTTGAAACGCTCGCGCATGAAGCAGTCCGACTCCATGGTGAAGAGCACGACCGCATCGCGTTTGATTGCCGTGGCTACCGTGCCGCCCGCCACCGTGAGCTAAAGCTTGCCGCCGATGTTGCCGCAGAGAAGGTGCTGCGTACAGGGGTGCCCTACTCCTTCGCCCCCATGTCTTCCCGCGAGCGCCGGCTGATTCATCTGGCCTTTCGCGACCACCAGTCACTGGTAACGCAAAGTGAAGGCGAGGGGCTCCGCCGCTACGTCGTTCTTTATCCCAGAGACTATAAGCCTGCCAGGCCCGCACGCCGATAAGTACTCTTCCTTAACATGATCCTGTCTCGATCGGGGTATGATTCCCATTACAGCAAGCGTGCCAACGGGGTGAAGACAGCGCCCCGCCCTGGAATTTGAAGCCGCAGAAAAGAAAGTATCCACAATGTCCACGACCGTAACCATGATCGGCGAAGTTCCGATCTTTGAATTGCTCGATGCCGAAGAGCGCGAAGCTCTCGCGCAAATGATGGATTGCCGCGACTACAGGGCCGGCGAGGTCATCTTCCATTACGGCGATGCCGGAGGAGCAATCTTCATCCTGCGCAGCGGCCGGGTAGAGCTCTTTGTTGAAAGCAATGACGGCGAGAAGATCATGCTCGCCGAAAATGAACGCGGCGACGTCATCGGCGAGCTCTCATTCCTTGACGGGGGACCGCGCACCGCCACCGCTCTGGCGCGCGAGGACACTCAGCTCCTCACCATGGATCGTGAGCGGCTGGTCGAATTCATTGATCACCATCCTCACGCCGCCATGGACCTGCTTACGGTTGTTGGCCGCCGGCTCCGCACCACTGACGACTTGCTGCGCACCCGCGTATCCCGCAACTTGAACGTGGAAGAAGAAGAACGGTTGACCACGGGGCAGCGTGTCGCAGACAAGGTCGCAAGCTTTGGCGGCTCGTGGAAATTCATCGTCATTTTCGGCGTGGTCATGCTGGTCTGGGTGGTGTTGAATACATCCGCGCTGTTCGGGCGCCACTTTGATCCCTACCCGTTCATCCTTCTCAACTTATTTCTTTCCATGATCGCCGCAATCCAGGCTCCTGTCATCATGATGTCGCAGAACCGGCAGGCTGCCAAAGATCGCTTGAAAGGTGATCTGGATTATGAAATTAACCTCAAGGCCGAGCTCGAGGTGGCGCAGCTCCACCGCAAGGTAGATAACCTTTATGAGCGCCTTGAACAGCATTGGGCACGCATGGAAACCCGCAACCCACGTTGAGTCTTGAACCTGGATGACACCATCGTCGCCGTTGCTACTCCCCCGGGACGCGGTGGCATCGGAGTGGTGCGCATCTCAGGCAGCGAGGCGCGCAGCATCGCCTCCGCCATGCTTCGGCTCAGTCACCCAATGGAGGCGGGCCGTGCGTTGTTTGGTGAACTGATTGAGCCGGCTACGCAAGAGCGCATTGATGAAGTGGTTGTCACCTGCTTTGCCAGGCCGCACTCCTACACCACCGACGATGTTGTTGAAATCTCAGCGCATGGCTCGCCAGTTGTCCTCCGACACGTGATTGAATTGGCTACGGCATCCGGAGCCCGTCTGGCTGAGCCCGGTGAGTTCACCATGCGTGCCTTCCTGAACGGTCGCATCGATCTCACGCAAGCTGAGGCCGTCCGTGACCTGATCGAATCGCAAACGCTGTACCAGGCCAAAGTCGCCGCCCAGCAGCTTGAAGGCGCTCTCTCCAAACGTTTGCAGCCGGTGAAGAAGAAGCTGGTGGATTTGGTTGCGGTCATGGAGGCGGGAATTGATTTTGCGGAAGATGATGTCTCGGTTTTACCTGCGGATGAGATTCGCCAGCGCATCAACGCCGTTCAGCATCCGCTCGAGCAACTGCGGGCCTCTTTTGCTTACGGCAAAATCGTGCATGAAGGCTTTACGCTTGCTATTGTCGGCCGGCCGAACGTCGGAAAGTCGAGCTTATTCAATCGCCTGGTCGAGCGCGAACGTGCGATCGTCACCGCGACCCCCGGCACCACTCGCGACCTGGTTACGGAAACAGTCGCTCTCGGCGGCATTCCCGTTAAGCTCGTTGACACCGCGGGAATTCGTCAGTCACACGATGAGGCTGAAAGCATCGGGATCCGCAAATCCTATGAAGCCTTGAGCGAGGCGGACCTGGTGTTGGTGGTGCTCGATTGCACCCAGCCGCTCTCCACGGATGATAGTGAACTGCTCGTGGCCGGTCGCAGCCGCCATGCCTTCGCGGTCGCGAACAAAGCGGACCTTGATGCCGCCCGGCCTGTCTCGCTGGAGGATTACAAAGTGTTCCGCACGTCAGCGCTGACTGGCGAAGGCATTGACCAGTTGCGCCTGGAGATTCTCAGCCAGATTTCGGGCCATAGCGGCGCCGAGCACGAAACGGGATTTCTCACCAATGTCCGCCATCAGCGCCTGGTTGAGGAGTCCCTCGCCAGCCTCGATGCTGCGCGTGTCGCAGTAGAGCGCAAAATCCCCCACGAGATGATCATGCTTGATCTTTACGGGGCTCTGCGCCCGCTGGACGCCATCACCGGCGAAACCACGACGGATGACATCCTAAATCTGATCTTCAGCAGCTTTTGTATTGGGAAATAAAGTCAGGTTGGCGGCTTAGCGATGTCCGCGTGGTTGGTAATCATTCTCCTGCGAGTTGACTGCCTGCCATCGTCCATTCCGATACGCGAATACGTCAGTAAAAACGGTCTTGCGCACAGGCGCGCCGGACTTGTCCGTCGCCACGACGATTCCATTCACAATTCCCGTCGCGCCGTAAATTCTGACTTTCAATTGCTCAAAATGGCGCTGCAACTCATCGGCAGGACGTTTCCTGCTGCGCAAGAAATCTAGTTGATCTTGCTTCGAGATCATGCCGGAAGGCAACACGTGCACAAAATCATCGGCGAGAATCTTTTCTTGAATAGCCGGATCATCTTCGGCCTGAAGCCATCTCTGCTCCAGGGGCAGCAGCGCACGTTTGGCTCGAACCGCGTCAGGTTTAGGAATCTTCTGGGCATTGCCGCACAGCGTTAACATCAGCACGATAAAAAACAGGAAAAGTGTTTTGCGCCCTTGCATGCGCTGAGGATACTCCGGACGGCGCAGCGGGTGTATGGCTATGTCGGATTCACGCTAACGGTGACAATCTCTTGAATTTCCCCCGCGTCATCCCGGCCGCGTTCGAACGCGACGCCCGGCTTTCCGGCGAAGGTATTGGCCAGGCGCAGTTCTTTGATCTCGAACAGCCGGCCGCCGTCCCTGCCGATGTACTCGTCGTAGGTCACGCCTGAGATGTAGTAAGGATGGCCGCGCCAGATCATCAGCGCCGCCTGCTGTTGCTGCAGCCCTGCGATAATGGAATCCACCCTGCCCGGAGCGCCATCTGTGTACTGCAGCTCAAGCCGGACGTGCCGCCCATCGTCCAGTACGAACTCGTCATCCACCACTTTGGCCAGCGCGTCCATGGATGGCAGGTCAGCGCAGACTTCGCCGTAATTGAGCCTCATTACCCAGAAACTCTGGTCGAGCGCCACACCCTTGTCCGCAAGCATGGTTTCCAGGCCGGCGGCGAGCGCCCAATTCTCACAGCTCTGCTTGGCGGTGACCAGTTTGGCGGACTTGAGTTCGGCGGTCTGGTCGGGTTTGAGCTGGTAATCCTGGCGCAGCTTTTTGGATGGTTTATCGCCGCCCTGAAGGCTTATCACGCCCAGCAGGAAAAGCAACGCCAATGACCAGAATCTCCGCATGTCCGCCAAGTCTAGCTCGTCCAGCCGAGCGCGAGGAATACAGCTTTTGCCGGAGGTTCTTACTTTGCCAAGGCGGCGAGGGCCTGGCGAAAGAGCGCATCAAAGGATTCGGCGGACTTGTTCCCGAGCTGGCTTACTGCTTTTTCCGCCAGAGCGCGGTTGTAGCCCAGGTTCACGAGGGCGGAAAGCACATCCTCTTGCACCGGAGACGTCGCAGCTGCCGCGGGCACCCCGAAGGCCTCAAGCTTGTCGCGCAGCTCCAGCACCATCCGCTCGGCTGTCTTCTTTCCGATGCCCGGGATGCGTGTGAGCAGGGCCACATTGTTTCCCTTGATGGCCGCGACCATGGCTCCCGCCTGCATACCGCTCAGGATGGTGATCGCGAGTTTGGGCCCAATCCCACTCACGCTGATCAGTTTCTCAAAAAGCTGCTTTTCTTCCGGCCGCAAAAAGCCAAACAGAGCCAGGGCGTCTTCGCGGACATGAGTGTGAATGAAGAAAGCAACTTCTGCGCCCGCGGCGGGAAGATCAGAAAAAGTCGGAACGCTGATATTGACCTCGTAGCCCACGCCGGCAGCTTCAACCACGGCCTGGTTGGGATGCTTCGATAATAGCCTGCCGCGGAGGTGCGCAATCATCTATTCTGGTCGCTCCGCTCCAACCCGCTCGACTGAGCGCCGCTGGGATACGTCATAGATGCTCCTGGTAAGGCGCAGCTCGGCCGCCCGGCCTCGCTGCTCCTCAGCCGTGTCTACGGCGATAAATAATATTGAACTGAAATCCCGGATTTGGCGGAAACAGTTCCGCAACCTTCTTCAAGCGAGCAGCGAGCGCGGAGGGCGCCAGCAGCGGATACTCGCGCTCACGCAGCTCGTAATAGTCGACGTCAAGGCAGAGTGACAACAGGTAAATGGCAATGGCATCAGAGAACGCCGTCGCCAGATAGTCTGACTTGGCTTTTTCATCCACTCGGCCGGCCGCGGTCGCCTGTTTGCGGAATTCGAATGCATCCAGGCTGGTCTCGCCGCGCACGCTGCTGCTGGCCTGCTCCCATACCAGATCGGCGAAATGAGGCGAGATGCCAGCCCGGTCCACAAACGCATGGGCCACGTTGATATAAAACTCAAATGCAATTGAAAAACGGTCATCCAGCAGACGAGTGGAGATGAATACACACTGAGAATCGCCCGATTCGATGTTGCGATGACAGATCGCACGGTCCGTGAGCGAGGGATCGAAATGTTCCGCCACCAGCGTCTTATCGCCCTCTCCGATGGTCAGTGGAACAAAGTAGAAGGCCTTGCGGTCGAGCGCGGCCGCGATGGCTCCTGGAATGGCCTCGAGCATCCGTTCCAACTCGTCAGAAGGAAGCGTTACCTCGCCCGCCGTGGCATAGCATATGCCGTTGGGGGACTGGTTCACGCGCACGTTCCGGATGATCTCCTGCGCCGAGCGCATTTCCACATGGGCTGCCTGATCCACGGTATTATTCTAGCTTAGGGCTGGCGGCGTCACGCCGAATCGGGAATGTTATGGGAAAACTCATAGTTTGCGCAGGAATCGGGCTCGTCACCGGTGTGATCTGCTTCTTTTTGTCGGTGGCCTTTCTTTGCTTCGTTCTTCTGATCTATTGGGGCTTCAGCCACACTCATCCTGACATGTCACTGACCTACAAGGCGGCGGCCCCGGTAGCCGTTTTGGCGGCTTTGACCGGTTTCGCGATCAGCTTGTTTCGTATCTTCCGCACTGAGCCAGCCCACAAATAGCGTGTATATTTTTGGTTGATTATTGGTTTGACCCCCGCCAGAGCTGGATTTACACTTTTTTGCCCGCGATAACACATAATCCAAGGAGTCCTGATGAACGCTTTCCGGCGCTTCGCCGTCATCCTTCTGTCTGCATTTTTCACCCTGGGAATCAGCAAGGCATTTGCCCAGGAAAAAGTCGATCTCGATACCATCAGCCGCATCCGGTACGAAGGCTTCCACAACTCCAAAATCATGGAAATTGCCAGCGATCTCATGGATGGCATCGGCGAGCGCCTGACCGGCTCACCCAACATGAAGAAGGCAAATGAATGGACGCGCGATGAGCTCACTTCTTTCGGTCTGGTCAATGCTCATCTTGAACCTTGGGGCCCCTTTGGGCGCGGCTGGGCGAATGAATATATCAACGTCCACATGGTCTCGCCGGACATTGCTCCGATCATCGGATACGCGAAGGCCTGGACGCCGGGGACGAACGGCGTTGTACGAGGGCAGGTCGTTCGCGTCAACATTCGCACTCCTCAGGATTTCGCGCGCTACAAAGGCAAGCTGGCCGGGAAAATCGTATTGTTTGGCGAGGATCCCGAGATCAAGCCTTCCGTTGAGCCTCTCTCCGAGCGTTATAACGAGAAGTCGCTCGCTGAAATTGAGGAGTATCAAATCCCGAGTGAGCGCAATGAAGCACGCTTCCAGGAATTTCGCCGCCGCTTCCGCTTTTTCCAGCAGGTGAGCAAGTTCTTCGATGAGGAAAAGCCGCTAGCCATCATTGACCACAGTCGCGGTTCTTTTGGAGGCGGCACCGTGTTCGTCCAGCAGGGCGGTTCGTATAAGGAAGGGCAAACCGTCGGCACGCCGCAGGTCACCATCGCACAGGAACCATGGGACCGCATTGCCCGCTTGCTCTCGCAAAAGAAGGACGTTGAGCTCGAATTGAACGTCAAGAACGATTTCTACGACGCCAAGACGCAGTGGGATACCATTGCGGAAATCCCCGGCACAGACAAGAAGGACGAAGTGGTGATGCTGGGGGCGCACCTGGACTCCTGGCACTCCGGCACAGGCGCGACGGATAACGGCGCCGGTACGATTGTCATGATGGAAGCCGTGCGCATCCTGAAAGCGATTGGCGTCAAGCCTCGCCGTACTATACGGATTGGTTTATGGAGCGGTGAAGAAGAGGGCCTGCTCGGCTCCCAGTGGTACGTCGCTCACCACTTCGGTAGCCGCCCGCCATATAAGGACGCCGAGCGCCAGGGCGATCCGACCGTGATCCGGCGCGATGCTGGGCCCATGAGCATCAAGGAAGGCGAGCAATCGAAGGTTTCCGCGTACTTCAACGTGGACAACGGAACCGGCAAAATTCGCGGTGTTTACATGCAGGAAAATGCCGCTGTCGAGCCGATCTTTGAAGCATGGATGAAGCCTTTCCACGATCTCGGCATGGATACGCTGACCATGCGCAACACCGGCGGCACCGACCATCTTTCATTTGACGCTGTCGGCATCCCTGGCTTTCAGTTCATCCAGGACCCGGTGGAGTATGACACCCGCACTCACCACTCCAACATGGATGTCTATGACCGGCTCCAGCCCGATGATCTGAAGCAGGCGGCCGTGATCGTGGCGTCCTTCGTTTATCTTGCGGCGCAACGCGACCAGATGTTCCCGCGCAAGCCCATTGAGAAAGAGCTTCCGCCGATCCAGGAAGAGCAAGAGAATGCCTCGCCGGTGACCAATCCCAAAGCGGCAGACCAGCCGCAACAACCAAAACCCGCGGAGCAGCGGCCACCGAAATCGAACCAGCAGAAACCGCCAAAGCGGTAGTTCAGTTTCAACCCGGATAGCCACGGTGCGAACCGTGGCTTTTTCGTATTCTGGATTATTGCGCGGCTGCCGGGATCGAGGTCTGCGATGAAGATCTTTGCCAGAGCACGGAGGAGTCGATTTCCGCGATGGAACGCCTTCCGGTCAGCGCCATGGCTCTTTCGAACTCCTCCCGCAGAATGCGGATCACTCTTTCCACTCCCTCGGCTCCTCCTGCGGCAAGTCCATAGGCATAAGGGCGTCCAATCAGCACCGCGCGAGCCCCGAGAGCCAAGGCCATCAGAATGTCGGTCCCGCGACGAATCCCGCTATCCATCAGAACGGGAATGCGTCCGCGCACCGCGTCCACCACGCGCGGCAGAGCCTCAATGGCGGCGGGCAACATGTCGAGGTTGCGGCCGCCGTGGTTGGAGACAATGATTCCGTCCACGCCTGCTTCCACCGCCCGAACAGCGTCTTCTGGCGTGAGTATGCCCTTCAGGAAAACGGGAACTCCTGCGAATGAGCGCAGCCACTCAAGATCGCGCCAGTT
>Ga0134125_10002877_pt1 | contig 20204 bp, 15 predicted proteins | sample KB31751_FD_96464 | JGI IMG/M metagenome (GOLD analysis project Ga0134125, IMG submission 96464) | Terrestrial soil microbial communities with excess Nitrogen fertilizer from Kellogg Biological Station, Michigan, USA - KB3-175-1 | ecosystem: Environmental > Terrestrial > Soil > Unclassified ... | reverse complement strand
CGTCGGGCAGTGGAAGCGGCCCTGGTGCTACCCGAAGGTCGGCGAGACGATGCACGAAGCCGTCAACCGCGAATGTCTCGCGGCGCGCAACGGCGTGTCGATCATGGATGCATCGACACTCGGGAAGATCGACATCCAGGGAGAAGATGCGGCGACGTTCCTCAACCTCGTCTATACCAATTCGTGGTCGAAGCTCGCCGTCGGCCGCTGCCGTTACGGCCTGATGCTCGACGAGAACGGCATGGCGATGGACGACGGCGTCACGACTCGGCTTGCCGAGAACCATTACCTGATGACGACGACAACCGGGGGCGCGGCCCGCGTCATGGCGTGGCTCGAGCGATGGCTGCAGACCGAATGGCCGCATCTGAAGGTCTATCTCACCTCGGTTACCGACCATTGGGCGACCGCGGCCGTCGTCGGGCCGGGCAGCCGCGGGGTCGTGCAAGCGGTTTGTCAGGACATCGACTTCTCGGGCGAAGCGTTCCCTTTCATGTCGTATCGTCAAGGAACGGCTGCCGGCATTCCGGCGCGCGTCATGCGCATCAGTTTTTCCGGCGAACTGGCATACGAGGTCAACGTGTGCGCGAACGACGCGCGTCACGTATGGGAGGCGCTGATGGCCGCCGGTGAGCCGTACGACATCACGCCCTACGGAACCGAAGCCATGCACGTCCTGCGCGCCGAAAAGGGTTTCATCATCATCGGCCAGGATACCGACGGATCGGTGACGCCGGTCGATCTCGGGATGCAGGGGATCATCGCCAAGGGCAAGGATTTCATCGGCCGTCGCTCGCTTGCGCGTTCGGACACTGCGCGGGAAGGACGCAAGCAACTCGTCGGACTCCTTGCCGAAGACCCCAACGACGTACTGCCCGAAGGAGGCCCCGTGGTCGAGGATGCAAAGGCACCGACGCCTGTGCCGATGCTCGGACATGTGACGTCGAGCTACTTCAGCGCGTGCCTCGGGCGTTCGATTGCGCTCGCGCTGGTGAAGGACGGGACCAAACGCATGGGCAAGACGGTCCACGTGCCACTTCCGGATGGCAAGATGCTGAGGGCCGTCGTAGCAAGCTCCGTGTTCATCGATCCCGAAGGAGCGCGGCAGAATGTCTGACCAGGGCAGCCGGCGCGAAAGCCCGTTGGTGCGCTTCGGCCTTGCGGCGCGCGCAGAGGGCAAGTGTGCCAAAGCTCGCGTGGTTTGCACCGAGCGGCCATTCCTCGGTCATATCAACTTGCGCGGGGATGCCGGGGACGCGCGATTCATCGCAGCCGTTTCGCGCGTCGTCGGCACGGCGGTACCCATCGAGTCCAACACGGTGGCACATGGTGACGACAACGTCGTGTGCTGGCTGGGCCCCGACGAATGGCTGATCGTGACACCGACCGAACGCGAGGACGTTATGGCGCGCGAACTTCGTGCAGCGCTCGGCGGCCTTTTCGCTGCCGTGACCGAAGTCAGCGGCGGCCAAACCGTGCTCGCGTTGCGCGGCGAAGCGGTGCGCGATTTGCTCGCCAAGGGATGTCCGCTCGACTTGCACCCGCGGGCTTTCGGCGTCGACCGTTGCGCGCAGAGTCACCTCGCCAAGGCGCCGATCCTCGTTCGCCAGGTTGATGAAGCGCCGTCGTTCGAGATCATCGTACGCCGCAGCTTTGCCGATTATTTATGGCTCTGGCTGGAAGACGCCGCGAGCGAGTACCCGTTCGCGATCGAGGCAGCGACGATTGCACGTCCGGCACTCGAGGCAGAGGTCGACTGACGTCGCTCGGACGTGCGTGTGTTGGATCGGGATCGACGAATGGCAAAAGCGATGCCGGTCTGGACCGTGTGTCAAGAAACAGGCGTCCGGCAACTTGGTGGCTGGTTCGCAGCGATGTTTCGCTCGACTTCGAGTTCCGCGCGGCCCGCGCCCGTTTCGTGTTCCCGGGAAAGTGGACATGGGGCGTCGTATTCAGGGCTCATCTCGACGGCCCGGCGCGTGACGTTCAGGTAGACCTCGTGCTCCGACCAGCGGACGTCGGCAACCGACTGCGGCGGAAGCAGAACGTCCTTGCCCGTCAACCACTTGCGTGTATCCACCACGATGTAGAGAATCGTCCAGCGCTCGGAGTCGAAGATGAAATTTTCCACGCTGCCCATCGCGCCGTCGGTCGCCATGATTTCGTAACCGATCACTTCCTTGCTGCTGCGCAGATGCGAGTCGGCTGATTCGCCTTTCCGGTCTTCGCGTTGCTGACGCTCGCGCACAGACGTCTGATCCGTTCGTTGCGCAGAAAGCGCACTGTCGGGAGAAGCTCCGACCCACGGGACCGGATAAAAGCCGAGCCCCCATGGGTTCGAACCTTCCCAGTAGTTCGGGTAGCCGTAATAGTTGTAGTAATCGATCTCGTGTTGCCGCGAAACCGGCTTATCGGTGTCGATGCCCGGACTATCGCGCACTTGTTGCCGGCTGAGGTTGACGCTCACGATTCCATCGTCCCAACTCACCTCGAGTACCGAAATCGGCGAGACCAGCACCCTTCGGCCATTCAACCAACCGCCGGTCTTCACCACCATGTAGCGTATTGCCCAGCGCTCGTCGTCGAAATAAACATCCTTCACCTTGCCGATTTCGCCGTCCGTGGCGCCTACGGTGAAGTTGTGCAATTCTTTTACGGTATGTAGCATTTTGCCCTGCTCCGAGTTGCCAGCCGAAGAACGCGGCGTACTGGTTTTGCGATCCGCCGCTTTTGCCTCATTGTGAAACCGCGCCGATTGGCGGAATATCGGGAGACTCGGTGAGTTCGTGTGCGGTATTCTCCATGTCGAGCGCAAAGCCTGGGTGACGAAAATCGTCGCAAGGTGACGACCGTGCCTGCTCGTTCGCACGCGACCTGCGTCGGCGGGGCTTCGGAACGGCGAAAACCGGCCGGGCACTCGCAAGTCAAAGGATTCCCACAGCGAGAATCAAGGCTTCCCGGCCGTCAACGGCGGAAAAACATAGTAGTTTCAGTCAAGGCCGACCTCGCCCGACGCATGAGGCGGTGTGGCCTGCCCGCGCAGACTTCTCCCACTGATTCCTTCACGATAACGTTGCGCCATATTGCGTACTTCTCTTAAGGTAACTGGCCGTCGTCCCCCACGAGGGGACCGTGTATGCCGCGACTGCGTTGCCAAACACAAGCTACGGCCTTGTTCCACCGAGGCGAGACGATCTCATCGGGACGTTGAGGAGTGGCGTCGATGATCAGGATAGTTTTGGCCGACGACCACGCCGTGGTGCGTGATGGTCTGCGCGTTCTGCTGGAGGCACAGTCCGATATCGAAGTTGTCGGCGATGCCGCGAACGGCCGCGAGGCGATACGAGTGACGCACCAAATGCATCCGGACGTCGTCGTCATGGATATCGCGATGCCGGAGTTGAATGGCATCGAGGCGACGCTGCAGATACATGACGCGTCTCCGTCGACGCAGGTACTCATCCTTTCGATGCACTCGACCACCGAGCATATCTTCCGGGCATTGCAAGCCGGGGCGCGCGGCTATCTGCTCAAGGATTCGGCCGGCGCGGAGGTGGTGGACGCGGTCCGGGTCGTGTACGCGGGCCGGCGATACCTCAGTCAGAAGATCGCGTCGACGGTGATCGACGACTACATTTCTGAACGCCAGCGCGCAAGTCCGCTCGACAGCTTGAGTCGCCGCGAGCGGCAAATCCTGCAACTGGTGGCGGAAGGAAAATCGAGTGCCGAGGCTGCCGCGCTGCTGTTCCTGTCACCGAAAACGGTCGATACCTATCGCAGCCGGATGATGCAGAAGTTGGGCATTGCCGACGTGCCGAGCCTGGTCAAATTCGCGATTCAGCATGGCGTGACGCAACTCGACTGAGCGCAGTTGCCTTCAGATGTTCCTGCGCGGACACAATCGCAACTTGTGCGCGCTCGCCCATCGCCTCGACCTCACCTGTGGGCATCTCGAACCGGTCCGGCGCACCGGCCCGAAACCGGTCGTGCTCGCATATCGCCCCGCACGATGCCTCCCGTGAGAGTCGGCTACGCCACCGTCATGGCGCGCTTCCTCTGCAAGAGTGACACGCGATCAGCGAGCTAGGACTGCTGGCGTCGTGCCCGTTGCTCCTCGTAGCGGGCGGTCGCATCGCGTGCGATCGCGACCGAGCCCGCGACAACCCCCGAGACCGCACGTACCACGGCGAAGCTCATCTCCACGTACAGCCGCCGCCCGCTTTTGTGCAGGCCCCGGGTCATCGTGGGACGTCCGTCGAGTCGCGTCACGCCCGATTGCATGGCGCGCCGGAAGCCCGTCCAATGCGCTTCGCGCAGGCGCTCGGGAACGATGAGGTCAAGGCTCTCGCCAAGCGCTTCCTGTTCGGTGAAGCCGAACGTGCGAGTGGCACCTGCGTTCCAGATGCGAATCACGCCCTCGGTATCCGCGAAGATGACGGCGTCGGCTGCTTGAGCAAGGATCGCCTGTGCGAGGGCGCAGTCCTCTTCCATGGTCATCGCCTGGCGTCCCCACCCGCTACAGCGAAAACGCTGCAATCACCTGCAGGTAGCTTCACGGTGACAAAGCGGCGTCAGCAGATTTCCCTCCCGAGCGGGATGGTTGATACGCGCCGGGCGGCGTGCGGAACGGAATGGCGAGTCGATTCCAGCCATTGATCATGATCACCGCCAACGTGAGATCGGTAATCTCCTTTTCATCGAAGTGTCGCCGCACTTCGTCGTACAACTCGTCTTCGATCGGACCGTCTGCAATGTGTGTGACCGCTTCCGTCCAGGCAAGCGCGGCACGCTCGCGATCACTGTAAAACGGCGCTTCACGCCAAGTCGAAAGTACGTAGAGCCGTTGTTCGGTTTCGCCCGCCGCGCGCGCGTCCTTGCTATGCATGTCCAGACAGTAGGCACAGCCGTTGATCTGAGAGGCGCGCATCTTCACGAGGTCGAGAAGACCGTGCTCGAGTCCGCAATCGTCGAGATACGCCTGCAGGTTACGAAGGGCCGCCATTCCTCGAGGAGCGGCCCTCCAATAGTTCAATCTTTCATCCATCTCGTGCTCCATTTCTGCATCGCGGTGCTGATGCGCATCGGTTCGATTTGCTTCAAAACGAAAGCACCCTCATTCCGCTATCGTGCGTCGCCTCCCCGGCATTGTGGAACATGCGCGATTGCACGACTATCGGGAGACTCGGCGAGTTCGTGTGCGGTAATCTCCATATCGAACCGGCCGAAGATCCCCATTTCGCCGCTCACCGCGGCGAGATTCGTGCAGCAAGAGCTGCGTCGACCATCGCTCGAGCCTGTTCCATGACGCGGTCGAGGTGCTTCTCCCCGCGAAAGCTCTCTGCGTAAATCTTGTAGATATCCTCGGTACCCGAGGGACGCGCTGCGAACCAACTGCTGTCCGTCATCACTTTCAACCCGTCGATCGGCGCATCGTTGCCCGGTGCGCGGTTGAGTATCCGGCGTATCTTTTCGCCGCAGAGGTCGGTATGGCGGAACTCACCTGGCGATAATCGTGCAAGACGTTGCTTCTGCTGTCGGGTGGCTGTTGCCTGCACGCGGCGCTCGGCGGGCTCGCCCAAATCGCGGGCGATTGCCTGATACAGCTCACCGGGATCACGGCCCGTGCGCACGGTCATTTCGGCAGCCAGCAACGCCGGCACGATGCCATCCTTGTCCGTCGTCCACGTGCTGCCGTCGAGGCGCAGAAAGCTTGCGCCGGCACTTTCTTCGCCTGCGAAGTCAAGCGATCCGTCGCCGAGTCCGTCGACGAACCATTTGAATCCTACCGGCACTTCGTACACCCTGCGCTCGAGCCTTGCCGCCACGCGATCGATCATCTGCGTACTGACGATCGTCTTGCCGACCGCGGATCGCTTGCGCCATCTGCGTCGATGCCGGGACAAGTAGTCGACCATTACCGCCAGATAGTGATTCGGCGGCAGAAGTCCGGCGCTTTTCGTAACGATGCCGTGGCGGTCGTGGTCGGTGTCGCAGGCGAAAGCGACATCGAACCGCTCCTTCAATGCGATCAACGGCTGCATCGCATACGGCGACGAGGGATCCATCCGGATGCGCCCGTCCCAGTCGAGCGTCATGAACCGGAACGTGGGGTCCACGTCCCGATTGACGACGTCGAGGTTCAGCCGGTAGCGCTCGGCAATGGGCGCCCAGTAGTGGACACCGGCCCCGCCCATCGGGTCAACGCCGATGCGCAGCGCCGCGCCTCGCAGCACGTTCATGTCGACGACGCGCGCCAGATCGCGGACGTAGTTCTGCAGGAAATCGTGCCGGTGCGTCGTCGCGGCACGGCGCGCCTTGTCGAGCGCAGCTCGCTTCACGCCTTTCAACCCGCGCGCGAGCAACGAGTTCGCCCGTCTCTCGATCCAGTGAGTGATCTGCTCGTCGGCCGGACCGCCGTTCGGCGGGTTGTATTTGATACCGCCATCTTCCGGCGGGTTATGCGATGGCGTGACGACAATGCCGTCGGCGAGTCCGCTGGCACGGCCACGGTTGTACGTGATGATCGCGTGCGACACGGCGGGCGTCGGCGTGTATTCGTCGTCCTGCGCGAGCATGACGTCGACGCCGTTCGCTGCGAGGACCGCAAGGGTGCTGGCCTGTGCAGGGACCGAGAGTGCATGCGTATCGACGCCGAGGAACAGCGGGCCGTCGATACCGCGCCGCTTCCGGCATTCGCAGACGGCCTGGACGATCGCGAGGATGTGCGATTCGTTGAAGCTCTTCCGAAACGCGGAGCCGCGATGACCCGACGTTCCGAACAGGATTTCCTGGCCGGCAATCGCGGGATCGGGCACTTCGGTGTAGTACGCCGTAACGAGCTTCGGCACGTCGACGAGCAGTTCCGGCGGCGCCGGCTTGCCGGCGAGCGGATTCGTCGTCATCGCCACTGCTTCAGTCGCCGGTAGCGCCGGATCAACGCATTGGTCGAGCTGTCGTGCGTCAGTTGCGGTTCGGCACGGTCCACGAGTGCCGGAATCGTCTGCTTCGCCAGGACCTTCCCGAGTTCGACGCCCCATTGGTCGAACGAATCGATGTCCCAGATCACGCCCTGCGTGAACACGCTGTGCTCGTAGAGCGCGACCAGCGCCCCGAGCGTTTCCGGCGTCAGGCGCTCGGCGATGATCGTGTTGCTGGGCCGATTCCCGTCGAAACTGCGATGCGGCGCGAGCCAGTGCGCAACGCCCTCCGCCTCGACTTCCGCCTGCGTCCTGCCGAACGCCAGCGACTCGGCCTGCGCGAACAGGTTCGCCATCAGCAGATCGTGCTGGTCGTCGAGCGGATTCAGCGTCTGGCAAAAGCCGATGAAGTCGCAGGGCACGAGCTTCGTACCCTGATGGATGAGTTGGTAGAACGAGTGCTGACCGTTGGTGCCGCGCTCGCCCCAATAGATCGGTGCCGTCTGATAATCGACACGCGCGCCGGCCAGCGTGACGTGCTTGCCGTTGCTCTCCATCGCCAGCTGTTGCAGGTACGCCGGTAGGCGTTCGAGATACTGGTCATACGGCAGCACGGCCACCGTCTGCGCATCGAAGAAGTTGTTGTACCAGATGCACAGCAACCCCATGAGCACCGGCAGATTGCGATCGAACGGCGTGTCGCGAAAATGCCGGTCCATCGCGTGAAAGCCCGCGAGCATGGCTTGGAAGCGCGCAGCGCCGACGGCGACCATCGTCGACAACCCGATCGCCGAGTCCATCGAGTAGCGGCCGCCGACCCAGTCCTCGAAGCCGAACATGTTCTCCGCGCTGATTCCGAACTTGGCGACCTCCTCCGCGTTGGTCGACACGGCGACGAAGTGCCGGCCGACGGCGCGCTCGTCGCCCAGGGCGCGCAAGCTCCATGCGCGGGCGGCACGAGCGTTGGTCAGCGTTTCGAGCGTCGTGAACGACTTCGAGGAAATGATGAACAGCGTTTCGTCGGCGTCGAGATCGCGCGTGGCTTCCACGAAATCGGTGGGATCGACGTTCGAGACGAAGCGAAACCGCAGATCGCGCCGGCTGTAATGGCGCAGCGCCTGATACGCCATCACCGGACCCAGATCCGATCCGCCGAGGCCGATGTTGACGACGTTGCGGATGCGCTTGCCGGTATGCCCGAGCCATTCGCCGCTGCGAATCTGCCCGGCGAACCGCGCCATCCGCTCGAGCACGGCATGCACGCCCGGCACGACGTCGACGCCGTCGACGAAGATCCGCTCGCCTTCGGGTGCCCGCAACGCCACGTGAAGCGCGGCGCGGTCTTCGGTCACGTTGATTTTTTCGCCGCTGAACATCGCGGCGATGCGCGCGCGCAGACCGCACTGCTCGGCGAGATCGAGCAGCAGACGCAGTGTTTCGTCGGTCATGCGGTTCTTCGAGTAGTCGAGATAGAGACCGGCCGCTTCCGCAGTCAACCGCTCGCCGCGCAGCGGATCGTCAGCGAAAAGCTGTCGCAAAGTCCGCTGCCGGATCGTTTCGTAATGCGCTTCCAGCGCTTTCCAAGCCGGTCGTTGCGTCAGCGTCGGCGGCTGCATTTCAGGCGTGCGCATCGTCGTCCAGCCCCTGCGTGATGATCGTCGCGAGCGCGTCGCTCTGTCGCGCGCACTCCACCGCATCACCCTTCAGCACGCCCGGCGGTTGCGAGGGCGTCACTTTTCGCCGCGATGCAATCCAGCAGATCTCGCCACGCCTTGTCGAACGTCCTGGCGCCTTCGATCTGGAGTTGATCGGCCAATGCCGCGTCGTCCACCCCGGCGCGCCGGTATTCGGCGATGACGCGCTCGGCGTCGCCGCCATCGATCGGCAACACGCCTTCCACGTGCCCGTGATCGGCAAATGCGAGCAGCGTCTTGTCGGGAATCGTGTTGATCGTGTCCGGGGCGGCGAGCGCCTCGATGTACAGCGTGTCGGATGCGGCGGGATCCTTGGTTCCGGTGCTGGCCCAAAGCAGTCGTTGCACTCCGGCACCGGCGCCCGCCAACTTCCGCCACCGCGGAGAAGCCAGCAATTCGCGGTAAGCCTTGTAAGTGCGCTTGGCGATCGCGATGCCCAGACGATTGCGAAGCTCGACCGCCACCTTGTCCTTCACCGCGACGTCCCAGCGGCTCACGAACAGCGACGCAGCCGAGTCGACGCGCGGATCGAGCCCGGCCGCAATTCGCCGCTCGATGCCGCGCAGATACGCGTTCGCTGCGGCTAGGTACTGTTCGCGTGAAAAGAGCAGCGTGACGTTGATCGGCACGCCCGCGAAAATGGCCTCCTCGATCGCGGGTACTCCCGCGCGCGTTCCGGGAATCTTGATGAACAGATTCGAGCGTCGCCCTCGTGCATGCAGTCGCTTCGCTTCCCGGATACTGCCGGCCGTATCGTCCGCCAGCAACGGCGACACTTCCATCGAAACCCAGCCGTCGACGCCACCTGTCGCCTCGTGGACCGGACCGAACAGATCCGCCGCGCGTGTCAGGTCCTCGAGTGCGAGATCGATGAAGAGCTCTTCGCCGGATTGACCCGCAGCCGCCTTTCGTCGAATCGAATCGTCGTAGAAGTTGCCGTGACGGATCGCGTGATCGAAGATCGTCGGGTTCGAGGTGAGCCCGGTGATCTCGAAATCGTCGATATAGCGACGCAAGGTGCCGTCGGCCAGCATCTCGCGCGTTATGTTGTCCAGCCACAGGCTTTGCCCGAGCTCGTGAAGTCGTTGGGTCGCTTTCATCGTTGCTCCTGTTGCGTGGATCCGGCATCGTGCTTGCCGAGGAATGCGCCGAAATCGCGATCGGCCAGGTCGCCAATGTGATCGACCGACCATGCGGCAGGCGGATACGCGGCGAGGTTGGCGGGATCGAACGCATAATGGCCCTGGCGTGCAAAGACCGTCGTCAGGCGATCACCCCACGCGTCCTTCATCGCGGCGAGGATGCGCAGCTTGTCGTCGACCATCACGTAATGGCGCGCCGGATAGCGTTGCGCGACGGCATCGAGCATTTGCTCCTTGTGGATGTAGATCAGCACGCGGCCGTCGACCGCGTCCCATAGCCCTGAGCGCTGGACTTTGCGGGGCTGAAATACCACGTCGCCATCCGACAGAATGACCGTGAGGCCCAGGCGACGCAGATGCGCGATCGCCGCGAGCGAGCCTTCGTACAGCCGGTCGGCGAACGGATAATCCACCAGGTACGAGGACATCAGCAGCAGCCGCGGATCGTTCATGTCGTCGAGCCGGTAACGTTGCAAGGCGCCGAGGTAATCCGCGTAGCCCAGCTCGACGCGCAGTTCCTCGAAGATCGTCCAGTACCGGTCGCGGCTCTCCACCCCGAACTCGCGCTCGAGATGATTGCGAAGATCGCTCTGCACCCCGTCGTTGTCGAGCAGCGTGTTGTCGCAATCGACCAGGAATACGATATCGGTTAGCGGATTCACGAGACTCCTGGATGAGGCGCCGGGTCGTGCCAACCGCCGTCGCCGGCGATGATTCGATCGGCGTTGGCGGGTCCCCAACTGTCCGTCGCGTACGGCTCGACCGGCACGACGTTCCCCAGAATGGGATCGACGACACGCCAGGCTGCCTCGACCGCTTCGGCGCTCGTGAACAGCGACGCATCGCCGCCGATCGCGTCGCCGAGCAAGCGCTCATAGGGCATCATGTCCTCGCAGGAATCACGATGCACGACGAGCTCGGTCTGCCGCCCGGTCATGACCGGTCCGGGCGCCTTGACGCGCGCGCCCACGGAAATGGAGACATCGGGACTCAACCGGAAACGGAAGTAATTCGGCGCACTCGCCCCGGCGTTGGCAAACACCGCTTGCGGAGGCTCTTTGAGCGTCACCATGATCTCGGTCGTCGTTACCGGCAGCTCTTTGCCGGCGCGGATGTAGAAGGGGACGCCTGACCAGCGCCACGTGTCGATATGAAGCCGTAGCGCGACGAAGGTTTCCGTCTGCGAATCGGACGCGACACCGGCTTCGTCACGATAGCCGGCGAACTGCCCGCGCACCACATCGCTCGCTGCGAGCGGACGCATCCCGCGAAATGCGCGCAGCTTTTCGTCGCGCACGGCGCCCGAGCCTGGCCCGACGGGCGCATCCATCGCCAGCAATGCCGTCACTTGCAGGACGTGGTTCTGCACGACGTCACGAATCGCGCCGACTTTGTCGTAGAAGCGGCCGCGGCCCTGCACGCCGAAGCGCTCGGCCATCGTCACCTGCACGCTCGCGACATAGTTGCGATTCCAGATCGGTTCGAGCAAAGCGTTGGCGAAGCGAAAAAAGAGCAGATTCTCGACCGCTTCCTTCGCAAGGTAATGGTCGATGCGGAAGATGGCGGACTCGGGGAAGACACTCCGCAGGCAGCGATCGAGCCCTTCCGCGGAGGCGAGATCGCGGCCGAACGGCTTTTCGACGACCACCCGGGCATCCTTCGCGCATCCCGACCGCGCCAATCCTTCGACCACCGTCGTAAACATGCTCGGAGGAATGGCGAGGTAATGCAGCGGTCGGGTGGCATTTCCCAGCACCTGGCGCAGGCGTTCGTAAGTCGAGGCATCGGCATAATCGCCGCCGATGTACCGGAGCCGGTCGGAGAGCTTGGCGAACGCCTCCGCGTCGACGCCGCCGTGCTGCTCGAGGCTTGCGCGCGCGTACGCGCGAAGCCCGTCGACGCTGCGCGGCGATCTCGCAACGCCGATGACCGGCACGTCAAGTGTCCCGTGCCGGATCATCGACTGCAGCGCCGGGAAGATCTGCTTTCGGGCGAGATCGCCGGTCGCGCCGAAAAAAACGAGCGCATCCGATCGCGGTACGGCCGTCGTCACGGGATTCATCGGGGCCCGGCCGGCTTTTCCACGTGCCCACCGAACGCGTGTCGCATCGCCGACAACACGCGATCGGCAAACTCGGCGTCTCCGCGCGAACTGAAGCGTTGGTAGAGCGCGGCGCTCAGGACGGGCGCCGGCACGCCCTCGTCGACCGCCGCGGCGATCGTCCATCGACCCTCGCCCGAATCGGACACGCGGCCCGCGTAGTTCGCAAGCGCGCCATCGTTCGCCAGCGCACCTGCGGTGAGATCCAGCAGCCAGGAGCTGATGACGCTGCCGTGCCGCCATACCTCGGCAATGGCCGGCAGATCGAGCTCGTATTGGTAGTACTCGGGATTGCGTAACGGTGTGGTTTCGGCGTCGCTCGCGCGTGGTCGCCTGCCCGCGTCGGCGTTCCGCAGAATGTTGAGTCCCTCGGCGTATGCGGCCATCAGCCCGTACTCGATTCCGTTGTGCACCATCTTGACGAAGTGACCCGCACCGTGCGGCCCGCAATGGAGGTAGCCGTGCTCCGCGGTCCCGTCGACTCGTGCACCGCCGGACGTACGCGCCGCAGCGTCAACGCCCGGGGCAAGCGTTCGGAAGATCGGGTCGAGCTCGGCGACGACCGCGGCTTCGCCGCCGATCATCAGGCAATAGCCGCGGGCGAGACCTGCGATCCCGCCGCTCGTCCCGACATCGACGTAATGAAGACCGCGCGATTTCAACTCGGCCGCACGACGGATGTCGTCACGGTAGTAGGAGTTGCCGCCGTCGATGACGATGTCGCCGGGTTCGAGCAGCGGCGTCAGCAGCGAGAGCTCCTGTTCGACGATCGCAGCAGGCACCATCATCCAGACCACGCGCGGCCTGTGAAGCTGCGCGACCAGATCCTCGCGCGTCGCGGCACCGGCGACGCCCGACTGCAGCGCCGCGCCGATGGCGGCCGCATGCACGTCGTGCACCACGCATGCATGGCCCCCGGTGACGAGCCGGCGCACCATCGCCGACCCCATTCGTCCCAGTCCGATCATTCCGAGCTGCATCACGCATCTCCCACGCGCGCGCCGCGCGAAGCATCCACCGCTACCACGATATTGTGGTCCTGCCGATCGTCGACGAGCGTAACGGGTTGGCTGCCGACGTCGATACCGTCCACCGTCACCTGCTGCCCACTGCCTCCATCATTCGATTGCGTGACCTCGATGTGGTAGACCGTCTCCCGATGCCGGTACCTCAACTTGAATTTCCTCCAGTCGGGTGGCAGGCACGGCGTGATCGACAGCGCGCCGGCTTCGACGCGCAAACCCAGCAGCGATTCGACGAGCAGCCGGTACATCCAGCCCGCCGAGCCCGTGTACCACGTCCACCCGCCACGGCCGGTGTGCGGAGCAAGGGCATAGACGTCGGAGGCGAGCACGTACGGCTCCGTTGCATAGACCGCCAGGGATTCGGGCGTTCTCGCGTGATTGACGGGATTGATCATCGTCGCGAGTTCCCAGGCGCGCTCGCCGTCGCCGATCCCGACGAAGGCCATCGCCGCCCACACTGCCGCGTGCGTGTACTGGGCGCCGTTCTCGCGCACGCCCGGCAGGTAACCCTGGATGTACCCGGGACTGGGGTTGGATCGATCGAATGGAGGATCGAGCAGTTGAACCACTGCGGCGTTCCGCCGAACGAGTTGTCGATCCACCGCGTCCATCGCCGTGCGCGCCCGCTGCGGATCGCCGGCTCCGGACAACACCGACCAGCTTTGCGCGATCGAATCGATCCGGCACTCGGCGTTCGACGATGTGCCGAGCGGAGAACCATCGTCGAACCAGGCGCGACGGTACCAGGCGCCATCCCAGGCACTCTGCTCGATATTGTTGCGCAGGCCGGCGGCTTCGCGCTCGCACCGTGCGACGAAGTCGACATCGTCACGCAGCCGCGCGAGTTCCTTGAACTCGATCAACACGGCGTGGAGGAAGAAGCCGAGCCAGACGCTTTCGCCCTTGCCGCGCGCGCCGACGAGGTTCATCCCGTCGTTCCAGTCGCCTGCTCCCATCAGCGGCAGCCCGTGCTCGCCGAAGCGCAACCCGCGCTCGACTGCGCGTACGCAGTGATCGTAGAGATTCGTCACCGTTTTCGATGTCGCAGGCAACTCGTAGTAGGACTCCTCGTCGTCGCCCAGCGGCCGGCCGTCGAGGAAAGGCACAGGCTCGTCGAGCACGTTACGGTCGCCGGTCGCGAGCACGTATCGGCACGTCGCAAACGGGAGCCACAGAAAATCGTCCGAGCATCGGGTGCGCACGCCCTGCCCTTGTGGCGGGTGCCACCAATGTTGGACGTCCCCCTCGGGGAACTGGCGCGACGCACAACGCAGCAAATGCTCGCGCACGCGCTCGGGCGCGGCGTAAACGAGTGCCATCGCGTCCTGCAGCTGATCGCGAAAGCCGAATGCACCCCCGGGCTGGTAAAACGCGTTGCGTCCCCACATGCGGCACGCCAGAACCTGGTACAGCAGCCAGCCGTTGGCGAGCACGTCGAGCGCCTTGTCCGGCGTGTCGACCTGTACGGCACCGAGCGTGCGTGCCCAATAGGCGTTGACTGCCGCGAGCGCTTCATGCGCCGGTGCGATCGCGCAAAAGCGCCGTACGAGTTCGCGCGCCCCCTCGTCACTATCGGCGGCGCCAAGCAGGAATACGAAGCTGTGCACGTCGCCGGCGGCGAGATCGACGCGCGCGCGGAGCGCGGCACACGGGTCGAGCCCCGCGCCGACCGTACCGGAAAGTCGCGGCTCGCCCATCGCGGACGGATCGCGCAACGCGCCACCCTCGCCGAGGAACTCCTCCCGGTCGCCACAAACGGTTGGTGACGCATCGTCGACGGCGAAGAACGCGACGCGCCCGGGAAACGCCGTGTTGTAGGCGTTGCGCGCCAACAGCGCGCCGGTGTCCGCGTCGAGCTCCGTCACGATATGCATCGCGGTTTTCGTGCGTGCGTCCCCCAGCACCCATTCGACGTAGCCGGTCGCCGAAAGCCGGCGTGCGCGTTGCGATCGATTGGAAAGCGTGAGGACGGCAAATTTCACGGGCGCGTCGACCGCGACGTAGACGGACAATTCGGATTCGATGCCGTTTTCGGCATGCTCGAAGACGCTGTAACCGAAGCCGTGCCGCACGACGTACGACGCTGCGCCACCGGCCGGCAGCAGCGTCGGCGACCATACGCTGCCGTCCTCCTCGTCGCGCAGGTAGAACGCCTCGGTGTTGGGATCGCAGACGGGATCGTTCCACCAGGGCGTCAGGCGGAACTCATGCGCGTTCTCGCTCCACGTCGCAGCGCTGCCGCTCTCGGAGATCAGCGTTCCGAAGTCGGCGTTTGCAATGACGTTCACCCAGGGAGCGGGCGTCGTGTGTCCCGCGGCAACCGTGATGACGTATTCGCGACCGTCCGGCGTGAAACCGCCCTGCCCATTGTCGAACAGCCGTTCGCGCCGTGGCCGATCGATTCTTGCAGCACGTTCGTTGCCGCGGTACGAAAGTGCGCGAGGTGTGCCCCGTGCCCGTACGGCGCCGTGCCGATCGAGTTGCCGGGCGAGGCTTCCGTCGTCGGCGTCGAGAGCGATGCGGGCCGAAGCGCGCAGCAGGATTCGATCGGCATCGCTCATGCCGGTTGCCGCAAGCACGAAAATGCCGCCAGGCTGGTCCATCGCATCGGTGTCGCCTGCTGCGGCGATCAGCGCGTCGACGGCCGAGTGCAACGGAACGCCGTGCTCCTCGACCGGTTCTTCGAGAATCACGAGGTCCGCCGTCAACCCATGCAGCCGCCAGAACGCGCGTGCCTGCAGCAGTTGGCGTACCAGGGCGACGTTCGCAGCGTCCGCAATCCGAAGCAGCACGATCGGCAGATCGCCGGAGATCCGGTAGCGCCACAAAGCGGACTGCCCTTCGCGATTGAGGCCAGGAGCCGCGCGATCCGAGGGCCGCGATGCGTTGGCATAAACGATGACACGGACAAGCTGCAGGAAGCATCGCGCATCCGTGCCGACAGCGCCGATCGAGCGAAGAATCGCCTGCTCACGAGCCGCTCCGGCAGCGAGCGTGCGCTCGACGAAGGGCTCCTCACGGCATTGGGCCGCCAATGCAAGACATGCTTCGCGTGTTTCGGCAACACCCGTCATCAGATCGATCGTCGCCGTCGCACCCGGTGCCAGCGAAACACGGCAACGGATCGCGACGACCGGATCGAGCACCGGGCCGGCGCGACCGGACAAGGACGTGCCGGCATCGAGGACTTGCGGATTGGCGAGTGTCCGACCACGACCGATGAAGCTCATGCGATCGGTCTCGTACGACACGTTCGTGTCGTCCGACCGCGTGGACAACAGGTGGAACAACCAAGGCGTCACCTCACCGTCGGCACGAGGACGGCGCTTGCACAGAATGGCGCGGTAATCGCGAACGATCTCGGTTTCGACGAAGAGCTTCGCAAACGCCGGATGTGCCGCATCGGTGGCAGGCGGCGCAAGCACGATTTCCGCGTAGCTCGTCACATCGAGCGTCCGCCAGTCGGCGGAGGCATTCGTAACGGCGACTCGGCGCACCTCGACGTCGTGCTCGGGTGCCACGGCGACCTCGGTGCACGAATCGATGCCGCGGTCGCGACGGTGGAACACCGCGCGTCCGTCGTTGAAAACCGGCACCGGATCGTCGATTCCTCTACGCGTCGGCTGATAGGTTGTCGACCAGACGTTTCCGTTCGCAACGTCGCGCAGATAGCAGAAGGAGCCCAGGTCGTCGCAGGTAGCGTCGCTGCGCCAGCGCGTGAGCGCCAGGTTTTGCCAGTGGCTGTACCCGCCACCCGTAGCCGAGACGAGCACGTGATACCGGCCGTTCGACAGCAATTGGACAACGCGAGCCGGTGCGTCGGCAGGCGCGCTCACCGCGGCACGTCGTCGGAATGTCCGGGCAAGCGCGCGTGTTGCCCGGACGACGACAAGCCATTTCGTGTTTCTCTTCGCATGTCGTTACTGAGACCGCGAGTTCTTGCCTTCGGTTGCGTCGGAACGCGAGGCCTTTCGGTCGAGTCTCACAATCTTGTGGCGCCGAGATCCGAGGCGCGACCTTGTCCCTGGCCGGGTAAACGCACGAGGAGCCGCTCGCATGAACTCACCTTCTTCCACCGATTTGACCGTCGATCCGGATGATCTCTGCATCAACACGCTCCGTTTCCTTTCGGTGGACGCCGTGCAAAAGGCCAACAGCGGCCATCCCGGCCTGCCGATGGGCGCCGCTTCCATGGCGTATGTCTTGTGGACGCATTTCCTCAAGCACAATCCAGCGAACCCCGGCTGGGTCGATCGCGATCGGTTCGTTCTCTCTGCCGGTCACGGTTCGATGTTGCTGTATGCGCTGCTGTACGTGACCGGCTACGACGTCTCCCTCGATGAGATCGAGCGCTTCCGCCAGTGGGGCAGCATTACGCCAGGCCATCCCGAGCGCGGGCTCACACCCGGCGTCGAAGTCACGACCGGACCGCTGGGGCAAGGATTCGGCAACGGCGTCGGCATGGCGATGGCGGAGGCGCACCTCGCAGCGCGCTACAACCGCGCCGACTTCGACATCATCGACCACTTCACGTACGCGATCGTAAGCGACGGCGATCTCATGGAGGGCGTCGCGTCGGAGGCGGCATCGCTTGCCGGCCATTTGAAGCTCGGCAAGCTGATCTATCTGTACGACGACAATCGCGTCACCCTTTCCGCCGCCAGCGACATCACGTTCACCGAGGATCGTGCGCGGCGCTTCGATGCCTATGGGTGGCACGTCCAATCGATCGACGACGGCAACGACGTGCGAGCCATCGACGAAGCGTTGACCGCGGCTCGCGCCGAATCGACGCGCCCGTCGCTGATTCTCGTACGTACGCACTTGGGCTATGGCTCGCCCAACAAGCAGGATACGTTCGAAGCGCACGGCTCGCCGCTCGGCAAGGATGAAGTGCGCCTGACGAAGCGCAATCTCGGCTGGCCGGAGGATCCGCCGTTTGTCATCCCCGAGGCCGCGCTCAGGCATTTTCGGCGAGCCGTCGAACAAGGCGCGCGAGCGGAGGCTGCCTGGAACAGCCGATATTCCGCCTACGCGCGGGCGTTTCCGGATCTCGCCCGCGAGTTCCAGCAGGCCATTCGGGCCGAGATGCCGCCGAACTGGGACGCGGACATCCCCGTCTTTCCCGCCGACGACAAGGGCATCGCCACGCGCGTCGCCTCGGGCAAAGTGATGAACGCGATCGCCCCGCGCATGCCGGCATTGATCGGTGGTTCGGCGGATCTCGATCCGTCCACGTACACCGCGTTGACGGGATTGGGGGACTTCCAGCCGGCCGGCGCAAACGCGCTCGATCGAGAAGGCTCGGTGGGCGGGGGTTGGAGCTTCGCCGGCCGCAACCTGCACTTCGGGGTGCGCGAACATGGGATGGGCGCAATTCTGAATGGTCTCGCCGCGCACGGTGCAACGGTGCCCTTCGGCGCGACATTCCTGATCTTCTCCGATTACATGCGACCGCCGATCCGTCTCGCCGCATTGATGCAATTGCACGTGATCTACGTGTTCACCCACGACAGCATTGCATTGGGCGAGGACGGCCCCACGCATCAGCCGATCGAACAGCTCGCCGGTCTGCGATCGGTTCCGCGTCTCATCGTCATCCGGCCCGGCGATGCCAACGAGACCGCCGTCGCCTGGCGCGTCGCACTGGAAACACGAGACCGGCCCGTAGCGTTGATACTCACGCGACAGCCCGTTCCTACGCTCGATCGCAGACGGTTTGCGAGCGCCGACGGGCTGCGGCGCGGCGCCTACGTGTTGTCGGATGCATCGGACGGCAACCCCGACCTGATCCTGATCGCAACGGGATCGGAGGTTGCCCTTGCCGTTGCGGCAGCGAGCAAGCTCGGCGCACAAGGCGCACACGTGCGCGTCGTTTCGATGCCGAGTTGGGAACTCTTCGACGTGCAGTCGCCGGAATACCGCGACGCGGTCCTGCCGCCTTCGGTCACGGCGCGCCTTGCGATCGAAGCAGGCACATCGCAGGGCTGGCATCGCTACGTCGGCAATCGCGGCGACGTGCTGGGCGTCGATCGTTTCGGCGCGTCCGCACCCGGCGATGTCCTGCTGCGCGAGTATGGATTTACCGTCGAAAACGCATGCAGGCGAGCCCTCGCCACGCGGCAATAGCTCACCCGCATTCGAAAGGGGGGCGGGAAGCCCATCAAAACAAGGCGCGCTTCGGCGGCTGAAACGCAACGATCAAAGCGGTCGGATCTGCCGCGGATTCAGGCTTTGACCACGCTTAGCGCCTTACCGCTGTGATGCAGGATGGACGGCTCGCCGGGATGATGATCATGCTGGCGTACGCTGTACATCGTATTGTCCGCGGTGGTTCCAAGCTTGTGCACTCCGATAACGGTGCCGTGACCAATGGCGCTGCGATAGTGCCAGGTCACGCTGGTGCCGACGGGAATGGTTTCGAAAGACTTTTCGGTCGTTGCCATCTCTATGCTCGTTGGTTACACGATCTCAATTCGTTTGCCCGGCCGTACGCGGCGCATCGGCCTCCATCGATTCGATGTTTCATCGCCTGCTCTATCGCACGAGTTTCGCGTCGAGGCTGATCGTGGTGCCGGCGAGGGCTTGCGAGACCGGGCAGCCCGCTTTGGCGGCCTCTGCATGCTTGGCAAAAGTCGCCATATCGATACCCGGCACCGCGGCCTCGCAGGTCAGGTGACTCTTCGTGATTTTGAAGCCTCCATTCTGCGGCAGTATCGTTACCTGCGCGGTCGCATCGATGTAATCGGGTTTGAATCCCGCGTCTCCCAATACGAGCGACATCGCCATTGCGAAGCAACTCGCATGGGCCGCGCCGAGCAGTTCCTCCGGATTCGTACCCTTGCCGTCCTCGAAGCGCGAGTTGAACGAATACGCGCTCCTGAACGCGCCGTTTCCGAAGTCGACCTGCCCCTTCCCATCCTTGATGCTTCCTTCCCAACGTGCGTGTGCCTTGCGCGTCGCCATGACAGCTCCTTTGCAGCTAACCACACTTCAGAGATGAACGACCACCCTTCGTGGTCGCGAGCGGCAGACAGACGTCGGCGTTCGTTCCATGTCTCGATGATCCGCTCTGTCCGACGTCGATCATGATTGGCAGATGCGCGACACTCGGCTCAGCGTCGTCGCTGGCCCAGCAAGCGGCGACTGGCTGCGACGGGCTGGGAAATCGGCGTCTTGACGACACGCATGGGCCGAGGGGGTGCAATACCAAGCGACCATAGCGTGAGCGCCTAGGGAGACTGTTGCAACCGAATAAGGAGCATTTTCATTCGTGACACCTGTGATGGCCATCCTCGACACTACACGCGCTCGCGGGACCGGGG
>Ga0134125_10002875_pt1 | contig 20210 bp, 16 predicted proteins | sample KB31751_FD_96464 | JGI IMG/M metagenome (GOLD analysis project Ga0134125, IMG submission 96464) | Terrestrial soil microbial communities with excess Nitrogen fertilizer from Kellogg Biological Station, Michigan, USA - KB3-175-1 | ecosystem: Environmental > Terrestrial > Soil > Unclassified ... | reverse complement strand
GCCGCCGATCAATTGCTCCGCATCACCGAGTTCAATACGGAGACCGCGGCGGGGGCGGGTTACTCGGATTCGCTCGGCCGGCTCTTTTACGGCCTGCCGGTGTTCCAGGAATTCGAGCGGCAATTCCAGGTGTGGCCGGTGCTCGGGCGGCCCGGCGTGCTGCACGCCCTCATGGATTCGTTCAAGCAATGGCGCGGCAACAGATCGGAACCGCCGCGCGTCGCCATCCTCGACTGGCGCGAAGTCCCCACCTTCGCCGAGTTCGTGCTCTTCTACGATTACTTCAAGGCGATGGGCGTGGAGGCCCGCATCGTCGACCCGCGCGACGTCGAATACCGCGACGGCAAGCTTCGCGCCGGCGAGTTCGTCATCACGCTCGTTTACAAGCGGGTGTTCACCGACGAACTCATCGGCCGCGGCGGCATCGATCATCCGGTGGTGCGAGCCGTCCGCGATGGCGCCGTCTGCATGGTCAATTCCTTCCGCGGCAAGCTGCTCGGCAAGAAGGCGTCCATCGCCGTGCTCAGCGACGAACGGAACGCGGACCTGTTTACATTGGAACAGCGGCAGGCGATCGCCGAACACGTTCCCTGGACGCGACTGATGGAGCATCGCCGCACGCAGGTAAATGGTGAGGAAGCCGACCTGGCGCCGTATGTGTTGGCCAACAAAGATCGGCTGGTGCTGCGGCCCAATGATGCTCACGGCGCCGAGGGAACCATCTCAGGCTGGACGGTGGACCAAAGCGCGTGGGAAGCCGCGGTAACGCGGGCTCTCGTCGAACCGCACGTCGTGCAGGAGAAGGTCGGGCTGCCGGCCGAGGCCTATCCGTCGTTCGCTGGCGGCACGCTCTCGATTCGCGATTGGCTCGTGGAAACCAGCCCGTTCGTGGCCTTCGGGGCGTTCATGCACGGCTGCCTGACGCGCATCTCCGCCGAGATTCCCGTGAACGTCGCCGGCGGCGGATCGGTCATTCCCACGTTCGTGGTCGAACCGCGATAGCGAGGGTGATTCGGCATGCTTAACACCTTCGAGCGCGACGGCATTTCCTTCCAGTATCCCGCCGGCTGGGTACTGGAGCCGGATGCCGAGGGCGACGCCGGATGGTCGGTCACGGTGCAAAGCCCGGAGACGGCGTTTCTCCTGGTGTCGCTGCAACGGGATGCGAATAACCCGGCCGAACTCGCCGATCAAACGCTGGCGGCACTTCGCGCTGAGTACAAGGAACTCGATGCCGAGAACGCCGTCGAGCAAATCGCCGGGCAACTGGCGATCGGCCACGACATCGACTTCCTTACCCTCGATACGTCGATCGCCTGCTGGACGCGGTGCGTGGAAACGGCCTCGGGTCCGCTGTTGGTCATGGGGCAGGTGAGCGAGTACGAGCGCGAGCGGAACGACCCGGTCCTCCGGGCGATCCGCGCGACCTTGCGCTTCGAGGAAGAGTGATGGCCGGTTCGCCCGACCCGCTGGCCGCCAAGCGCGCGGCGATGCGCGAAGAGTTCTTCGCCAAGCTTTTCCTCCTCGGCGGCTGGCTCGGAACGGACACCTACAAGCGAACGATGTGGGCCGCGGTTCCCGAAATCTCCCTGGCCCGCGCGGCGTATTCTCTGACCTTCCGAAAACCGCTCCCCGAGCCCGGCGCCGGCAACCAACTGATCATGGCCGGCCACGAAGCCATGCTTGCGCAGTGGTTCCACCGGCCTTTGCGTCGCCAAGACATCGAGCTATCGCGCGAGTGGTCGCTTAGGCATTCCCAAACACAGGCGTTCCCCGAGGAACTATGGGACGCGGTGCTCGCGCAATCGAACGGCGACGATGTTCGCTTGCCGATCGATATCTGGGGGTTCCCCGGCGGGCAGACGTTACTCGCAGGCGTGCCGTGCCTCGCCTTCGAAGGGCCCGGCGGCCTCGTTTCCTACCTCGAACCGGCCATGTGCCGCTACTTCGCCCCCGTGATTCAGGCGACCAAGGCCCGGCTCATGAAGCTGGCCGCCCCGCGCGACGCCGAGTTCGGCCTCCGCTCCGCCCCCGTCGAAGTCTGCAACCTCATCCTGCTATTGGCTCGTTACGTCGGCGGCGGCGGCCAACTCACCTCCAGCGACACTGCCGAATTCCTTTATCCCGAACTCTTCCAGTCGGTCGGCACTGTCGGCCACGAATTCATCTGCGCGGGCCAATCGTTCGACCGCTCGCTGGCCGAGGCCGAATACGACATGATGGATCGCTACGTGACGCGGATGGGCACGGCGTCGCTTCTCTGCGACCTCGTCGATGCCGAGACTGTCGGCCTCAATGATGCCTTGCGCGTGATCCGGGCCCATCCGGAAACGGATCGCGTCGGCGTGCGCATCGATAGCGGCGACATCGCCGAACAATGCGTGCTCTACTTCATTGCAATGCAGAAGCTCGGCATCTCGCCCCGGCAGATCCTGTTCGAAGATGAGGTGACGCCAGACGAGGTGCGCCGCGTCTTCGCCGTCTTTCGCGAGAAGACCGGACTGGAACCGACGATGCTCTTCCCCGGGGCAGGCGGCTACTGGTGGAAGCTCGTTCACCGCGACACCGTGGCCGCGGCCTTCAAACGCACGGCCACCGCCGACCGACCCAACATCAAGTTTTCCAATTCGCCCGGCAAAGAAACGATTCCCGGCTATATTCGGGTATATGCTCAAGGGAACACTATGATCGTGGCGGATGCCGGGGAAGAGGTCGCCGGGGAACCGCTGTTCGTGAAGTTGGTGGAGCAGGGGCGGATCGTTTATCGGGAATCGTTTCAGGAACAGGCGGCCCGCGCCGATCGCACCTGGGGCCAGTTCACGCACTGGCAAGCGTCGCCGCGCGTCGCGGATTACCTGCAGCGATTTCGAGCCATGCGCGCCGCGGAATGCGCGCAACGCTGATTTCCGGTGGCACAGGCATTCTTGCCTGTGCAAGCTTCAGAGCACAGGCAAGAATGCCTGTGCCACCAAGAAGAGGTTAACATGAGCGATGCCTTCCAACTGCGATCGGCCACGAACGCCGACGGCGAAGCCATCCGCCGCGTGGTGTTCGGCGTGCTGCGGGAACATGGCCTCGCGCCCGCCCCCAACTCCACCGACGCCGACCTGGCCGACATTGAAGCGTCGTACCTTGAAGCCGGCGGGGCCTTCGATGTGCTCGTTAATGATCTCGCCGAAGTGGTCGGCACCGTCGGAATCTATTCCCTGGATGGTTCGCGCTGCGAGTTGCGGAAGATGTACCTGACCGCCGAATGTCGCGGCCGCGGCCTGGGCAAACGCATGTTGGCTCACGCCCTGGAACGAGCCCGCGAACTCGGCTTTGAGCGCGTCGAACTGGAAACGGCCAACGCACTCGCCGCCGCCGGAAAACTCTACGAATCGTTCGGCTTCCGGCAGTTCGAACCGGATCACCTCGCGCCGCGTTGCGATCGCGCTTACTTCCTCGAGTTGCCGCGCCGCGCCGCCCTTGCCCTGGTCGCTTTGCTCATTTGCTGCCTCATTCCCCAATCGCTTCTCGCCCAGGGAACCAAGGCCGATTATCTCCGTGCCGTTACCTATCGCCGGGTCACGACCAACAAGGTGACGCGGGCCAAGGTCGACGCCAATTGGTTCGATAACGGCAACCGCTTCTGGTATCGCAACGACCTGGCCGGCGGCAAGAAGGAGTTCGTACTGGTCGATGCGGTGAAGGGAACGCGGCAAGTGGTGGCTGAGGATGCGTTGCCGAAGGGGCGGAACAAGAAAGCAGCCGAACCGCGGCAGGAAGCGTCGTTGCTCGAACCGCCATTCGTCGGTAGCGGCGAGGTGTTCGAATCGGTGCTGCAACCGCCGGAATCGCCGCGCGGCAACGACTCGCCGGACGGCCGCTGGTCCGCCTTCATTCGCGAATACAACGTCTGGCTGCGCGACAAGAACGGCGGCAATCCCATTCAGTTGAGCGACAATGGCCGCGAGGGGAACAGTTATGGCCGCGTGTCGTGGTCGCCGGATTCGAAGCGGCTGGTGGCGATTCGCACGAAGGCCGGCGGCGACCGCCGCGTCACGCTCGTCGAATCGTCGCCGCGCGACCAGCTTCAGCCGCGCACCCTCACCTATGCTTATCTGAAGCCCGGCGACAAAATCCCGCTCGCATGCCCGCACCTCTTCGACATCGAAAAGAAGAAGGAAATCGCCGTCGCCGACGATCTCTTTCCAAACCCGTGGTCGATCGCGCAGCAACACTGGTCGCCGGATTCGAAGCGGTTTTTCTTCCTGTACAACCAGCGCGGCCACACGGTCATGCGCGTCGTCGCCATCGACGCCGCCACCGGCAAGGCAACCGCCATCGTTAACGAAGAATGCAAGACCTTCTTCGATTACAACAGCAAGCTCTACCTGCGCTATTTGGATGCCGCGAATGAACTCGTCTGGATGAGCGAACGAAGTGGCTGGAACCACCTTTACCGCATCGATGCCGCGACGGGGCAGGTGAAGAACGCCATCACGAAGGGCGAATGGGTGGTCCGCGGCGTTGATCGCTTCGACGAGAAGTCCGGCGAGTTCGTCCTTCGCGTCATGGGCGTTCACAAGGGCCAGGATCCGTGCCAGGTCCATTTCGCGAAGGTTAACATCGATGGCAGCGGCTTCACGATTCTCACCGAAGGCGACGGCACGCACGCGGCCACTTTCTCGCCGGATCGCCGCTTCTTCATCGATACTTTTTCGCGCCCCGATCTGCCGCCGTTGACCGAACTGCGCACGAGCGAGGGCAAGAAAGTCTGCGATCTCGAAACCGCGGACATTAGTGCATGGAAGAAGGCCGGCGGCGTGATGCCCGAGCCTTTCGTCGCCAAGGGCCGCGACGGAACGACGGACATTTACGGCCTCATCTTCCGACCGACGCTCTTCGATCCGAAGCAAAAGTACCGCGTGATCGAATCCATCTACGCCGGGCCGCACGACCAGCACGTGCCCAAGCGCTTCAGTCCGAGCTTCTCCCCGCAGTCAACGGCCGAACTCGGCTTCGTCGTCGTTCAGATCGACGGCATGGGAACCAATTGGCGCTCCAAAGCGTTCCACGATGTGTGTTGGAAGAACATCGGCGACTCCGGTTTCCCGGACCGCATTCCGTGGATCAAGGCGGCCGCGAAGAAGCATCCCGAGATGGACATTGCCAAAGGCGTCGGCATCTACGGCGGCTCGGCCGGCGGCCAAAATACCGTCCGCGGCATGACCGAGTACCCCGATTTTTACGTGGTCGGCGTCTCCGATTGCGGCTGCCACGATAACCGCATGGACAAGATTTGGTGGAACGAACTGTGGATGAGTTGGCCGATCGGCCCGCATTACGCCGAGCAATCGAACGTCACCAACGCCCACAAGATCACGGGCAAGCTGCTTCTCGTGGTGGGGGAACTCGACCGCAACGTCGACCCATCGAGCACGATGCAAGTGGTGAATGCCTTGATCCGGGCCGATCGCGATTTCGACTTGTTGGTGGTCCCGGGGGGCGGCCACGGCAGCGCCGGACCGCCGTACGGCAACCGCCGCAGCATGGATTTCTTCGTCCGCAACCTGCTCGGCGTGGAAGCCCGCGCGAAGTGAAGGCCAGGCTATCGATGAGTTCGCGGCGCAAACGATGGGTCCGGCTTGGGCTGCTTGCCTGGTCATCGTGGCCGGCGCCGCGACCGCTGCATTCGCCTATCACTAACACCGATAGCCCTACGGATGGAGCCACTGCTGCGATAGGGAGCCGTGGGGCCCCTGGGCCACGGAGTTATTCACGGAAGAGTGGATGTCGGTCCCGGCGACTCCGCCTCGTTCCCGACCAAATGCGGCGAAGAGCATGGGAATCATGGAGTACATTGCCGTCGCGAAGTGATAGACACCATCACCCAAATCTCGCAAAGCCCTGACGCTGCCGGATTTGCCGATTCCCCTTTTCTTGGCGTCCCAATTTGGGTATCACGGGGCCGGACGGTGCGACCAGTCGTGGCTGGGTGCCCACGCGCCGAGTTTCAGCCGCGGGCAGCGGCCGCTTGCGCAGGGATGCGTTGCATGGCGAACGCCAAGATTCACACGCTGGCAGAACTCGTTCCGATTCTGGAGCGGAGCCGGCATCAAGGTCGCCGCATCGTGCATTGCCACGGCGTCTTCGATCTCTTGCACATCGGCCACGTTCGTCACTTCGAACAGGCCCGCAAACTCGGCGACCTCCTCGTCGTCACGCTCACGCCGGACCGGTTCGTGAACAAGGGAATCGGCCGCCCGGCCTTCACGGAAACCCTGCGCGCCGAGTTCCTCGCCAGCCTCACTTCCATCGATTACGTCGCCATCAACGAGTGGCCGACCGCCGTTAATACGATTCACTTGCTGCGGCCGCACATGTTCGCCAAGGGCAGCGAATTTCGCAACCTGCAAGACACCATCGGCCACGTCTCCCTCGAAGGGGAGGCGATTGAAGCCATCGGCGGCGAGATCGTCTTCACCGAAGATATCGTTTACAGTTCGTCGGCCCTGATTAATCAGTACATGAGCCAGTATCCGGATCACGTCCGGGACTTCCTGTCCGAGTTCGCGGAACACTATACGGCGGAGGAAGTGCTGGCGCCGCTGCGCGCCGCCGAGAACCTCAAGGTGCTCGTCGTCGGCGAGACCATCATCGACGAATACGCCTATTGCGAAGCGATCGGCAAATCCGGGAAGGAACCGGTGCTGGCGACGCGCTATCTTGGTGCGGATAAGTTCGGCGGCGGCGTGCTGGCCTGCGCCAATCACGCCGCCAACTTCGCCCGCCGCGTCGATGTCTTCACCATGCTCGGCGAAGGGATGGACCAGGAAGATTTCGTCCGCGGTTCGCTCAAGAGTAACGTGAACCCGATCTTCATCGAGAAGAAAGATTCTCCGACCATCGTGAAGAAGCGCTATGTCGAACGCTACCTAGCGCAGAAGATGTTCGAAGTTTATCGGATGAACGACGAGGCACTCGACGTCCGGGCCGACGACGAACTGTGCGCGAAACTGCGATCGCTCTTGCCCGACTACGACGTGGTGATCGTCGCCGATTACGGGCACGGCATGTTGACCAAGAACGCCATCGACGTGCTCTGTACGCGGGCGAAGTTCCTGGCGGTGAACACGCAATCGAACGCCGGGAATCACGGCTTCAACATGATTTCCAAGTACCCTCGGGCCGATTATGTGTGCCTCGCTCATCGCGAAATGGCCCTGGAAACGCGGACACTGCACCTCACTTCCGACGAAATGGTGCGGCACGTGGCGGAGCGGCTGCATTGCCCGCGCGTGATGATGACGCGCGGCAGCGCCGGGGCGTTGTATCACACGGCGCCGGATCAGTTTCACCAGGCGCCGGCCTTCGCTGCCAAGGTGGTCGATCGGGTCGGGGCCGGCGACGCGGTGCTGTGCGTCTCGGCGCTCGCCGTTGCCGCCGGCGCCGCGCCGGAAGTTATCCCGTTTATCGGCAACGTCGTCGGCGCCGAGGCCGTCATGATTCTCGGCAACCAGCGCGCCATCGAACGCATCCCGCTCTACCGGCACGTCGAGTGCCTGCTCAAGATTCACAAGGCCGAGAAACCGCAAGAGCCGGCCACGTACAAGATGGCCGGATGATTCGCCGCGACCGTCAATGAGCGATAGTTTCCGATTAGCCGCGACCCAACGGGGAGCGCGAATTCACCGAAGGATTGCCCATGAGCGATAAACACACGGTTCTGGTGACGGGTGGCGCCGGCTACGTCGGCGCGGTGCTCGTGCCCAAGCTGCTCGCCGCCGGGCATGCCGTCCGCGTGCTCGACACCTATTACTTCGGCGATCACGTGCTCGGCGCAGTGAAAAGCCACGCGCGCCTCACGGAAATCAAAGCCGACATGCGCGATCGCGATGCCCTCAAGTACGCGCTCACCGGCTGCACCGCCGTCATCCACCTCGCTTGCATCTCCAACGACCCCAGCTTCGAACTCGACCCCTCGCTCGGCAAATCGATCAACTACGACGCCTTCTTGCCGCTCGTCGAGCAAGCCAAGAAGCACGGCGTCAAGCGCTTCATTTACGCCTCGTCGTCCAGCGTTTACGGCATCAAGGACGAAGAGCAAGTGACCGAAGACCTGCCGCTTCAGCCGCTCACCGATTACTCGAAATACAAGGCCATGTGCGAGGACGTGCTGATGGCCGCCCGCGAGCCGGGCTTCACCGTGCTGACGCTCCGCCCGGCCACCGTGTGCGGCTACTCGCCGCGGCTCCGCCTCGACCTCTCCGTAAATATCCTCACCAACCTCGCCGTGAACAAGCGCGAGATCACTGTCTTCGGCGGCAGCCAGCACCGCCCGAACCTGCACATTCAGGACATGACCGACCTCTATTGCCGGACACTGGAATGGCCCGCCGAGAAGATCGACGGCAAGATTTATAACGCCGGCTGGCAGAACCTCAGCATCATGGAGATCGCCGAGATCGTGAAGGCCGAGGTCGGCAGCGATGTGAAGATTGTCACTTCGAAGACGGACGATCTGCGGTCGTATCGGGTGTCGAGCGCGAAGATCAAGAACGAACTCGGCTGGTCGCCGCGGTACACGGTGCCGGACGCGGTGCGGAAGCTGGTTGCGGCGTTCCAGGCCGGCAGGATTCCTAATTCGCTCACGGATCCGCGCTACTTCAACATTAAAACGATGAACGCTCGGCTGGCCGCCGCGACCCCGGCGAAGGCCGCGTGATGACTGATGAGGGATGCGCTCGGCTTCGCCGCGCGGCTAAACAAAATGGCAACCGCCGACCTTACCGTTGTTCTCGCCAATTACAATCACGCCCGCTATTTGCCGCGGGCGCTCGACGCCATCCTCGCGCAATCGATCCGCCCCCGCGAACTGCTCGTTCTCGATGACGCCTCCACCGACGACAGTCTCTCGATACTCGAGGGCTATGCGAAGCGCAATCCCATCGTTCGACTCGTACGCAATGAAACCAATCGCGGCGTCGTCCCGACTTACAATCGCGGCATCGGCCTGGCCAAGACCGAATACGTCGTCCTGGCCGCGGCCGACGATTACCTCCTCCCCGGCTTCATCGAAAAGTGCCACGCGCAACTGGATCAGCACCGCGAAGCCGGCCTCTGCTTCACATACGATTCGTACACCGTCGGCGACGGCGGTTCATTGGTAATCAATCCGAGCGGTTGGTGCGAGTCGCCGGAGTATTTTCCGCCGGCGGATGTCTGCCGCCTGGTGCGGCACTGTTTGCCGGGGCACGCGGTGATGTGCCGCCGGGAACCGCTGACTGCTGTCGGCGGATTCCTCCCCGAACTCGCCTGGTACTCCGATTGGTTCGCGTTCCTCACGGTGGCCTTTCGCCACGGCGCTTGCCACGTCCCGGACACACTCGCCGTCCGCACACTGATGCCGGAGAGCTATTCCGCGAACGCCCGGCAAGGGCCGAAGAACTCGGCGGTGCTCGCCGCGTTCCTGGAACGCATGACAACGGCGGAGTTCGCCGACGTGGCCCCGTTCTTCCGCCGCAATGGGGCCGCGACTTTCTTCGGCATCGACTTGATTCGCGCCGCGGCGCAACGGCCCGATCGCTGGGAATCGCACATCCTCGGGTTCCTGAACGGCTTTGCCCCGGAGCAGTACGAGGAACTGCTGGTCGATCCGGCGCCGGCGGTTCGCGAACTGGCAGCATTCTTCCTCGGCCCATTCTGGCGGCACTTCGCCGAGAAGCGGGCCCAGAACGAAAACGAAATTCACCGGCTTCGCGATGAGTTGGAACTGACGCGCCGCCAAGTGCCGCCCCCCGGCGCGATCGGAAAACTGCACTGGCTCGCGAACTCCGTGGCGCGCCGCGTCCGCCGATTGGCGGGGTGAAAAACAGAGCCGCGACCGTAAGGGAGCGATACTCCCAGAGACTTGACATGCCGAAACTCGGCGAGATCAATTACCTCAAGCACATCGGCCAGGCCGGGGCCCAGCACGCCCTGGATAAGCCGTTCTCGGACGGCGATTGCGGCCGCTACTTCGCCGATTTGGGCGCCGTGCTGCACCTGCTGCCGCCGCCCCCGGCTCGAATCCTCGATCTTGGCGTCGGGCCCGGTTGGACCAGCGTCTTCCTCGCCCGCCGCGGTTACGAAGTCGTGGGCCAGGACATCTGCCCGGACATGATCGAACTCGCCAACCGCAACCGCGATCGCTACGCGGCGCTGTCCGCCCGCTTCGTCGTTCAGGATTACGAATCGATGCCCTATCGCGGCGAGTTCGATGCGGCCCTGTTTTACGATGCTCTGCATCACGCCGAGGACGAGCGGACGGCGTTGGCCGCGGTGCATGCGGCCTTGAGGCCGGGGGGAATCTGTTTGACGATCGAACCGGGAGAAGGGCACGCGGCCGCTTCGGCGGAAGTGAGTGCGCGGCTCGGCGTCACCGAGAAAGACATGCCGCCGCATCGCGTAATCGAACTCGCCCGAGCCGTCGGATTCCAGTCGTTCCGCGTCTACGCGCGATCCGGGGAGCCGGCCCTGTTGGTCGGCGTCGATTCGCGGGCGCCGCTCTGGTCGCCGATCCCCACCCGCTGGCGAATCGCCGTCGGCTACGTCCGCAAGGCACTCCGCAGTCTGCTCAAGGGCGTCCGCGAGTCGGACCGCGAATTCCTCTACGGTGTGCCGCCCGATTCCGTCTTGCGAACCGGCAACGTCGTCTGGATGCAAAAGTGGTAAATGCCATGACCGCGCCGACGCTCTCTCTGATCGTGCCAACCCGCGGCCGACCGCAGCAGCTTCGCACCATGCTCGAAAGCGTACTCGCCACGGCCAGGTATCCTGAACGGCTGGAAGTCATACTCGTCGTCGATGATGACGAACCGGGGAATCCGAAAATATCCATTCCCGGTCTCAATATCAAGACCGCGGTAGGGCCGGCCGGTCGCACCATGGGGGCATTGAATAGCGATGGCTATCGAGCGTCGCGCGGCGACTACATCATGCTCCTCAACGACGATGTCATCGTCCGTACGCGCGGCTGGGACCGCATCGTCTATCGCTGCTTCCGTCGCTTCCCGGATCGCATCGCGCTCGTCCATGTCAACGATCTATTGATGCGCGATTATCTCTGTACATTTCCCATTCTATCGAGAGCATATTGCGAGTTGATGGGTGGAATCTGTCCGGTTGAATACGAGCGCTACCGCATCGACGATCACATCGAAGACGCGTTTAACATGCTCGCTCACCTCGGTGTGAGGCGGTCGATTTACCTGCCGGATGTGATCTTCGAACATTGCAACGCGATAAACCATCCCACGGCTGGAGCCGTTTACGAATCGGACCCGACAATCCTGGCTCGCGATGCCCCGCGATTTGAGACTCTGTTGCCGATGCGGAAAGAACAAGCGATCAAGGCGATCGAACGAATCGAGGGCTGTCCCAACGAATTGCACCGGGAAAAGCTCGCGGCCATCACTGATTCATTCGCGCTGCGGACCGCGGGCCGGCAGCATGTGATTCGAGCGCCGTGGCTGCGGCGAGCGCCGGGCCAGCTTGCTGCGGCCGCCGATCGCTTGCGATGCTGTTACCAGCGAGCCGGCATCCGAGGCATTCGGAAGGCCGTGGCTCGCCGCTTACTTCCTGCTTAACGACAGCACTTCCACCGTCGATTGCGAGTTCGAAAGCGGTTCGTCGCGCGGAACCAACTTCGGCGGCGCCTCGAGCTTACCCGTCAACAGATCGCGTTCCAGCCGGTGATTCGTCATGCGGCGAATCTGCCCAACCGTCTCGGTCCCAAACTTCCGCTCGACCATGCCCAAGTAGCGCGGATGGGCGTAGTAGGTGTTGAACGCGTCGTCGCGAAAGCGGAGCACATCGCGGGCCGGTAGATAGCGCGTCGGCAGCGGCAAGCAGTCGCGCGAATGCTGTGAATAGCCCGTCCACTCCAGTGGCAACGGCAATCCTTGCCGCACCGCCAGCGTATACAACGGCGAACCGGGATAGGCCATCGCCGAGTAGAAGTTGGCGAACTCGCAATTGAGATCGATGGCCATATCCAGGGTCGCCTGCATCGTGTCGTGGTCGTCCTCGGGAAGGCCGAAAATATAGTTGCCGATGACATTGATGCCCGCCGACCGCACCTGTTCGATCACGCGATAAACATCGTCTTGACCGAATGCCTTATCGACATCGGCGCGAACCCGGCCATCGCCCGCTTCGATCCCGATGGCTAGCCAGTTGAAGCCCGCCGCCTTCAGTTTATTCAACATGCCGTCTTTAATGGTATCGACGCGCGTGTACGCCCAGATATTGAGATCGTAGCCCCGCTCGATAATCCGGTCGCAGATGCCGACCACGTGTTTGCGATTGAGCACGAACATCTCATCGGCGATCTTGATATTCCGAACGCCGTAGCGATTGACGAGAGTATCGATTTGCTCGATAACTTTATCCGGACTCCAGGCGCGATAGGTATTGACATTCGATTTGACGCCGGCGGCTTCCTCGCCGCTCTTGAACGGCGCCTGAATGCAACAAAACGAACAGTGATAGGGGCACCCGAGTGTGGTATAGATAGCGGCGTAGGGTTGCCGATCGCGGCCATCGAGGCAGTGCCAGTTGTGCGCGCGATACTTCGCCATGGGGAGCAAGTCCCAGGCAACGGCGGGCATGTCGCGATCGAGTTCGGTGAGGAGCGGGCGGCCGGGCACGAGCCGCACCTGGCCTCGATCGCGATACCACAATCCCGGCACGCGATGAAATTGCGGCGTCGGGCTTTTGAGGGCTTCGACGAGGGCCGTCAGCGTGAAAAGCCCTTCGCCGGCCGCGACGAAATCCGCGGCTTCTTCGATCAGCGTTCGCTCGGGGAGCGCCGCGACGTGGCCGCCGAGCATGAGAACGGGTTGCTGCGGGGTATTCTGCTTGATGGCCGAAGCCACCTGCCCCGCCGCCGTCATGATCTGCGTTGAAGCAGACGGTTGGTGGCCGTACACCACTACCGCGGCAAGCACGGGCTTCAGTTCTTCCGCGCGGGCGGCGACTTCGCGATGATCAATTCCTTCCGCCTCGGCGTCGATGATAGCGACTGACAATCCCTTGAGGCGGCAAAATGTCGCCATCAGCCCCGCCCACACCGGGTTCTCGATCGCGGTGAGGCTGGCGCCGAGCGACTGATACACCTGCGGCCGACTGCACGGATTGATGAGCACCACATCGAGTTGAGTTGACATAATAGATTTCCCACGGGTATTCAGATGCCGCGACCGGCGGCAAGATTGTTCAACAGTTCGCACAACTGCAAAATGCGCTCCCGATCGAGCGATGGATAGTTGCCGATGTAAAATCCATAGAAGTGAACGTGGTCGGCAAGCGGGCACTGCTTCCAGGCATCGGGCCCGAGAATCCGGCGCAGGTAGGGCTGGCGAAGCTGATTGCCGCCGCCCGCCGTGCCGCGGCGAAACTCCACGCCATTCTTCCGCAACGTTGCCATCACCCGCTGGCATAGCGCATCGTCCGACTCCTTCAATATCAGTGTGAAGGCATAGTTGGAGCTTCCCTCGATGTCGAAATCCGTGCGGTATAAATCCGAATCGAGGTGGCGAAGGAACAATTTGAGATTGGCGGTGCGGCGGCGATTTCCCTCATCGAGGCGTTTCAACTGCGAGCGGCCAATCACCGCGTTGATTTCCGTACTGCGGACGTTGTAGGCCGGGAACGAAAAGATGAAGTCGGGATTCAGTTCCGGGTTTTGATGGATCGAGGCCGTCTTGCGTTCCGGCGAATCCATTTCGCGGACCATGCCGTGGCCGCGCATCATGCGAACGGTTTCGTAGAGATCGTCGTCGTTAGTGCAAACCATGCCGCCTTCGATGGTGCTCAGATGATGCGCGTAATAGAAAGAGAAATTGGAGGCGTAGCCGAGCGAGCCGAGTTTGCGATTCAGGAACGTCGCGCCGTGCGATTCGCAAACATCCTCGATCAATGGAATATTGCGACTCCGAAGTTCGTCTAGCAATCGTTGAGTCAGTGCGTTGTAGCCGAGCACGTGGGTGAGAAAGACGGCGCGAGTCCTGGAATTGATCTTCTTCAATATCAGTTCGTTATCCATGCCGAGCGTGCGCGGATTGATGTCCACGAAGACCGGCTCGAACCCGCAGTGCAAGACCGCGGAAACGTCCGAGACCCAGGTAATGGCGGGAACGATGATCTCGCCGCCAGCACCATGAAGTTCCTTGAGTGCCGCGATGGTGACGAGGTTCGCGGACGAACCGGAATTGACGAAAACGCTGTGGCGGACTCCGAGCCACCGCGACCATTCTTCCTCAAAGGCGCGGACGTTTTTCGATTGCGTGAGGATGGGGTCGTCTTGACGAAGCAGATCGCAAACCGCGTCGAGATCCTCGCGCGCGATATTGTTTTTCATCAGCGGCCAATCGAGGCCGGTCGAACGCGATATGGCGGTTGCCATCAAAATGGCCCCTTGAATTCGATGTTGCGTAGGTCGGCGCGCTCGTCCGGGAGCCAGCCGCATTTCCGTTCCTCGACCATGTCGCGGGCGGCGGCGGCAATGGTGCGAGCGTTCGGATAATAGAGTTCCTCGAGCGCCGGCGTTGTCGGACAGGTCGTCGGCGCGAAACCCATGCGCTGCAGCCGAAGATCGCGAATGCCTTGCAATCGCTCGGCCACCTGGGCAACAATCTCTGCCGCCGCCCCGCAATTCGTCCAGGCCGTATCCACGACCACCAAACGCCCCGTCCGCTCCACAGATTCCGCAATCGTCTCGATATCCAACGGGCTCAACCAGATCGGATCGATAACCTCGGCATTGATGCCGATATCGTTCAGATAATGGGCCGCTCGCAGGCATTCGACTTGCATGTAGGAGATGCCCACCAATGTCACATCGTCTCCGGGGCGTGCAATTCGTGCTTTCCCGGGGCTCATAACATAATCGGTCTCGGGAACCGGTCCCTTCTGGAAATGCAACAATCGATGTTCGACGTATAGCACGGGATTGTCGTCGCGGATGGCGGCGATCAGGCATCCCTTGGCATCGTACGGCGTGGACGGCGCTACCACTTTGATGCCCGGCACATGCATGAACATCGAGTGCAGGCCTTGCGAGTGCTGGGCGCCTTGCCCCCAGCTTTTGCCGATCATCGCCCGCACGACCAATGGCACATTCACCCGCCCGCCGTACATGTAGCGACTCTTGGCAGCGACGTTTATCAATTGATTCATCGCCAGCGTCAGAAAATCCATGCGGATATGGACGTGAACGGGGCGGAGGCCGGCGAGCGCCATGCCGATGGCGGCGCCGGTCATTGCATCCTCGGAGAGCGGCGTGCCGAAGACGCGCTCGGGGCCGAAGCGTTCAAGAAGGCCGCGCGTCGTTCCCTGGATCGCTTTCGGGTCGTCCACATCCAGACCGAAGACGACCACCGATTCGTCGCGGAGCATCTCTTGCTCGGCGGCTTCGCGGACGGCGTCCACGAACGACAGCGTTCGTTCCGCGGCCTCGCGCGAACGCTTCGGCTCAGCGCGAACTTGCGGCGAAGGCATCCGCATCCTCCCGATAGATATCCGTCATCAGTTCGTCGGCGTCCGGGAACGGGCTCGCCTCGGCGAACGCGAACGCCTCGGCGATTTCCGACTCGGTTTCTCGCTCGATGGCGGCTCGAACGCGCGTGGGAAGTTCGGCGGCCAGACGAGTTACGGGATCGGCGGCGATCCACGCTTCCATTTCCGATTCATCGCGGAAGCCGAGGTGAAAATCGGCGCCGGGACCTACGTGCTCGCGCCAGCGGTATGTGTGCACTTCGAAGAACCACGGACCACCGCCGGCGCGAAGCTTGCCGACCACTTCCGAGGTGCGGTGAGCGAGAGCGAGGAGATCGCTGCCATCGAGTCGCTCGGCGGGAAGACCGAACGCCTCTGCGCGAGCGCGAATATCCGGCTTCCCCTGGCGGCGGGCTTGCGATGTATGGATCGCGTAGCCATTGTTCTCGCAGACGAACAAAATGGGAAGTTTCTTGAGCACGGCGAAGTTGAGCGTTTCGGCGAATACGCCTTCCTCGGTGGCGCCGTCGCCGAAGAAGCTGACGACGATGGGGCGTTCATCGGGCTTCTTGACGCGGAGTGCGTAAGCAAAGCCGGCGGCATTGGCGATCGTGGTTCCGACGACGGCGGACATGCCCATCACGCCGGCCTCGGGGTCGATGAGGTGCATCGAGCCGCCCTTGCCCTTCGTGCAGCCGGTCGCCTTGCCGTACAGTTCGGCCACCATGCTGTTCAGGTCGCCGCCCTTGGCGAGGTAGAGGGCGTGGCCGCGATAGGTGCCGAATACCACATCGTGCGGCTTGAGCGCCGCGCAGATGCCGACCGAGACGGCTTCCTGACCGATGGAGAGGTGAACGGGGCTCTTGATCTTGTCGGTAGCGTAAACGCGGGCCACTTCTTCTTCGACCCGGCGAACACGATAAAGCGAACGGTAAAGACTGGCGGTACGCGAAGCCGTAAGCGGCTTTTTCAACTTCGCGAGTTGTTGGTAAGTTTGTTCGATCCCTGCGCGGAGCGGCGTCTTCGGTTTCCAGCCCATGCCGAGCAAGGCCGACGAATCGAGCGCCTTGAACGGCGCGCCGTCGGGTTTCGTGGAATCGAACGCAAGTTGGCCGCGGAAACCGACCACCTCGGCGATGGTGCGGGCCGCTTCCGCAATGGTCACATCAGTGCCGCCGCCGAGATTGATCGGCGCTTCGCCTTCGTACTTTTCCATGACGAAAAGGCAGGCATCGGCGAGATCGCGCGAGTAGATGAACTCGCGGCGCGGCGAACCGCTGCCCCAGATGGTAATCTCGCGATCGCTGTCCATCTTCGCTTCGTGCAGGCGGCGAATCAGCGCAGGGATCACGTGGCCGCTGGCGGGATCGAAGTCGTCGTGCGGGCCGAAGCTGTTGGCCGGGAATGCGGTGATAAAGCGGCAACCGTACTGACGGCGATACGCCTCACACAGCTTCCACCCGGCCAGCTTTGCCATCGCGTACGCTTCGCTGGATGGTTCGAGTAGTCCCGATAGCAGCGATTGTTCGCGGAGCGGTTGCGGCGCTTCCCTCGGATAGGCACACGAACTGGCCAGATAAAGCAGCTTGGTCGTGCCGAAGCGGTGGGCCGCGTCGAGCACGTTAGTGATCGTTCGCAGATTGTCGAGCATCAAGTCGGCGGGCCGTTCGCGGTTAAGGGCGATGCCGCCGCTCTTGCCGCCGACGAGGAAGACGAACTCCGGCCGCTCTCGTTCGAAGAATGCACTGACCGCGATCGTATCGGTAAGCGGTTGGTCGAAGCACAGGACATTCTCGAAGCCGCGTTCGGGGAGCAGTTCATGTATTGCCGCGCCGATGAGCGTGTCGCCGCCGGCCACGAAGACGCGCGAATGCCGGTTCATGAGGCCTCCGCGAACGTGGTCTGAAGTTCCTTGAATGGAAAGGCGGTGCGATCGCGGGCCTTCTCGGCTTCGAGGTAATCGACGCCCGGTTCGTAAAAGATGATCTGGCTGCCGCCGGTTTCGAATTCGAACGGCACGTGGATGCGGGCCAGTGCGTCGAGGATAGCGGCGTGGCGATCGGGCGGGGCGAAGAGAAGGAGGAAGCCGCCGCCGCCGGCGCCGGTGAGTTTGCCGCCGATGGCGCCAGCGGCTCGAGCCTTTTCGTAAAGCTCATCCACTTCGTCGTTGGAAACGAGGCTGCTCAAGCTGCGCTTGGCTTGCCACGCTTCGTGGAGCAGGTCGCCGAACGCCAGGATGTTCATGCCGCTGGCGAGCACGTCGATGCTTTCGTCGACGAGTTCCTTCATGATGCGAAGCTGGCGGCGGCGGCTCTCGATGCGCTGTACATAGCTCTTGGCCACGTCGGCCGCGGTGCGGGCGATGCCGGTGTAGACGAGCAGCAAATGCGAACGCAGTTCGGCGAGCCGCCCTGGCGGCAGGACCAGTGGGCTCGCCTCGATTTCGCCATCGGGCTGGAAGCGCAAGTGACGGAAGCCGCCGTGGGCCGCCATCGCCTGATCCTGCGAACCGACGGTTTCCTGCAGCACGTCTTGCTCAATGTGGATCGCTTCGCCGGCAAGTTGTTGCTTGGTGGCCATCTCGCCGCGGAGCGCGTGCAGGGCGTTCAGCAGGCAGACGGTGAAAGCGGAACTGGATCCCATGCCGCTGCGGGCGGGCAGGTCGCCGTCGTGGTGAAGTTCGACGCCGCGTTCGATCTTCAAGAAGCGGAGCGTTTCACGGACGGTCGGGTGAGTAATCTGTTCGACCGACTCGCAGGTCTCGATTTTGCGATAAACGACGCGGAGGCGATGTTCGAAGAACGGCGGCAGGTAGCGGCAGGTGAGATAGCAGTATTTATCGATGGTGGTGGCGAGAACCGCGCCGCCGTGGTGGCGATACCAGCCGGGGTAATCGGTGCCGCCGCCGAAGAACGACAGGCGATAAGGGGTCCGGCAGATGATCATTCCATGATCCCTGGCGCGGGCCTCCGTGGCCGCGCTGGTGCACCCGCAAAGAATCCGTGGACCGGAAGATTCCCAGAATCGGGGCCGGCCTGTCAAGCCGGATTGAGCCCCTCGAACAGGGTCGTACCCAGGCGAACCAAGGTGGCGCCTTCTTCCACGGCCATTTCGTAATCGTTGCTCATTCCCATGGAGAGATGCGGCAGCGGCAAGTTCGTCAATGAGCGGAGTCTGTCGCGGTGTTCGCGGAGCTCGGCGAAAGTGGGCCGGCAATCGCGCGGGTCGGCCAGCGGCGCGGCCATTGTCATCAAGCCCTGCACCGTCACACCCGTCAGTGCCGCAAGTTTCTCGGCGAGCGGCGGAAGTTCCTCCGGCCGAAAGCCGCCCTTGCTCGCCTCCCGGCTGCAGTTCACTTCCAACAGCACGGGAACGGGCGGTCCCCGCTTCTTGCCGAACGCCTCGAGTGCATCGAGCAACCGCGGGCTATCGACGGAATGGATGAGCGCCGCGAGCGGCACGGTGCGGTCGAGCTTGTTGCGCTGCAAGTGGCCGACGAGATGCCAGCGGGCCTGGGGAATCGCGGCGGCCTTCTTCCACAGTTCCTGCGGCTTGCTCTCCCCGAGTTCGGTTAAACCCAGGTCGAACGCGAGTTGTGCGACCACCGACGAGACGGTCTTGGTCACTCCGACGATCGCGACCTCTTCCGCCGCGCGGCCGGAGCGGCGGCACGCTGCGGCCACTCTCGCCCGCGCCTCCGCGATGCGTTTCTCCAATATCGTGGCAATATCGACGCTCATGGGCATCACCCCGGCGGCCAGGTGAAGTCGCGGCCGCCGAGCAGGTGCAAGTGCAGATGCGGCACCGTTTGCCCCGCCCCCTCCCGGCAATTGACGACAATGCGATAGCCGGTCGAAAGCCCCAGTTGTTTGGCTAGCTTCGCGGCCACGACGTGCAGGTGCCCAATGAGCGGCGCATCTTCTTCGGTGATGTCGTCGTGCGTGCGGATCTCTTTCTTGGGAATAATGAGCACGTGCACGGGCGCTTTCGGCCCGATGTCGTGGAACGCGATGCAGCGATCGTCTTCGTAGGCGATCTTCGCGGGAATCGATTTGTCGATGATCTTGAGGAAAATGTTATCGGCAAGCATGGCCATGGCGCTTTCACGATTGTGCGCTGCGAGTGTGGGCCTCAGCCCTCTGATTCTTGCGAGTCGAAAGAATCAGGGGGCTGACGCCCCCGCTCGCCAGGATGGTTGTCATTCTACGGCTTAAAAAGCGTTCTGCATGCCGAACCAGAGTTGCACGGGCGTGCTGTCGTTAATCGTCTTGGCGATGTCGAACCGGAAGGTCGCCCGTTCGATGAAACTGAAGATGGCGACATGCACGCGCAGGCCGCAGCCGACGACCGGCCACTTCCCTGCCATTCGCATAAAGGTCGCCGAAATCGTAGAAGCCCGCGAACCACAACCTGCGGTCCCTGGTCCGCTGCCGACATCCCCGATCGGGCACAGGTGCTGGACTTGCGCCGCCGCCTGCACCTCGCCGAGAATCGATTGAACTTGGCTCGCCGAAAGCCCCGCTTGAGAGCGACTCCTTTGTTGTTTTCCGCATCGAAAGCGAGATAAATCTTCTTGATACGCTTTCCTAGCTCGATCGCATCCTTTCCGATTCTTGGAGTCGTAGACTGCGGGACGCACCTGACCCACAAGCGGCCCTGTTGGTCAAGCTAGTGCCCGGCTCCGACAT
>Ga0134125_10002874_pt1 | contig 20211 bp, 13 predicted proteins | sample KB31751_FD_96464 | JGI IMG/M metagenome (GOLD analysis project Ga0134125, IMG submission 96464) | Terrestrial soil microbial communities with excess Nitrogen fertilizer from Kellogg Biological Station, Michigan, USA - KB3-175-1 | ecosystem: Environmental > Terrestrial > Soil > Unclassified ... | reverse complement strand
CCCGATGCCGACGACTTCGGCGATTTGACGCTGTTCGTCCTCGGTTAAGTCCGGAACCTTGTGCCCCGAGGCCTTTCGGCTTTCGTAACTGCTCCGATATTCCTCAAGCCCGCGCTTCACCGCCTCGTCGATCAACTCGGCCAGTTCCGGCGCTCCGCCCTTGCGCGCCGCAAACGGTTTCTTGTCTTCCCCCAGCACCGAGCCGAAGCTGATGTGCGTCAGTTCGATGCGGTCGTACCCCCAGCGGCGGGCTTGCGCGAATAGCGTCTTGAAGTGCAACGCTTGCCGGAAATCGACGGCATATAGGGCCGCATGCGGCCTGAAGTGCTCCACGCGATAGCGGATCGTCGCCAGGTCCGTCGTGTGGTAGGTGAATGCGCCGTCGCGCTTGCGGAGCAGCCCTGGCGGGTCTTCCTTCCTGATCTCCTCGGGCGTCGTCGGGATCTTGCCGTTGGCGTGGGGGAAGACGATCGCTCCCTGGCTCTGCACCGCGATTCCCTTCTCGACCATCTCATCCACAATCCCTTCGAGCATCGGGTTGTAGAAGCTTTCGCCGTGTTCGAAATCGAAGGGCAAGATGCCGAGGCGATCGTAAATCGAGTGAATCTCGGCCTTACAGTGCGGCATGAACTGGTTCCAAAGGGCGACGTTGTCGGGGTCGCCGCGGTGGAGGCGGGCCGTTTCTTCCTGGCAGGCGCGCTTGACGGGGTCGTCGGCCGGGCCATCGTCTTCATCATCCGCCTTCTTGAACAGACTGCGAACGTGGAGGTAAAGCCGAGCCAGTTCGCGGACGGGATCGGCTTGGTACGCGGCTACGTCGAGGTAGTTGCGGTAGCCGTGGATGAGCATGCCGAACTGGGTGCCCCAGTCGCCGAGGTGGTTATCGGTGATGACGGTGTGGCCGAGGCAGCGGAGGATGCGAGCGATGGCGTCGCCGATGATGGTGCTGCGGAGGTGGCCGACGTGCAACGGCTTGGCGACGTTCGGGCTGGAATAATCGATGACGTAGGTTTTCGGCTCGGCGGCCGGGGCGATGCCGAGTTTGGGATCGGCGGCGACTTGCTGGATCGCGGCGGCGAGGAATCCAGTTTTGATGCGCAGGTTAATGAAGCCCGGTCCCGCGACGCTCGGCGGCTCAACGACCGAGTTCGCAGGAAGCCGGGCGATGATGTCCTTTGCGACTTCCTGCGGCTTCTTGCCGAGCGCCTTGGCGAGCGGCATGGCGAAGTTGGCCTGGTAGTCGCCGTGCTCGGCGCTGGCGGCCGGCTTGATCATCGCCAGGTAATCGGCCGCCTTGGCCGCGTCCGGCGCCAGTTCCGATAGCACCGGAGCGAACAGCTTGCGAAGTTCGTGCAGCAGGTTCATCGAAGCTCAGTGAGATTACTTCTGAAACGGTTCGCCCGTGAGCCACAGTCAGTAAACGTCGGGCAGAAGACCCGCCTTTCCGCGCTCGAAGTGACACCGCTCAAGCCCTTCAGGTTTGAGGTTGCCGCCTGGCGGTCGAAGTGCTTTCAAGTCCGGGAGATCATTCGGGTAGCCGAACCTCGACAGGTAGAGGGCGTGGACATTGGAATCCGAAGGGTATTCAGCCTTGACCCGGAGTAACTTCACTATTTCTTGCCGAACCTCGACTGCTCGGTCATGATCGAGGTCGAGCAAATCAATCAAGTCCTGCCCTTCCGAAGTTATCCCAACAATGTGTCCGTCCTCATCGACTTGAACGTGATCGGCGAGGGCGGTTCGAGTGGGGTCCAAGAGAAGAACCTTCGTCGCCTTGAAACTATTGCATCTCAGGCAACTGTAGACGAGATTCTCGTAATCGGTCTCCCGACCGGCCTGAATGGACTTGGGCGTGAAATGATCGGCCGAAAACGAGTCGCCACGATTAGGATACCATCGCTCGCGTTCGAGACAATAGACGCATCGGAACTCGAATTCATCCCGAAGAAAAGGCTTGTACCTTCCATAATCTGGGTAGCCGACTGGACCGTGCCTACGGATGTGGGGACTCTTCGGATACTGGAATGGGTTCGGGAGTTCCATTGCTGGAGTTAACCTTCGATCGTCCGAGTCGCTTCTCGATGGTGGCAAGTTCCACCTTGAGGGACGCCGGCGGGGGAAACGCTTGAGCGATCGTCGCTCGGCTCAATTCCTGAAGACGATCGAATTCTTCGCGCTCGGCTTCCGTCAATCCTTGTCGGTTTTTTTTGTGTATAAGCTCCGCCCGTCGTTCCGTCAACTCCGCCCACTTCGCTGTTCCGAGCGTAATGGCCTGTCGAACCGCGATGCTCGATGGAGCCGAGGTCGCCTTGCTTTCATCCGATGGCATACTGCCAGCAAGTCCAAGTGCCATGACAGTCGCCAGGAGTTCGCTTTTGGGCGTTCGCGGCCTGCATGGAACGACCGCCGGTTCGATTGGAATTTCCGAACCCGGCATTTCGTTGGTCGCGAAGTAGGCGGCCCACGGAACGGTGCATGATTGGAATTGCACCCCGAGCCTGCGTGCAATCGCGATCACGGCCGGTTGGTTTGCCTCGTGTTCCGATTTCGAGTCCGTGAACGCGACCCAGAACCGCAGCGGCATCTTCTTCTCATTCGCCAACTTGACGATCTGATCCGCCAGCCATCGCCCATGCCCGACACGGCGATGTTCCGGACGAACGAAGAGTTCCTCGACTTCGAGTGCCTCATCCCTCTCAATCACGAACGCCCAGGCATACCTATCATCAAGTTCGCTGTCTCGCACCTCGAACGCATAAACTCGATGGCCGTCTTCATCGTGAGCGGACCATCGACAGTGCCCGTGCTCGTCGAGTTTTTTTAGTCGGAATAGCCTCAATCTCGAAGGATGTTGATAGATCGCCCACGATTCAAACACATGCCTATCAAAATACTGGTATGGCATGTACCCGGTACCAAAATCACCCCAATCCGGCCATTGAAGCGAGAAATGGAAAAGTCGTCGGTCGGGGAGACAACTGAACACCCTTGCCGCATGAGTTTGTGGAAGGAGGTGGTCCCTTTCGGAAGGAACCGGAATCAATCCTCCAGGCGGATCAGCCCACGCTGCGGTCAAACGGAAGGCGATGTGTATCCCGATTCCGCTCTCGGGACGAAGCAAGAGATGTCGGATGCAGTCGTCGGAGTTTCTGATCCTCCGATAAAAGAAATTGTGCCACAAATCTTGTCTTGGAAGATCTGTCGTCGGTGGAATTAGTCCACCAGGAGGCATATTAACCCAGGCGGACGATAGCTCGGGGAAGGGTAATCCCTCACCGACTTCCAACCGATTGACGGTCAGCCCCCAACAGCCTGCATCCGCAGGGTGCCGTCCTTCCAATTCCAATGCCCGAGGATAGTGGTAAGGAACTGTGCCCATCAAACACCAGGCGGAAGTTGCTGGTTGCCGGTCATTCGGCCTGAGACCATTTAAGCACGCGCCGGGCCATGATGCCACGTGAGTAGTTCGCAAGGCCGATCACCAACTCCGGCTCGCCAGGTGGTTTATGCGGCGGCGTACTTCGCGCGGAGCTTGTCCAGGAACTTCTTGCTCTGGGCCGTTACTTCCCAGGCGTGCGGCCAGAAGCAAAGATCGACCGTCCACCAGTCGTGCGGGACGCCGCACTTCTGCATCGCCGGCACCAAGGCGTCGAAGTTCAACTTGCCCGTGCCGAATGGATTGTGCGTCGACGTATTGTGTTCGTTCAGGCTGCCGTCCGAATCGATCAGGTGAATGTGGGTCACTTTGCCCTTCAGCTTGTCGAGCAGTTCGACTTCGCCGCCGGGAAGCGTCTCCTTGGTTCCTGCCTGGTTGGCCCCGACGACCGCGACCATGTGCGCGTGGCAGGTATCGTAAAGGACGCCGAAGTTATTGTTTCCCTTGGCCCGCACGCCATCGACCAGTTTCACGATCTCGGACGGCTTGTTAAAGGCGAACCCCGGTTCGAATTCCCAGCAGACGTTCAGCCCGTAATCCGCGGCGATCTTGCTGCACTTGTCCCAAGCGTTCACGATGCGATCCATGCCCTTCTCGGCGCCGAGTTTCTTCCCTTCCGGATCGGTTTCGAAGTAGGTCGGGCCGATCACGGTATCGACGCGGATGGTTTTGGCGTCGAGTTCGGAGGCAAAGACGCACCAGCCGAGGAAGGCGGTGAGATACGCCGCGGGAATCTCGTCCATGATGGAGGTGCCGGGCGTTTTGAAGGCCCACAGGTCGACGGCGATACCGGACAGCGCGAGGCCGTGGTCGGCGATTTCTTTGCGCAGTTTCTGGCGGCTGGCCCGCGTCGGGTGCGAGGCCGGGCTCGGGTGCGGGCCGAAGCTGCCGAGTTCCACGCCGTCGTAGCCCAGGTCTTGGAGTTTGTGCAGGATCACATGAAAGTCGTTGGTCGGCTGTTCTTGATTGAAGATGTAGGCCCACGTGCCGATGGAAATGCGCGCCTTGGCCATGTGTATGCCTCCGAGGGAGCTATCCGCTTATTGTCAGTGTAGGAAGCGCGGTCGAAACCGGATGCGGTTTTCACTTGCTTCGGATGCCGGAAATGCTCTAATAGCGGCTGGAGAGCCTGCCAACCGCCCATTCCCGCCATCCGAGTGGACAGTGACTTCACCCACCCATCCCATCGGCGTTTCGCGCCGCGAACTGCTTCAAGTCGGCTATTCCGGGCTCATGGGCCTCGGCCTCGCCTCGACCATTCGCGCCGGAACCGCCCAGTCGCCCGGTTCGAAGCAGTCTCCGAAATCCGCGATCATCGTGTTCCTCACCGGGGCGATGAGCCACATCGACACGTTCGATCCGAAACCGGACGCGGTGAAGGAAGTGCGCGGCCAGTACAGCGCGATCAGCACGAAGGTTCCCGGTTACCAGGTCGGCGAACTGCTGCCGAAGTTGGCGACCCGCGCGGACAAGTATGCCGTGGTGCGGTCGCTGGCCCATGCGGACAACAACCACACGGCGGCCACGCACCACATCATTACCGGGGCCAAGCAGCCGGGTGTCCGCTTCGACAAGCCGCTGTCGCGCGACGATTGGCCCGTATTCGCGTCCGGCCTCAGCTTCCTGCGGCCGCGCTCGGATGGCGTTCCCACTGGCGTCACCTTGCCGACGTTCCTACAAGAAGGGCCGCTGGTGTGGCCCGGTCAGCACGCCGGCTTCCTCGGGCCCAAGCACGACCCCCTGCAAATCCGCAGCGACCCGAACAAAAGCGACTTCAAGGTCGATAATCTCGCCCCCGTCTCCGGCCTCGAAATCGACCAGTTAAACGACCGCATGGCTCTGCTCGAAGGCGTCAACCGCCAACAGCGGACGCTCGGCGAATCGGCGGAAGGACGCAAGCTATCCGAACAGCAACAGAAGGCAATGTCGATTCTCACGTCCGGCAAGGTGGCCCGGGCCTTCGAGATCGACAAGGAACCGGCGGCCAACCGCGACAGGTACGGCCGCCACATGTTCGGCCAATCGCTGCTCCTGGCTCGCCGACTCGTCGAAGCCGGCGTTTCCGTCGTGCAGGCCAACATGGGCCGCGTCCAAAACTGGGACCACCACGGCAACATCTTCCCGGCCTTGAAGAAGAATGTGCCGCCGCTCGACGACGCCGTCGCGGCTTTGCTCGACGATCTGGGTTCATCCGGCTTGTTGAACGAAACGATGGTCGTAATGATCGGCGATTTCGGCCGCACGCCGAAGGTCGTCAATGGCGGCCGCGACCACTGGGCGCCGTGCTTCAGCGCGCTGTTCGCCGGCGCCGGCGTGTTGCCCGGCAAGATCATCGGCAAGTCGGACAAGATTGGCGGCTACCCCGTCACGCCGGCCTATTCGCCGGACGACGTCGGCGCCACGATCTACCGCGTTCTCGGCATCGACCCCGCCAGCGAAGTCCACGACCGCTTCAACCGGCCGGTGCAACTGAACCGCGGCGAACCGATGCACGCTCTCTTTACCGGCTGATTACTGCGGCGGCACGCTCACCGCGAACTCGAAGAAGTGATCCTTTCCCGCTTCCACCTGGCGAACCAGGGTGGATTGATCCGGCCGGCACAGTTGCGTCGGGAACGCCTCATTCGCTCCGGCATGGGTGTCGCCCGGCGGCGGCGCGATGGCGACGCGATACCATCCCGGCGGGATCGCGGGGCCGCCGTCGCGCATGAGAGTGAAGGCGCCGCCCGGGCCGGTATCGGTGCGGATGGGCGGGCCACTGCTCCCGCGATCGCGGTCCGGCGTGAAGACGATGGTGCCGCCAGCGACGGGTTGGTTTTGGAAGGTGAGGCGGCCGCGCACCGTGCCCGCCGCGGCCGGCTTCGTGCCGTTCCCGCAGCCGAGCGGCAGCGCGGCCGCCATGATTCCTAAGAGCATTCGCGCGATCGCGCCCATCGCCGCGGCATCCCTTCCACTTCCTTTCATCGACCGCTGCCGCCGTCAAGGTTCACTCCTTTTCCCAGCTTCGCCCGCTTCGCGAAACAGGGCTACTTCCGGGCTTCCAGCTTCATGTGGCAGTTCTTGTATTTCTTCCCCGAGCCGCACGGGCAGGGGTCGTTGCGGCCGACCTTGGCGCCGAGGTTGCGAATCGGCTCGGCTTTCTTCGTTTCGCCGCCGGCATTGGTGGTTTGCGAAGCGGCGTCGGCCACGGCGGCGCGCGACTGCGCCAGTGAAATGGCCGCCTCCTGCGTCGCCCGCGCCCCGGCCCAGAGCGCCATCTGCGCTTCCTCGTCGCCCATTTCCTCCATGCGGAACACGGCCTCGGTCACGCGATCGCGAACGCCATCCCACATGCCGTCGAATTCCTTCATCCCCTCGCGCTTGTAAACGATCTTCGGGTCTTCCTGGGCATAGCCGCGAAGGCCGACGCCGGAGCGCAAGTTGTCCATCGAAAGCAGGTGCGTCTTCCACGCGCTATCGAGCTGTTCGAGGACCAGGCCGCGCTCGACGGAGTGCATTTCCGGGCGATACTTGGCGTCGTGGGCATTGAGCACGGTATCGCGAGCGGCTTCGCTCGATAGACCGGTGAGCTTGGCGGGGTCGAGCGCGAGGCCGAGATCGCTCTTGGCCCAATCGGCGAGTTCGCGGGCGTCCTCGGCCTCGGCCACGCGGGCCCCCGTGAAGATGTCGTCCACGCGGGCATCGACCGCCTCGATGTCGCTAGCCGGCATCGCCTTGGCCGCCATCTCTTGCAACTTCTCGCGCAACTTGCTCCGCGGCTCGGTGCGAACGAATTCCTCGGTGAACCCTTCGGCGTCGATGGCTCGCTGGGCCGCGGCGAAGAAGCCGGTCTCGGCGTCGGGCTGCGCGCCGGCCTTCGAAGCCAGCGTCGTGCCGATCCGCCCCTTGGCCCACTGGAACAATCCGTCGCGGTCGAAGCGCTGCCCGCCGCCTTGCTGCGGCTTGTCGGACATGTAATTCTGCATCGCCACCCGCACGGGGAATTCGAGGTCCTTGTGGCGATACGCCTCGCGAACCTTGGTCACGATGAATGCTTTCAGTTCCGGTTCGGGGCGGGCCAGTATGTCCTCGACGGCCAGCTTGACGCCGAACTTCTGGCGAGCCCAATCGGCCAGCGATTCGGCGCCGTAAGTCCGCGTCAAATAGCGCTGCCCCTCGGAAAGATCGACGGCGCGCACGGAGGCTTCGGCTTGCCGCACCAGTTGCATGGTCAATTCTTGCGGCGCGACCTTCTTCAACTCGCGCTCGCTGGTCTTGAGGCCGTAGCGGGCGTTGATGGCCCGGCTCATCTCGTTCCACTTCCAGTCTTGCGGCTCCTCGTCCGGATTGAGGTTCTCCTCGGTGAGTTCCTGGATGACGGTGGGCACCATCTGCAGTGCTTTTTCGAGGGCGGCCTTGGAGGAATCCTCGTAGCTGCCGCGGAACTCGGACGCGTCGAACTCGACGCCGAGGCGGTTGCCGGCGAACTCGGCGAAGCTGGCCGGGCCGTAATCTTCCGCAAGGAACTTGTCCACGGCGGCGCTGGCCTGGGCATCGATCATGTCCAGAATCATGGCCCGCGGATTCTTGCCGTCGAGCATTTCTTGCCGCGAACCGTAGACGCGCTTCCGCTGGTAATCCATCACTTCGTCGTATTCGAGGAGGTTCTTGCGCTGGTCGAAGTGGTGCTCTTCGACCTTCTTTTGGGCCTTTTCGATGCGGCGGGTGACCATGCCGGATTCGATGGCTTCGCCTTCCTGCATGCCGAGGCGGGTGAGGACGTTGGCGACCCATTCGCCGGCGAAGAGGCGCATGAGGTCGTCTTGCAAGGAGAGATAGAAGCGCGAGGAGCCGGGGTCGCCCTGGCGGCCGGCGCGGCCGCGCAACTGGTTATCGATGCGGCGGCTCTCATGTCGCTCCGTGCCGACGATGTGCAGCCCGCCCATCTCCGCGACCTTGCGGCCCTCTTCCCTCATCTTCTCCTTGTTCTCGATGTCGGCGATCGTCGCGGCCCAGATGTCGTTGGGCACTTCGAGGCGGGTGGGGTAAAGCGGGCGGCCGTCGCCGTCCTTGAGTTGCTTCAAGCGGGCCCAGGCGAGCGTTTCCGGGTTGCCGCCGAGAATGATGTCGGTGCCGCGGCCGGCCATGTTCGTCGAAATGGTGACGGCGCCGATGCGCCCGGCCTGAGCCACGATCTCGGCCTCGCGGCTCACGTTCTCCGGCTTGGCGTTGAGCAGTTCGTGCTTGATGCCGCGGCGGCGAAGCATGCCGGAGAGCCGTTCGCTCTTGGCCACGTCCGTCGTACCGATCAGCACGGGCCGACCGCTCTGGTGCGTCTCCTCGATTTCCTTGACGACCGCGTTCCACTTTTCGCCATCGGTGCGATAAACGAGGTCGCGGTGGTTGACGCGCTTCATCGCCTTGTTCGGCGGGATGGCGACGACATCGAGCTTATAAATCTTCCAGAACTCGCCGGCTTCGGTCATCGCCGTGCCAGTCATGCCGGCCAGCTTCTTGTACAGGCGGAAGTAGTTCTGCAAGGTGACGGTGGCGAGCGTTTGCGTTTCCTGCTTGATCTGCACGCCTTCCTTCTGGTGCTTGGCTTCGACGGCCTGGTGCAAGCCGTCCGACCATTGCCGGCCGAACATGGCCCGCCCCGTGAACTCGTCGATGATGATGATGCCGAGTTGATTGTCTTCGCGCGGGTCCTGGGCGATCATGTAATGGCGATCGCGCTGGTACAGATGATGAGCCTTGAGAGCGTTGTCGATCAGGTGCGGCCACTCCATGTTTCCGGCGGTGTAGAAGCTCTCGACGCCGGCTAGCATTTCCGCCTCGCGCACGCCGGCATCGGTCAAATGGCAGGTCCGTTCCTTTTCCTTCAGTTCGAAGTAAACGCCCTTGGGCGGCGGGTTCTGCGGATCGACCTTGGACAAATCCGGCGGCGACAGCGTCGGCAGGGCGTCCCCTTCCGTGCCGGTGATGACCACGACGCCGCTATCGGCCAGTTCGCGCCGCGCCTTGCGTTCCATCTCCGTGAGGCCGCGAGCGACTTTGTCCGCTTCCGCGAAGCGCCGCGCGTCCGAGAATGCCGGCCCGCTGATGATCAAGGGCGTTCGCGCCTCGTCGATCAGGATGTTATCCACCTCGTCGATGATCGCGTAATTGAGCGGGATGCGCTGCACCTGGCGGTAGTACGGGTGATAGTTGCCGTCGTCGTGGCGGGCGATCTTCATGTTGTCGCGGAGGTAATCGAAACCGAATTCGCTGTTGGTGCCGTAGGTGATGTCGCATTCGTAGGCGTGGCGGCGCGCTTCCGGGTCCATATCGCTCTGGATGTAGGCGGCGCTCACGCCGAGGGCGTTGTAGATCGGCAGCATCCACTCGCAGTCGCGCCGGGCCAGGTAATCGTTCACCGTGATGACGTGGACGCCCTTGGCCTCCAGGGCATTCAGGTAGGCAGGGAGCGTGGCGACCAGCGTTTTTCCTTCGCCCGTGACCATTTCGGCGATGGAGCCGAGCCCGGTCTTGTAGCCGTGCAGCACCGCTCCGCCGACGATTTGCACATCGTAGTGGCGCATGTTCTTGTTGCGGCGGGCGGCCTCGCGGCAAGCGGCGAACGCTTCCACAAGTAAGTCGTCGAGCGTTTCTCCGGCGGCCAGCCGTTCCCGGAACTTCGTCGTCTGCTCCTTGAGTTCGTCGTCGGTCAGGGCCTGCATCTTCGGTTCGAGTTCGTTGACGCGGGCGAGCACGGAGCCGGGAATGGCCGTGTGCTGATCCGACCCTTTGGGACGGAGGTAGCCGAGGCTCTTGGTGACGCGTTCGCTGGACGAACCGCCGAGCAGGCGGGTGACGAACCCCATGACGCCTTCGGTGAAGGAGGTGAATCCATCGCCGACGCGTTCGAGCAGGCTGGCTTTGAGTTCGGTTTGCGCTGGCATTCTCGGTCCAGGGGGTGTAAAGGCGGCCGGGGCGGTTAAGGAAGGCTGCGCCACGTGTTCACTCTAAGAATGGTGGAAAAATGGGTCAATACGGACCGCGCGGCCGGCGCGACCGATGCAGCCGTTAGCCGCAATGCAGCGTCCGCGGAGCGTTCCGCTCCATTCCGCTGCAACCGGACGGCCAAATGGCGAATTATCGCGGGGAAACGGCATAAGTCTGTAAGCTTCGCGCCGCAGTCGGGTTTCTGGCAGGTAGCACCATGTTTCCGTATCATTGCTGAACTGCCCGGCACCACCTGACTTGCGCCCAGTCCGCTCGAGGAATGCCGCCGTGACGACCGCCGTCGCCTTTGAACCGCCTGCGGAGCGCGCTCCGACCAAGCCGCCCAAGTTGAACACCGCCGCGTTCAAGGCCGTGCCGGAAACTCGTGAACTCCGCGATTCCGTTCGATCCGCCGTGGAAGCGCACTGCAAGACGCTCGACAAATCGCAACCGATGAGCCGCGAATCGACCCGTGCCGCCGCCGAGAAAGTGCTCGGCAAACTCGGCCTCGGCGAACACTACCTCGGCTTCACGATGGTCATGCTCACCAACGAGTTCTGGCGCGAGCAGGTTGCCGCCATCCCGTTCCATCGCCGTCTCATGCTGCTGCCGCACTGCCTCAAGAATGCCGAGGGGTGCCCCGCGGATTACGACGAGTTCGGCCTCGATTGCAAGAAGTGCGGCGCCTGCGAGGTCGGCGACTTCCGCACCAAGGCCGAGCAACTCGGGTACAAGGTTCTCGTCAGCGAAGGAACGCCGATCGTCCTGAAGATCATCGTTTCCGGGCACGTCGACGCCATCGTCGGCGTCGCCTGTTTGAACGTGCTCGAAAAGGCCTTCGACAAGGTGCTGCTGGCGGGCATTCCCTGCATCGCCACGCCGCTCCTTTCCAGTAATTGCAAGAATACCTCGGTGGATAACGACTGGGTGTTCGAATCGATCGATCTGCACACGCCGCCGGCGGGTCAGGTGACCAAGAGCTACGTGCACTTGATGCGGGCCGCGAACCGGATGTTCGAGGAGCCGGAACTCTCGCGACTGGTCCCGCGTGCTCGGGGCAACGGAAGTTCGAATGAAACCGATCCGCTGCTGAAGCACGAAGCAATTGCTTATGATTTCTTGGCTCGCGGCGGCAAGCGATCCCGGCCATTCATCACGCTGGCGGCTTACGATGCTCTCCGCGGCGCCCCCGCCACGCGCGGAGAAACCGGCTGGGAACTTCCCGATCCCGTTCAACATGCCGCGCTGGCCATCGAGACATTCCACAAGGCGAGCCTCGTTCACGACGACATCGAAGACGACGATGCGTTCCGCTACGGCCAGGAAACGCTGCACCGCGTCCACGGCCCCGGCGTCGCCATCAACGTCGGCGATTACCTCATCGGCCTCGGTTATCGGCTCGTCAGCCGGGATCGCAAGGAACTCGGCGCCGAGGTCGCCGCGGACATTTTGGACAAGCTTGCCGACTCCCACTTGAAGTTGTCCGAAGGGCAGGGAGCGGAACTATTGTGGCGCGATGCCGCCAATCAGGCCCTCACCACGCTCGACGCCCTCAAGATTTACGCCTTGAAAACCGCGCCCGCCTTCGAAGCGGCCCTCTATTCCGGCGTCCGCCTCGCCGGGCCGATCGAGAAGTACGAGAAGCTGATCGCCGACTTCAGCCGCAATATCGGCGTCGCCTTCCAGATTCTCAACGACATCAAGGACTGGGCGGGCGACGATGACAATAAACTGCTCGCGGGGCAGGACGTGCTGGCGGCTCGGCCGACGCTGCTATTGGCCCTGGCGCTGGAAGGTTCCGCGCCGGCGCAGCGCGAGGAGTTGCTGGGTCTGATTCGCCGCCCAGAACCGGGCGTGGTGGAACGGGTGCGGGCGCTGTATTTAACGGCCCGGGTCTTCGAGAAGGCCGACAAGCTGGTGGACAAGTTCCGCGCCAAGGCCGAGGCCCTGGCCGACGATGTCGAACCGGTCGAGTTCCGCGAATTGCTGTATTACCTGGTCGATTCGGTGCTGGAGAAGGGCGAACTCCCGAAATTGTCCACTCCGCAGTACGTCGAACTGGGACGGTGACGGACGCGGTTACGCTGTGATACGATGGAGTGAATCGCAGAGGTTGTCCAATGGCGATCAAGCAAACCATTCTCGATGCAATGAACCGATTGCCCGATTCGGCGACTTCGAAGGAGATCGTCGACGATCTGCTCAACGTGATTGCCAACCACGGAAGCCAATCGGATTATGCGCGTCTCGATCGCAGTCAACTGACGGCGGACGACTTGATGGAGTGCATTGACCCGCCGCGGGATGGCATACCGATCGATCGAGTCATCGCGGAACTGGAAGCTCGCGCCGACGCGTATGTTTTTCTACGGGTCTGAGCAAGGTTAGTCTCACACCGCGCGAAGCCGCAAGCGGCTTCGCGACTCAGGGACTTCGGTTCTTACTTCTATTCTCGATCACCATGCGCCATTTACTGCTAATCTCTGCGTTGCTCGCTTCCGTTCTGCTCACCGGTTGCGGCGGCGCGCGCGATAAGGGCAAGCACCAAGATTACGACCGCCCCAAGCCGACCGAGAAGAAGTGATGCCCGCGCCATGTCCGAACCGCTCACTTTTCTGATGGGCAAGCATCCGGCCGAATTGCCGGGCGAGTTGCTGTATTGCAAGAACCACATGTGGTGCCGCCCCGGCGAAACGGGCTCGCACGCCTTCGGGTTCACCGCCTACGCCGTCCGCCTCATGCAAGACGTTTACTTCCTCGAATGGCGGATCGACCCTGGCTTCGTGACGGTCAAGCAAGAAATCGGCTATATCGAAACGCAAAAAGCGACTTCGGGCCTCTACGCTCCGCTGCCTGGCCGCATCGAGCGTTTCAACGCCGAGCTTCTCAACGATCCGTCGGCCATTAACGCCGACGGCTACGGCCAGGGGTGGCTGTTCGAATTCCGCGGTTCGCTGGATGGAACGCTCACCGCTTCGCAATATCACGAATTCCTGACGGAAGCATGGCCCCAGACGCAGCGGCTCATCAAGGGGCAACTGAACGCCGAGGAGTAGGGCGCTGTGGTTACGCCGGCCCGCGGCCCCGCGCTGCGCCACTATCTGCTTGTCTGTGCCGTGGCCGCGGCGGCCATCGATTTCGGCCGCGTCCAGCGCTCGCTCAACGCCGACGCCATTCTCTTCACCGTCGCCAGCCAGTGCGACTGGACGCCGTTCTTTTGGGAACAAGATCGCATCGGGTTGCTCGTGCCGCTCTTCACTTCCTGGATCGCGGATCCGTTCGCCGCTCTTCTTTTACAAACGGGAATCACGGCCTTCATGGGCTTGGCCCTGCCGCTGCTTTTGATGGAAGTCGTTTATCCTCAACCGGCCGGCCGATTCGGCGCAATGCTCGCCAGTGCCCTGTTGCTGGCCATCGCTCCGGACCGCGTCCGGGGGAACCTTCTCTTCGAATGCACATACCCACAGGCCATGTTCCTCGGGTGCGTCGGTCTCTTGATTCTGGGCCGCGGCGACCGCCCGCGCTGGTGGCGCTATCCGCTCGGTTTCGCCTGCTTCGCACTCGCTCACTGGACGTATCTCGGCGTCTGCGTGTGGCTCATGCCGCTGGCCTTTTGGATTGCCGTCGTTCGCCCCGGCGCGCCGCTCGGCGGCATTCGCGAGTTCCTGCTGCGGTTGGTCCGTTACTTCCCCGGCTGGAGTTCGCTGCTTTTGCTGGGTGGGGCCGCGGCACTCGGTTGGTGGTTCTCGACGCTCGCCGATGGGAGCGCAAGTTACGACGCCGCTTTGCCGGTGCGCGAGTGGCCCAGGTCGTGGTTCGTAATCGGCTGCACGTTTCTGCATTGGCCGGATATGGAGCGATGGTTAATTGTGGCAGGCACCTTGGCAGTCGCGGGAAGCATCGCGACAATCGCGCCGCGCTTTCGCCCTGGTTGTGCCTTGCCGGCCGCCGCATTCGTGCTCGCCATCGTCGCCGCCACCGAGTTCGCGTTCATCGGCACGCGGCAATGGCCTTCGCGCAACGAGAACCACTTCCGCTACATCCTGGGCGCCATCGCGGCCATCGAAACACTGCTCGGGTTGATGGCCACGGCGCCGTTGGCCCGCCTGGCCAACCGCCGACCGTGGATAACCTTCGCGGCCGCGGCGACTCTCCTTTTCACCGGCGCCGTCGTTCAGTACGGTTTTCCCATGCCCGGAGCGCGGCGCGGCGAACTGGACGAACTTCACGGCGTCTGGCTCACGCTCCGCGACGCCAATGTCGATGCCATCGGCGGCCAGTACTGGGTCGTTTGGCCCGCGTATCTTTACCTGCGAATCGCGGCGGAGCCCGGCGAGATCGTGCCTTACCCCATGGCCTTTCGCGGCAGCACGTTTCGGAAGAAGTGGGAGCGCACGCATCCGCATGGGATGCGCGTCGCGATACTGGCCGACTCGCGGAAGGAGAAGAAGGAACTCGATGTGGCGGCCCGGCGCTACCATTTCAGCAAGCCGGTTTTTCTCGAACGCTTTGGCCGGTTCGACCTCTACTTCGTCGAACCGGTCGCTAGCCGGCGCGGAGAGCCGCGGAATCCTTGACGCCGAGGTTCTCATAGATTTGCCGCGTCGAGTCGGAGCGGTTGAGCGTGTAGAAGTGGATGCCGCGGACGTTGTTGTGCAAGAGATCGGAGCACTGCTCGGTGGCCCAGCTGGTTCCCACGCGGGCCACGGCGTCGTCGTTGGCACAGCGGCTGACGGCGCGAAGGAGCTTCGCAGGGACGTGCGCGCCGAGCGCCAGTTCCGCCATGCGCACCATGTTCGCCTTGCTGGTAACGGGCATGATGCCGGCCACGATCGGCACGCGGATGCCGGCCAGGTCGCAGCGCTCGCGGAAGTCGTAGAAATCGCGGTTATCGAAGAAGAGTTGCGTGCAAATGTAATCGGCGCCGGCATCGACCTTGGCCTTGAGGAAATCCATCTCGCGCAGGCGATTGGGGCAGCCGGGGTGGCCTTCGGGGAAACCTGCGACTCCGATGCCGAAGCCGCGTCGATCCGGCGCGTTCTTCCGCGACCGCACGAACTCCACCAGTTGCGCCGCGTACTGGAAGGCGTCGCGCTGGCGGTCGTAGTTGGCGATGGTCCGGGGCGGGTCGCCGCTCAGCGCGAGAATGTTCTTGATGCCGCTGACCGCGTAGCGATCGAGAATCGCCGTCATTTCCGCCAGTGAATGGCAGACGCACGTTAAATGCGAGACGGCGACGAGAGCGGTTTCTTTCTGGATGCGGACGACGAGGTCGTGGGTGCGGTCGCGGGTGGAGCCGCCGGCGCCGTACGTCACCGAAACGAACGACGGTTGCAGCCCTTGTAAGTTCGCGATGGTGCGGAACAGTTCTTCGCTGGCCTCGTCGGTCTTCGGCGGGAAGAACTCGAAGCTGAAGGTAGTCGGGTGCTGCGCGAAAATGTCCTGGATGTGCATGGGGCTCCTGCGCCGTTGGGTTTGTGGGCATCATAGCGTGGCCGCGACCCAACGGGGAGCGCGAGCGCCCGGCTGCCCTCATTTGGCGAGGCGGAGGCCGATTGGCAGCGATTCGCCGAAGAGCCGCGATTGCTCGTCCCCTTCCGCCCGCACGACCTCTTCGACCATCCGCTTCCACGATGCCGGGCAGGGATTGGCCCGGAGCACGGCCAGCACGCGTTCGCGGCCGCTCTCCGAGACATCCACGGCGCGCAGGCCGCTCAGCCGCGCCAGCTGGCTCAAGCAAAAGAGCCAGGCGCTGCGCTCGCTGTCATTCGTCGGTTCGAATGGCGCGAGTTCTTCGATCCACGCTTCGACGTGCTCCGGATGGACCACGCTATTGAGCGGCCCGTAAAGGAGAATGCGGGCGCCCAAGCGGGTGATCGACCAGAAGGCGTACACGGGCGCGGGGGCCTTCTTGCACTGCTTGACGAGTGCCGAGCCGAGGGCTTCCTTGGTGCGGGCATCGAGCCGTTCGAGGCTGGCGGCGGCCCGCCACATTTCGGCGTACTCGTTGGCCGGCGGCTTGGCGAACGGCTTGCCCTTCGTCGGCAACAAAACCGGTTTCAATCGCCCGAACAGGGCCTGCTGCAAGGCCGTGTTCAGGCCGCCGGCGATGCGCCGCCACATGATCCAGTAATCGGCGCCGCCCTCGGGAACCGCGGCCTTGCGGCCGGGGGCGGCGGAACTCGCGGCCGCCGTGATGAGCTTCCAGAGCCCTTCGACGCGATAGCGATCGAGGGGGTCGCCGAAGCCGGGACGCAGGCAAAAGCCGGTGAGGTTGTACCAGCGCGCGAGGTGGGCGGGCGAGCGGCCGCGGCCGTCGGCGTTTTGCTCCAGGAACTCGGCAAGGCGGCGGATGAGCCCGGTCGGCCAGTTGCCGCGCGACGCTTCCAGGGCAGATTCCAAAAGCTTGGGTAGTTCCTGCGGCGCAACAGTGGCTTCCGATTCGCCGAACGTTCCCGCGATCAGCCCCGCCGCCTGCTGGATCCTCTCTTCCGGGAAGACATCCACGACCGTTGTGGACTCCTCGGCCTCGGCGTCGTCGCGGTTCGGCTCGCGCAGCACATCGCGGACGTTGAACTCCAGCCGCCAGCGGTTCCCTTCCTTCGAAACGCAGTAGAGTTCGAGGGTGCCGATTTCGGTGCAGCGGGCGGCCAGGGTGACGGGCACTTGCTTGACGCCGGCGCGTTTGCCGCCGCGCAAGATCGTATGCAAGGGAGGCAGTTCGAGCACGGAGTCGGGGGCAAGCTGCAGCACGTCGCCGGGCTTGTCGTCGCCGCGAACGGTCGAGGTGTAAAGCGGGAAGAGGACGGGCTGGCCGAGCGCCAGTTCCAGTTCCGGCTGCGGCAAGCGAACCTCTTCCCCTTCCTGGAGGCGGCGCGGAACCACGCAGAGAAGCGTAAGAGTCGAGGATTGTTGGCTTCCGGAATCAATGGCAATGTAATACGAGCGGGGAATGCCGCCGCCGATGCGTTTTCCCCCGGAGTGCCGAAGCCACGCGAAGTAAGCGGCGCCCCAGGCGACGGCCAAATCGAGCGACGGGCTGGTGAGAATGAGCGGCTTCCAGTCGGCGCCGAACCATGGACGCATCACGTCGATGACGCGGTCGCGGAGCACGGGCGGTTGGAACACGCCGCCGTTAAAGAGTATCGCATCGACTCCGGGCGAGCGGGGGGCGTCAGCCCCCTGATTCTCTATAGATGCGTAAGAATCAGGGGGCTGACGCCCCCCGCTCGCCAGATGCATTCTCAAGAACTCGGCGATGTGCTTGCTAATGGCGGGATCGGCGACGTATGGCAGCCCCATCTCCTGCAGGCCGACGCGGCCGCCGCGGAGCGGTTCGGCATCGTAGGTCGTCGGCGGGAAGAAACCCTGGAACAGTGCCGCTGCGACATCCGCCGGCGTGATGTTCACGGAAACGGCCCCGCCGACTACCGACCGCCCTTTGCCCATCACCGTGACCGGATAGCTCGGTGGCGGCGGCTCGGCCAAAAGCGATTCCTTGGCGGCCCGGCATGCTTGCACCAAGGCCCCGAACTGAGCCGCGTCGATCTTGCTGGGCAATTTCGCCTCGACGGCCTTGGCCAGGGCCAGGTCCATGTTGTCGCCGCCGAGCAGCAGATGCTCGCCGACCGCATCGCGCACGAAGCCGAACTCGCCGTGCTCCTCGGCGGCGCGGATCAAGCTGAAATCGCTGGTGCCGCCGCCGACATCGACCACGAGGCAGCGCATGCCGGGCTTCAACATCCCGGCTTCCTGCGGCGAATGCGTGCCGAGCCAGGCATAAAACGCCGCCTGCGGTTCCTCGAGCAGCGTGACGTGCTTCAACCCCGCTTGCTTGGCGGCGTCGGCCGTCAGGTTGCGGGCCACGTCGTCGAATGATGCCGGCACCGTGATGACCACGTCTTGCTCTTCGAGGCTATCCTCCGGCTTGCGGTTCGGGGCCGCGTTCCAGGCCTCGACGATGTGGCGGAGGTAGCGGGCCGACACTTCCAACGGGGATAACCGCGGCACATCCGGCGGGCCGGCCCACGGCAATAGCGGCGCCGTTCGATCCACGCCTGGATGGCATAGCCACGACTTGGCGGACGACACCAATCGCCCCGGCACTTTGGCCCCGTGATTGCGGGCGAATACCCCAACGGTCTCGGGCGGATCCTTTTTCCAAGGCAGGTTGATGGAGCCGGGGGCGAGGTCGTGCGGGCCGGGCAAGTAGAGGAACGACGGCAACAAATCCTGGGCCGCCACTTCGCCGGCCGCGACCACCTGCGGGATCGGGAAAGTATTCAGCTTGGGGCCGCCGACCGCCTTCGTCGCCGTATCGACAAACGCCACGGCGATGTTGGTGGTCCCGAGATCGATGCCGACCAGATAGCGAGGCATTCCTTCACCGTGGATCAGATGCGCGAGCGAGCGTTCAGCGAGCCAACTACTTACCTACCGATACTTTTGGGATTGGCCAAGGACGACATCCGTAGAATGGAGAAGCCCAGGAGCGGCCGTTTGGCGGCTCCTTCTCGCCGGAGTTCGCATTGTTCCTTTTCGCAGCCGGGGATTCCGAGCCCAGCACGGTCCTCGTCGTTTTGGGGCTGCTTGCGGTCCCGGCGCTGGTAGGCCTGAATGGGTTTTTTGTCGCCGCGGAATTCGGGCTGGTCGCGATCCGCCGCACTCGCGTCGAGGAGATGGTGAACCAGGGCCGCAGCGGGGCGAAGGGGCTGATGCACGCCATCACGCACCTTCACCGCAGCGTGGCGGCCTGCCAACTCGGGATCACCGTCGCCAGCCTCGCCCTGGGCTACGTCAGCGAGCCGGCCATCGCCGGACTGCTGCGGCCGCTCTTCAACGCCATTTCGCCGCACTGGCAAGGGCCGCTCACCCACGCCATCTCCATCGTCACCACGCTGGCGATCATTACCTACATGCATGTGGTGTTCGGCGAACAAATGCCGAAGCTGGCGGCGCTGCAGGCGAGCGAAGCGATCGCGCTGTGGGTCGCCGGGCCGGTGAACTTCTTTGCCCGCATCGCCGGCCCAGTCATCACCTTGATGAACGGCTCGAGCGGATGGATTCTCCGCCGCCTCGGTTATCGTGCCGACACGGACGAGGGCGAAGTCCACACCGTCGACGAGTTGCGGTTGCTCGTCGAAGACACGGAAGAAGCGGGCTTGCTCGATCCCGAGCAGGCCGACATGGTGCTCAACGTTTTCGGGCTCTCGAACAAGAAAGTCAGCGATTGCCTGGTGCCGCTGGAGAAGATGGTGGCGCTGGCATTGAATACGCCGCCGGACAAGGTGCTCGAAGTCGCCCGGCTCGGCGCCCACACGCGCATGCCCATTTACGACGGCACGCTGGACAACATCGTCGGCATCGTCAACACCAAGGACCTGTTCTTTCTGTTCAGCACGTCCGGGGCGGTTGTGCTGGAAGACGCCCTTTACCCGGCGACCTTCCTCGACCCGGCGGAATCAGTCGCGAACGCCTTCAAGTTGTTCCGCCGCTCGCACCGGCCGATGGCCGTTGTCCGCGACGGCCAGGGCAAGGTGCACGGCCTGATTACGCTGGAGGACGTGCTGGAAGAGATCGTGGGGGACATCGAGGATGAGCACGACGTGCCGGTGCCGAAGTTAAAGCTGGCGCGGCGCCGCGCCGGAATCCCGGCCTCCGGGACCAAGATCCCTCGGCGCGGGTGATCCGCGCTTTCCTTCGGGTCGCGGCTAATCGAAGTACGTTTGGCGCGGAATTCGCAGCTTGCACGTCTGGTTCGCCATGCCGGCCGTTTTCGCCCGGATGGGTAGCTCACCATGACGCGCTTGCTG
>Ga0134125_10002873_pt1 | contig 20213 bp, 22 predicted proteins | sample KB31751_FD_96464 | JGI IMG/M metagenome (GOLD analysis project Ga0134125, IMG submission 96464) | Terrestrial soil microbial communities with excess Nitrogen fertilizer from Kellogg Biological Station, Michigan, USA - KB3-175-1 | ecosystem: Environmental > Terrestrial > Soil > Unclassified ... | reverse complement strand
TTCGCGATCGTCCAGGGTGTTCGTGCGCTTCGGCTCCTCCGGCCCCTCCGCGAGGAGCGCGCTGGGGAGCAACAGCGCTTCTCTCGTGCAGGCGCGGCGGCAGTGACGGCGCGCAGCACCGACCGTGCGCTGCGAACGCTCCACGCTATGGCGATGACCGGCCTCGTGCTCGGCTGCGTGCACGGCCTGTTCCTCCTGGGAAGCCTCGCCCTCACCCTTCCCGGCATGTTCTGGCTCGCCTCCGTCCGGTGACGACCGCGGCCACGCGGTGCTAAACTCGCAAGGTTGCCGTCTAACGGCCGCGGATAAAGAGAGCTCGCACACTCAGTGACGGGCACCGCGCAACGAGGGAAAGGGGCCATCTATGCCATTAGCACCAGATGCCAAGAAAGCGATCATCGACGAGTACGCAACTCACCCAGGTGACACCGGGAGCCCCGAAGTGCAGGTCGCAATGCTGACCGCGCGCATCAAGGACCTCACCGAGCACCTGAAGGAGCACAAGCACGACCACCATTCGCGTCGTGGCCTGCTGCTCCTCGTCGGCCAGCGTCGCCGCCTGCTCGGCTACCTCTCCGACGTGGACATCAACCGCTACCGCGCGTTGATCGAGCGCCTCGGACTGCGGCGATAACGAACTCCTGGCGAACGGGCCGTCACCCTCCGGGGTGGCGGCCCGTTTTCACGTTCGGTCGCTCGGCTCTCGCCTCCCGGCCGAGCGGCCGCCCCTCCCATAGGGTCTAGGCATGAACAAGGCCCGCACCCTCACGATGTTTGCGCCCTATCTGCTCGTGAGCGTCATCCACCTGATCGCTCTCGTGCGCGACGCCGATTCGGTCGCGGCGTTCACGAAGCCCGTGCTCATGGTGCTCCTGTTCGTGGCCTTCCTGTTCTGCCTGCCGCGCGTGCGCGGCGAGGTCGCGGTGCTCGGCTCGCTCGCCATCCTGCTGTCGTGGCTCGGCGACGTCACACTCGCGTCGCCCGGCGACCTCGGCTTCGTCGCGGGGCTCGGTTTCTTCCTGCTCGCGCACCTTGCCTACGTCGGCCTGTTCCTGCGCCGGGTTCGCACGCGACGGCCCCGCCCACTCGTCGCCGTCTACGCCGTGTGGCTCGCCGTCTTCGTCGCGCTGCTCGCGCCGCACCTCGGCTCCCTCCTCATCCCCGTCGTGGCCTATGGAGTCGTGCTCGGCTCGATGGGTGCGCTCGCGCTGCACTGCAACGGGTGGATCGCGGCGGGTGGGGCGCTTTTCGTGGTCTCCGACAGTCTGCTCGGGCTCTCGAGATTCCTGCCGGGCTTCACACTGTGGCAGACGGACTTCCTGATCATGCTGAGCTACCTGCTCGCTCAGGGACTCATCGCCTTCGGCCTGGTGCGCTGGGCGTGGTCCGCGCACGCGACCGCGCCCGCAAGCGCCGATGCCGAGGGTTCCGTGGTCGCGGGGCGCTCGGTCGACGCTGACGAATAGGCTGAGCCAATGGCCAATCCGCTCAAGCGGCTCTCGCGCATCCGCACCGTGATCTTCGTCTTTCTCGTGCTGTTCGCGATCGCCGGCTTCGTGTTGCACCTCGGCGTCGTGAGCTTCCTGTTCCGCGGCATCCTGTTGCTCGGCGTCGTTGCGCTCTTCGCGAGCTACCTCTGGGGCTTCTACCTCAAGTGGCGCAAGACGAACTAGCGCTTTCCATCTCGTAGTCTGGCTATCGTGAATCCCTTCCGTCGCGCAGCCGAGTCCAGTGAATACCCGAAGACGGATGCTGGCACCGGCAGCTTCAACCAGTACAGCTACAGCCTCGTGCCCAAGAACAAGCGCGTCACCATGCAGCTCGCCGGCAGCGATCCCTTCCAGGACGAAATCCGTCGCATCCGTGACCTCGCGGGCCCGCAGTACGAGGTCTTCTTCGCCAAGCGCACCGCCGAGGAGGAGCGCACCGACGCGCCGATGCCCGCGCGCTTCTTCGCCGAGAGCCGGATGTCGGGCACAGTCGGCTACGTCCCTCGCGGCCTCGAACCGCTCATCATCCAGACCCTCGCGCGCCTCGAGGATGCGGGTCGCTCCACCCGCATCCCGGCGGAGATCGCGACGACCCGCAACGGCCTGCGCGTGGTGCTCCTGATGGGTCTCACCCGCTGACACCGGCGCAGAATGGTGGCATGTACTCCTTCGCCGAGTGTGCCATCCCGCTCGTCGCGGCGCCCATGGCGGGCGGCCCGTCCACCCCGGCGCTGGTCGCGGCTGCGGCTGAGGCCGGCGGCCTCGGGTTCCTGGGCGGTGGATACCTGACCCGCTCCTCGCTCGGCGAGCAGCTTCGCGCCACGCGAGACCTCACGCCGGCACCGTTCGGGGTCAACCTGTTCGTACCCGGTGACCATCCCGCCTTGACCCTCGAGGTGGCCGCCTACCGGCGTGAACTGCACGCGGAGGCCGAGCGCTATGGAGTCGCGCTGCCGGAGCCGGATCCTGCGGATACCGACCGCTACACAGACAAACTCGCGCTGTTGTGTGAGCAGCCCGTCGCCGTCGTGAGCTTCACCTTCGGGCTGCCCGGCCGCGCCACGGTCGCGGCGCTGCATGCCGTCGACACGAGCGTGGTGATCACGGTCACCACCGTGCAGGAGGCCCGCGCCGCGGTGCAGCGGGGTGCGGACGCTCTCGTGGTCCAGGGCGCAGAGGCGGGCGGCCACCGCGGGACGCACGACGCGAGTGCGAGCCCGGATGCGACGCCGCTGGCCGATCTCGTTCGTGCCGTGCGGGCATCCACGGCTCTGCCGATCGTGGCTGCGGGCGGTGTCTCCACGCCCGAGCGGGTGGTGGAACTGCTCGCGGCAGGCGCATCCGTCGTCGCCGTGGGCACGGCGCTGCTCCGCAGCCCGCAGTGCGGCGCGTCGCAGGCCCATAAGGACGCGCTCGCCGGCGGCGAGTTCACCGAGACGAGGGTGACCAGGGCATTCTCGGGCAGGCTCGCGAGAGCGCTCGTCAACCGGTTCGTCGCGGAGCACGACGCCACCGCACCGGCCGCCTACCCCGAGGTCAACCAGCTCACTCGACCCATTCGTGCGGCGGCGGCGAAGGCGGGCGACGCCGGTGGACTCGCCCTCTGGGCTGGGACGGGCTACGCCTCTGCCCGAGCTGCCAGCGCGGCCGACATCCTGGGCTCTCTTTCTCCGCGCTGATCGCCGTGCCGGCAACACGCCGCTCATCCGGCCGGGCGATGACTCCTAGAGTGGTGCAGTGAACTCACCCGCAACAGCCCACGTCGATCGCCTGCTCGTCACCGTTCCCGATTTCCCGAGTTCGGGCATCCAGTTCCGCGACCTCAGCCCGGTCTTCGCCGATGCCGAGGCGTTCCGTGCCGTCACGCAAGAGCTCGTGACGCCGTACGCGCACCAGATCGACGTGATCGCGGGAGTCGAGGCGCGCGGCTTCGTGCTCGCCGCATCCGCTGCCTTCGCGGCAGACAGGGGACTCGTCGTCATCCGCAAGGCGGGCAAGCTACCCGGCCAGGTGCTGAGCGAGGCCTGTGATCTCGAATACGGTTCCGCGGTGCTCGAGATGCACCCGGCCACGATTCCGGGTCAGCGCATGCTCATCCTCGACGACGTGCTCGCAACGGGCGGCACGCTCGCCGCCGCGGTGCGCCTCGCCGAGCGCGCGGGATACGTGGTGGTGGGCATCGCCGTCGTGCTCGAGCTCGAGGCACTGAACGGTCGCGCCGCCCTACCCGGCCGGGACCTGCGCTCCATCCTCACCCTCTAGGCGCCGGGAATACTTCCCGCAGGCCCGTGGTTCGATAGGATGTTCATGCAAACGCATAGAAAGTCTGAGGACAGCATGCAGTTCGGAATCTTCACCGTCGGCGACGTCACCATTGACCCCACCAACGGAATCGAGCCCACGGAGCACGAGCGCATCAAGGCCATGCTCACCATCGCGCAGAAGGCGGAAGAGGTCGGCCTCGACGTCTTCGCTACGGGCGAGCACCACAACCCGCCCTTCGTGCCGTCGAGCCCGACCACGATGCTCGGCTACCTCGCGGCCAAGACCGAGCGCATCATCCTCTCGACTTCGACGACACTGATCACGACCAACGACCCGGTGAAGATCGCAGAGGACTACGCGATGCTCCAGCACATCGCCGACGGCCGCGTCGACCTCATGATGGGTCGCGGCAACACGGGCCCGGTCTACCCGTGGTTCGGCAAGGACATCCGCGAGGGCATTCCGCTCGCGATCGAGAACTACGCCCTGCTGCGCAGGCTCTGGGACGAGGATGTCGTGAACTGGCAGGGCAAGTTCCGCACGCCGTTGCAGGGCTTCACCTCCACCCCGCGTCCTCTCGACGGCGTCGCGCCCTTTGTCTGGCACGGCAGCATCCGCTCACCTGAGATCGCGGAGCAGGCCGCCTATTACGGTGACGGATTCTTCGCGAACAACATCTTCTGGCCGAAGGAGCACTACATGCAGCTCATCGGCTACTACCGCCAGCGCTTCGAGCACTACGGGCACGGCACGGCGGCCGAGGCGATCGTCGGACTCGGCGGCCAGGCCTTCATGCGCAAGAACTCGCAGGATGCCGTGAACGAGTTCCGCCCGTACTTCGACAACGCCCCGGTGTACGGCCACGGCCCGAGCCTGGAGGACTTCACTGCCCAGACCCCGCTGGCCGTGGGCAGCCCGCAGCAGGTCATCGACCGCTACGCGAGCATGCGCGATTCATTCGGCGACTACCAGCGCCAGCTGTTCCTCATGGACCACGCGGGCCTCCCGCTCAAGATCGTGCTCGAGCAGCTCGACATCCTGGGCGAAGAGGTCGTTCCGGCCCTCCGCAAGGAGTTTGCGAAGAACCGCCCGGCGAACGTGCCCGACGGCCCGACCCACGCCTCGCTCCTCGCCGCCCGCTCCGCCCAGCAGTCCGCGCCTTCGGAAATTCAGGAGAATGCGCAGGCGAACGTCGCGGGAGGTGCGAAATGAGCTCGGTTGCGAGCCAGAGTCCTGAGTTTCCGACACGGCGGCTCGCGGTCGTGTCGTCCGGGCTCAGCCAGCCGTCATCGACCCGGCTCCTCGCCGACCGACTCGCAGACGCCACGGTGCGTCGTCTTGAGGCGGAGGGCGTCGAGACCGAGGTGCGGCTGATCGAACTGCGAGACGTGGCACAGGACATCACCAACAACCTGCTCACCGGCTTCCCGAGTCCGCGGCTCGCGACCGCGATCGAGACGGTGACCGAGGCCGACGGACTCATCATGGTCACGCCGATCTTCACGACGAGTTACAGCGGACTGTTCAAGTCGTTCATCGACGTGCTCGACCCGCAGTCGCTCACCGACATGCCCGTGCTGCTCGGCGCGACCGGGGGCACGGAACGCCATTCGCTCGCGCTCGACTACGCGATGCGTCCGCTCTTCAGCTACCTGCACGCGGTTGCGGTCCCCACCTCGGTGTACGCCGCCTCCAGCGATTGGGGCAGCGGAGCGGATGCGGGGCAGAGCACGCTGCCGGATCGGATCGAGCGCGCCGCGGGAGAGCTCGCCGCGCTGGTCAGGGTGAGCGAGCGTTCGACGCGCATCGTGGATCCCTTCGCCCTGCCCAACGGGTTCAGCCCGGTCGGCGGCTACGGCGCGCAATAGGCGGCAGGCACCGGGGTACAGGCTCCGCGAATGTCCCTTGCTATCGCCCGCCGGTCGGACGATGATGGCATTGTCGACCTAGACCTTTCGGTACACCGGAGCGTCTGAGCCGGCAGCGAGGGGCCGACGCGGCACCTCGAGCACAGTCTCCGAGCCCGGGGAGCGAGGGATGGCAACGCAGACGGAGGATTCGACCAGGGGCTCGACCGCCACGCTGATCGGGTCGATCCAGCGGGCCCTGCGCCTCGTCGATCTCGTCGCGAGCGCATCCAGACCGCTCAGTCCGAAGCAGCTGGCGAGTTCACTCGGACTCAGCCTCGGAACGACCTACAACATCATCCGCACCCTCGTGCACGAGGGTTACCTCGCTCAGGAGCCCGACGGCATCATCCTCGGGCCGGGGCACCCCGTGCTGAGCGGCGGGCCGGATGACGGGGTCGTGCTCTCCCAGGTACGCCAGGGTCTGCGAGACATCACGTCCGAACTCGGAGCGACCGCCTACCTCAGCCGCTACGACGACGGTGAGGTCACGATCGTCGACATCGCGGATCTTCCGCAGGCGCCGCGCACGGAACTCTGGGTGGGCATCAGCCGTAGCGCTCACGCGACGGCCCTCGGCAAACAGATCCTGTCCGAGCTACCGGTGAACGAGCGCAGGGACTACCTGCACAGGCATCCGATGGAGGAGCTGACGCAGCACACCATCAGGGATCCGCACCTGCTGCTTGCCGAACTCGAGCGGCCCGCACCGGCGCGCCTCGACCGCCAGGAGTACGCCATCGGTCTCACCTGCATCGCTGTGCCGGTGCGCGCGCCCGGCACGATCGCCTCGCTCGCGATCTCGATGCCCGCGGAGAAGGTCGACGACCTGCACGCCGTCGTGCGACATCTGAAAGCCGCGGCCGGAACCCTCTCCCTGGTCTACGGAACCGAAGCACTTGCAAGCGGTTTCACTATCTGAAATCCGACTACTGGTGCGCACCCGTGCGCGCTCATACAGTGAGTGTCGGGAACACTGCGCGCACACTGCGTGCTGGTGCGGACGGGGTGCGACCCACATATTCGGGTTATGTCGCTCGAGCCCCGTTCGCCCTGTCCCGTCTGCGGTCTAGGAGCCTTCCGCGCTACAGGCCTATAGGGCTTTGACCGCGCCTAGCACCTTCGTGAGCGAATCCTTCGCGTCGCCGAACAGCAGCGTGGTCTTCGGGTCGTACAGCAGTTCGTTCTCGATGCCGGCGAATCCCGGTCGCATCGATCGCTTGAGGAACACCACCTGGGCCGCGTCCCCGACCTCGAGGATCGGCATGCCGTAGATCGGTGACCCGGCGGTCGTCTTCGCCGCGGGGTTCACGACGTCATTGGCCCCGACGACGAGCACGACATCCGTGTTCTTGAACTCCGGGTTGACCTCATCGAGTTCTTTGAGTGACTCATAGGGCACATTGGCCTCGGCGAGCAGAACGTTCATATGGCCCGGCATCCGGCCGGCCACCGGGTGGATGCCGAACACCACGTCCACGCCGCGCGCCTCGAGCGTTGTCGCCAGCTCGGCGATCGTATGCTGCCCCTGCGCGACGGCCAGTCCATATCCGGGCACGATCACGACCCGTTGCGCGTAGCCCAGCAGAACCGCCACGTCCTCCGCACTCGACGATCGCACCGGTCGGTCGCTCACCGTCGTGGAACCCGCCGTGGACCCGCCGCGGAACGCGCCGAACATGATGCCGGCCACGCTGCGACCCATAGCCGCGGCCATCACCTGGGTCAGGATCGTGCCACTCGCGCCGACGAGCGTCCCGGCCACGACGAGCAGCACGTTGCCGAGCACGATTCCGGATGCCGCTACCGCGATCCCCGTGAACGCGTTCAGCAGCGAGATGACGATCGGCACGTCCGCGCCGCCGACCGGCAGCACGAGCAGCAACCCCGCGACGAGACCCAGCAGCAGCACGGCGATGGCCCAGCCGGGTGCTCCGCTCGCGATCACGAAGCCGGCCGCGGTGATCGACGCGAGCAGTACGACCGTCATGACCCAGCGCATCCCGGGGAACAGCAGTGGGCGAGTGCTGATGAGTTCCTGCAGCTTGCCGACCGTCACGGCCGAGCCGGAGAACGACACAGCCCCGACGAACATCGTGAACACGATGGCCAACCGCACCCAGGGGTTCTCGTTGTACGTGAGCTCGAGCACGGCGACGAGTGCGGCCGCGCCGCCGCCGACGCCGTTGAAGCCGCCGACGAGCTGTGGCATCTGCGTCATGTGCACGCGCCTCGCGATGGGCACCGCGATCGCCGACCCGACGGCGATCGCGCCGAGGATCCACGGGATGTTCTCGAGCCGTGCAGAGAGGAACACCGTGATCACGGCGAGGAGCGCACCGGCCGCGCCGACGAGGTTGCCGCGCCTCGCGCCCCGGGGGGAGCTGAGGCCCTTGAGCGCCAGGATGAAGCACACTGCCGAGACGAGGTAGAGGAGCGCGGTCCACTCCGGCGATAGCACGCTCACTTCGCTCCGCCTCTCGCGCGCGCGTCGTCGGCAGGTCTCCGCTTGCCACGGAACATCTCCAGCATCCTGTCTGTCACGACGAAACCGCCGACCATGTTCGCGGTCGCGAGCAGCACCGCGAGGAGCGCGACGGCGAGAAGCCAGGGGTCGCTCGCCTGCCCGGCGACGACGATCGCGCCGACGAGGATGATCCCGTGGATGGCGTTCGCCCCCGACATGAGCGGTGTGTGGAGCTTGCTGGTGACCTTGGAGACCACCTCGAAGCCCACGAAGACTGCGAGCACCACCACGGTCAGCAGACTTACCGCATCCATTACTTGTGCCCCTTCTCGATGGCCTCGGCGGTCGCGGCGTGCAGCACGTTCCCGTCGCGGGTCAGCACGGCACCCGCGATCACTTCGTCGTCGAAGTCGGGCGTGACGGCGCCGTCGACGACCATGAGCGCGAGCAGGTTCGCCACGTTCTTCGCGTACAGCCGGGAGGCATCCGTCGCCACGGCGGATGCTGCGTCGCGCAGGCCCACGAGCGTCACCTCTCCGTCACCCGCCGCGGTCGGCACGGCGAGGTCGCTCCCGGCGATGACACCCTCGACGTTGCCGCCCGACTCCGCTGCGAGGTCGACCACGACGGAACCGGCCCGCATGCCGGCCACCATCTCGGTCGTGACGAGCAGCGGCGCCGCCCGGCCGGGGATCGCGGCGGTCGTGATGAGCACGTCCGCGGCCGCGACGTGCGGCGCGAGCAGTTCCCGCTGCCGCACCGCGCGATCCTGGCTGAGCTCGCGAGCGTAGCCGCCGGCGCCCTCCGCTGCTGCGTCGAGCTCGAGGTCGATGAAGGTGCCGCCGATCGACGTGACCTCCTCTGCGGAGGCAGCCCGGATGTCGTTGGCCGAGACTCGCGCGCCGAGTCGCTTCGCCGTGCCGATGGCCTGCAGCCCGGCGACGCCGGCCCCGAGTACGAGCACCCGAGCGGGCGGAACGGTTCCCGCCGCCGTCATGTAGAGCGGAAAGAACCTGGGAAAGCGCACGGCGGCCTCCAGCACGGCTCGATAGCCCGTGACGAGCGCCTGCGAGCTGAGCGCATCCATCGACTGTGCGCGCGAGATGCGCGGCACGAGTTCGAGGGCGAACGAGGTGACCCCGGCCTCCGCGAGCGCACTCACCGTCGCGAGCTCCGAGGCGGGCGAGGCCAGCCCGATGGTGATGGAGCCTCGCCGAAGAGCGGATGCCGTGGCCGCGGTGAGCGGGCGCACATGGCAGAGCACGTCCACCTCGCCGAGCGCGAGCGCACGGACGAGGGAGGCGCCCGCGTCCACATAGGCGGCATCCGCATATCCCGCCTTCGCGCCGGCCCCGGTCTCGATCGCGACCTCGAGGCCGAGCTTCGTCAGCTGAATGACAGTCTCGGGAGTCGCGGCGACGCGCCGCTCTCCCGCCTGGCTCTCTCGTGCAACACCGACCAGCACTGTCGGCTCCTTTCGGGTCGGCTCCAGCGTATCGGCGGCGGCCATCCCCGTGAGGATTCTGGGCTTCGCCATGCCGTGGGCTCCGGTACTCGCGTCTCGCAGGGGGCAACTGGTAGACTCGCTGAGGTTGAATTGGTTTAACTGTCGTTCGCGAGAGCAGACGAGAGCACAACTGGTCAGCTGCGGAGCAGGCCGGCAAGACGCTGGTCACCGGTGGTGATTTTCCAGTGTTTCGACGGTCAGGTCTCGACAGGCTCGACCTCGAAATCCTGGCGGATTTCGACTGTTGGCCAGACAAGCGCCCCACTCTAGGGATTTCGCGCGTACACCACGCTGCGTTTCGGAACATCCGAGCGCGGGTGTCATCGAACCCGCTCCTGCTCCTTGACGAGTCGCGACCCACACGGGGTTACGACGTAAAACAAAGGAGAAAGCCCCCTTATGGAGGGTCCAGAAATCACATCAGCCGAGGCCGTTCTCGATAACGGCAAGTTCGGCACGCGCACCGTGCGCTTCGAAACCGGTCGTCTCGCCCAGCAGGCCCAGGGAGCAGTCGCTGCCTACCTCGACGAGGAGACCATGCTGCTGAGCGCCACGAGCGTCAGCAAGCACCCGAAAGACAACTTCGACTTCTTCCCACTGACGGTGGATGTCGAGGAGCGTTCCTACGCCGCAGGCAAGATCCCCGGCAGCTTCTTCCGTCGCGAGGGTCGCCCGTCGACCGAGGCGATTCTCGTCTGCCGCCTGATCGACCGCCCGTTGCGTCCGACCTTCGTCGAGGGTCTGCGCAACGAGGTGCAGATCGTGATCACCGTTCTGGCCATCGCGCCCGACGAGTTCTACGACGCGCTCGCAATCAACGCGGCGAGCCTCAGCACCCAGATCTCGGGTCTTCCGTTCAACGGGCCGATCGGCGGCATCCGTCTCGCTCTCATCGGCGACCAGTGGGTGGCCTTCCCGAAGTTCAGCCAGCTCGAGGAAGCTGTCTTCGACCTCACGGTTGCCGGCCGCCTCATCACCAATTCGAACGGTGAAGAGGATGTCGCGATCATGATGGTCGAGGCCGAGGCCACCGAGCACAGCTGGGACCTGATCAAGGGCGGTGCGACCAAGCCTGATGAGGCCGTCGTCGCACAGGGCCTCGAGGCCTCTAAGCCGTTCCTGAAGCAGCTCATCAAGGCTCAGATGGAACTCGCATCCCACGCGGCCAAGGAGGTGCAGGACTACCCGGTCTTCCTGCCCTACGAGCAGGCGACCTACGACGCCGTCGCGGGCATCGCCTACGACCGTCTGCGCGACATCTACCAGATCGCCGACAAGATCGAGCGCCAGAACGCGGATGACGCGCTCAAGGACGAGGTCAAGGAGGCCATCGCGGCCAAGGTCGCGGCCGGCGAACTGCCGGAGAACGCGAACGGCCAGGTCAGCGCGGCCTACAAGTCGGTGACGAAGAAGATCGTTCGCGGCCGCATCCTCACCGAGGGCGTGCGCATCGACGGTCGCGGCACCTCCGACATCCGTCCACTCGACGCCGAGGTGCAGGTCATCCCACGCGTTCACGGCAGCGCGATCTTCCAGCGCGGCGAGACCCAGATCCTGGGCGTCACCACGCTGAACATGCTCAAGATGGAGCAGCAGATCGACTCTCTCGCCCCGGTGAAGAAGAAGCGCTACCTGCACCACTACAACTTCCCGCCGTACTCCACCGGTGAGACCGGCCGGGTCGGCTCTCCCAAGCGCCGCGAGATCGGGCACGGCTTCCTCGCCGAGCGCGCACTCGTGCCGGTTCTGCCGCCGCGCGAGGAGTTCCCGTACGCGATCCGCCAGGTGTCCGAGGCTCTCGGCTCCAACGGCTCGACCTCCATGGGTTCCGTGTGTGCTTCGACCCTGTCGCTCTTGAACGCCGGTGTGCCGCTGCGCGCACCTGTGGCCGGCATCGCGATGGGCCTCGTCTCCGACGAGGTCGACGGTGAGACCCGCTACGCGGCGCTCACCGACATCCTTGGTGCCGAGGATGCCCTCGGTGACATGGACTTCAAGGTCGCAGGTACCTCGGAGTTCGTCACCGCCATCCAGCTCGACACCAAGCTCGCGGGAATCCCGTCCTCGGTGCTCGATGGGGCACTCGGCCAGGCCAAGGAGGCCCGCACCGCGATCCTCGCCGTGATCAACGCGGCGATCGACGCTCCGGATGAGATGGCACCGACCGCGCCTCGCGTGATCAGCGTGCAGATCCCGATCGACAAGATCGGCGAGCTGATCGGCCCGAAGGGCAAGACGATCAACCAGATCCAGGATGACACCGGAGCCGACATCTCGATCGAGGACGACGGAACCGTGTTCATCGGCGCGGTCGACGGTCCGTCGGCCGAGGCCGCGCGTGCCGCGGTCAACGCGATCGCCAACCCACTCAACCCCGAGGTGGGGGAGCGGTTCCTCGGAACCGTCGTGAAGATCGCCACCTTCGGCGCCTTCGTCTCGCTCACCCCTGGCAAGGACGGCCTGCTGCACATCTCCGAGGTGCGCAAGCTCGCCGGTGGCAAGCGGGTGGAGAACGTCGAAGACGTGCTCTCGGTCGGTCAGAAGATCCAGGTGGAGATCACCAAGGTCGACGACCGCGGAAAGCTTTCGCTCGCTCCCGTCGATGACTCTGCCGAGGCTGCGCAGGGTGCCGAGGCTCCGGCCGAAGACTAGTCGACAGCTGTACAGCAGAAGTGCCCGCTCCCGCTCAGGGGGCGGGCACTTCTGCTTTCTCAGGGGGCGACGGTCGCGTTCCACTCGGTCGCGGTCACGATGCCCGCGCAGACGAAGAAGGTGAGCACGATCACGATCGTGAGTGTCGCGAGGCTCCACAGCCTGCGGCGACCGGGTCCGACAACAATCCGGATGACGACCATGGCCGCGTACAGCACGATCACGATCACGAATCCCGCGAGCGCGACGGCGCCGGACTCGAGCTGTTGCATGGCGAAGAGGATGCCGCCGCAGAGTGCGGTGAGCGCACCCCCGATGACGAGCCAGATCGTTCCGTTCGCGGTCGTGAGCGCCCGCTGTTCCGTCACCCTGGTCGAGGTGGAGTCCGATTCGGCCCCCGGTCCGAAACGGTCGGGGGGAGTCTGCTGTGCCATGTCGCACCTTTCTTCTCATCGAAGACGTCGCACTTCAACGGTCTCACCGATCGGTGGGAAAGGCCACGTGCATCCTGGGGCTCGGGGCAGCCCCCGAATTGGGTGTAACCGGAATGGTAACGATTGGTGCATCCTCCCGCGGTTTGGCCCCTGCTTGAGCTAATCTCGGTCCACAAGGCGCACGCACCCGAATCGGCGTAGACGACGGCACGCGGGCGCACGGGGGATCACGATGACACAGCTACTGCCAGATCTGGCAACCATGGGGGCATGGGAGCCGGAATGGACCGCGCCTACACCGATCCAGCGGTTGCGTCGCCTGGGCCAGTCCGAGCTGCGCGTGTCACCGCTCGCGATCGGCGGCAATGTCTTCGGCTGGACGACGGACGCCGAGACCACCGAGGGCATTCTTGACCGCTATGCGGAACTCGGCGGCAACTTCATCGACACCGCCGACTCCTACGCGAGTGGCCGCAGCGAGATCATGATCGGCAACTGGATGCGCGAGCGACGCAATCGCTCCCAGTTCGTCGTCGCGACCAAGATCGGTAAGAGTGCCGACAATCCGGGCCTGTCTGCGGCGACGGTGCTGCGCGCGGTCAATGCCTCACTCGAGCGTCTGCAGACGGGCTATCTCGACCTGCTGTACCTGCACATCGACGACACGACCGTGGACTTCGAAGAGACGCTGCTCGCCGTCGACTGGCTCATTCGCGGCGGAAAGGTGCGCTATTTCGGCGTCTCGAACCACTCGGGCAATCGCTTGATCGAGGCCCGGGTCATCGCCGCGCAACTCGGCGTCACCCCGCTCGTGGCCGTGCAGAACCACTACAACCTCATGCACCGCGCGGAATATGAGGGAACGCTCGCGAGTGTCGCGCGCAACCAGGGCCTCGGCGTCATGCCACGGTTCGCCCTGGCCGGCGGCTTTCTCACGGGCAAGTACCGCACCCGGGCGGATGTCGCCAAGGGGGCACGAGGCACGAGGCCCACGACCTACCTCAACAAGCGCGGGCTCCGCATCCTCGCCTGCCTGGATGGAATCGCCGCTGTGCAGCAGTCCACGCCCGCAACGATCGCGCTGGCCTGGCTGCTGGCGAAGCCGAATGTTGTTGCCCCCGTGGCGAGCGCGAGTCACCCGGGCCAGGTCGACGCGCTCATGGCGGCTGCCGACATCCAACTCACCAGACACCAGCTCGCGGCGCTCGATCGTATCTCCGCGTAGCGGCGAAGGTCTTGGCACGCCGCCGGCTGTGTCCCCCTGGGGAGTCGTCGCGAGATCAGGCGGAGACAGTCCTGTCTACGGCAGAATCGTTGTGCACGCCGATCTCGGTCATGATTCGACTGAGGGCGCGCGCGAGAGCCGCGCCCACCGCGACAAAGTCACCGGCATAGGCGCCCGCCATGGCGCCGTCCCTGATGAGCATCAGGTCGTCGGCGGCATCGCCGGGCAGCGGGTGATTGAGTTGCTTGAGCAGCGTCGCCAGCGTGGCCGTGTACCAGTCTCGGTGCTCGGCGACGACCGCGCGGACGGGATGCCGGGGGTCGGGGTACTCGGCGGCGGCATTCACGAAGGGGCAGCCACGAAAGCCCACACGCTGGGTGTCCCGCTCGACCATCGCGAAGAGTTCCCTGAGCGCCTCTGCCGGGCTCGTCGCCCGGGCGACCACCGGCTCGATGTCGGACTTCACGCTCGCGTGCCGGTTCTTGACGTACTCGATGATGAGCCGGTCTTTTGCTCCGTAGTGCTTGTAAAAGGTCGCTTTGGTGACGCCCGACTCACTGATGAGTCGGTCGATCCCGACGGTGTGGATGCCCTCGTCGGAGAAGAGGCGGTCCGCGGTCTCAAGAATGCGCTGCTTTGCCCACGGGCTGGAGCCGGCCACGGGGCCACGCTGCGCGGTCGGATCAGACTCAACAACCGTCACAACGTGGCTCCCTTCGGCGATTCGGCTAGATGTCCTCAAAGCCGCTCGAAAGCAGATCGAACTCGGAGGAGCGCTCGATCGTCTTTCTTGGTGCGAGAATCAGCGATCTCGCGGTAGTACGTGTTGTGCTCCGCCTTCGGGTGGCGGTCTCTGCAGGTGGATTTCGGGGTGAATCCGTTTGCGCGAATCTCGCGGGGTGAGCCGCTCAATTCTCCAACATCTGGAGGCTAACACAAAATGCGACAGACAGCTCTGTTTGTCCTCTTTTTGTGCGACATTGGTGTACCCCAGTACGGGGGAGCCCTGTGGACAAGCGGTTCTTGCTGTCATGGACGTGACGTAGGCTCGATCGCGTGAACGGCGCAGTTGAGCTTCCCCTGGGCGTGTCCGAACTCTCTTTCACCGCATCGGGGGATTCGCTCGTACGACGCTCCATCCTGCCGAGCGGCGTGCGCATCCTCAGTGAGCAGGTGCCGGGAGCCAGAAGCGCGACCATCGGCTACTGGGTCGCCGTCGGTTCTCGCGACGAACAGCTCGCGACCTACGGCAGCACACACTTCCTCGAGCACCTCCTGTTCAAGGGGACGACGACGCGCAGCGCGCTCGATATCGCCGTGAGTTTCGACGCCGTGGGCGGCGAGCACAACGCGATGACGGCCAAGGAGTACACCTGCTACTACGCCAAGGTTCAGGATCGTGATCTCGCCATGGCGGTCGAGGTGCTCTCCGACATGTTCACCTCCTCGGTCCTCGACACGATCGAGTTCGAGAATGAGCGCGGCGTCATCCTCGAAGAACTGGCGATGGCCGACGACGACCCGGCCGATGTCACGAGCGAGCGCTTCTTCGAGGCGGTGCTCGGTGAGCACCCACTCGGGCGCCCCATCGGCGGCAGCCCCGAGACGATCCGGAACGCGACGCGCGAGTCTGTCTGGTCGCACTACCAGGCGAACTATCGCGCGCAGGATCTCGTGATCACCGTCGCCGGCGCCGTGGACCACGACGTCCTCGTGGCGGGCGTGCAGACCGCCCTGATCGCCGCGGGGTGGGATCTCGGCGCCGAGGCCGCGCCCGTGCAGCGCCGCGACCCGAGCTCCGGCGTCATCGAGCGCGGTAGCCCTCTCGTCGTCGTGCAGCGCCCGATCGAACAGGCCAACGTCCTGCTCGGTGTTCCCGGCATCGCCGCCGCCGACGATCGCCGCAGCACGATGGCCATGCTCAACTCGATCCTCGGCGGCGGCATGTCATCCAGGCTGTTCCAGGAGATCCGCGAGAAGCGCGGCCTCGCCTACTCCGTGTACTCCTTCTCGCCGAGCTATTCCGACGCCGGACTCTTCGGGCTCTACGCCGGATGCTCGCCCGCCAAGGTCTCGCAGGTCGCCGAACTGCTGCTCGGTGAGTTCCGCCGCCTCGCCGACGGGGGAGTGACCGACGACGAGATGCGGCGCGCCTCGGGCCAGTTGAGCGGAGCATCCGCCCTCGCCCTCGAAGACTCCGACACGCGGATGTCGCGGCTCGGTCGCTCCGAGATCACGCTGGGCGAGTTCAGCGACCTCGATGAGGCGCTGCGAAGACTCGCCCTCGTCACCGCGAACGACGTGCGCGAACTCGCGGTGGAACTCGCCGCACGGCCGCTGTCCGTCGCCGCGGTCGGCACCGTCGACGAATCAAGCTTTGCCGGGCTCAGCGACGAGCCCGTCTCCGCGCAGTAGTCCGGTCGCCGCGCACGACCACCCGCCAGCACGACCGAACACAGGAACAACGATGTCCCACTTCATTTATCTGGTACGCCACGGCGAGCAGCAGGATGCCGAGCACGGCCTGCCGGATGGCCCGCTGTCGAGGCGCGGAATACGCCAGGCGGAACTCATCGCGGAACGCCTGAGCGGTGTTCCGCTCACCGGGGCGTGGCACTCACCGCTGCAGCGGGCGCAGGAGACGGCGTCGATCATGACGGCGAGCATGCCCGATCTGCACCCGCAGCCCTCCGCGCTGCTCTTCGACTGCATTCCGTCCGGTCCGACGCCCGACATGCCACACGCCTTTCAGCCCTTCTTCGGCTCGGTCACCGAGGCGCAGATCGATGCGGGGCAGGCGCAGATGACGGATGCCGTGGCCGAGTGGCTCACGCCCTCGCGCGAGGACCGCCACACGCTTCTCATCACGCATAACTTCGTGATCGGGTGGTTCGTGCGCGAGGTGTTCGAGGCGCCGGCGTGGCGTTGGATGGGCACCAATCAGGCCAATTGCGGCCTCACCATCATTCGGGTGCGTTCGGTGAAGTCGCCGGAGCTCATCACGCACAACGACCTCGGTCACCTGCCGCCCGAGCTGCGCACCGGTCTCACCGTCGACCAGCCCTACTGACGCGTCTCGGGCGGGTTGAGTAGCGAGGAACGAAGGCGGGTTGAGTAGCGAGGAACGAGCGCTAAGGCGGGTTGAGTAGCGAGGAACGAGCGTATCGAAACCCCTCACCCCACCCGCTTCGCGTACCAGGTCGTCGCGTTCGGATTCTCGTTGTACGGCGGGATCGTCACGTAGCCGCTCGAGCGGTAGAGCCCGCCCGCCGCGAGCAGGCTGTCGTTGGTGTCGAGCACGAGCTCGCCCGCTCCGAGTTCGATCGCGCGGCGCTCGAGCTCGCCGAGCAGCACCCGTCCGTAGCCGCGGCCCCGAACGCGAGGCTGAAGCCAGAGGTGCTTCACCTCGAAGCGCACGGGAGCGCCATCCGGGGTCTCGAGCCTTCGAACGCCGCCGCAGCCCACGTCTGCGCTGCCGCCATCCACCTCGGCCTCGACCACGAGGAAGACGCCTCGCGGTGGCTCGAAGGCCGCGGCGCTCGGGAACACCGGTTGATACCTGCCCTGCGACTCCGGAAAACTCAGCTCGCGCGATCCGAAGTACTCGTTCAGCAGCAGCCGCGCGGCGTCGTCGGTCACCGGGGTCTCTCTGAAGCGCACCATCCTGCAAGCCTAGGTCGATCGTCGGACTCCGCCGGCTTGGTAGATTGAACGGATGACAACCAGGGTCGCCGTGGTCGGCGCAACCGGCAGAATGGGCAGGCTCGTCTCGCAGCTCGTGCGTGACTCCGACGACTTCGAACTCGTCGCAGAACTCGACTCGAAGACTGAACTGTCCGCGATGCTCGGCGCAGACCTCGCCGTCGATTTCACGTTGCCGGCCGTGAGTCCGACCGTCGTGGAATTCGCCGCGGCGAACGGCATCCGCGTGCTCGTCGGGACGAGCGGCTGGTCGGCCGAGCGGATCGCGGCCCTCAGGTCGTCCGTCGAGGACGATCCCGAGGCGGGCGTCATCATCGTGCCGAACTTCTCGATCGGATCGATCCTCGCCACGACCTTCGCCGCCATGGCCGCGCGGTTCTACGACTCGATCGAGATCGTCGAGGCCCACCACGCGTCGAAGATCGACTCGCCCTCGGGCACGGCAGTGCGCACCGCGGAACTCATGGGCGACGCCCGCAGCGCCCTCGGACCGGTGTCCGCCCCGCACAGCGACCAGCGTGCGCGCGGTCAGCAGGCGTCGAGCATTCCGATCCACAGCCTGCGCATGCAGGGCGTCGTGGCAAAGCAGGACGTCCTCTTCGGCGGCAACGGCGAGCTGCTCACGATCACCCATGAGACCCTCGCGTCGAGTTCGTACGAGAGGGGAATCCTCATCGCACTGCGGGCCGCAGTGAATTCCCGCGGTGTCACCGTCGGTCTGGACCGCCTCATCGACCTGGGCGGAGCCTTCAGGGCATGAACGGTCGCATTGCCGTGGCCGTCATGTCGGCGGTCCTCGTGCTCTATCTCGTGGTCGTCACCCAGCTGGCGTTCCGACTCTTCGCCGTCGACAACGGCGCGGCCAAGGGTATCGGTGTCGCCCTCATCGTGCTCCCGCTGCTCGGCGCCTGGGCGCTCGGCGCGGAACTGCTGTTCGGCCTGCGCAGCCAGCGGCTCCTCGGTGTTCTGCGCACGGGTGGCGACGACCTTCCGGCGGATGCGCTGCCCACGCGCGCGAGCGGGCGCCCGGAGCGTGCGGCTGCCGACGCGGTCTTCCCCGAGTATCAGGCGGCCGTCGAGGCGGCACCGGGCAGTTGGCAGGCCTGGTTCAGACTCGGCCTCGCCTATGACGCGTGTGGCGATCGCCGTCGCGGTCGGCGCGCGATCGGCCACGCGATCAGGCTCGAGCGCGAGCAACGCCGGGGCTGACCGCCGCTGCTCAGCGGCGCTCGAGCATCGCGTCGATGGCGCTCTCGGCGGTCTCGTCCCTGAAGCGAAAGCCATCGTCGAGCAATCGAGTCGGCAGCACCTTCTGGCTGCTGAGCAGCAACTCTGTTCCGGCATCCTGCATCGCCAGCTTGATGCCCCACGCGGGCACGGCGAAGTCGTACCAGCGGTGCATCCGCTTCGCGAGGTAGGCGGTGATCCGGTCGGAGGTCGCCGTCGTCGGCCCGGTGAGGTTCACCACTCCGCTGAGCGAGGAGTGCAGCAGATGTCGGATGGCGGCCGCCTCGTCGTACAAGCTGATCCAGGGCCAGATGTCGCCGCCGGTCGCGAGCCGCGATCCGAGCCCCAGCCGGGTGAGCGCGACCAGCGGGCTGAGCGCGCCGCCTCGACCGAGCACGATTCCGGTGCGGAAGGTGACGAGCCGAGTCTTCGCCGGGCGGATCTGGGCCGCCTGCTCCCACGCCTCGACGACGTCGGCGAGAAAGCCGGTGCCCTTCGGTGAGGCCTCGGTGAGTCGCTCGCCTGGTCGATCGCCGTAGAAGCCCACGGCCGAGGCGTTGAGGAAGACCGCGGGCGGCTTCGAGGCCATGTTCATCGCCTCGGCGAGCGCCCTCGTCGTCTGCAGCCGCGAATCCAGCAGCTCCCGCTTGTAGCCCGGCGTCCAGGGCAACCGCCCCAGGGGCGCACCCGAGAGGTTGATGATGGCGTCGGCCGAGTCGATCAGGCTCGAATCCAGGATGCGCGCCGTGGGTGCCCAGTTGTGCTCGTTCGGCGCCGAGGGCTGGCGACGCACGAGGGTATGGACGTCGTGGCCGTCCTCGCGGAGCTGCCTGCACAGCTCGGTTCCGATCAGTCCGGATGCGCCGGATACGAGAATCCGCATCGTGTGCTGCTTCGCGGCGGCCATGGGCATCCCCTCGTGTCGAAGTTTCAGCTTAAGCCACCCACCTGAGGGTCTCGCGCGCGGGTCAGGCGGCGGGGATCGAAGCCCGACCGAGAACGCCGGCGCGCACGAGCAACAGGTAGATCTGGCATCCGAAGCAGTAGTCGAACACTGAGTTCAGGAAAGCGGCGATGAACGCCGCTGCCGCGGGAATCACGAGGCCGAATGGCACTCCCGCGAGGTGCAGCACGATGCCGACGACGGAGACGAACAGGCCGATGCCCTGCGCAAAGGTAGGCGGAACCTGATCCTCCAGATGGCTGGGCGGCGCGAGCCGCGGTCGCACAACCGTTCTGAACAGCCAGCCATACGGATGCCTCGACACGCCCGCGAAGGCACCCCACGCGAACAGCGCGGTGATGACGGCCAGCAGCACGAAGGCCGGTTCCGCGAC
>Ga0134125_10002869_pt1 | contig 20219 bp, 22 predicted proteins | sample KB31751_FD_96464 | JGI IMG/M metagenome (GOLD analysis project Ga0134125, IMG submission 96464) | Terrestrial soil microbial communities with excess Nitrogen fertilizer from Kellogg Biological Station, Michigan, USA - KB3-175-1 | ecosystem: Environmental > Terrestrial > Soil > Unclassified ... | reverse complement strand
TGGCGCCGTTGGTGCGCGTGCGGATGAGGACGTCGGCGTCGAGCCACACGAGCAGGCCCTCCGGATAATAGTCGGCGGCGCGGCGCCACGACTGCCACTCCGGCGTCGAGCGATGCAAGAGCTGCGCGCCGACCGCGGTGTCCTCGAGCGGGCGCCAGACGCGGCCCGCGCGCGTGTCCATGAGCGACGCGGTCGCGGCGAGATCTTCGCGCCACCACTCGGACGGCACCAGGCCCGCGCGCATCGTCAGCACCCAGCCGAAATATTGCGTGAGCCCCTCGTAGACCCACAGGAGATCGCCGCGCATCGGCTTATCGAACCCGTCGGTGGCGAGGCCCGCCGGGCGGCGGAACTTGCCGTTCCACGAGTGCACGAACTCGTGCGGCAACAGGCCCGCCGAGAGCAGCCGCGCCTCGCGATCGATGAAGAAGCGCTCGCGCGTGCGATTGTCCGACGATTGATGATGCTCGAGCCCGAAGTGGGCGACGCGATCGCTGAGCGTGAGCAGAAAGTGGTAGCGCGCGTAGTGGCGCGTGCCGAACAGCGCGCCCGCTTCGGCCACGAGCCGGCGCACGCCCTCGAGGAAGCTCGGCTCGATCGCCAGCGCCGCCTGCGAGTCGGCGACGACGTCGAGGGTGTGGGCCGGCTCGCCGCCGAGCGGGAAGGAGCGGAAGAACTCGCCGGCGATCACCGGTGAATCGACGAGCGTCTCCAGCGGCACCGGGCGGAAGCTGATCTCGTCGCCGCTCGCCTTGGCGGTCTCGAGCGCCGTGCCGTACCGCCAGCCGTGCGGCACGACGAGGTGCGGCGTGACGATGAAGTCGTGCTGCGACACGCCGTCGGGATAGAGCACGACCAGGTTCCACTCGAGCGCGAACAGCGACGCCGTCGTCGAGCCGCCCGACGAGTACATATTGCGATCGGCCGGGGCGAGGTAATCGAACGCGACCTCGAGCGTGCTCGCACCGGCGGGCACGTCGACGTGGATGGCATAGAGATCGACGTCGTCACGCCGCCAGGGCACGACGCGGTTGCCGGCGCGCACCACGATGCCCGCGACGTCGACGATGGGCCCGTTCGGCCCGTGCTCGCCCGGGATCCATTTCGGGTAGCGCAGCGTCAGCGGGCCGGCGGCGACGGGCAGCGTGAGCTTCGCATGCAGGATGCGCCGCGGCGCCTCGCGGCAATCGACCGTCAGGTTGGCGTGGAGCGGGGCGGCGGCGGCGGGGATGGCGACGCCGAGGGCGACGCAGAAGAGGAGGGCGGTCCGCATGGTGCCCGAACCATAGCACCGCGCGCGCGCTCGATCGGCGCGTCGGCCTAGCGCCGCGAGCCGTGGCCGCCGTGCGCGCCGTGGACGCCGGAGCCGTGCGCCGCCGATGCGTGCGCGCCCGATCCCTGGTCCCCGATGGCCTCGACCACCGCGCCGAACGGCGTGCGGCGCGCCAACGCCCGCCGCACCTCCTCGACGAGCAGCGCCGGCCGCGAGCACGGCTTCTCCAGGAACGACGTGCACCCCGCATCGAAGCTGCGGTCGGCGTAGCGCCGCAGCCCGTGCCCGGTGAACGCGATGATCGGGATGTGGTGCGTGCGCAGATCGCTGCGGATGAGGCGCGTCGCCTCCCATCCGTCGATGCCCGGCATCTGCAGGTCCATCAAGATCACGTCGGGTCGCAGCGCGATCGCTTTTTCCACGGCTTCGCGACCATCGCGCGCGCACGCGACCCGATAGCCTGCGTCGCTCAAGATCTCGCCATGCGCCTCGAGCACGTCCTCGGCATCGTCCGCAAGCAGCACCAGGGGAGTCATGCAGCGGATTCTAGGGGCGAATCCGGACGTGGCAATGTATGCACGTGTGAGCGAGCGCTGGCGAGCGAACGTGAGCGAGGCCCGTAGGGCCCGCGGATCGTTTTCCGATCGCTCGTGCGGCGCTCTCAGGCGCCGACGTGGGTGCAGCCGATCACGCGACGGCGCGCATCACCTGCACGGGCGGCGCGGCCGGCAGCGCCGCGTCGACGGCGGCGACGTCGATCCCGAGCCGCGCGCGCACCTCCTCGATCGGCAGGGCCATGTAGTCGTCCCAACGTACGCCGAACAGCGGCTTCGAGCGGCGCCCGAGCAGCCAGCCGCGCGCGATCTCGCGCAGCCGCACGTCACGCTGCCCGAACGAGAACACCAGCGTGTTCAGAAATCCCGAGGCCAGGATCGCCGCCGGCAGCTTGCCCGGCAGCTGCGCCTGATAGAACGCCTGCAGCCCGAGCTCGCCCGGGACGTCGGTGCCGAACCCGGTCACCACGTGCCACAGGTCGTGCGTCTCGTAGAGGTGCGCGCGCACGTACTTGGCGTCGTCGTCGTCGGGCAGCGTGGGAATCGACGCCGGGTCGAGCCCGTTGGCGTCCATCATGATCGCGTACTGCCTTCCGAGCGTGCCCGTGGGCAGCGCGCGCAGCACCTTCAGGTCGAGGTGCACGTGCGGCCGCTCGCGCAGCGCCGTGGCGCCCTCTACGTGACCGCGCGCCGCCTCGATCATGTCGCGCATCTCCTCCGGTCCGGCGAGGCTGTCCGAGAGGTTGAAGACTTCGTTGAGCCGGCTCATGTCCGCGGTGAGGCGGACGAAGGCGGCAGCAGCTTTTCCGATCGCAACCGGGTTTCGCATCTCGAGTCTCCTTGGCTCGCTACGCAGGATAGAATGCGAGTGAGCGCTCACATTCGCAACTCGTGATCGAGGAGGGGTTAACCGGTGGGGATGAGTGGGGATTGTCGACGGGAAAGGGGCGTTGCTCGCAGACCGCCTACTTCTGGACGACGTCGTTCTGCGCGACGCACGTGTTCGACGTCACGCCCGACCAACCGGCGTCGAAGGCGCGCCCGTCCGACAGCCAGACCTGCGCGTGCTGCTCCGGCCCTTCCGACCAGCGCCGCACGACGTCGATCTTGCCGTCGCCGTTGACGTCGAGCGCCTCGATGATGGCGTCGTCGCGCCACTGTCCCACGCGCGTCGACGAGCGCAGCGCGCCGCCGGTCCACACATCGGCCCAGGCATCGTTGCCGACGCGCACGATGCGCACCGCCTCCGCCGTGCCGTCACCATCCAGATCGACTGCGAGCTGCCGCGTGGGGCACGCCGCCGCATCGGGTTGACGCGCAGCGCGCGCCGCACCGACGTGCACTCCACCTTCGGCGACCGCGATCATCGCAACGACGGCAGCGGGGATCCACCAGAGCAGCGCTTTCGTTCGCAACATTGTCTCAGCTCCTCGTCGGGCTCGGCCCTCGTCGAATGAAACACCGTCATCCGACTCTTTGTTCCCCGACAACCAGATGTGTCGCGAGCCCGCGCGCAGTTTCACAAAGCTCGATTTTCTCGACGGGAAACCATGTGTGACAAGCGGAGCGCAGGTGCGCGCGTGAGGTCGATCGATACATCAGTAGAGGAGAGGAAAACGAAGCGCAGCGACGGGGGGAAGGAAGGTGCTGCGATGGGAAGAGAAGGAACGCGGCGGCGCGGTGCTACTTGCGGGACACGCGCAGATCGCCGGAGAAGGTCTGCGCCTCGACGAGACCTTCGCCCTTGCCGTAGCGCGCGTGCAACATGCAGGCGCCGTGGTTGCTGTCGTTGTGCTCGAGCGTCTGCATCTTCAGATCATCGGTCACGTCGCCCGAGTGCGACTGGTAGCGCAGGTCGAAGCTCGAGTCGGGCGTCATGCGCAGCTTGATGTCCCCCGACGTCGAGCGCGCCTCGATGCGGCAGCCCGCCTTGCACGCGCCCACCCAGTCGAGATCGCCCGACGTGGTGCCGTACTCGAGCTTGCCCGCGCCGCTCTGCGAGACGCGCGCGTCACCCGACACGGTGCGCAGCCGCACCTCGCCGCTGGCATTGTCGACCTCGACGTCGCCCGACACCGCCATCACCTCGACGCTCGCCACCTTGCGCAGCTTGACCTCGCCCGACGCCGTCCTCAGGCGCACGTTGCCGCCGGTGTCGTGCACGACGACGTCACCCGACGCCGACGTCAGCTCCACGCCCGAGCCCCACGGCACCTCGATGCGCAGCTTGCCGTCGATGCCGGCGGGCACGTGCGGCCAGCCGCCCTTCGACTGCAAGTTGACCTCGACGCGATCGCCGGACTGCGTGAGCTTGAGCGAGCCCGACGAGTCGATGAGCTGCGCCTTGATCTGCTTGCCGCCGCCGCCGACGATCTCGATGTCGGCCGAGAGCACGTCGGCGCGCACCGTCACCGTGCCCTTGACGTCGAGCGTGGCCGTCGACGAGCCCATCGCGTCGTGCGACATGGGCGGCAGCGGCGGCAGCGGCGCCATCGGCGCGCGCGGCGGCTCCGGCGGGCTGTCGTTCCCGGCGTACGCCGCGCCGGCGAGCCAGGGCGAGAGAAGGAGGGCGAGGATCGTCCGTTTCATTGTTTCACCTGATGTCAGACACGATGGTCTGGAGGTTGCGCAAGTATTCGGCGTAGCCGTCGAGGACGATCATTCGTCCGTCGACGTCGTTGCCGGCGGTGGCGCGCGCGTCGGCGACCTGGGTGCGCGTCGCCGAGAGCATGCGGTCGTAGCGCTCGGCCACCAACGGCGGCAGCCGGCTGCGCTCGGCCGCGTATTCGGCCTCGAGCACCTTCGCCGCGTCCTGATATTCGCGCTCCGCCTTGTCGAGCACCACGTCGGGTGACGGCTTCTTGCGCGCCGCCACCGTCGGCTCGGGCCCGAGGTCGCTGGTGACCGTGCGGGACACTTTCAATTGGCCCGGCCAGCTCGCGAACACCACAGCCGCCGCCGCCGCCGCGATGAGCCCACCGTAGGCCACGCGCGCGCCCCAGCCCCAGCGGCGCTGCGGACGGAGCGGCGTCGGCGCCGCCACCGGCGGAGCGGCGACCACCGGTTGCGAAATGCGCTCGGCGATGCCGCGCCACAGCTCGGGCGACAGCTCGGGCTGCGCCTTGCGACGGCGCGCCATCAGCTCGGCCTCGGCGGCGAGCCACTTCAGCTCCGCCTGGCACGACGCGCAGCCGGCCACGTGCGCACGCACGCGCGCCGCCGACTCCTCGTCGAGCTCCTCGGCCACCAGCGCTTCCAGCTCCTCAGTCGGGCACATCACTGGCCTCCCACGTACTTCGACAGTCGCGTGCGCATGACCAGCCGCGCGCGATGGATTTCGTTCTTCACTTTGGACAACGGCCAGCCCATGACCTCGGCGATCTGGTCGTAGTCGAGCCCATGATCGATGCGCAACACCAGGGCCGCGCGCCTCTCCTCGCTGAGCTCGGCCATCGCTTCGGCGAGCTTCGCGTCCGCTTCGGCGCCGAGCAACATCCCCTCGGGCGACGGCGACAGGTCGGCCTCCTGGGCGCGCTCGTCGTCGTCGTCGAGGCTGCGCAGGTGTTTCTTGCGCGCGCGCAGCTCTTCGTAGAAGACGTTGCGCGCGATCCCGAACAGCCAGGGCAACACCTTGTCGCCCTCGCGCAGCGTCTCCAGCTTGGCGTGCGCGCGTACGAACGTCTCCTGCGTCGCTTCGTCGGCGCTGGCGTCGTCGCGCAGAAGGTCGCCGAGAAAGCGGCGTACCGAGCGCGCATGCGCATCGTAGACCGAGCGAAAGTCGAGGATCACCGGGAGCATCGTACCCGGTGCGGCTTGCTCCTGGTCCCGCCTGTCGAGCGCCATCAGCCTCACGCCCGAATGTGGCGCAGGCTGCGTGTTAGTTTCAGTTTTTTATGGTGGCGACTTCGGTATCGACGACGGCGGGCGGATGGGCGGCGAGCTCGGCGGAGGCATCGAGGAAGAGCCGCGCCGCGGCATAGCTCGCGAATTCGAGCTGAACCAGGCGGCCGCGGCCGTCGTAGATGTACACGTTCCAGGTCCCCGACATCTGCGTAACCATGCGGACGCCATTGATAATGTCCGCATAGCTCAGGTCGAGAGGGCTGCCGGCGGCGAGCGTCACGTTGGGTGACGCCGAGATGCCGGCGGCACCGGGGACGACCGTCGCCCGGCGGCTCGGATCGGGATCGGGCTCGCCGTAGCTCCAGATGACGTTGCGCAGATCCTGGAGCGACCACGAGACCACCGCCAGCGGCTGCGACCCCTGCGGCAGCGGGCGTGGCTCGTAATGATAGACGTCGATGGTGGCGCAGCCCCCAAAGAACAAAGTAGCCCAGAGGGCGGCGAGGGCTCCTCCTCCGATCAGGCGGCTCACGGCATCACCCCCCGGCGGAAGATCTGGACGACGTCGCCACCGATCGAAACGGCGGCGCCGTAGCGGTCGCCGAATCCGGCGAACGCCGAGGCGGCGAGGTACACGCGCTGCGACACGTACAGTCGCGAGCCGAGCACCGCGTCGAGCCGTAGGTCGTTTTGATGGCCGGTCTGCGTGCCGGCCACGTCGTAGCTGTTGAGGCCGAACATGCCCTTGAGAAACGGCATGAAGTGGCCGAAGCGATGCTGGTAGCCGAGCGAGATGTCGGCACCGACCAGCGACGATCCGTTGTCGCCGAGCCCGGCCTGGCCGACGCGGAAGCCGATGGCCATGAGGAAGCCGCTCTCCAGCGTCACCGTCGGTCGCACCTCGAAGACGCCGATGGCCGACGACAGGCTCGAGCTACCGCCGGAAACCATCGTCGACGTGCTGTCGACGCCGTTGCCGCCGGTGCCGCTGGTGGTGCCGCCCGGGATCGTCGATCGAGGCGTGACTCGTAGCCCCGATCTCGTGGCGCCCACGGTTCCGGATTGAACATCGTACGCGCTGACCGCGCCTCCTACTTCGATGGAGACGCGACTCTGCGCGTGCGAGCGCGGCGACCAACTGAGTGTTGCGACAACGAATGCCGCGGTGACGACGCAGGATCTCATGGGGCCCTCCCTGGTCCGACGGCGCCCTCATCATATGCTGGCGCGCGAGCCTTTCCAGCCCCGTTTGAACCTCACACGGCCACTTTCCGGAAATTCCGCACGGACAAAGCGACGAGAATCGTCGAAATCAGCATGAGCGCGAGGACGTGCGGCATGAGCTCGCCGGGACCCGCGTTGCGGAGCACGACGCCGCGCATGATCGAGACCATGTGCGTCGCCGGCAGCACCTCGCCGATCGCCTGCAGGGGCCACGGCAGCCCCTCGAACGGGAAGATGTAGCCCGAGAGGAAAATTGAAGGCAGGAGAAACATCTGCGCCATCTGCTGCGCCTCGGCCTGGGTCTTGGCGCGCGTCGACACGAACAGGCCGAGCGCGAGCAGCGCGAACAGATAGATGAGCGCCATGCCGAACAGGAACACGAGGTTGCCGCGAATCGGCACGTCGAAGCCGAAGCGCATGGCGAACAGGATGAGCGCCATCTCGCCGAGGCCGACGAAGAGGTAGGGCCCGAGCTTGCCGAGCATGAGGCCGAGCGGGTTGATGGGCGTGACCAGGAGCTGCTCGAGGGTGCCCTTCTCGCGCTCGCGCACGATCGAGACCGCGGCCAGCACCATGGCCACGATCTGCACGAGCACCGCGACCAGGCCGGGGATGATGTAGTTGGCCGTTCTTCCGTCGGGGTTGAACAGGATGATCGGCTGCGCCGCGACGGGATCGGGCGCGCGGATGCCCTTTCGGATCTCCTCGATGTTCATCGACGCGACCAGGCCGTTGACCGAGGCCAGCGCCTGCGCCGACACGGTCGAGTCGGAGCCGTCGATGAGCACCAGGATCTTGGCGTCCTGCTGGCGCGTGCGCTTGTCGTGGTAGTCGGGCGGAATGACGATGCCGACGCGCGCGCGACCCGACGTGATCTCGCCGCGCGCGTCGTGCGGGTTGCCGGTGACGTCGACGATCTTGAAGGTTCCAGTGGCGCGCAGCCGATCGAGGAGCTCGCGGCTGTCGGTCGATCGGTCCTGATCGACCACGACCGTTGCCACGTTGTGCACGGTCTGATCGATGAAGCCGAACAGGATCAGCTGAAACATCGGGATGCCGAAGGCCAGCGCGAAGGTCGCCTTGTCGCGCCGGAGATGGAGGAACTCTTTGGTGAAGATGGCGACGAAGGAGCTCCACATGGCTAGGCTGCCTTTCCGTTGCGGGCGGCCGCGGCTTGCTCGGTGAGCGTGACGAACACGTCCTCGAGCGACGGCGTGATCGCGCGCGCCGTGGCGTCGGCGAAGCCGGCGTGGCGCAGGCGATCCAGGAGCTGCTCGTCGCTGAGCGTGCGCGCGACCTCGGCGTGCACCGCTTGCCCGAAGATGGTGGCGCCGCGGCAGAAGGGCTGGCCGCGCAGCCAGGCCATCGCGCGCGCGGTCTGGCGGCTCTCGACCTCGACGCGGCGGGTGTCGGGCGGGTTGACCGCGGGCAGGCCCTTGAGCTGGTCGGGCGTGCCCGTGACCAGGAGCTTCGACAAGTAGAGGTACCCGACCTCGCCGCAGCGCTCGGCCTCGTCCATGTAGTGCGTCGTGACGAGCAGCGTGATGCCCTCGGCGGCGAGCTTGAACAAAAGGTCCCACAGCTCGCGGCGCGCGACCGGATCGATGCCGGCGGTCGGCTCGTCGAGAAACACGACGCGCGGCTCGTGCATGAGCGCGGCGCCGAGCGCCAGGCGCTGCTTCCAGCCGCCCGAGAGCAGGCCGGCGCGGCGATCGATGTAGGGGCCGATGTGCGTGAGGTCGATGGCGGCGTCGCGGCGCGCCTTCAGGCGCTGGCCGGAGAGGCCGTAGACGCGCGCGTAGAAGTCGAGGTTCTCGAGGACCGTGAGATCGTCGTAGAGCGCGAACTTCTGGCTCATGTAGCCAATCTTGCGGCGGATCTCTTCGCCCTGCGTCGACACGTCGAGGCCGAGGACGCTCGCCGAGCCGCGGGTCGGCGCGAGCAGGCCGCACAGGACGCGGATGAGCGTCGACTTGCCCGAGCCGTTGGGGCCGAGCAGGCCGTAGACCATGCCGGTGCGCACCTGCAGGCTGACGTCGTCGAGCGCGACGAAGTCGCCGAACTTGCGCTCCACGCCTTCGACGACGATGGCGTGCTCGTCCTGCGCCGGGCTCATCGGGTCACCGTTCCGGTGCCCCGCGAGCCCCGGACCGATCCGCGGGCCCTACGGGCCACGCTCACGTTCGCACGCTGACGCGCGCTCACTTTTTCACCGTCACGAACGCGGCCATGCCCGCGCGCAGCTGATCGCGACCTTCGCGGATGCCGATGCGCGTGGCGAACACTTGATCGGCGCGCTCGTCGGCGGTCTGCAGGTTGCGCGGCGAGTATTCGCCGACGGAGTTGATGTGCTCGACCACGCCGCGGAACGACTTGCCGGGGAAGCTGTCGACGGTGATCGGCACGTCCTGACCGACGGTGATGTGGCCGATCTGCGTTTCGGGCACGTAGATGCGCACGTAGAGCTGATCGTCCTCGAGCAGCGTCGCCGCGGCGGCGTTGGGCTGAAGGATGTCGCCGGGGCGCAGATCGAGCGACTCGACGCGGCAGTCGCTCGGCGCCCGGACCACGAGCTCGTCGATCATGGTGGCGATGGCGTCGAGCCGGCCCTGCGCCGCCTCGACGGCACCCTGCGCCGCCTTGATGTCCTCGACGCGCGAGCCGGCCTTGACCAGCTTCTCGTTGGCGCGCGCCTCGGCCGCGCGCGCCGCCGCCTGCTGCAGCTCTTCGGTGCGCGAGCCGTGCTCGAGCTCGTCGAGCTGCTGCTTGGCGTTGTCACGCTGCGCGACCGCCGAGCGCAGCCCGGTCTCGGCGTTGTCGAGCTCGGCGCGGGCGGCGGCGCCGCGCGCGAACAGCTGGCGGTAGCGCTGCGCGTCGAGCTCGGCCTTCTGCAGCCCCGCCTCCTGCGCCTGCAGGCGCGCCTGCGCGGCGAGGATCTGCTCGCGCCGCGCGCCGGTGCGCGTCTGCTGCCACGCCGCCGTCGCGGTCTCGGCGCGCGCGCGCGCCTCTTCGATCTCTTCGGGCCGCGCGCCCTTCTCGAGCTTCTCGAGCGTGGCCTGCACCTGCGCCAGGTTGCCCTGTGCCTGCAGCCGCTGCGCCTGTAGATCGCCCGGCTCGAGCTCGAGCAGCGGCTGACCGGCCTTGACGTGATCGCCCTCGTGGACGAGCACGTTCTTGATGCGCCCGCCGGCGCGCGAGCCGACGGAGATGGTGCGCGCCTCGACGGTGCCGCTCCACTCGTAGGGGCGGTGTGCCAGCCACAGGCGATAGCCGCCGTAGCCGAGCGCGCAGAGCCCGATCACGACGAGCGGGATGAACCGCTTGTAGCTCTGCCCGGTGGCTCCGTTGTTGACCGTCGTTGCGTCAGCCATGGTCGCTCCTCACTTCAGGTTCAGGTTTCCGGGGAAGGCGCCCGAGAGCCGCTGCAGCGTCAGCCCGCCGAGCGCGAGATCGAAGCGCGCCTGGGCCAGCGCCACCTCGGCGGCGACGAGGTTGTCTTGCGCCTGCAAGAGGTCGAGCTGCGTCGCGGTGCCGGCGTCGTGCTGCACCTGCACGAGATCGAGCGTCTCCTTCGACAGGCGCACCGAGCGGTTGGCGGTATCGAGCGCGCGGCGCCTGGTGGTGAGCGCGCGGTTGGCGTTGTACACGTCGTCGCGCACTTGATCCTTGAGGAGGTCGAGCTTGGCCTCGTTCTCGGCGCGCTGCGCATAGGCCAGCTTGCGGTTGGCGTCGCGGATGCCGCCGTCGTAGATGGTCCAGTCGAGCTGCAGGCCGACCGCCCACGCGTAGTTGTCGCCGGAGAAGCCGGCGTAGTTGAAGGCGCGGAAGTTGCCGAAGCCCGAGATCGACGGCGCCCAACGCCACGCGTTCGACGACGCGGTCAGGCGGTTGGACTCGATGGTCTTGTCGAGCGCGGCGAACTCGGGGCGCAGCTGCAGCGCCTGCGCGGTGAGCTGATCGACCGAGCCCTGATCGGCGGGCGGCGCCTCGGCGGGCATGACGCGAATCGGCTCGTGCATGTTCATGATCGTCCCGAGCGCGCGATAGCTCTGCACCTGCGTGTCCTGCGACTCGAGCAGCGCCTGCTTGGCGCGCACCAGCTGCAGCTCGGCGCGCGAGACCTCGACGCGGTTGACCACGCCGGCCTCGAGGCGCGCCTTGGCGTTGTCGAGCGCCTTCTGCGCCACGTCGACGGCGTGGATGCGCGCGGTCACGAGCTCGTCGGCGCCGGCGCACGCGTAGTACGACTGCGCGGTGGCGTAGAGCACCTGCGCATCGGACACCGAGAAGTTGGCGCGGCCCGCCGCCTCGGTGGCCTTGGCCGCCGCCAGGCCGGGGTAGGCCGATGGGACCAGAAGCGGCACCGTCGCTGCGAGCACGAAGTCGAGCTGCTCGCCCTTCTGGATGATGATGGGGTTCTTCTTGCCGGCGTCGATCGCCGCCTGGACACCGCCGATGTACTGGTCGATCGCCGTGATCGCGTTCGGGTCGCTCGTCCCGAGCTTGATGAGGTTGGCCAGATCGATGTTCGGCTGCAGCTGTTGCGTGAGGTCGAGCGTGACCTCCTTGTAGTTGTGCGTGTACTTGCCCTGCGTCGTCACGACGGGCAAGAGCGCCGACCACGCCTGCAGGACACCCGCGTGCGCCTGCTCGACGCGCGCCCGCGCCTGCTTGAGATCGCGGTTGTTGCGATGCGCGGTGGAGAGCGCGTCCTCGAGCGTCAGGGTGCGTTGCGCCGAGGCCACCGACGGCAGCGCCACGAGCGCCGCCAGCGCCGCATAGGTAATGCGTGAGTGCTTACTCATAAACAAAGCAGAGAACATGGCTTTAGTGCCCCTTTCGCGGAGCCGGCTCCACGCCGGACCAGAGAACGTCGATGAGGCCGCGCAGGTACTCCTCAACGGGAAGCGGCATCTTTTGCTGCGCGCGCAGAAGAATCTCGAAAAACACGTAGCTTTGGATGCTGCCGAGGAGCATTCGTGCCACGATTTCGGGCTCGTGCCTACGCATCCGACCGGCGCGAATCTGGCGCTCGACATAGGTCGCGATCGCCCTGAGCGCGCGCAGCGGCGGCGAGCTCGGCGCCAGGATGTGCTCGGGCAGGCCGATCTTCTTTCCCGTCCCGAACTGCATCATGATGAGCGGCATCATGCGGCGGAAGAAGCCCACCGCTTGCAGCCCGACCTGGAACAACGTCTGCTTGGGCTCGTCTTCATCCCGCGCCGCGACGAGCGTGCGGATGAACTCGGGATCGTCGAAGTCGATGGCCATGGCCGCCTTGAACAGCTCGGCCTTGGTGGCGAAGCGCTTGAAGATCGATCCTTCGGCGACGCCGGCGCGCTTGGCGACCTCGGCGGTGGTGGCGGCGATGCCGAGCTCGAGGAAGACGGCGCGGGCGGCGTCGAGGATTCGTTCCTCCGAGATGGTGGTTGGTCGCGCCATGGGTCCTTGGTGAGTGAGTACCTACTCATTAACCCCGGGCGCTGCGGCTGTCAAGCGCTCGTGCTACGACTTGCCGCATGGATGCCGACCGGGCGGCGGTGCGTGCGGCCAACCTCGCGTTCTATCGTGCGTTCGAGGCGCTCGACCTGGCGGCCATGGAGCGGCTGTGGGTGCGCGACGAAAGCGCCAGCTGCCTGCACCCGGGCTGGCCGCTGTGCGCCGGCTGGGACGAGGTGCGCGCCTCGTGGGCGGCGATTTTCACGAACACGGAGACGATGCGCTTCGACATCGCCGACGAGCGCATCGACGTGCGCGGGCCGCTGGCCTGGGTGGTGTGCGTCGAGCGCATCCGCTCGACGGGGCCGGCGGGCGACGCGATGGTCGGCGCGGTGATCGCCACCAACGTCTTTCGCAGCGACGGCGGGACGTGGAAGATCGTGCATCACCACGGCTCGCCGCACGTGGCGCGGCGCCGCTCGGCGCCACCGCCGCCGCCGCCGTCGAAGCCGCCGGGCGGCAGCGTGCTCAATTGAGCGACGAGGCGCTGGTCGCGCGCGCAGGCGGCGACGGCGACATCCGCGCCGCCGAGACGATCGCGAAGTGGATGGACGATCGCTTCCTCGATCCGATCCTCGGCTTCGCGCTGCCCGGCGTCGGCGACGTGATCGGCTCGGTGCTCGGGCTCTACGTCGTCGGCGTGGCGCTCCGCCGGCGGCTGCCTCTGGTGACCGTGGCGCGCATGCTGGTCAACCTCGGCGTCGACGGCATCGTCGGCGCGGTGCCGGTGGCAGGCGATCTGTTCGACGTGGCGTGGAAGGCGAACCGGAAGAACGTGCGCCTCCTACGCCAGCGGCACGAGGCGCGGCAGGACACCGTCGGCGATTGGCTGCGCGTCGTCGGCGCGTTCGCGCTGCTCGTCGCCGGCGTGGTCATCCCCGTCGCCGCGGCGTGGTGGATGGTGCACGCGATCGTGGCGCTCTTTCACTGAGAGCAGAGGCCGCAGGTGGGGCAGCCGTCGGCGCCGGTGCCGTGGCAGCCGTCGGGCTGGCAGTCGGCGGGGTTGCAGCAGGCGCAGGTCGGGCAGCCGGTCGTGGGATCGACGGCGTTGCCGAGGCCGCACGTGTTGTTGCCGCAGTCGATGGCCGGGCAGTCGGCGCCGCCATCGGGCGCGGGCAGGCCGTTGCACACACAGCTCGGACAGCCGGTGTGGTCGTCCTGGCGCGTGCCGCCGGGGCACGAGACCTTGCAGTCGAGCTGCGGACACTGCGTGTTGGTCTCGGCGTGGTGGCAACCGGGCGCGGCGACGGCGACGGCGACGGCGATGAGGCAGCAGAGCAGAAGAGGGCGCATGCCGCGGCCTTCTGCAGGTGACGTACCGCGCGATTCAGCCGCGGTTTGCGCGCGGCGGCGCGCCGCGATCGCGACGGAAATGGCAGACGGGCGTCAGATTTCCGGAAATCCGGAAGTCCCGATGTTTCAGAAGCCCGACAGCGGCGGGAGCGGCTCGTCCGGGTGCTTCTTGTGGTGCGCCGTCATCTTCCACTGCCCGGCGGTGTAGAGGGCGAATCCACCGACGGCCAGGACGCCGCCGATGCCGAGGAAGGCGAAGGCCGAGTTCTCGACGCGGTTGCGCTGGTCCTCGATGCCGGGGTTGAACGTGCCCGCCGGGGCGGGCGGCGGCGGGTTGCCGAGGTCGGAGTTGAGGCTCGCGGCCCACACGAAGAGCACGCCGCCGAGAAAGACCGACGCCCAGCCGAGGCTCGACGACCAGATGCCGAGCTGGCGCAGCCGCTGATCGTCGCGCATCTCGGGCGACATCTGCAGGAACATCGCGCGCCGGTTGATCTGCTTCGGCGGATGCCACACGGGCAACGGCTCGTCGGGGAGCTGCGGCACCGGCGGCGGCGGCACGGTGTTGACGTTCTGACTTTGGGTCTCGGCCCACGCCACCGTCGAGGAGCTGAAGGCGAGGAGGAGCGACAAGGCGATTGTGCGCATCAGTGTCCGGCCATCTGGGACTGCGTGCCCTGCATGACGGCGCTGTTCACCTCGCCGGTCTGCACGTGGTAGATCGACGACACCCGCTTGCCTTCCCACGTCTGGCGCCCGCCGAAGCCGACGATGAAGGCGCCGCGCTGCTGGCCTTCGAGCTCGTCGCCGTAGCAGGTGAGCAGCGCGGGCAGCACGATCGCCTGCGCCGCCGGCGGCAGCGTCCACAGATCGTCGGCGCCGTTGACGGTGGCGGCGGTGACGATGGTGCCGACCTTGACCGAGCCGATGTAGCGATCGCCGTCGCGGCCGAGATCGAAGGTGCGCAGGCCGACGACGCCGCGGATGGCGTTCTTCCGCAGATCGAGGTTCACCGCGGTGCCCGACTTCGAGTCGAGCGTGCCGGTGATCTGGCGGCTGACGCCCTCGACGTCCTTGACCTCGAGGTGGCTGTCGGATTGATTCTCGTCGACGAAGCCGGTCAAGCGCGTGCGGTCGCCGTCGTGCGCGACGTCGTAGGTGATGTCGAGGCCGCAGACGTTGCCGCTGATGCGGCCGCCGTTGTCGCGCAGACCGCCCGACGGTGAGCCGGGTCGTGGGTGCGCGCCGGAGACGCGGACGACGAAGGGCTGACCGACGAAGTCCATGTCGAGCCGCGGCATCGGCTTGCCGTCGACCATCGCGGTTGTCGGGGCGCACGCGGACAGGGCGAGCAGCAGCGGGACGAAAAACCTACGCATCAGAATGGCTTGTACCGCATGTTTTATCGCTTTTCAAAGCAGACAAGTGGTTGCAGCGCGATCGATCACACCTGTATCATGAGGGCGTGCGTCGGTTGTGTACGTTGCTGCTCTGCGTTGCCGGTTGTGGGCCGGGTTCGGGGTCTAACAGCGGCGGGGGGCCGGACATGGCCTTCGTGCCCGCGTTCGCTGCGCACGACAAGGTCGACATCCTCTTCATGATCGACAACAGCTTCAGCCAGCCCATCCAGGCTGAGCTCCAAAATCGATTTCCGCAGCTCATCAAGGCGCTCGACACAGCCGCGATGGCGGGGCATCCGGCGTCGTATCACATCGGCGTCGTGGACTCGGATCTCGGCGCCGGGTTGAACACGGCGAACTGCAAGGCCGGCGGCGACGGCGGCAAACTGCAAGTCGGGTTCGACCCGTCGGGCTCCGTGCCGCCACCGGCGAACTGCGCAAACTTCACGCTGACCGGCGGCGTGCGCTTTCTCGAGTATGACCAGATCACGGGTACCAACAACGTTGGCGGTGGGCTCAACGTGCCCGATGCCTTCAACTGTATGGCCCACGTTGGCGACACTGGCTGCGGCTTTCAGCATCAGCTCGAGTCGACGTATCGCGCGCTCCACGATCCGCCGTCGGAGAACGCCGGCTTCCTACGCGACGACGCGCTGCTCGTCGTCTTCTACTTGACCGACGAGGACGACTGCTCGGCGCCGGACGACACGGACCTCTTCGTGAACACGACGGAGGCGATGAGCATGTACGGCGTCCTGTCCTCCTTTCGCTGCACGGAGTTCGGGATCGTGTGCGGCGAGCCGGCGGCGCCGCTGTCGATGACCACGGCGAGCGGGCCGTTCGACGACTGCCGCCCGATGAAGCCGGAGGAGGGCGGCAAGCTCTTCGACGTGCAGCGATACATCGACTTCTTCACCAAACCGAACGGCGTGAAACCGGATCCGTCCGACGTCATCCTCGCCGCCATCGCCGCCCCGCCGATGCCGGTCGGCGTCACCATCACGATGCTGTGCGCCCAGCAGACGAACCAGCCCTCGTGCCCGATCCTCAATCACAGCTGCGTCGCGGCGACGAACAATAACTTCTTTGGCGATCCGGGCGTACGGATGGCGGCCGTGGTCAACGCTGCGCTCACCCCGCAGCTCACCTCGGAATGCGAGACCGACTATTCGGACGCAATGGCCGGCCTCGCGCAGAAGATCATCGCTCGCCTGAAGTAGGAGCGAGCCTCCTGACACCCCGCTGGCAGCAGGCGGCGACAATGGGGTGGCAAATGTTCAGGGTCGGACTACACTTCTCGACCCATGCCGAAGCGCAGCCTGGAAGGCCTGGAGTCGGACGTCATCGTCGTCAAAGGCGCCCGCGAGCACAACCTCGACATCGGCTATCTCGAGATTCCCAAGCACAAGCTCGTCGTCTTCACCGGCGTCTCGGGCTCGGGCAAGTCGTCGCTCGCGTTCGACACGCTCTACGCCGAGGGACAGCGGCGCTACGTCGAGTCGCTCTCGTCGTACGCGCGCCAGTTCCTCGGGCAGATGGAGAAGCCGAAGTACGAGCACATCCGCGGGCTGTCGCCGACGATCGCGATCGAGCAGAAGTCGGCGTCGCACAACCCGCGCTCGACGGTGGGCACGGTCACCGAGATCTACGACTACCTGCGCGTCCTGTACGCGCGCGCCGGCGAGCAGCGCTGCCATCTGTGCGGCGGGCCGGTGGCGGCGCGCTCGGCGGCCGAGATCGTCGACGAGCTGTCGGAGTTGCCGAGGGGCACCAAGATCACGCTGCTCGCGCCCAAGGTCGAGCATCGCAAGGGCGAGTTCCGCGAGCTCCTCGACGAGGCGCGGCAGGAAGGCTTCGTGCGCGCGCGCATCGACGGCATGGTGGTGCGCCTCGAGGACGTGCAGGGCCTGGAGAAGCTGAAGAAGCACACCATCGAGCTGGTGATCGATCGGTTGACGCTGACGCCGTCGGAGAAGGCGCGCCTGACCGACTCGGTGGAGACGTCGCTGCGCGCGGGCAAGGGGCAGCTGCGCGTGCTCGTCGACGGCGAGGAGCGTCCGCGCGCGTATTCGGAGGCGCGGGGTTGTCCGAAGTGCGGCGTCGGTCTGCCGGAGCTCGGGCCGCAGATGCTGTCGTTCAACTCGCCGCTCGGCATGTGCACGGGGTGCAACGGCCTCGGCAAGGTCGAGCTCGGCTGGGAGCACGAGCACGGCGAAGGTTGGAAGCTCGAGGGCGAAGTGTGCGAGGACTGCGGCGGCCTGCGCCTCAGGCCCGAGTCGCGCGCGGTGTTCCTCGCCGGCAAGTCGATCTGCGACGCGACGATGCTGACGGTCGCCGAGGCGCAGGCGCACTTTCGCGGGCTCAAGCTCGCGGGCGCCAAGCAGCAGATCGCGATCGAGATCCTGAAGGAGATCAACTTCCGGCTCGGCTTCTTGATGGACGTCGGGCTCGACTACCTCACGCTCGAGCGCGCCTCGGAGACGCTGTCGGGGGGCGAGGCGCAGCGCATCCGCCTGGCGTCGCAGCTCGGGAGCGAGCTGTCGGGCGTGATGTACGTGCTCGACGAGCCGTCGATCGGGCTGCACCAGCGCGACAACCTCAGGCTGATTGCGACGCTGCAGCGGCTGCGCGATCTCGGCAACTCGGTGCTCGTCGTCGAGCACGACGCCGAGACCATCGAGTCGGCCGACTGGGTGCTCGACTTCGGCCCGGGCGCGGGGCGGCACGGCGGCAAGATCGTGGCGGCGGGCACGCCGGACAAGCTGCGGCGCGATCCCAAGTCACCGACGGGGCGCTTTCTGTCGGGCGCGGATTCGATCGAGGTGCCGGCGACGCGGCGCCGGCCGACCGGGTGGATCGAGGTCAAGGGCGCGCGCGAGAACAACCTGCGCGACATCGACGTGAAGATCCCGCTCGGCGTGATGTGCGCGGTGACCGGCGTGTCGGGCGCGGGCAAGTCGTCGCTGATCAATCAGATCCTGCATCCGGCGCTGCACAACGCGCTGCACGACTCGCAGTGGCACGTCGGCAAGCACAAGAGCCTCACGGGCGTGGAGCTGATCGACAAGGTCATCGACATCGATCAGAACCCGATCGGGCGCACGCCGCGATCGAATCCGGCGACCTATACGAAGGCGTTCGAGCCGATCCGCAAGCTGTTCGCGGGGACGCAGGAGGCGCGGACCTACGGCTACACGCAGTCGCGCTTCTCGTTCAACGTGCGCGGCGGACGGTGCGAGGCGTGCGAGGGCGACGGCGTGCGCGAGATCGAGATGCACTTTTTGGCCAACGTCATGGTCACGTGCGAGGTGTGCAAGGGCAAGCGGTTCAACGACGCGACGCTGCGCGTGGGCTGGAAGGGCAAGAGCATCTCGGACGTGCTGTCGACGACGGTGTCGGACGCGCTCGAGCTGTTCGCCAATCAGCCGCACGTGGTGCACATCCTGAAGACGCTCGATGACGTCGGGCTCGGCTATCTGCAGCTCGGGCAGCCGGCGACGACGCTGTCGGGCGGCGAGGCGCAGCGCATCAAGCTGTCGCGCGAGCTGGCGAAGAAGGAGACCGGGCGCACGTTGTACATCCTCGACGAGCCGACGACCGGGCTGCACTTCACGGACATCGCGCGCCTGATGGCGGTGGTCGAGCGGCTGGTGGCGACAGGGAATACGGTGCTGGTGATCGAGCACAACCTCGACGTCATCAAGCGGGCCGACTGGATCATCGACCTCGGGCCCGAGGGCGGCGCGCGCGGCGGCGAGGTCATCGCTGCGGGGACGCCGGAGCAGGTCGCGGCCGTCAAGAAGAGCTACACCGGCCAGTTCCTACAGAAGCTCCTGCCGAGAAAACGGCGGGTCGCCTAGGAAAAAGCACACAGGGAGATCCGAGAGATCAGAGAGACCAAGAATGTTTGGTTCTGTCTGTGTTCAGTTTCATCCCTGATCTCTCGGATCTCCCTGTGAAGCTTTTGTCCTGCGCCGCTGTCGATTACCGCCCGCGCCTCGAATCCATCTCGCTCGCCATGCCGCCGAGATCGTCGGCGTCGAGCGCCGCCTTCGCGGCCGGGAAGAGCTCGCGCTCCTCGACGGTGATGTGGGCGCGGTACGAGGCGTCGAGGCGCGCGACCACGTCGGCCAGGCGCGCGTCGTCGGGCTTGGGCGCGTCGAGCAGTGTGCGCAGCTCGTCGACGAGCGCGGTCTGATCGCGGTGCTGCACGGTCAGGCGGTCGAGCAGGCCCGCCAGTTGCGGCACGCGCGCGAGGCGCGGGAAGAGCGACTGCTCCTCGTCGTCCTCGTGGCGCTTGACCGCGCGGTCGATGAAGGCGAGCGCCTCGTCGAGCGCCTGGCGCGAGGGTGATGGGCCCAAGAGCGTGGCCAGCGTCTCCTCCAGGCGGCGGTGGCAACGCTCGAGCATCTCGAAGGGATCGCGTCGCATGCGTGCAATCTAGCACCCTCGCGTTGACAGCGCGAAAAACGGGCCTTACGCTCGATTGTAACGCGTGAGGCATGTTGCCCACGCGCACAATCCCGCCGGGTGCGAACGCCCCGGCAGACGGAGGAAGACGATGCATCCAGGATTCTACGGTTGGTGGAAGTCGCGTCATGGCGGCGACTGCGCCTCGCACGACGAAGGCGGCTGCGCGCACGAGCAGTCCGGGCCCTGGGGCCACCATCACGGTCACCACGGTCATCACGGCCGCCACGGCGGCGCGCCGTGGGAGGAGATGGCGCGGCGTTGGGCCGGCGGCTTCGACGGCGGCGGCGAGTTCGGCGTGCGCCGCCCCCTGCGCTTTCTCGCCTACAAGCTCGAGCTCGACGAGAAGCAGGTCGCCGAGCTCGCGCGTATCCTGAACGAGCTCAAGACCGAGCGCGCGCAGGCCGAGGTCGACGGGCGGCGCACCACGGCCGCCTTCGCCGACGCCGTCGGCGGCGCGGTGTTCGACGAGGCCAAGGCGAGCGAGGGCGCCACGCAGCGCGTGCAGTCGGCCGAGAAGCTGAAGGCTGCGGTGCAGAAGGCGCTGCGCGAGATCCACGCGATCCTGTCGGACGAGCAGCGCCAGCGGTTGGCGTACTTGATCCGCACCGGCGTGGTCACGCTCTAACCAACCCGAGGGAGCGCGCGCCGCGGAGGCGTATT
>Ga0134125_10002868_pt1 | contig 20225 bp, 17 predicted proteins | sample KB31751_FD_96464 | JGI IMG/M metagenome (GOLD analysis project Ga0134125, IMG submission 96464) | Terrestrial soil microbial communities with excess Nitrogen fertilizer from Kellogg Biological Station, Michigan, USA - KB3-175-1 | ecosystem: Environmental > Terrestrial > Soil > Unclassified ... | reverse complement strand
GACTCTAACTTTTCCCCTCCGCGCTCCGTCTTACCGGCAGACGGACCCAAAGGAGGGCCAGACCATGAAACGCTTCGTTGTTCCCATGTTGCTTCTACTCGGCGCCGCGCCGGCGTTCGCCTCGCCGTCGCAGCCGGGCCAGGGCCTGCAGAACCTCGGCCTCACGCCCGACGCCCAACAGGCGGTCATGAACACGCGCTCGCGCTTCAAGGATCAGATGAAGCCGATCTGGCAGGACGCGCGCGCCGCGCACGAAGCGCTGCGTGCGGAGCTGCAGAAGGCGCAGCCCAATGACGCGACGCTGTCGCAGCTCGAAGATCGGTTGGCGAGCGATCGCCAGCAGATGATGTCGCTGCAGCAGCAGAAGCAGGCCGAGCTGCGCAAGGAGCTGACGCCCACGCAGTACGCCAAGCTGATGCAGGTGCGCGCGCGCTTCTTCGGCCGCCACATGCACGGCCGTCACGGCGGCTTCGGCCAGGGCGGTCAGGGCGGTCAGGGCGGCGAGACCGGCGGCGCCAACGGGCAGTAGCGGAGTCGTCACCCGCGAGGCGCGACTTCGTTCCGCGGATCACGGTGCGGAGTCGCGCCTGCGCAATATGCGCGTCGGCGTCGTCGTCAACATGCCCGAGCGGAGTAGACTCGATCCGTTGCAAGCGAAGAGCGCATCTTTGCTGACGCGTGTGGTGGCGCTGGCCGGCGCGATCGCGCTCTTCGGATGCTCGCGCCATCCCAAGCCGCCGACCTGCGTTCCCTCGTGCTCGGACAGCGCGAGCTGTCGCGACAGCTGCGGCGGAACGAGCTGCGCCTGCCCCGACGGAGACGTTTGCGATGGCAGCGGCGCCTGCGTGCCCTGCACAGTCGGCGTCTGCATGGCGCTCGCCGCCTGCATCGACGAATGCGGGAACGCGGACGGCGCGTGTCCCACGAATTGCGCCCAACCGGACGCGTGCGTCGACAACTGCGGCGTCGCGAAGAGCGTCATCTGCGCCGGCGTCGAATGCGATCCGGCGCTTCCCGGCGGCTGTCGCGACACCTGCGGCTCGTACGCCGCCAACTGCTGCTGCGTACCATCGAGCTGCACCGACCTGTTGCGCTGCACCGACGACTGCGGAAACCTCGATCCGTCGCAGTGCCAGGGCCAGATGTGCGGCAGCTCGTGTCACGACACCTGCGGCGAGCCCGACGCCGCCTGCTGGTCGACGTGCACCGATCCCACGGGTGTCAGGACGACTGCGGCAACGTCAACCCGAACGCCTGCCCGATCGTCTGCGATCCGAACCAGCCCGGCTTCGACACCTGCGGCAATCTCGCCGACGGCTGCTGAGCCGTTCCGGCTCTTCAGCGACGCCCGGCGAGCAGCGCGAGCCCCTGCACCCGGTGCCCGCACGCGGAGCGCGCACCTCACGCCGCCCCTCGCGCTGCTCGCCGACGTCATCTCCTTCGCCGCCGTGCGCGGCGCCCCTCAGCCGTGAGCGGCGTGCCACTTCTGCAAGAGCTCGGCCTCGCGCTCGGGCGAGATGCCGGGCCGCTGCTTGTTGCGCCGCTCTTCGGGCTGCGCGTTGAACCAGGCCAGCGCATCGCGCGCGCTCTCGACGGGCGCGCGGAAGGTGAGCCCGCGCGCGATCGCCTTCTGCGCCGACACGTGGCTGAAGCCCGCCTGCTCGTCGTTGTTGCCGACGGTGAGCGGAAAGTCGTCCCAGCCGCCCGCCTTCTCGGTCTCGAGAAACGCGGCGTCGGCGAAGGTGATCTTGGAGTCGGACTTCGCCGCGGTCTTGCACGCGTCGAGCACGTGCGGCAGCAGCGGATCGTCGGGCCCGACGGTGTTGTAGGTGCCGACGATGCGCTCGTCGAGGCAGCGGATGATGAACCCCGCCAGGTCGCGCACGTCGATGAACTGCATGCGATCCGCGGGCGTGCCCGGCGCCAGCACCTCGCCGCCGCGGGCGAAGCGCAGCGGCCAATAGATGAAGCGATCGGTCGGGTCGCCCGGCCCGACGATGACGCCGGCGCGGATCGCCGTCGCGCGTCCGGGCATGAGCTCTTCGGCCTCGTGCTCGGCGAGCGCCTTGTTGCCGCCGTAGTCCTCGACGCCCTCGAGCTTGGTCGCGTTCACCGTCTTCGGCGTCAGCACCGGCGAGGATTCGTCGATCGGATCCTTGCCGAGCTTGTAGACCGAGATCGTCGACAGGAACAGGTACTGCCCGACGTGATCCTTCAAGATCGATGCGGTGGCGTGCACCGACTTCGGCATCATCACCCACGTGTCGATGACCGCGTCCCACTCGCGGTTGCGCAGGCTGTCGAGGTTGCCGGTCACGCGATCGCCGATGATGGTCTCGACGTCGGGGAACATGCCGGGCGCGGTCTTGCCGCGATTGAACAGCGTCAGCGTGTGGCCGCGCGCCTTGGCCGCGCGCACGATGTGCGGCCCGACGTAGCCGGTGCCGCCGAGGACCAGGATGCGCTTGGGCTTGGCGGCCGGTGCGGCGCTGGTGACGCGTGAACGTGACGACGACGTGGCGCAGCCGGCAGCAGCAGCGGCGAGCGCCGCGAGGAACTCGCGACGGCGGACGGGCATGCCAAGGAAACACCGGACCGCGCGGAAGGTTCTTGACCGCTCGCCGGCCACACCTACCTCCTCACCGCGGGAGGGTACGCATGACGAAGCTGTGGGGGTTGGCGCTCGCTGGGTTGTTCGCCGGGGCGTGTGGTCACGCGACACCGACCGGCAGTGCGCGCAACGATTGGGCGACGCCGACGGGCTATGCCAACGCGACCGATCCGCGCGTGATAAATCCGAACGCGCCCGAGCACCGGGTGCGCGACCGCTCGCTCTTCGCAACGAGCGCGGCGCCGCCGCCGGTGCAGCCGGCCCCGTCGCAAGTGTCGGCGCCGCCGGTGACCAATCCGGAGCTGCAGGAGGCGGTGCCGCCGCCGCCCGAGGAGCTGCCGCCGCCGGAGACGGTGCCCGACGTGACGCCGATTCGACCTTAGCGGCGCGCGCCTTTGACGACGACGAGCTCGGTGCGGCGATTCTTCGACCAGCAGGCCTCGTTGTGCTCGTGGCACAACGGGCGGGTTTCACCGTAGCCGTGTGATTGCACGCGCGCTTGCGCCACGCCGTGCGCGACCAGGTAGGCCGCGACGGCGGCGGCGCGATCGGCGGTGATGCGCAGGTTGTACTCGTCGGCGCCGCGCTCGTCGGAGTGCACGCCGACCTCGAGCAGCTCGATCCACGGGTTGTCGGCGAGCGCGCGCGCCACGTCGTCGAGGAGCGCCTGCGACTGTGCCTTGAGGCTCGCCTTGCCGGCGTCGAAGTAGATGGGCTCGGCGAGCACGAGACGATCGCCCTGCACCGCGACGCGGCTCGGCGCCGCCGTATCGGCGCGCGCGGGCGAGGCGGCGAGCGACGACAGACACGCGACGGCCGCGACTGCCGCGATCGCCGGAACGAGCGGGCGCATGCCTCGATCCTACGCGACCGCCCGCGCGTCTGCTACGCTTGAGGCGTGCGCACCCTGATCTCGGTCGTCGTCGTCGTGGCCCTGCCGCTCCTCGGCGCGCGCGCCGACGCGGGGCCGATGACTCCGTGGGCGCTGTTCCGCACGCCGACGTTGACCCCGCCGCGCAGCATCGGCGGCTACTCGGCCGGCTGCATCGAGGGCGCCATCGCGCTGCCCAAGCTCGGCGACGGCTTCCGCGTCGCCAAGCCCGAGCGCAACCGCGTGTTCGGACATCCGCTGCTCATCGGCCTCATTCGCGATCTCGGCCACAAGCTCGTCGGGCTGCATCAGCCGCCCTTGTCGGTCGGCGATCTGGGACAGCCGCGCGGCGGTCCTGCGCCGACCGGGCACGCCAGCCACCAGACCGGGCTCGACGTCGATCTGTGGTTCCTGCCGCCCGTCGCCGGCGAGGCGGTGTCGATGGTGGATCGCGCCAAGATGCAGCCGACCGAGAAGTTCACCGCGGCGGTGATGCACCTCCTGCAGATGACCGCGAGCGACGCGCGCGTCGAGCGCATCTTCGTCAACCCGGTCTTGAAGCGCGCGCTCTGCGAGCGCCACGACGACGGCGATCACGCGTGGCTGCGCAAGCTGCGCCCGTGGTGGGGCCACGACGATCACTTCCACGTGCGCCTCGCCTGTCCGCCCGACAGCCCCGCGTGCACGGCGCAGGCGCCGCTGCCGCCGGGCGACGGCTGCGGCGAGCTCGCCTGGTGGTTCGATACCAAGGCGCAGGCCGATCGCGAAAAGAGCCACCAGACCTACTCGGCCAAGGTCGGCGCCGCGCCGCCGCTGCCCGAGGGCTGCCGCGTGCTGCTCGAATCTTCGACGGCAAAGTAGCGCTCCGGTATGATGCGCGGATGACCATCCGCTATTGCGCATCGCTCGTGGTTCTCGTCGGGCTCGGCTTCTGCGTCGGACGCGCGTTCGCGCAGACGCCGGCCTCGGGCTCCGCCGCCAAGCCGGCCGCGCCGCCGACCAACTGCAAGACCTACGGCCCCGGCCGGTGCTGCGATCCCGCCGCCGCGGCGCACCTGACCAAGGAGGCCATCTACGCCGCGTGCGGCGAGTCGGATGCGACCTTCCTCGGCGAGCAGGGAGAGAAGGACACGTGCAAGTACTTCTTCAAGGTCGCGGGCGCGAAAGGGGACGAGACCTTCGTGCAGGTCTACGCGCCGCCGACGAAGGAAGTGCCGGACTCGCCGACCGATCCGTTCTTCAAGTGGGGACGCATCGGCAAGGTGTTCTACACGGAGAAGGCGCTCTCGCCGAAGTCGGCGCCGATGATCGCCAACGCCACTGGTTTGTGGCTGCCCGCCAAGGGCTACTTCGTCGCGGTCAACGCGTCGACGAAGGTGTGCGACAAGGCGCAGGTGAAGCGGCTCGCCGCCAAGATGAAGTAGCAAACGACTGTCGTCGGTTGCCCACGCTCGTGCGCGTTTTCAGCCACGCGCGCGCGTGATTTCGCACGATTGCGTCGCGCACGCCGCTTGCACTCACGCGCGCGCATGAGCCGCCTCCTCGCTGTTGTCGCGTTGTCGCTGTCGACGATCGCTTGCCAGCAGCCGTTGCCGCCCGATGTCGGCGTCGCGCAACAGGGCGTGACGGTCTGCCCGGGCGCGACCACGCTCGAAGGCGTCGACGTGTCGACGTATCAGGGCACCATCGACTGGGGCAAGGTCAAGGCGTCGGGGCGCGCGTTCGCCATCACGCGCGTCGGCGACGGGCTCGGCGGCGACGACACGTTCGACGCCAACTGGGCCGGCATCAAGGCCGCGGGCATGGTGCGCGGCGCGTATCAATACTTCCGCGCCGGCGACGATCCGATCCAACAGGCCGACATCCTGCTCGGCAAGATCGGAACGCCGGCCGACGGGGATCTGCCGCCGACGCTCGACCTGGAGACGCTCGACGGGCAGTCGGCGGCGACGGTGGTGGCGAACGTGAAGTCGTGGCTGTCGTACGTGAAGACGAAGACGGGGCGGACGCCGATGGTCTACACGTCGCCGGGGTTCTGGCCGTCGATCGGGAGCCCGGATCTGTCGGCGTACGTGTTGTGGGTGGCGCATTGGGGCGTGACCTGTCCGTCGATGCCGACGGGGTGGAGCACGTGGTCGTTCCACCAGTACTCGGATTCGGGGACGGTGTCGGGGATCTCGGGCGCGGTGGATCTCGATGTCTTCGACGGGGATCAGGATGCGCTGAACATGATCGCGTCGAACGGGACGGCGCCGGCGCCGGATCTCGGAGGCGCGCCTGCGGACATGGGCGGAGCGCCGTCGGGCGGTGATGACGGCGGCGTCGGCGGTGGCGGCGGCACCGGCGGTGGTGGCAGCGGCGGCGGCGGCGATGCGGCCGGCGGCGACGGCGGCGGCAAAGGCGACGCGCCCGGCATGGCCATGGCGCACGGCTGCAGCATGAGCCCGCGCGGGGAGGCCACGCCGTTCGCGATCGTCATGGTGCTCGGCTTCGCGCTGGCGCTTCAGCGACGGAAGAGGCGGCGCCACCAGCTGCGGCGCGGCATGCGCGGCGCGGCGTAGCGCCCCTGCAGCGACGAGCGGGCGCGCTCGTCGACGCCGTACTCGGCGCTCAGCGACAACAGATCGCCGATGAGGTCGCTGACGCCGGGCGTGTCGATCTCCCACGCCTGGCAGTACGAGTCGGGCTTGTTGCGGATCATCGCCTTGGCCACGATGCGCATCACCGCGAGGTCGATGAGCTCGCCGTTGCCGTCGAGGTAGTGCTTGTAGCTGAAGAAGCGATCGGCCGGCGCCATCTCCTCGCGCTCGCCGTCCTTCTTGGGCGCGCGCAGGCTCTGGATGAAGCGGTACTCGTGCGCGAGGTAGGCGTCGATGGTGTTCTCGGCGTCGTGGCGCTCGTACTCGATGAACTTGTGGAACGCGTCGTGGAGCGACTTCGGATTGCCGTACGCGCCGGTGATCAAGTAGTAGAAGAGCGCGCCGAGCGAGTAGATGTCGGCGGGCCGATCGACGCTCTTGACGATCTTGGCGCGCACGTTGCGCTCGGTCGGCTCGTGGAACGGCGACGCCAGGATGATCTTCTTGCGCTCGCGATCGACGCCGGTCACCGCGTAGCGCTCGCCGCGGTTGAAGATGGAGAAGGTGTCGTTCTGCGTGATGTACATGTAGAAGTCTTCGAAGTACTGCACCTCGTGCGAGCCGTGCTCGACGTTGGCGAGGACCTCGATGACGTTGGTCTCCTGCTCGGGCGCCTGGAAGAAGAGCGTGCCCGGCACCGTCTGCAGGCGCGTGAGGTTCACGCTCTCCGGATCCTGCCTGAGCTTGCCGACGTTGAAGTCGGCGAGGCGCACCTCGAGCGAGGCGCCGCGCAGGCGCGGATCGGGCAGACGCAACAGCACGTTCGCCGGTTTGATGTCGCGGTGGCAGGCGCCGCGCACCACGTGCGCGTACTCGACGGCGGCAGTGAGCGGCAGCATGTACTCGAGCACGCGGAAGAGCCGCTCGCGCATCGGATAGGCGAGAAGGTCGTCGCGCGCGCCGCCGTTGCGCGAGCCCTTGAGGCGCTCCTCGAGCGACAGATCGCAGCGCTCGAGGATGATGAAGTCGTTGACCACGCGATCGCGGAGCTGCGGCGGGATGAACTCGGCGTTGTCGGCTTCGCCCGAAGCGTAGAGCCCGATGATGTTGGGGTGGCCCTGGACGCGCTCGATCAGCTCCTTCTCCATCTGGAAGCGCAGCCCGTCCTCTTCGCTCACGCCGCGCTGGAGGAGCTTGATGGCCACGTCGCGGCGGAACAGCGTCTTGGACTCGAGCCACTGCTCTTCGCCGAGGTAGCACTTGGCGAAGCGTCCCGAGCCGAGCTCGACGGGCCGGCCCGCCGGATCGAGCGCGAAGCGATACACGCGCGAGCGGTTCACGCACGGCGCTTGCTGCGGCGCGCGCATGATGCGCGTGACCTCGGCGGCGAGCGGCGCGGGTGGGGCCAGCTCTATCGGGCTCGGCGTACGCATCACGCACCTTTCGCTTGCTGAATGAGGAGCAGCTCCTGGCGCTCCTCGAAGTCGATCAGCACCGCCGGCTGCGGGACGCGCACGGACGAGGCGCCAAACTGAAAGAGACGGCCGGGCCGGCCCGGGCTGCCGAAGCCGCAGCGCACCACCGCGAGCAGGTTGCGCTCGGGCGAGTAGAGCTGCAGCGTGTCGTCGCGCTCGAGCGAGACGGCGCCGGTGGGCGTGCCTTCGTGGCGCGCGACGAAGCAGTTGACCCCTTTGACGTGCAGGTGCAGCTCGCCGCCGGCGTCGGCGAGGAGCGACACGCGCAGCTTGGCGCCGCCGTGGCGCAGCTCGACCTGCTCGTTGGTCTCGAGCACGCGCACGACGCGGCCGCCGGCGACGAAGGTGTCGGTGGCGTGCTCGACGGTCGCGGTGGCGGCGACGGTGTCGCGCGTGACCTCGGCGGCGCCGTCGGTGATTTCGATCTCCACCGCCTCGGGTGTGCTCGGCTCGGCGCCGGCGAGGTTCGCCAGCGCGATCCATAGATCGTCGATCGCCTGGTAGCGCAGCGACGCCTCGGCGCGGCAGGCGCGCAGAATGATCGCCGCGACCGTCGACGGGATCGGCGATTCGGCGAGCGCGTTGGCGATCGTCGCGTCGAGGTCGCCGCCCTGCGCGACCACGCGCATGAGCGCGCCCGACGGCAACAGCGAGCGGCCGTTGAGCACGAAGCCGATGAGCAGGCCGAACGAGAACACGTCGGTGGCCGGCGTGACCTCCTCTCCGCGCAGCTGCTCGGGCGCGCTCCAGCCGGGCGAGTACAACAAAATGCGCCCGCCTTCGACCGACGACGGAATCGCCGCGGTGTCGGCGCCGTGCGGCAGCGCGTGGCCGGCCGCCTTGGCGATGCCGAAGTCGGCGAGCTTGGGCATGAGCGCGTGCCCGTCGTGGAGCAAGATGTTCGACGGCTTGACGTCGCGGTGCACGATGCCGAGCTCGTGCGCCTCGGCGAGCGCGCCCGCGATCGGCTCGAGCAGCGACAGCGCCGCGTCGAACGGCAGCGCGCCGTCCTTGCGGATGCGCTGGTGCAGCGTGCCGCCGCCGACCCACTCCGAGATCTGGAAGGGCAGCGCCGGCTCGCGCTCGATGAAGCCGAAGTCGTAGATGCGCACCGTGTTCGGATGCGACAGCCGCGACAGCGCGAACGCCTCTTGCACGAAATGATCGTGGCCGGTGGTGTAGGCGGGCGCCGATGCGGCATCGAGGCCGTCGAAGACCTTGATGCACACCGGGCGGAGGAGGCGCTGGTCTTGACCGCGATACACGACGCTCATGCCGCCGTGTGCGATCACCTCCTGCACCCAGTAGCGCTCGAGGAGCGGGAAGGAGGTAAGTCCGAGTCGATCGGGCAGAGTCACGCGCCTTAGAACACTTGCAGGCGCGTCGCGACCTTACAAGGAACCCCGGGTAAAACGAAGTAAAACCCGGTCAAAGGTTCGACCAGCTACTAGACGTCACCAAACCTTGGGGCTACACGCGGTCGATGAAGACGGCGTCGCCGAGGTCGAGACGGTAGCCGAGGTCGTCGGCCGCGACGGTGAGCCCGGCGTCTGCGACGAGACGCCGCAGGTGGCCGATGTTCGACTTGAGCGGATTGTCGTGCACGAGCGGGCTGTAGTCGCGCTCCCAGGTCGCGGCTGCGAGCGCCTCTTTGCCGAGCGGGCTGCCGGCGCGCGCGGCGAGCGCGTAGAGCAGGCGGCGCACCACCGGCTTGCCGCGCAGCGCGATCGTCGATGACGGCGTGACCAGCTCGTGCGTGCGCGCGTCGATCACCACCGGCGCGCCGGCGCGCGCGGCGTCGGCGCAGACGGCGAGGCGGCGCGCCCCGGCGCTGATCACGCGGCAACGGCCGACGGCGTCGAGGAGCGCGCGCGGCAGATCGGCGTCGAAGGCGTCGGCGGCCCCGGCCACCGCGCAGGCGGCGGCGAGCGCTAGCGATCGATCGACGGCGGCGACGTCGCCGTCGAGACGAGCGATCGTGGCGTCGACGACGTGGACGAGCGCGCGATCGAGCGCGTAGCCGGGCATCCCGAGGGCCTCGCCGACGGCGGCGAGCTCGCGCGCGCGGGTCGTGTGGCCGGCGGCGGCTGCCTGCACCGCGGCGAGCAGGCGCGCGCGCAGGTAGAGGCCGCGTCGCGTCGGCGCCGGCGACGGCAGCGGCTCGACGAGCTGACGCAAGGGATCATGGCGGCGCGAGCGCGCGGTGTGCTCGACGAGGCCCCCAAGGCCGCGCGCCCGGGCCGCCTCGTCGATGCGCGCCAGGCGATCGAGCCCTTCGGTGCGCCGCCCGAGCACGAGCAGCGCGCGCCCGACCCAGCAGCCGACGTAGAGCGTGCCCAGCGTGTAGCCGGCGCGCGCGAAGCTGTCGTCGATGGCGGCGAGCTTCTTGAGCGCGTCGAGCCGCTCGCCCGCTTCGTGGTGATAGAGCGAGCGGCCGAAGCCGAGCTCGAGCTGGAACAAGGGATCGGTCCGTCGCGAGAGCAGCTTCTGGCTGCGCGCGAGCGCGCGATCGGCCTCGTCGAGGCGGCCGGCGCGGGCGGCGATGACGCCGGAGATGGCGGGGATCGCCGCCGCGCGATAAGAGCTCGGCTCGCACGCGCTCGGCGGCAGCGTCATGATGCGCGCGGCATCGGCGGCTTCGTCGTCGCGCTCCTCGATCCACAGGGTGAAGGCGCGATACGCGGTGAGCACCGACGCCTGGTCGGGATCTTCGAGCTCGGGCTCGAGCGTCGACAGCGCGCGCCGCCCGCGATCGCCGTCGCCGAGATAGCTGCAGGCCACGGCGAGGGTGACGGCGGCGCGCGCGCGGCGGCGCAGGCCGGCCTCGCGACGGCGCACGATCGGCGCCAGCGTCTCGCGCGCCAGCGCGGCGTCGCCGGTGAGCAGCGCCACCTGCGCGAGCGAGATCGCCAGATCGTCGGGCACGCCGTGGCCCGCGCCGGCGAGCGCGCGAAACTCGGCGAGCGCGCGGCCGAAGTCGAGCACGCGCAGGAGCGCCCGCGCCCGCTCGACGCGCAACGGCAGCGGACGCCGATCGGGCGCGACGGCGTCGATGGCGCGCAGGAGCTCGGCGGCGGCGCCGCGGCGCACCAGCTCGCTCGCCTGTTGCACCAGCCAGTCGGCGGCCTCGCCGCTGCGCCCGGCGGCGCTCAGGTGCGCGCAGACGTGGCGCACGCGGATCGCCGGATCGAGCGGCAGCCGCGCGAGCGCGTGCGCGACCACGACGTGCAGCGTGCGCCGCTCGTCGTCGCGCAGCGCGGCGCGCACCGAGGCGGCGAACAGATCGTGCAGCGTACAGCCGCCGGCGCCGTCGATGTCGACGACGAAGCGCGACACCAGCCGGCGCAACGCCGCGCGCGCGCCCGGGCGCAGCGCGAGCAGCGACTCGGCGGGCAGCGCCACCTCCGAGGTGGCGAGCGCGCCGGCCAGCCAGCGCTCGTCGTCGTCGAGCGCACTCACCGCGCCTTCGATCGGGTCCTCCTGATCGAAGCCGCCGACGTGCGCCTGACGCAAGAGGATCGGCAGGCCGTGCGAGCGGCCCCAGGCGACGTCGAAGCGATCGGACGGGCCGTAGAGCTCGTCGAGCGCGCTCCACAGCATGCGCCCCGCCGGCTCGGCGAGCGGCTCGAGGCGCAGCTGCGCGTGATCGGCGAGCGCGGCGCGCGGCGGCGGCGCCTGGCGCGAGGTGGCCACCAGGCGCGCGGCACCGGCGGCGGCGGTGAAGCCGTCGAGGATGCGCGCCTGATCGTCCGGCGGGAGGCGGTGGAAGTCGTCGACGACCCACAGGCCGGCGACGGCGGCGAGGCGGCGCGCCAGGTCGGCGGCGCGCTCCTCGTCGCTGCCGAGCTCGTCGAGCACGACGTCGCGCGCGAGCTGGCGGCGCATGTCGTCGAGCAGCGCCGAGGCGGGCGCGTCGGATACGCGCTGGCGGACGACGGTGCCCGACCAGCGCGCGGCGAACGCCTGTGCGAGGGCCGACTTGCCGACGCCCGGCACTCCGACGACCACGGTGGCTGGGACCTGAGCCACCATCTCGCCGAGGCGTCCGAGCTCTGCTTGTCGCCCGACGAAGACCGCAAAGCTCGTCGGACGCTCGGTTTCTTGCTCCACTGCAACTCCTACACAGCAGTCCTGCGACTACTTTTCCCTACAGCGGCAATCAAGACGCATGCCCCCGCACATGTCGGTTGCGCGTCATACTCTTTTGAGGCCAGATTTTCTTGGGCTTGGTGGTTACGAGCCGTCGGTCGGACCAATCGAGGTGGCCACCGCTGGGGCCATGGTCACCGCAGCGTCCCCTCGAGAACTCGCGGATTCGCGTGGGTCACGAGATCGGCGATCGCGCGCGAAATCTCCGACGGCAGGAGCGCCCACGCGCGGTTGGTGCGGGCGCGGGTGTCGTCGGGGCGAAGGGCGAGCACGCGGTCGTACTCGACGGCGGCGCGGGCGAGCTGGCCGTCCCGCTGCAGGCGCGCGCCGAGATAGAAGCGGGCGTCGGCCTCGTCGCGGCCCGAGAGGCAGCCAGCGGCGAGCGCGTCGGCGCGGACGTCGAGCGCGCGATCCGGGTCGCCGTCGCCGTCGAGGACGGCGGCGAGGCGGCGCTGCCACTCGCAGCGCGAGACCGGCGAGCGCGCGGGCGGCGACGGCAGCGGCGCGGTGTGCATGCCGTCTTCCCAACGGAAGGTGATGTGCAGCGGGATCTCGCGCGCGGCGATGAGGGCGGCGTGCGCGGGCGTGCGGCGCGCGAACACGAGCGCGCTCGGGCGCCGCCACACGAGGGCCCACTCGTCGGGATCGAAGGAGCCGGAGCGGCGGTTGGTGCCGGGCTCGACGATGAGCGCGGCGTCGACGTCCCAGCGACGGAGGAGCGCGTCGAACGCGGCCGGATCGTTGGGCGTGCCGTCGAGCGCGCGGTGGAACTCGTCGGGATAGGCGGGCAGGCGCGCGTCCTCGAAGACCTGCCAGCGCGGCCAGCCCTGCCACGCGAGATAGCAGCCGACGTCGAGATCGTGGAACATGCGCGCGCGCAGGCCGGTCGTGGTCACGAAGTCGATGGCGTCGAAGGGCACGACGTCGGCGGCGAGGCGCGGCGGCGCGGGATCGGCGAGCCGCTCGGCGATGATGACGCCGAAGAGCGACGCGGCGACGGCGCCCATGGCGGCGGTCGCGGCGAGGCGCGCGCCGACGAGGCGCGGGACGTGGGCGCGCAGCAGGCCATCGAAGCCGTCGGCGACGAGCGGCGCCGACAAGAACGCGAACTCGGCGACGAAGCGGACCGAGCGCGCCGCCAGCCAGGCGGTGACGGCGATCGGCAGGAGCTCGCGCCAGCGACGGGGGCGGCGTGCGATCGCGGTGACGAGGCCGATGGCGACGAGGACGAAGAACCAGGGATCGTTCCACGCGTCGGCGTGCCGGAACTCGTCGATGACGCGGGTGGCGCCGAGGCCGGTGTGCCACAAGAGGTAGCGCGGCAGACGCGCGCCGGCGGGGGTGGCGAACATCGCGGCGCAGCCGAGCGCGAAGGCGAGCGCGACGCGGCGCCACGGCAGCGCGACGCGATCGAGCGCGGCGCCGGCGCAGTACAGCCCGGCGACGAGCGCGCAAAAGAAGACGCCGGCGTGGAACTGCGCCCAGACGAGCGCGAGCGCGGGCAGCCACCACCAGCGGCGCGGGTGCTGCTCGATGTCGGCGAGGAGCGCGAGCAGCGCGCCGATGCCGACGAAGGTCACGAGGTGCGGCCGCTCGACGAGGCGCGGGCGCGCGGCCTCGACGGCGACGACGAGCGCGATCGCGGTGGGCAGGGCGGCAAGGCCGCGGCGGCGGCAGGCCAGCCCGACGAGACCGACGGCGGCGACGACGAGGATCGTCTTCACGATCACGATGGCGCCGAAGCCGCCGGCGCGATAGGCGAGCGACACCAGCACCTGGAAGGCCCACGCCAGATCGGGATCGGGGTGGTCGGGGTTGGTGAACGAGAAGAGGTTGCGGAAGGGAATGTGGTGCGTGGCGACGATGATGTCGCCGAGCTTGAGGTGGAAGAAGAGGTCGGTCTCCGCGAGCGGGAAGAGCGCGCGATGCGCCGCCCACGCCAGCGCAGCGGCGGCGAGCGCGACGGCCGCGACGCGATGCGCGGCGGCGAGGCGATGGGCGGCGGCGGGACGCGTGCGACGATTATAGCTGCGACGTCTCGCGCCGCACGCTGCGACGCCAGACCGCTTCGAGCAGCATGAACGCGGCGTAGGCGAAGAGACCGACGGCGGCGACGGCCACGAGCGGCTGGCCGAAGGGCGCGGCGAGCAGGTGGCGCAGCACGTCGCCGGTGCCGATGGTGTCGGCGCGCGCGCGCAGGGCCGAGCGCGCGAGCAAAAAGCCGCCGGCGCCGAAGACGAAGGCGCGCCCGACGAGCGCCGCGCGGCCGACGAGCGTGACCGCGGTGAGCCGGCGGCGTGTGGCGAGCGCCTGACGATCGAAGTCGTCGAGGAAGGTGGCGCGCCACGCCTTGTAGAGCTCGATCACGGCGAAGACGATGAGCCCGCCGCCGATGCCGAAGACGAGCGCGCGGCCGGCCGAATGCGCGAGCACGGCGGCGACGAACGAGCGCTTGGCGCCGATGCCGTGGCGGATGCGGAAGATGAAGGCGACCGCGCGCGCGAACAGCGCGGCATAGAACGCGCCGACGGCGGCGAAGCCGAAGCGCATCCACCACGCCGGCGCGCGGCCGTGCGGGCGCTCGATGTTGCTGCCCGCCTGCAAGCCGCGCCACACCGCCATGGCGAACAGGCCGAGCGCGAGCAGCGCGAGCAGCAGGCGGCCGTGCGGTCGCTCGGCGACCTTGTGCAGCGCGCCGATGGCGCCGCGCGGCTCGTGCGGGTCGAAGCGGCGCGCGGCATCGAGCGCGATGGCGCCCACGAGCGCATAGACGGCGGCGCAGGTGGCGTAACCGGCGCGGCCGATCCAGCCGCTCCAGCGGCGTGAGTCTAGCGTCACTCCTTGATATCCAGCACGGCCCGTACCATTCGCGTCAGGCATCTACGTTGAACCATTGCGCGTCGAATCGGAGATGTCGTACGGTCCGCCCGTGGTACGCGCTTTCGCTTTTGCGGCGCTCGTTGCGTCGGTTTTTTCCACCGCCCGTGCGGATGACGGGTGGCGCATGCTGCACGATCGCGACGGCGTGACGCTCGAGCGCCGCCCGGTCGAGGGCTCGCGATACTACGAGTACCGCGTGCGCGCGCACACCACCGTGAACCCCGACGTGGCGATCGAGCGCTTGTGGGGCGGCATCGGTGACGAGCGCTCGCCGACGGTGAAGCATCGCACCGTGGTGCGGCGCGCCGCCGACGAGCTGGTGGTCTACGATCAGATTCACGCCGCGGTGGTGTCCGATCGCGACGTCACCATTCGCATCCGCCGCTCGGGCGACGCCGAGCATGGCTTCGAGATCATGTTCGAGTCGACGTCGGAGCTGGGGCCGCCGCCGGCCGCCGGCTACGTGCGGCTGGCGAAGGTGCGCGGGAGCTGGCGCATCGAGCCGGCGACGGGCGGCGGCAGCAACATTGCGTATCGCTGCTACAGCGAGCCGGGCGGCGCGATTCCCGCGTTCCTCGTGCGCGGGGCGCAGCAGGATTCCACGCTCGACGAGTTCGAGCGGGTGCTTACGAGAGTGGGACGATGAGAGCCGCTACATTAATGATGTTGATCCTCGGCGCGGTGGCGCTGCCGGCGCAGGCCGACGAAGCGCTGCCGCCGGTCGGCGACGTGATCACGCACGCGCGCACCGTGATGGACAAGAAGGCGCCCGACCAGATCGTGTGCAAGGTGGTCGTCGATACGCAGCTCCTCGACAAGACCGGCAAGCCCGAGCACGACGAGCATCGCGAGGGCAAGGCGACGCTGCGTGGCGACGACCAGGACATCGAGAGCACGTCGGTGGTGCGCGACGGGCGCGCGATGTCGCCGGTCGAGCTCGCCGACGAGCGCGCGAAGGTGAAGAAGGACAACGAGAAGAAGAAGAAGAAGGGCGGCGACGACTTCGACTTGCAGCCGTTGTCGTCGAAGAACGCGCCGAACGAAAGCTTCGAGCTCGTGCGCAAGGAGACCTTGTGGGGTCGGCCGGCGTACGTGGTCAAGGTGAGCGCGCAGAAGAACGCGCCCGAGCACGCCAACGGGACCTTGTGGATCGACGCCGCCAACTTCGTCGAGCTGAAGGCGGAGCTGTCGCCGTCGGCGATGCCGCCGCACGCCGACTGGATCAAGGTGCAGCAGCAGTTCGTGCCCGGGCCGAAGGACGTGGCGGTGCCGTCGTTCTTGCACATCGAGGGCGCCGGTCACATGTGGATGATGCACAAGCAGTTCCGCACCACGGTGCGCTGGACCGACTGTCGTTGATCGTCTGACACGCGCTCCTGACGGCGGCGCCCGCGCGCGCTATGCTTGTCGGACGTGGCGTTTCGCGGCACCAAGCGATTCGAGCTCATCCGCAAGCTCGGCGAGGGCGGCGAGGGGCTCGTCTACGAGGCGCACGACAACGAGCGCGACATGCGCGTGGCGCTCAAGACGCTGCGCGAGCTCGACGCCACCAGCCTCTATCGGTTCAAAAAAGAGTTCCGCGCGCTCAACGACGTGAGCCATCCGAACATCGTCGGGCTCTACGATCTCGTCAGCGAGAGGGACGACTGGTTCTTCACGATGGAGCTGGTCGAGGGCGTCGACTTTACGACCTACGTGCGGCCGCCGGGGTGGCGCGCGCCGCCGGCGTCGGCGTCGGAGCGTTCGACGGCGGCGATCACCAAGAGCGTGCTGGCGGCGGCCGGGAACGGTAGCGGGAATGGGAACGGGCAGGGGAAGGGGCGTGGGTCGGCGCCGCGGGAGCAGCCACGGGTGCCGATGGCTACGCTCGTCGACGAGACCCGCCTGCGCAGTGGGCTCGGGCAGCTGGCGCAGGCGCTCCACGCGCTGCACGGCGCGGGCATGGTGCACCGCGATCTGAAGCCGTCGAACGTGCGCGTGACGCCCAAGGGGCGCGTGGTGCTCGTCGACTTCGGCATCGCCGCCGAGGCGTCGGTGCTCGGCGTGGAGGTCGAGGGCACCGTCTCGGGCACGCCGGCGTTCATGGCGCCCGAGCAGGCGGCGAGCGAGATCCCGACGGCGGCCGCCGATTGGTACAGCTTCGGCGTGCTGCTCTACCTCGCGCTCACCGGGCAGCTGCCGTTCTCCGGCACGCCCGAGCTCGTGCTCGTGGCCAAGCAGAACGAGGACGCGGTGGCGCCGTCGACGCTGACCGAGGGCGTGCCCGCCGAGCTCGACGAGCTGTGCAAGGCGCTCCTGGCGCGGCGCGCGGCCGATCGCCCGTCGGGGACCGAGGTGCTGGCGCGGCTCGGCGTCCACGCCGACGACACCACGCTCACCGGCGGCGAGAGCTCGCGCGCGGCCTTCGTCGGGCGGCAGACGGAGCTCGAGTCGCTGCACGACGCGTACGCGCAGGCGGCGAGCGGCGCGACGGTGAGCGTGTGGGTGCGCGGCGTGAGCGGCATGGGCAAGAGCGCGCTGGTGCGCCGCTTCCTGCTCGAGATCGACGCCGATCCGCGCCATCCGATCGTGCTCAAGGGGCGTTGCCACGAGCGCGAGAGCCTGCCCTACAAGGCGTTCGACGACGTCATCGATCGCTTGAGCCACCTGCTCATCAGCCTGCCGGCCGACGAGGTGCACGGGCTTCTGCCCGACGACGCGGATCTCTTGCCGCGCCTGTTTCCGGTGTTGCGGCGCGTGCCCGGGATCCAGCGCGCGCAGGCGCTCAGCATTTCCGATCCGCACGAGATGCGCGAGCGCGCCTTCGCGGCGCTGGCGACGCTGCTCGCCAAGCTGGCGCGGCGGCGGCCGCTCGTCGTCTACATCGACGACCTGCAGTGGGCCGATCGCGATTCCTTGCAGCTGCTCGTCGAGCTGTTCCGCAGCCACTCGCCGCCGGTGATGCTGTTCGTCGGCGCGCTGCGCTCGGAGAACCTGACCGGCGACGAGGACGGGCGGCTGCGGACGGCCATCGCCACCGTCGCCGCGGGCCGTCCGTCGCGCGAGATCGATCTCGGACCGCTGTCGCCGCCGGAGCAGCGGGCGCTGGTGGCGCGGCTGTTGTCGAAAGGCACGGCGCCGGCGGACGCGCTCGGCGACGACTTCTGGGCGCAATCGTCGGGCTCGCCGCTGTTCCTGTCGGAGATGGCGCGCTTCGCTCGCGAGCACGGCGCGCTTCCGGCCGGCGAGCGGCCGAGCCTCGAGGACGTCCTGTATCGCCGCATCGAGCAGCTGCCGCCGGCGGCGTTCACGCTGATCGAGATGGTCGCCGTCTCCGGCGAGCCGACGCCGCTGTGGATCCTCGGCGACGCCTGCGGCCTTGCGCCCGACGATCGCGAGCGCGCGCTCGGCATCTTGCGCGTGGTCAACCTCTTGCGCGTGGCGCGCTATGCCGGCGAGCCGTGGCTGGCGCCGTATCACGATCGCGTGCGCGAGACCATGCAGGCGCGCCTGCCCGAGGAGCGGCAGCGACGGCTGCATCGCCAGCTCGCCGAGGTGCTCGAGCGCTGGGATCAGGCCACCGTCGACGCGCTGGCGCGCCACTGGCTCGCCGCCGGCGATCCCAAGCAGGCCGTGCAATACCTCGTCAAGGCCGCGCGCGGCGCCGCCGAGAAGCTGGCCTTCGATCGCGCCGCCGAGCTCTATCGCGTCGCGCTCGAGTCGGGCGAGGTCGCCGCCCTAGCGCGCCGCGACCTCATGCGCGCGCGCGGTGAGGCGCTGGCGCTGGCCGGTCGCGGCTACGAAGCGGCCGGCGAGTATCGTCGCGCCGCCGAGGGCGCCGAGCCCGATCTCGCCGCCGATCTGGTGCGCCGCGCCGCCGACGAGCTCCTGCGCTGCGGCCGGCTCGTCGAGGGCATGGACGCGATGCGCGAGGTGATGCGCTCGATCGGCTGGCGGGCCGCCGAGAGCCGGCGCGGCATCCTGGCGTCGCTGGTGTGGCAGCGGGCGCGCCTCGCCGTGCGCGGGCTCGGCTACACGCCGAAGAAGCCGAGCGAGGTCTCGGCCGCCGAGCTGGGCCGCCTCGACACGCTCTACGCCGCCGCCTCGGCGCTCGGCATGATCGACAACCTGCGCGGCGCCGACGTGCAGACGCGCCACCTGCGCATGGCCCTCGCCGTCGGCGAGGAGAAGCGCGTGGTGCGCGCGCTCGCCATCGACACCGTGTATCACGCCGCCGCCGGCGGCCGGCGCAACCTCAAGAAGGCGCACGAGCTGTCGCGCGACGTCGAGCTCAAGGCGCGCAAGCTCGGCGACGGCAAGCTCCTCGCCATCAGCAAGCTCGCCGTCGGCGGCGCCATGTTCTTCTCCGGCGACTATCGCCGCACCGCGCTCGCCTTCGAGGAGGCGGAGCAGCTGCTGCAGCGCGAGGTCGGCGTCGAGTGGGAGCGCACCACCGCGCGCTTCTTCCGCTGCTACTCGCGCATCGCCATGGGCGACTTCGCCGCCGCCACGCGCGACGCCGAGGCCACGCTCGTCGACGCCGAGCGGCGCAACGACATTTACGCGCGCAGCCTCTTCGCCACGTCGCCGAGCGTGTGGACGAGCCTGGTGCGCGACGATCCCGACGGCGCCGCGTCGCGCCTGGCCGAGGGGCGCAAGGGCTGGCCCGACGAGCCGTTCCTCATGGTGCACATGCTCGAGATGACCTCGGGCGCGCTCATCGATCTCTATCGCGGCGACGCGGCGGCGGCGCGCAAGCGGCTCGACGACGGGCTGCCGCGCTTCCGCACCAGCGTGCTCTCGAAGATGCCGTGGGTGATGGCCGAGTACCGCCGCTTCTACGCCTGCGCCGCCACCATGCTCGGCGACATCGCGGCGGCGCGAAAGTGGCTCGGGCCGCTCGCCAAGCTCGACGCGCCGCTGGTGCACGGCTACCTCGCCGCCTACGACGGCATCTTCGCGTTGCGCGCCGGGCGCGCCGACGAGGGCGAGCGGCTGCTCACCAAGGGCATCCACCTGTTCGACGACGCCGACACGCCGCAGCTGTCGACGGCGGCCAAGTTCCAGCTCGGCAAGGCGCTCGGCGGCAGCGAGGGCGCGCGCATGACCGGCGAGGCGGTGGCCTGGATGCGCAACGCCGGCGTGGCGCGCCCCGAGCCGATGATCGACTTGCTGCTCCCGCCGGTGTAGAACGCAAGCGATGAGCGAGCGAAGCGAGCGGCATCGATCGTTTCCGCCGCGTGGCCCGTGGGGCCGCGCCGGGACATGGGCGTAGCCCATGGATCCGCTTGGCCAGCTCCTGCAGCACAACCCGATGCTCGTGGTGCTGGTGCTCGTCGGTTTTCCGTCGCTGACGTGGGCGGCGGCCTACGCGCGCCGGCCGTCGCGCGCGCGGCGGCGCATGGCGGTGGGCGCCTTCGTGGCGATGGTGCTGCTGGCCTTGATTGCCGTGGCGGAGGCGTTGCACGGCCAAGCGCCGTGGTGGCCGCCGGCGGTGTGCGGCGGCGTGATCACCGCCTTGTGGCTTACAGCGATCCTTTTTCGACGCGAGTGATGCCGCTGTCGTCGCTGGCGGCGGCCGGCTCGTCGGCGTCGAAGCGCACGCGCTCGGCGCCCGCTTTCTTCGACGAGACCTTCGCCGTCGCCGGATCGGGGCGCAGGTAGACCAGCATCACCGTCGG